>Ga0302326_10023300_pt1 | contig 12627 bp, 8 predicted proteins | sample Palsa_T0_3_FD_202264 | JGI IMG/M metagenome (GOLD analysis project Ga0302326, IMG submission 202264) | Peat permafrost microbial communities from Stordalen Mire near Abisko, Sweden - Palsa_T0_3 | ecosystem: Environmental > Terrestrial > Soil > Palsa > Peat permafrost | place: Sweden: Abisko... | reverse complement strand
CTGTATCCAATCGTCAAAGCAGTACGGCTTCCCCCTACCGACGCTATCCGGATGACTCAGAAGGATGTGTCCTCTTTGGGACACTATTCTTATGAGTTATCTCAGCCAGTCAAATATTGAGCAGCACAGATATCACCTTCTTTTGCGATACCGAGTGAAAGTCATCCTCTACGAGGTGTTCAAGTAATCGGACTAATCAGAAGTTAGCCACTTGCGGTGGGTTAACTAGATCGCTCACTTCTTGTGTATGGTACTTGCTCCCTGCTAACCGACGCGTCACGATCAGAGCCCCCGAACACTTGGTTCATTACCGTTCGCTCGGAGTATCAAGCGATGGAGGAATGTTCCATGGATATTCTGCTAGTTGAAGATAATGAAGGTGACGTCCGCCTCGTACGAGAACTTTTGGCCGAAATCAACAAGAGTGTATGTCTTCATGTGGTTGGTGACGGACTTGAGGCTATGGCGTTCCTGCGGTACCAAGGGCCGTATCTACATGTACGTCGCCCTGACTTTATCCTGCTGGACTTGCACATGCCGAAAATGGGCGGCCTTGAGGTTCTGGCTTCGGTTAAGGAAGACCCCTGGCTTAGGACGATCCCAATAGTTGTCTTGACCTCATCTGACTCGGAAATGGACCTCACGCAGAGTTATAAGCTAATGGCGAACTGCTATCTCAGGAAACCCCGGCAATTGGAAGAGCTTGAGAAACTCGTCCGGAGCCTTAATGACTTCTGGTTGACCAAAGTTACGTTCCACAAGGTGAAGCACGTTGCACACCCAACACCCATATCACCAGTAGGGTCTAAAGCGAAGTCGCGTCATTTCAACAACTGAAACGGCGACAAATCGTCGGCCGGCGTGCGGCTTAGAACGGCAGAGTGCCTGGAATACCCATCGCTAATAGACAGCAAATCCCTTCCGTAGACCTCAAGTTTCTGCACAAAAGGGACGTTCCAGGCAAGCGCTGACGGGCCCCTGTGTTACCCAACAACCTCAGTGCCTGAGTGATGTCTTAACGAGACCGGCCTCGCGACGGCCCGAGTAGACTGTTCGGTGTTCACCCTACAGTGCTCGGACCGAAGGAGGCCGAGATGCGAATTATAGGATGTGATTTGCATAATCGCCAGCAGACGTTGGCTGAGCAACTTAGGGTGAACGCAGATGAATAGAAGCTCCAGAAACAGACGCAATCCCTGCGCCGACGAACAGGTGTGTTCGATTTGAGCAAGGAGCGTTAAGAAAAACCCCTTGTATCGGCCGGCCTCGTTAGAGATAAGGCAGTTCTCGTCCATGTGAGTACTGGGCCGGTAATGGACGGGAATCCGACTTATCAGGACTTGGCAAGCCTGTGTCCCGACTGGAATAGATTCGGGGAAAGCTATCGGTTATCCAAATCGCACTACGGGCAAAGCATCGCGAGAGCCGGCCGCAGATCGGTGAACGATGCCGTTGCGCCAACTTCCCCGGCAAATTGGGTAGCTAGCCGGAAAGCGGCTCCGCCCAGTATGATCCTCGGAGAACGTTCGCTCAGCTTGTCGCGGATGGCTCGAACCAAATCCACTACCGAAGGAAGGTTAGCGACGATGGTCGTGGAAATGCACAGTACATCGGCGGAATTCTCCTCGATGGCGGCCAGAACTGAAGAAAGCGGCAGGTTAGTTCCCAGAAAACGAACCCTCCAGCCATTGGCCTCCATAGCATCAGCGACAAGATTCGCTCCGATCTGATGTAGCTCCCCCGAAACACCGGTGACAATCATGTTGCCGCGGTGGGCCGCTGCTGGAATCATCCCCGGGTAAATAACGGCAATGGCATACTGGGTGATCGCTGTAGCGATGTGCTCTTGTGCGACACTAATCTTGTTCAGTTCCCAAAGTTTGCCGACACGATGCATCGACTCAGCAAAAACCTCGGCGTATACCTCCACATGGCTGTGGCCGACCCGCAAAGCCTCCTCAACAACCTTTAGCGCGGCTTGTCGTTGGCCACTTAAAATTGCTGCAAGAAAGACCTCTCTGGTAAGGCCCATGCTGTCGGCGGCCGGCTGCGCACCTAAAACCGGTTCAGGCTCGACGCAAGCTTCCCGTCCTCGCGTCAAAAAAGCTGAGACGGCCTCAGAATCATTCTGGAGGAGTATCACAGAAAGGTGCTTTTCAAGGTGAGCCAAGTTCTCTTCGAGCGTATGCGCAGCGATCCCGCGCGCCCCGAGCATTCGCGCCGTCCACCGCGAATAGTCTGCAAACGCCTCGGGCGAACCGGCCTCGATGGCCCCGGCGAGAAACTCCATATGAAAGCACACATCTGCCGTGCAGAACTTGCGGCCGCGTTCCCCATAACGCATAGCCCACTCGGGGTGGCTGAGGAAAAATTCGTCAGTGACTTCTTGCGCTACATTGTACTTTACGGAAGCAAGCTTCTGTGCGAGCCGCGACCGCTCGGAAATAGGCATCATTATGCGGCACCTTTAGTTTCGGCACCTACCCAGTGGTTCCCGGTGCGGATTCGACTCGGTTTCGCCCCTTGCTCTTGGCGCTGTAAAGCGCCGCATCCGCGCGCGCAACAAATTCCTCCGGTGTTTCGCCTTTTAACCAACCGGCCACGCCAAGACTGACCGTAATCTGCTTAGGGCATCCTGGTACTTCGATTTTCGCAACCTCTTTCCGGATCCGTTCGGAGATGGCGATGGCATCTCCCGTCGAAGTACCCGGCAACAGGAGGACAAACTCTTCGCCGCCATACCGCGCCGCCAGATCGTACGGCCGCGATTGATTGCCGAGCACCGCTGCTGCGCGAGCGAGCACCTTATCGCCGGCTGGGTGGCCGTACTGGTCGTTGATCGACTTGAAATGGTCTAGGTCGGCGATAATCACGCTTAAACGTTCGCCCAGTCGTTCCCCGCGCGCGACCTCGCGCTGCAAAGCCTCTTGCAGTGCCCGGCGGTTGGCCAAGCCTGTCAGTGCGTCTGTGCGGGCAAGTTTCTCGATTGTTTCATTTGCCTCCTCGAGTTCCCGATTCTTGCGTGCACTCTCGCGCACCATCACTGACAAATCATTCGTCAGTGCGGAAATTTCAGTCCGGTACCGCGAATTGTATTCGGTTTTTTCAGTTCCTAGCAGCAGGGTTGCCTTGCCACATCGGACCAACCCAGCTTCCAGGGTAATTGGAGTTTGCTGCCCGTCGGACAGATTCAGGAGCAGCCAGCCATCCCTATCTTGCTGAGTGCCCGCATCAGACAACCGTTGGCGTAGGATCTGATCGTCCGAGCATGCCAGGTAGTCCCAAATGCTGAGGGCAACGCTCTTTGCTAGATCGGGCGGGAAAATTCGATAACCGGCTCGATTCCGTGCTCGAATGGCGCCGTCTGGCCCCAGCAACAAAGCGAACACCGCATCGGCTTCCATCAGCCATTGCGAAATTGCCATCGTCCGGCCTTCGAGGGCATCGGTTAGATTTTGGATACCGGCAGGATGTTCGACGCCGTTTGCTACAGTCAGGGATGTGAATGTTGAATCCAGCTTTAAACCCTTAGGCATCAGTTCGTGCGATTGACGATGCGCCTCGCTGCCGTGCCATGTCCGAAATGATGCTTCGTCTGTCCACCGCGTGAGCAGCAAAAACACCGAGGGGTCGGAGGCATCTGTCAGCACATCTAGACCGCAGAAGCCAGGCGCTTTCTCCACCAAACGGGGCCGGTTAAGAAAGGCTTGACGAACCTCCTCGTCCAACCCGTTGCGGACCCGAAACCGCGAGATGGCTGTGACCACACTAAACCCCTTTTACTATTGGGTTCATCGTCCCCCTGTTGATCGTCAAAAGACAAGCAAAACGTTAGATCAAGACCTGGAAGTTCGTAAGACATGCAACTGAATGATTCTATTCGTAAGCCTGCGGCCCGACTCCTGATTAACGCGGCGGTCTCAATAGGTCGATGCAACACTCGCTTACATTCCTAGATGTAGGTTTTTCAAGCCCTTACATCACCCCTGAGCGCAATTCAAAAACAACACAGCCCTGTTTAAGTCTGATTGCGTCCAGCGGGAGCTATCGGTTGTCTAGCGGAAGCACCGCCCCATCAAGCGATCAGAGGGTGTTGCATCGACCGTCTGGACAAGTGGAGTACTAGCCCACCACATGTCCGGGAATCCGACTCTATCAGGAGTCGGCTAGAATTTAGTTGGAGCATCTAAATTGCCATAGAGTCGGCGTTCGCTTTGATTTAGATTTTTTTAGACCGCCCCAACAATTCGAGAAACTTTTTTGTTTCCTCGGTAGTGTAAGAAAGTAAGACAGCCTCAACGTCTAGGAACTCGAACACCCTCCAAGAAGGCGGCTCCCACCCCGGCCGCCTTCTTTTTCTTTTGGCAACCAGCGAGGATCGACGTCTCTGCCGCGATGTCACAGGCTAAGTCCTGAGTAATGCGGTTCTCGTCCACGTGGAACACTAGCCCGGTACATGTCCGGGAATCCGGGTGGTCTCAACGGGTCGACGCAACACCAGCTCGAACGTCTAATTGCAGGCGTCTCAAACCGCTAAAGTCGCCCGCGATCGCAATTCAAAAAGAGCACCACCCTGTTTAGGTCTAATTGCGTCCAGCCGGACAGATCGGTTGTCTAGCGAAAGCATTGTCCGATCAACTGATTAGAGGGTGTTGCGTTGACCATCTGAGCTGGCACGACTTATCAGGCACTACGCGCAACCGTTTGCACGCGACTCTTACCAAGACGTGAGAAAAGGCCAGGACAAATTAGATGGGTAGAACAAACAACACCTGCTAGGGGGCAATCTGCGGCTGCCCTGAAGCGGATGTGCTGGCCGCGCCGCCTTGCGAAGCCTCTATCTGTTGCAAGCCTTTCTTCATCTGATCGACGAACCGGCCTGCGGGAAACTCCTTGAGATAGGCGCGCATCTGCGCTGCCGCATTCGGGTAATCGTGTTCTTGTATCAAGATGGAGGCATGCAACGCGTGTAAATCCGGGAACTGTTGGTGAGGTACCTTCTCGGCCATCTGTGCGCTCCTGTCTGCGACATCCAGCCGATTCAATTTGAAATTCCCAGCGGCCTGAATGAAATTGGCATCACCGATGCTGGGGTCCAGTTCCAGGGCCCTTCCCGCAGTTTCGACAGCCAGCTCATTTTGCTGATTCTGCAGTTCCAGTTGGGCGAGGCCCAGATAGGGAGGAATGTAATGGGGATCAGCCGCGATTGCTTTTTCAAAAGCCTGTTGGGACTTTTCGCTCTCCTTGGCAGTCGCATAGAGGTTCCCCAATTCGTTCCAGGCGGCCGCATATTTGTCGTATTCCGCGGTTGCTTTCTCTAGATGTTGCGTCGCCGAATCAAGGTGGTTGCTATGCGCATCCTTGTCGCCTTTTTCGAATTCCTTGCGCGCGCCATTGGGCACCAGAAGCGATGTGACGCTGATGGAAGACCCGGTCACTCCCGCAATGCGCGTCAGTTGTAGAGTCCCCAGGTTAATTCCGGTTATGTCGGTTCGGCCAGTGATGGTCTTGCTCATTGGCTGGTATCCGGAAAGACTGACTTGCACCTCACAACCTGCCAATACGTCTTGGAGACCGCCGGAATGGCTAGACCCGCCGCCTGAGGATTGCACGCCGCCAGTACCCTGTGACAAAGGGGTATCGTCGCTGGAGTTGAAGTCCGCATTTCCTTGGGGGCCCTCTCCCAATGTAAATTCGAAATATCCCTTCAAGTCAGATTTGATCACCTGCAGTGGCCTTACTCCACATTGAAGAACAACAGAGACGGGTTCCGGAACGGGTTGTCCGGTGTCCATCAGAATTCGTCCTGTCACAAAGAGAGCGTTAGACTGTGTGGGCGCGCTGGAAGCGGAAGGTTGAATCGATGGGTCTATCCCCGATGATCCAGATGACCCTGACCCGGATCCCCCCTTGCCTGGTGACCCAGATTTCTGGCACCGCGACGGCACGGCTGCGGAGAGAATGAGCAATCCCATCACGAAATAGCGAGCGGAGCATCGTTTCATGGCTCACCTTCTTGCGAGGCGATCTGACTGCTTGTGCGAGGATACGCCTATGCATAAAAGTGAGATATAGAATTTCTGATGTCACCGAGCTCCGGCAGGCGCCCACAGCTCCGGAGAACGTCACCTCTAATGCGCGAGGGGTGCAACCTTGCTTTCGGGGATCAGTTCCAAGGTGTTGGCAAGATTGACCTCGGCGACTATGGATGATGCGTGGCCATCGTGCGTGAACGTGGCCGGACCGACTTGCTCGGGTGGGATGTTCAAGTCCTTGCCGATGCCAATGAGTTTGCAAACTTTGCGTCCCGAGGGAATCGTGAACTCGATCGAAACAGGTGTGGCCGGAATTTCGGGAACCGAGGATACAGTGAGAATCCCTGCGATGTTACGATCGCTCGTATTCTTGAAGCAGTAGGACTCCTTGGGGAGTTGAGTCTGCTGGGTAGTGTCAACTCCGAAGAGCTTGAAATTACTGAAGGAATGGCGACGATAATAGCGCCGCCCCCGGCGCTCCCAGTAGACGTCCGCATTCAGCGGTAGCCAGAGATCACCATGCGTCCTAAACTGCACTGGGCCGTAATTGATAACCATGCGCTCTTGTGTGAGTTTAATCAGCGGTAAGGTATTGAGCAGCTCTGACTCCAGGCGCTGCACCTGATACGTCCCGGGGTCTAGCCATATGCGCCCCTTTAGCGGCACTGGATATGCCCGACCGTTGATCACATATGCGCGAACCCGGTTTGGTCGGTCGGCGCGCTGCTCGAAACGAATCTGCCAGGCCGGACGCCCGTTCCATTGCCCAAGGCCCTCACACGTAAGAGTGAAATCGGAAATCATGATTGGATGAAGTACCAGCGCCATCGCCGGGAGTCCTTGCGTCGCGATCAGGGCCGGAAACTGCAACGGATTAGTGCTGCCATTTCGGTACTCCTCAAGATTGAAGACTCCCGAACTCGATAGCGTGATGTTCACGTCGTAGTCGAATGTGCGAGTCTCAACCGCGCCGCGAGAGCCGAGGGCGTCTACCTTAGTGTGGTCCACCTTTTCCAGAGCGTTGAATCTCCGCAAGTTTTCTACAAGTTCCTTCATGCGCTGCCCGGCACCGTTGACCACCTCTGGAAGAGGGCACTCGACCCCCTGCTCGACGGGGGGCACCAAGCTGTCGATTCCGGAGGGAAGCCATGTCCCAGGACGTGGCTTCGCGGGCGACGGCGGCGTCTCCAGTTTTTCTTGTGAGACTGGCGATGCTGCCTGCAACGACGAACCAGGTTGCGGATCATTTATGGGATTTTGCGCAGCAACAGCGGCACCGGCGGAAAGAGCCAGCAACAAGGGGACAAAGCGCAGAAGAGCTTGAGCAGCCCTCATAAACGCGAGTTCCGGCTATGCCCAGCCGAGTTTCGCCAAAATGGCATGTGTAATTGCACGCTCACCTGCTTTGAATCTTGACCAGCCTTTGCAAGTCCCGTGCTTGGGCCCCGAGCCAATGCTGCGTTCACACATTGAATCCAATCCGAATGCGCCTAGTTCTGTCTGGCAGACCTCCGGTTTTCCTCAAAGCGCAGGGGCTTTTCGTTTTCTCCGAAGGCCACCAAGCCGTCTCGGTAGTCAATCTTGAATTCGATGTTTTTCAGGAATTCGAAACTTAGGTCGCCAGAAAGCTCGACGCCGAGCGTGTCGCTATAAGGTGTAAAATCAAACGCTACACCATCTTGTTGCTTGAAAGACCGTCCAGCAAGCTCGAGCCGTATAGGCCCGGTCAGGAGTGTCTCCTGCAAGAACCCGCTGCTGTCGAACACGTTATGTGCTGACTCCTCGCCCAAAGTGGAGGTCTCCTTCGCCGCGGCGATGCTAAAGGAGTTCTTGCCCGGTTGCATGGAAATATCGAAAAGCTTAGGGATCGAACCGTTCATCCTCGCCTCAATCAAGAACAAGTCCCCAATTCGAAAACCACGCGTCCATCCCCCCATTTGGGGCGGAACATAACGGTCGTGATAGGGCGCGGATGTGGCTCGGTCTTGAATTGATGTTTTTAGCAGAACGGGGGGAATGGGGGGTAGTTCATCTAGCTTGATTTGGTCATGGGGAATATCCAAATCGACGACGAAACGCGAAAACATGGCAGCCCCGATCATCCCCTCGAATACTTTGAATGAGCTATTCGTTGAGGACTCCTCCGCCACGGTTACGTAGCAGTTACGGAATTCCAGTTTCCCGATTCTTATTGATCTTACGAAACCCGTATAAGCTTCCGGATGATCTTCTACGCCCTCGCCTCCGATGTCCGTCCGTGCAATTTTTTGAACATGTGCTTTCTGCGCGATTGTATTGCTGAGAGCGATTCCGTCTCTAGAACGATTGCCCACCATCAAACGGGCCCAGCTGCCGTTGATGTAAACATCCAGTCCAATACCAGGGTAGTCAGGATGAAGGCGACTGGGAGGCTTAAGCATCAGAGTTGTGAACTTGACTCGGTTGGCCAGACTGCAAGTTCTCTCCGGATGAGCCTCGCGGTCTTCCATGACCGCCAGGGACTCTCTCATTTCCGCGCGCTCAGTCCGACCGTAATACGTATCGCTGGATGCCAAATAGTCCTTCAGGAAGGTAATTCGCTCGCCGAGAGGCCTATGGTCGATCCAAGCGGACCCAATCTCAGGGTCCGCCGGGTCAAGTGCGTACGCTTGGTCGAGAGCAGCGAGAGCGGTGTTCTCGTCGAAGGCCGCAGCATGAATACGGAACATTCCAAAGTAGGCACGTGCAGTGGGCGCATGCAAACGGAATGGCACGAGGAATTCATTTTCGGCGTCCGAAAGCTTCCCCATCCGAAAACGGACCTCGCCTAATACTACGTGTGCATCAGGCAGAGAAGGCGCGAACTCTACGGCCTTCTCTGCCGCGTCATAAGCGTCCTTGACCCTTTTTGTTTTGAGATAGGCGCGGGCCAGTCCCACATAGGCAGTCCCAACATGAAAGCCTTTCTGGATGGACTCCTGGTATCGGGCGATCGCTTCGGCAAAATTCCCGGAGCGGAGCAGTTGTTGGGCAGCCACAACCGAAGAAGCATCGTCCCCAGGCTCAGGGGACGAACTCTCGATGTGCGAAGCGTTCGACACAGACTCCTGGCTTGCAGGCGTTTGAATCTGAGCCCAAGCGCAGTGAGTACCGAAAAGAATCGAGCACGCCACCGTGAAAGAGAGCGAAAAACGATGGCATCTCACAAGAGCTCCTTTAATGGCGGCTCGGTGCGGCTCACCGTCCGGTAAATCCGCCCCGTAGAAAGGGCCAGCGTCTTCATCATGGTCTCAACACCGCTGGATCGACTGCCAGTTGAGCGAACATAACAGGCTGGGGCACACTGCATCTAGCATCAAATTCGTAACTCCTGAGTAACGTCGTTCCCGGACAAGTGGAGTACTAGACCGCAGTGTCCGTCAATGCCGGCTCCAAAGCGGGAAAGCCGGGCAATCGATACTTGAAGTTGCGCGGGTCCCGCAAGCGCCGAAAGACAAAACGGGGTAACGGCGCTAGGCCAGGGTCGAGCGAGGAGTCGCGAATCGAAGAGATCCAGCTACGGGCCGCCGATGCCGGCAACCCGTAGCCGCTCAGTCTTAGGCGCTGACGGACTTGGGTTTTGGGACGGTATTGATCGTCTTCAGAATGCGGGAAACGATCTGGTAAGGATCCCCCTCAGAGTTCGGTCGGCGATCTTCCAGATAACCCTTGTAACCGTCCTTGATGAAGTTAACGGGCAACCGCACAGAAGCGCCGCGGTCTGAGAGACCGTAGCTGAACTTGTCGATGGCTTGCGTTTCGTGCAAACCCGTCAAGCGCAGATGGTTGTCCGGACCGTACACGGCGATGTGTTCGGGGATATACTTTTCGAACGCCGCCATGAGGGCTTCGAGATATTCCTTGCCGCCTACTTCGCGCATGTATTTCGTCGAGAAGTTGGTGTGCATGCCGGAGCCGTTCCAGTCTCCCTTGATGGGCTTGCAATACAATTCAAAATCCACCTCGTACTTTTCACACAGGCGGGCCATCAAGTAGCGGGCGGTCCAGGTGTCATCTGCTGCCTTGGCGGAGCCTTTCGCGAAAATCTGAAATTCCCACTGGCCCTTGGCGACCTCGGCGTTGATTCCCTCGTGATTGATGCCGGCTGCAATACAGAGGTCCAAGTGCTCGTCGACGATCTGACGGGCAATGTTCCCCATGTACTTGTAGCCGACGCCGCAGTAGTACGGCCCCTGCGGCTTGGGATAACCGTCCTCCGGGAAGCCGAGCGGGCGTCCGTCCTTGTAAAGAAAGTATTCCTGCTCGAGGCCGATCCACAGGTCGGGATCGTTCTCGATGGTGGCACGCATGTTGGTGGAGTGCGGCGTGCCGTCCGGGTGCATCACTTCGCTGAGAACGATATAGCCGTCTTTGCGGGCCGCATCGGGATAAAGAGCCACCGGTTTCAAAATGCAGTCGGACTTGCTTCCTTCGGCCTGCATCGTGGAACTGCCGTCAAAACCCCACAGGGGCAGATCGGCAAGCGTGGGAGGATTCGCAAACTGCTTGATCGTGGTTTTGCCGCGCAACTCGGGGATGGGCTTTCTGCCGTCAAGCCAAATATATTCCAGTTTATATTTTTTCATAGTTTTTGAAGGTCCTATGGGCAGGGGAGCTCAAAACCCCCGGCCTGGGTTTTGTACACGGAGTCAATTCAAGCGCAGACTAAGATACCGGCCTAGGTTGGCACCGTCAAATTCATTAAATCTATCGACTCCATTCAGCTTATTTCGACTCTCTCCGATGCCGAATTTATTCATGCGTCTGATCTTCGGCCGACAGAGGCGATTGCCCTATCGATTTGGTGGGCGCTTAATGCTGATGACGTAGGCGACAAGTGGCGGAAGATCGGGGCTGGTTGCAGCGAAGCTCGGCATCCCCTTCGTAGTCGCGTCGGCGTCCGGATTTTGCAGGAAGGCTTTGATTTGATCGCCCGAGAGCAGCGTGCCCACGAGGTCCGGAGCGTTGTCCGTCCCCTCACCGTTTAAACCGTGGCAATCGAAGCATCGATAGTCGCTAAAGAGAGCCTTCCCTTTTGCGGCAAGAGTGCCCGGATCTGCGCCTGAGCTCGCAGCCCCGGGAGCATCGGCGAGAGCGCGGGAGGCGCCGGCATCGGCTGTTGGCTTGGAGGCGGCTCCAGGCAAGGTAATCGCGCCCTGCTGGGCGCGGCGGTAAATCAGCAGCGTAAAGGTATCTGGCAAGATCGAAGGATGGGGCCGCGGAATTTGGGGAGTGGCGGCCGGCGCGGGACCGAATTCAGCGGTGACGGTATAGACGGTGTGCGTTTTCGTGTCAACGGCCATGGTGCGCGCGCCGCGTTGCGTCATAATCGTGTCAACCACCGTATAGTGATCCGCGGAATCTCCATGCGCGACGGTGATGGTGCCGTCGCCGCAAGACGCAAAGGCAAAACCCGTTCCGGGATCGAAGGCGTTAGCGTCCACTCCCTGTCCAATCGGCAGTGTGGCCACGACCTTGCCGTTCGTCGAATCGATGACCGCCATGATCTTATTTTCGCAGCCCGCAAATAGCCGATGGTGGGCAACATCGATTGCCAGCCCGGAGGGCGACTCGCACGGAGCAACCGGCCACGCGTTCAACACCGTCAGCGCCTTCGAATCGAGCACCGCGATTTGACTCTTGTCTTCAAGATTGACGTAGATTTGTCCCGCGCCATCGGCTTGCGCCGCTTCGGGCTTGCCGCCTAGCTTTATCGTGCCCACAACCTCACCGCTCTGGGCGTCGATCGCTGTGGCATCGGTCGTCCGGCCATTGAATGTGAATACGCGTTTCGACGCGGGGTCGTAAAGGATCTCGTCCGGACCTTGACCGCTTACCTTTACCTCGCTGATCGTTTGCAAAGTCTTGAGATCGAAGATCGTCACCGTATTTGCGCGGCCGTTGCTTGTGAAGCCGCGGTTGAACTCCGTGGCGACTGCGATTCCGTGGACGCCGTCCGTCTTGGGGATGTCTCCAAGTACCTTGCCTTCGGCATCCACAACCATCGTGTGGCTCCCGCGCGATATAAACAACCGTTGCGTTGCAGAGTCCGCGAAGAGGTAGTCCCACCCTCCTTCACCGCCGAGAACAACTTTTTGCGCCAGCTGATAGGAGCTGCCAGACCCTTGCGGTGCAGCTTCGGCGAAATGAACCAGTGGGACACTACAGATGACGGCGACGAATATTAGATATCGAGCGATAGACTGCCGACGCGGTTCGCGCATCTCATGCCCCCAACATCTTCGGATTCCTAATTGACGCAAAATAAGCTTACTGCGTTTCGTACCGTGTTACACCCCAGTGGTTCCGAATCTCATGCACCCGACGCTGCCGATTTCCCGGCTCGGATCGAGACTGCTTCGCGGGACATGGCGAAATATTTTTCTTGGAGTTCGATACCAAGGTACCGGCGACCAAGATCGGAGCAGGCTAAAGCGGTGGTTCCGGAACCCATGAAGGGGTCGAGTACCAGATCATTCGCTTGTGTGAATAGCTTGATAAACCATGCCGGAAGGGTTTTGGGAAAGGCTGCGCTGTGGCTGCGATTCGAACATTCGGTGGCAAGATGCAAAAC
>Ga0302326_10023299_pt1 | contig 12627 bp, 12 predicted proteins | sample Palsa_T0_3_FD_202264 | JGI IMG/M metagenome (GOLD analysis project Ga0302326, IMG submission 202264) | Peat permafrost microbial communities from Stordalen Mire near Abisko, Sweden - Palsa_T0_3 | ecosystem: Environmental > Terrestrial > Soil > Palsa > Peat permafrost | place: Sweden: Abisko... | reverse complement strand
CAGGCCGCCGAGCACTATGTAGACGACGACGATCGCGGCCGCGATCAGCCAGGGTTCGCTGCGCAGCGAGGTTTGAAATTCGGCCGCGCTGCCCGAGAAAGTGGTCTGCACGGTATCCGGCAAACCGATCGCCTGCTGCGCTTGCCGGACGACCTGGACCGCGTCGCTCAGAAAATATCCGGCTCTCAAATTGAATGAAACGGTGGCAGAGGGAAACTGGCCTTGGTGGGTGATCACCAGTGGAGCCGTCGTGGTCGTCATCGTCGCGATGGCGCTCAAAGGGACCAGCGTCGACGGAGCGGCGGTTCCACCCGCCGTTGCCGCGGCGGCGCCCGCCTTGACGTAGATCTTGGAGAGCGACTGCGGATCCTGCTGGTATTCGGGCAGCACTTCCAAAATCACCCGGTATTGGTTGAGCTGGGTGAAGATGGTCGAGACCTGCCGCTGTCCGAAAGCGTCGTAGAGCGTGTTGTCGATGTCCTGAGGCAGGATGTTCAGACGCGACGCCTTGTCGCGGTCCACGTTGATATTGATCTGATAGCCGTTGTTCTGTTGGTCGCTCGCCACGTCGTTGAGCGCGGGCGAAGCCCGAAGCTGATCCAGGAGCTTCGGCGTCCATTCAGCCAATTCCGCAGCGTCGGCATCCTCCAGGGTGTATTGGTATTGGGTGCGGCTGGCGCGGCTGTCGATCTGAAGGTCCTGGACCGCCTGCATGTAGAGCGAGATTCCCTCGACCTCTGCGGCGCGGGCCCGAAGGCGCCGAATGATGTCGGAGGCGCTCGCCTTCCGCTGGTCGCGCGGCTTGAGGTTGATCGTGATCCGACCGGTGTTGAGCGTGGCGTTGACCGTTCCCGCGCCCACAAAGGAGGTCACGCTCGCGACGTCCGGATCCTGGCGCACAATTTCGGCGACTGCCCGCTGGCGAGACGCCATGGCCTGAAAAGAGATATCTTGTGCGGCATCGCTCACTCCGATGACAAGGCCGGTGTCCTGCTGCGGCAGCAGCCCCTTGGGTATCACCACGTAGAGATAAACCGTGGCCACGAGGGTGCAGATGGCAACGCCCAGCGTGAAAGGCTGATGGTCCATGACCCAGCGAAGCCCCTGCTCGTAAATGGCCAGCATGCCGTTGAAGAACTTTTCCGTCCACCCATACAAGCGGCCGTGGGCATGGCCGGTCTCGGGACGGAGCAGCCGCGAACACATCATGGGGGTCAGCGTCAGAGACACCACGGCCGAGACGATGACCGAAGCGCTTAACGTGATGGCAAACTCCCTAAAGAGGCGCCCGACGACGCCCGTCATGAGCAGCAGTGGGATAAACACCGCGATCAGCGACACCGTCAGCGAAATCACTGTAAAGCTGATCTGCTTCGAACCGAGCAGGGCCGCCTGCAGCGGAGTCTCCCCCTTCTCAATATACCGGACGATGTTCTCGATCATCACGATGGCGTCATCGACCACGAACCCGGTCGCGATCGTGAGCGCCATGAGCGAGAGATTATCCAGGCTGAAGCCCGCGACCTGCATCACCCCGAAAGTGCCGACGATTGCCAGCGGCAGGGCGACGCTGGGAATGACCGTTGCCCAGACCTTGCGCAGGAAGAGGAAGATCACGAGCACGACGAGGACGACCGTGAGCAATAGGGTGAATTGGACGTCGGCTACGGAGGCGCGAATGGTGGTCGTCCGGTCTGTGAGGACGGCGACATGGACGGACGGCGGAATCGCCGTCAGGAGCTGAGGCAGGATTTTTTTGATCCGATCGACCGTCTCAATGATGTTGGCGCCCGGCTGCCGCTGGATGTCGAGAATCACCGCGGGCCGATCCCCGTACCAACCCGCGAGCTTTGTGTTCTCGACGCTGTCGACGGCCCGGCCCACATCCCGCAATCGGACGGGGGCCCCGCGGCGATACGCGAGGATGACGCCTTCATAGTCGGCTGCCGAAAAGAGCTGATCGTTGGCGTTGATCGCATAGGCTTGGTGGGTCCCGTCGAAGCTTCCCTTGGGGGCGTCGACGTTGGTTTGCATGAGGGCGGTGCGAACATCCTCGAGGCTCAGGCCCTGAGCCGCCGTGGCGGCGGGATCTATCTGGACGCGGACGGCCGGCTTTTGATTGCCTTCAATGGTGACGAGCCCGACACCCGACACTTCGCTCAGTTTTTGCGCGAGCAGCGTGTCGGCATAGTCGTTTACCCGGTCGATCGGCACGGTTTCGGAGGTGATCGCGAGCGTCAGAACGGCGGCGTCGGCTGGATTGACCTTGTTGTAAACCGGCGGGCTGGGGAGATTCGTGGGAAGGAGCCCCGTAGCGACGTTGATCGCGGCCTGTACGTCCTGGGCGGCGCCGTCGATGCCGCGATCGAGATTGAATTGCAGCGTGATGTTGCTGACGCCGGAGGAACTGATCGAGTTCATCGAGGCCAAGCCGCTGATCTGTCCAAATTGCTGTTCCAGCGGCGTCGTCACCGATGAGGCCATGACGGCTGCGGACGCTCCGGGCAGCTGCGTCGTGACCTGGATCGTCGGAAAGTCGACGCTTGGGAGGGCCGAGATCGGAAGCAGAAAGTATCCGAGGAGTCCGAGAAGGACGACGCCGACCATCAGCAGTCCGGTGGCGACGGGCCGGCGGATGAAGATCTCCGAAACATTCATGGCCAGAGTGACGAAGCTTCAGGACGAAGCGGGAGGGGCGGGCGAACCGCTCTTGCCGCCGGGCGCCGCGACCGGGGCGATCTTTACGAGGCTGCCGACCTGCAATTTGTATTGGCCGTCGACGACGACCTCTTCGCCAGGGTTTAAGCCTTGGTCGATGAGCGCCATCCCCTCGTCTATTTGGGCCACTTGCACGGGACGGGCCTCGACCGTGGAGTCCCTCTTGATCACGAAGGCATACGCGCCCTGGGGCCCGCGCTGAATCACGCTTGCCGGAACGACAATTCCCCGAGTGCGCGTCTGAACCAGCAGCCGGACATTCACAAATTGCCCGGGCCATAGGATCAGCTGGGCGTTTTGAAAGGCGGCCTTCAGTTTCAATGTGCCGGTCGTTGCATCGATTTGGTTGTCGACCACCCTCAGTTCGCCGACATCGAGCGGCTCTCCGCCGCCTTGGCCCATGGCGAGGACTTTCAAACGGGCTCGGCCTACCAGACGCGGTTGCAACAGCGGCCAATCTTGCTGGGGCAGGGTGAAGACAACCGACACCGGTTTAAGCTGGGTGATGACAACCAGTCCGGTCGGATCACTCGAGTGGACCACGTTGCCCGAATCGACCAGCCGGACTCCCGTGCGGCCCGAGATGGGTGCCTTGATCTGAGTATAGCCGAGCTGCACGGCCTGCTGCTCGACCGCTGCCGCATCCGCCTGCACGCTGGCGTTGAGCTGGTCCACGGTGGCCTTCTGCGTGTCGACCGTCTGCTGGTCGATGAGGCCTTTGCTCAATAAAGTATGGTTGCGCAAATAAATCACACGCGCGCTGGCCAGCTGCACCTCGTCCGCGGCCTTCTTGGCCTTGGCTTGGTCCAGCTGCGCCTGATAGGAGCGCGGATCAATCGTCGCGAGCAGATCTCCCGCATTCACATCCTGTCCCTCTTCAAACGCGACTTTTTCAAGCACCCCGTCCACCTGGGTATGAATCGTCACGGAATTGTACGCCTGGACAGTCCCGATGCCGTCAAAATAAATGGGTGTGTCCTTCTCAACCACTTTGACGGCGATGACCGGGACGGCAGGTCCGCCGCCGCGACGGGCTCCTCCCGCGGCCCCTCCCTCTTCCCCAGGCCGGTGACAGCCCGCCGTTGCGCATAGGACACCGCAATAGAGGGCAGCGCTGTGCCAATGTATTCGGGATATCGATGTCATTCGACGGCTGGCAGATGTGCAGGCAAAACGGGGCGCGCGTGCGCACGTCCGCTAAAGCAAGCCGAAGGCCAAATAGGTCGCCCGCTACAACAGTTGAGGAATCCGCTTTAATACTCTTGAGCATAGATTCTTACGCATATTTTAGAATCCTCTGGCTCGACGTTAAACCTCCGGTGGGTATTTGTGGAATTTGAGGTTTTGGATGCACAAACACGTCAACGGACTCGACTTGATGCGCGTCGTGGCGATCGCGATCGTCGTGTTTCAGCACGGGGCCCTGTTCTTCAACCTCTGTTACGGAACCCCTGTGATTTGGACCAAGACAGGGACGATCGGAGTCACGCTGTTTTTTGCGCTCAGCGGATATCTCATCGGCGGCATGCTGCTGGACTGCGGGGATTCGCTGAGAGATTTTCGGGCCGCCGGCAATTTCTGGCTCCGAAGGGCGCTTCGTACGCTTCCGAATTACTACCTGTTTATCCTGGTCAATGTCGCATTCTGGTATCTCTTCCAGCGGCCGAGGGGATATGAGAATCCCATGCGGCTGATCCCGCGGTATGCATTTTTTGTTCAGAACTTCGCTTCGAAGCCATTTTGGTTCTTCGCGGAATCGTGGTCTCTTTCGGTCGAGGAATGGTTCTATCTTCTGTTCCCTCTGGGCCTGTTCCTCGGGCTGCGCCTATTGAAGCTGCCATTTGGGCGCCTGTATTGGGCTCTGGCGGTCCTGATGATCTTGATTCCGGTCACCCTCAGAGGGTGGGTGCTGACTCCGGAGGAATGGCAACGGGGCATCACCCAGGTTGTCCTCTACCGCCCCGATTCGATCGCGGTGGGTTTGGTGGCTGTCGCGCTGAGTCGCCAGTATCCGGTTGTGTGGTCGCGATTGAGGATTCCCGCCGCCGTCGGGGGCCTCGCCTTCCTGGCAGCCTCGTTCTGCTACATGGGTGTGGGTGACCCCGATCATTCGAGCGTGGCCCGAACATTCCTGCCGCTTTTCGTATCGCTTGGATGCGTTCTCTTGCTGCCTTGGGCCTCCACCTGCTCAAACCTGGGAGGGCCGGCGATCAACGCGGGGATTGGAGCCCTGGCGCGCTGGTCCTATTCGATGTATCTGGTGAACCTGATGATGAGCAGCACGGTGCTCTCCCACATGCAGTTTCACTATGGAACGGCGGTCGGAATCGCCTCTTATGTTGCCGCCTGTGTGGGCGTCAGCGCGGCCATCTATCATGGATTCGAGGCGCCTATACTCCGGTGGCGCGACCGCCGCATTTATCCGGCCGCCCATCCGCGTCGCCTTCTTCCACTCTTTCTTTAGCAACCCTGTGATCCATTCATCCTTGAGCTTCCCGTCAGCCATGCATCGGAAGGCGCTTCTTTTTACTCCTTCAACCTTATAACCGAACTTCTTCTGCATCCGCAATGAGAAGGGATTGGCTTTGAAGAATCCGTTTTCGAGCCTTCTGAGTTTCAATTCTTGGAAGGCGAACCTGATCTTCTCTCCGAAGGCTTCGCTACCATAGCCCTTGGATTGATACTGTGCGTTGATCCAAATGCCTCCCCCGGCTGTCCCATGAGTGTCATTGATGCGATCGAGACTGACTCCCCCGATGACCTTCCGCTCGGACTTCAGTTCAATGGCAAACTCGTAGGTGCGCCTTCGTGCCCTTGTTTTGGCCGTATCCATGCAATGGCTTATCCACGCTTCCGCATGCTTCCTAGTGTAGGGGTGGGGGACGAATGCCAGCCAACGGGCCACGCCGAGATTATTCAGACCATCGACCAGGTCCTTAATATCCTCCTTCCTCCAGTCGCGAAGAATCAGTCTCTTCGTTTCAAGTTTCATGGGCCTGGTTAGGCTTTCTTTCGATTTTCTGTCGTCAAAACATTTCGGTCTGCGGAGGCGCGTCTCCTTGACCACACAGAGAGTCTGTGCATCGTTTTTTTATGCCTTCTAAGACCATTTCACTTGAAGTCGATGCCTACAATCGGCTGAAGGCCACACGTCGCGCCGGCGAGTCGTTCTCCGCCGTCGTTCGGCGCATCACACTCCCTCCAGCCAAAGCAACGGCGGCCGATTTGTTAAAGGAATTAAAGACTGGTGCCTTCGGCCGAGGCGCCGACTGGAACTCCATCAAAAGAGCGGTTGCCGGGCGACGCAGCTCACTTGAGTTGAGGGGCGCTTGATGCTCTTCGACAGTGGGTTTCTCATCCATGCTTCCGGCCAGCGCGGTAGGAGGGAGCGCTCTGCCGCTGAGCGTTTTTTGCGCGCTCATTTAGACGCGCCACTTTATACCTCTAGGGTCTGCTGGGCGGAATATGCCGAAGGGTGCCTAAGCCCGGCCGAGGTTCAAGCTGGCCTGCATCTTTTCACGGTGATTGAAATCGGTGAAAACATTGCATGGACTGCTTCGCGATTGGGCCGCGAGTTGCGGACGGCGGGCAGGCATATTGGCGACAACGACATTTGGATCGCGGCAACCGCATTGGCCTTCAGCCTGCCGCTCGTCAGCCGGAACGTTCGCCATTTTGATCGAGTCGCAGGCCTCCAGATAGTCTCCTATTAGGTCGACGAAAGCCTCGACCGGTCGCTCCCTCTCCCTTTGGGCGAGGGCCTACATCACCGACATTTCGAAGTCAGCGCCAAGGGGCAAAGCAAATGGGACTCACAAAGCCGTAACAAGCCTCGGAGGGGAGATTCCCACCTGTCCCCAAACGTGACACTTCATACCATGACCGTGCGAAGTGAGGCAGGCTTCGCTTGCGGGTCTGCAGAGCTTCGCCGGGGAAAACGTGCACCGTGCTCGGGCCACCCAATCAAAGCAGCTGACAAGCCTCGTCAAAATCGAGGCGAGGGCCCCGCGGATGAAGTTTCGTGGCGTCGCCATAGCCAAGATTGCACAGGAAGTTAGACTTTACGGCGCCCGCCGCGATAAATCCTCCGTCGATCGCACCGGTCCAGGGCGCAGCTACGGGAAAAAATTCCTGATCGACCTTTAGGTTGTCGAAACCGGACATCGGGCCGCAATCGAGACCGAGCGACCGCGCTGCGAGCATGAAGTAGGCGCCTTGCAGGCTGCCGTTCCGCATCGCGGTGGAGTCTGCAAGTTCCTGGGACTTGGCAAACATTTCCCTTGCTCCCGGCATCGCGGGGAAAAGCCGGGGCAGTATTTCGTAGAATCTCGAGTCATGGGCGATGATGGCAGTCACCGGAGCCTTCATCGTTTTCTCGACATTGGCCGGCTGCAACGCGGGCCGCAGCCGCTCTTTGGCCGGCCGTGTGCGCAGGAAAAGGATTCGCACCGGGCAGCAGTTGGCGCTGGTCGGTCCCCATTTCATTAGGTCGTAGAGTTGGTGCAGAAGACCGTCTTCGACCGGTCGGTCCAGCCAAGCGCTGTGGGTCCGGGCCGTCCTAAATAGGGCATCACAGGCTTCGTCATTGATGCGGTGGGTGGCGGTATCTGATGCTGTAGAGTTCATAACGGGTTTTGTGCGTGCCGGCAGCTTAGCCTTAGGATCGCACAAGCGCTATGGGGTCTTACCCATCTTTGCTGACTCTTGCGGCCCGTTTGTGGGCTCGAGCCCCTCAGCCGCCGCCGGGCAATATTGAAATTAGACCCCCGAGATGGTGGACGCTACTGGGCTCGAACCAGTGACCCCGTGCGTGTGAAGCACGTGCTCTAACCAACTGAGCTAAGCGTCCGGATATTGCTGTCCAACAACTTGTGTAAGTCTTTCATGTTTTCCTGGATGCTTTCTACAGTCATTTTCTACACATCACGAAGATGGCTGCCAGCAAACATTTGTGGGACACCACGAGAGAACCCAACCTGTTAAGGAACACTGCGAGCGGAAGGTATTACGGTAGGTTCACTCTGAGCGGCAAGCAAAAGTGGGTCAACCTGGAGACCGATGTCTGGACGGTTGCCAAGATTCGGCTGGCCGACGAGCGCGCCAAGATCGAGCGACTCCGGCAGACGGCGGCCGATGTCACCGCCGGCGATGCCTCCATGGGCGCTTTGATTACACTTTACCGGCAGCGGATCGCGGACCGGGTGGACATCCGGCCGGATACCCGGCGCCGACTTCGCGAGGAGGTCGAAGCGATCGTGAAGACTTGGCCCGGCTTCGAGGATCTGGCCCCCAGGCAACTGACCCGGCAAGCCGTCACTGAGTGGCGAAACCGCTTGAGCCGGGATGGCACAGGGCACCGTCCCCCGGGTTCCAAGGCGATCAGCCCCAAGAACAATGGTTCTTCTGCTTCGCTCATCAACAAGTGCATCGATGCCCTTCGTCGAATCGCGGACATCGCCGTCGAGCGCGGGCAACTCGCGGGCAATCCCCTTTATCCTCGTGGTCTCAAACTCAAGAATACTCCCCGGAAGCCGAATCTACCGGAAGCCGCGAAGCTCGCCGAAGTCTTCGCCGAGATCGAGCTTGGCGGCGGACGGTTGTCGCGCGACGCGGCAGATTTTTGCCGGTTTCTCGCCTATACGGGATGCCGGCTCAGCGAAGCGAAGGGCGTGACGTGGGCCGACGTGGACTTCAACCGAGGCATTCTACGCGTCCGGGGAAGCAAGACCGCAGCCGCGAACCGCGAGGTCCCGCTGATCCCTGCGGCCAGAGTGCTACTCGAACGGTTCGACGCGGACCGCCAGAAGGCTCCCAGCATAGCCGTTGACGGCGTCGCAGGCGTCGACACTCGCGGCAAGGTTCTCCGCGTCGGCGAGGCAGCGAAGTCCCTCGCGCGGGCATGCCAGAAGCTCGGCGTCGAGCTTCTGACGCACCATGATTTGCGTGACGCGTTCGCAACCGCCGCAATCGAGGCTGGCGTGGACATTCCGACCGTGGCGGCCTGGCTCGGGCACGCGGATGGCGGTGCACTGCTCATGCGGGTTTATGCCCACCATCGGCGGGCGCATAGCGTGGCGCAGGCGGCAAAAGTGAAGGTTTGAGGAGTGAGGACATCGGCAAAACGACCTCGCGGGTTCGAGTCCCGTCCATCCCGCCACTTTACCAAGCAGTTACGTAACTCCTCTCAGATTCCTCTCAAAGAGGGTGACACTCAGAGCAGCATCCGGTACAAGGCGGAAACGGATGGCACAGACAGGCAAAAACAAGCTGCGCCGATGGGAGTTCCCAGCCGGCTCAGGCATTCGCGTTCGCGAAATTATAAACCGGCATTCCGGCGCGGACGGCGGCCTCTCTTATCGGGTAACCGTGCCCGCTCGCGTGGCTGGCACGCGCCTATTCAAGCAGTTCACCTCCGTCGAGAATGCCGAGGGGTGGGCCAAAGATCAGCACGCCGGGGCCAAGAAGGACGGGCAAAAGCACTTTTTGCTCTCTCCATCGCAAAGGGAAGACGCCGTCGCTGCGCTATCGTTGCTCGAAGGGACGGGCCTAACGCTCGCCCAAGCGGTTGCCCTCGCCAAGAAACACGTCCGTTCGCCGGCGGGCAATTTGACCGTGAAGGCAGCCATCACCGGGCTCATTTCCGGGAAGGAAGCCGAGAATCTGCGGGAGCGCTCCGTTCGCGACCTGCGCAACCGCCTGGACATCTTTGCGCAGACGTTTGGCGACAAGTTGGTTGGGGAGATTACGCAAACCGAGATCGAAAATTGGCTTCGTGATCTGCGGGGCATCTCCGACAGGAGCGCTGACGATCTATCTGCCCGCTCCAAAAAGAACTACCTCATCACGGTTCGCACGTTCTTCAACTGGGCTATTTCCAAGGGCTACCGGGCTACGGAGAATCCGGCGCTTAAAATCAGCACCCCGAAAATCGATTGGGTACAACCGTCGATCCTAACTGTCGAGGAGACGCAGAAGCTCCTAAATGCGGCAAAAGTTGAACAAGAAGGGCGGTTGCTGGCGTCGGTGGTGCTCGGGGTCTTCGCCGGTATTCGATCAAACGAGATTATGCGCCTCGATTGGAGTGCCATCGATCTCGCTGAGGGCATTCTCACGATTGGGTCCACGATCGCCAAGAAGCGCAGGCTTCGGGTGCTGGAACTCATGCCCAACTGCATTGCCTGGTTGAAAACCATCGAGAACCGCGCGGGGCGCGTCGCTCCTGGCAAGTACACGGTTCGCTGGGCGGACTTCGTCAAAAAGGCCGGATTCCCGGATTGGGGCGAGACACGCTCGAACGCGATGCGCCACAGCTTTGGCTCCTACCACTACGCCCTCTTTTCGGACGCAGCCAAGACTTCGGCGATGCTCGGACACCGCGCCAACGACCAAGTCCTCTTCGACAGTTACCGTTCCCTGGCGCGCAAGAAGGACGCAGTGGCTTACTTCGCGATCAAACCCCGGTAGGTCTTGGGCGGAGGTCGATCCTACGCGATGCCGATGCCGGATTCGAGCTTCTTCAACGCCGCGAGAATTGCATCACGCCTGTAGAGGCGGCGCCGGCCGAGCCTGATCACCGGCAGGTCGCCCCGGCTCGTGAAGTTTCGCACGGACCGGGGGCAAACGCCGATGAAGGCCGCGACCTCCTTCTCGTTCATCAGCACGGGGGGATTTGCACGAAGCGATTCGTGTCCCTGCGAGGAAAAATTTGGCTCATTCATTGTCGGCTACGCCTTTGCTGCGTCAAAACAAGCGGGCGGAATTTCCTCTGCGGGCCAGGCCGAGCACCTGCTTCTTCGGGAGGCGTTTATGCCGCAGACCGGGCATCGGAACGAAAACCCGGCGGGCGATCATTCGATAGATGGTCGCCCGGGAAACTCCGAGGATGGCGGCGGCCTCGGCAGCGGATAAGGTCAGCGTTTCGGGAACGATGGCCGTCGTTTCGATGATTTCTCCGGTCGTGACCGGATGAGTGGATGCATTTGAGTTCATGGGCGCAGTATCGCGCGGACCTGTGTCGCGAAATAGGGAGAGAATGGGCGGTCCATTCTCTCCTATTTTCCGCGACCGTCATGGCATGGTTCATGCGGGCTCGTCAAAGGACCGGCATCCGGGAAGCCGCCATTCAGGGCGACTACACCCTTCTTCTGCGCGACAGGACGCGGCTTTCGTTAGGGCGGACCCTACGCGGCCGGTTCGGTAAGCTTGTGCTGGGAGGCTCAGCGGTCGTGGTGGACTCGGCCCTTGCCGGCCGTATCCACCTCCACAACCCTTCATTCGTCATGCCCAAAGTTGTCTATCTTGAAACGAGTTTTTTCAGCTTTCTATACGATGAGCGCCTCGCCCCTGCGATCGCCGCGCGACGGGGATGGACAGAGGAGTGGTGGACCCTGCATCGGGGGAGCTACGAGCTGATGACCAGCACCGCAGTTATCGCTGAACTTGAGCGGGGAGAGATGACCCACCGTCAGCGGGCACTCGATCTTGCGCTCACGCTCCCCGCAGTAGCCATGAACGACGAGGCAGCCGAAGTTGTTGCGGTCTACGTCGAACGCCGTCTTATGCCCAAAGATCCGCTCGGCGATGCGTTACACCTGGCGCTTGCCTCAGTCCATAAGTGTGATTTCCTGTTGACGTGGAACTGTCAGAATCTCGCCAACGCCAACAAATTTGGGCATATTCGCCGCGTAAACACGTTGCTCGGCCTGCAAGTTCCGTCGCTGGTCACACCGCTCGAACTGATGGAGGATGCCACGGATGAAGACAGTTGATGAGGGGCTTGCGCCCATTCGCGCCGTACGCCACGCAATTTCGCAGGAGGTGGGGCATGATCCCCGCCGCTACGTCGCCTATTTACAAGCTGTGGAGGAACGTTTCGCGCGGCAGATCGCGGCAGGTCGTCGTATCGGACAGAAACCCAAGGTGACGCTTACAGGCGAAGCCATCGCCCGCTAAGAGTTCCGGAGTGTGTTACCCAAGCCCGCCGGCTCTCGTTGCTGACGCCCACGAGAAAGGCGTTGGCGACGGTGAGCCGTCGCCTGGGATTGAAGCATGATCCCCCAGTTCATTCCCAAGCCCCGTCCTTTGCCTCCTCACCGCCTGGACGACATGGCCAAGCTTGCGAAGCACGAGGTCGGTCACTTGATCGCCGCAAAGATCGTGGGTTTCCCAACCGGTCAGATTACTATCCAGGTCGACATCCGTGGCGGGTTTGTCGGTGGGGCAGAGATCACGCTACCGCGGTCGCTGCGTTCAGTTGACGACACAAAAAAATACCTCCGCGACCGCGTGATAGTCCTATGGGCCGGCGCCCTTTCCGAAACGCTACACGGGAACATGGTCGACCAAGAGGTCGCGTGCAAAACGTTAAATCGACCCGGCGAAACCGATCATCCAAAAGCTCGCGAGTTGGTAAATCTGCTGCGCAACCTGACGTTTCCAGACGCTCCGGCAGCGAATGTGCAGGAAGGACTCACCGCGCTTGAACGCGAATTGTGGTCCCAGACAATCGACCTTGTCCAGGGCGAAGCGGCACTCATCCTCGGGCTCGCTGCCAGGCTCGCAGGCATGGTGACGACGACATCGACACTTTATACGTTGAGCTCGGTGGACATCGCGAGGACGCCGGACGTGATCAAGCGATTCGGCGCAAGCGCATAAATGGCGGAGCGAGTACCGGGCTTGCCGCGACCAACGGGAGCGGTGCGCCTCAGCGCACCCGGCACGGAGCGGGGGGCGCCCGCCGCGCAGGCGCCGCCGGAGGCATCTGATCGGCTGCCACCACGACGCGCTCAACCGTCTTGCTCTGCGCCGCGCGGCTCGTGACCACATTCTCAGGGCTCAGAGGCCCGAGCGGCCGTCGGCCGCATTCCCCAAGCAGGGGAAATCGCGCCGACTGCAAAGGCAGCCGCT
>Ga0302326_10023296_pt1 | contig 12627 bp, 8 predicted proteins | sample Palsa_T0_3_FD_202264 | JGI IMG/M metagenome (GOLD analysis project Ga0302326, IMG submission 202264) | Peat permafrost microbial communities from Stordalen Mire near Abisko, Sweden - Palsa_T0_3 | ecosystem: Environmental > Terrestrial > Soil > Palsa > Peat permafrost | place: Sweden: Abisko... | reverse complement strand
GCCGCGGCGGCCAGCGCCAGCAGCGGCGGCAGGTCGGCGAACGCCAGCCCGGGAGCGGGGCTGGCCACTCCGCCGTTCAGCTGGGTGATGATCAGCCCGGCGCAGTAGAGCGCGGCGGCGCCCGCGAGCCAGCGGTACGCCCGCGCGATGGCACCGTCGTGTCCGCGCGCGCCGAGCCACAGGCTCACCGCAGCCGCGCACCACGCCAGCATGCCAAGCACGGTCATACCAGGCTCCCCGAGATGATCAGGCGCACCCGGGCTCCTTCCGTTCCGCCTCGCTGTTGTTAGTCTCAACGCACGCCAGGCAAAAGCGGATAGCTTTGGCACGTCTTCGTTACCGCGTCGTAACGAAACGTCGCTGGATCGCGTCGGGCCGCTCGTCGGCGACCACCGGAGTCCCCACCCCAAGTACGGCCTTCAATCGGTATGGCGTTCACTCTACGTACCCGAGGTCACACTTCGGTTGAGGAAGTGCGTCCACCGGGAGACAACTTCGGGCCGGCCAGTCAGGCGGTGACGATGGCGAACCGATGGCCTGTTACTCAATCCGCACCTGAGGTACGATGCGATATATGTAGTTAGTTCCTTACGGGGTGATTTGTTGGTCGGCTTCCACGCCACAATTGAATGGCACCCGATCGGACTAGCGTTATGGAGTTTCGGCTGCTAGGGCCGATTGAAGTCATCATTAACGGGACACCGGCCGCGGTCGTGGCTCCGCGCCAGCAGACGGTTCTCGGGCTGCTTCTGCTTGAAGCAAATCACGTGGTCTCGGTCAGCCGGATGATTGACGCACTGTGGGCCGACAGGCCGCCGCGAACCGCCCGGGCCCAGGTACACATCACGGTTTCTGCGTTGCGGCAGCTGCTCGGGGACGAGGTCATCAAGACCCGCCCGCCTGGCTACCTGATCCAGGTACCGGATCAGGCCATTGACCTCGCGAAGTTCGAGACCCTGGCGGCGGACGGGGCGAGCGCCGCGGCCGGGCAGCGGACCGCGGAAGCCGTGCGGCAGCTGCGCGCGGCCCTCACGCTGTGGCGCGGGCATGCGCTGGAAGGGGCGGAAAGCGAGCTGGTCCGCACCGCCACGGTACGGCTGAACGAACGGCGGATAGCTGTCTGGCAAGACTGCCTCGACCTCGAGCTCCAGCTAGGCAGGCACGGTGACCTGATCGGCGAGCTGGCGGAGCTGGTCGCCGAGCATGCGCTCAACGAGCGGTTCCGCGCCCAGCTGATGCTGGCCTTGTACCGGGCCGGGCGGCCCGCCGAGGCGCTCGAGGCCCTGCGGGCCGGCCGCCGGATCCTGCAGTCCGAGCTCGGCCTGGAACCAGGCGAGGCGCTGACCCGGCTGGAACACGCGATCCTGACCCGCGACTCGCAAATCGATCTGCCCGGTGCCCGGCAGGCCGGGTCGCCTGCCAAGTCCGAGGCGCTGCCGGTGCCCCGCCAGTTGCCCAGGACCATCGCCGACTTCGCCGGACGCGAGGAAATCCTCAGCCAGCTGCTGGCGGCGCTGCGCGGGCAGGACTCGGCCGCAGACCTGCCCGACGTGCCGGTGGTCGTCCTTACCGGCCGGGGCGGCACCGGCAAGACGGCGCTGGCGCTCCGCGCGGCGCATCTGCTCCGGCCCGCCTTCCCCGACGGCCAGCTATTCCTGCAACTGCGCAAGGACATGCGGATCGGTGTGTCCGGGGTACTCGAGCACCTGCTCAGGTCCCTGGGCATTCATCCTGATGCCGTGCCAGGCGACCTGGAGGGCCGGGCCGCCATGTACCGGAGCTGGCTCGCGGAACATCGTGTCCTCATCGTGATCGACGGCGCCGTCAGCACGAGCCAGCTCATGCACTTCCTGCCGGGCACCCAGGGCTGCGCGGTCATCATCACCAGCGTCCAGCGGCTGGCCAGCCTGGAGGGGGCCAGGCAGATCGACGTCGGGCCGCTGGATGACGTGTCGGCCTACCACCTGCTGGCCACGCTGATCGGCGTCAAGCGGGTCAGCGCAGAGGAACAGGCCACCCGCGAGCTGATCCGGCTGTGCGAAGGGCTGCCCCTCGGGCTGCGCATCGTGGCGGCCAAGCTCGCCGCCAGGCCGCACTGGCGGATCGCCAAGATGGTCCGCCAGCTGCTCAACGAGGAGCGCCGGCTCGACGAACTCGACCTCGACGGCGCCAGCGTCCGGGCCACCCTGGCGCTGGCCTACGACAGCCTCGACGCCGAAGCCAGGCGGCTGTTCCGGCGGCTGAGCCTGTTCGGCACCGACGACTTCGCGCCCTGGGTCGGCGCGCCGCTGCTCGACGCGGACATGGATACGGCCGAGGAGCTGCTGCACGAGCTCATCCGGTCGCACCTGGTCGAGACCCGGGTCGCCGCGGATGACTCCATTCACTTTCACCTGCATGACCTGGTCCGCATCTACGCGGTGGAACGCCTTGTCAGCGAGGAGTCGGCGGCCGACCGGCTGGCCGCGGTGCAGCGCCTGCTCGGCTGCTGGCTGGCCATCGCCACGACGGCTCACCGCCGCATCTACGGCGGCGATTTCGGCATCATGCACGGGACGGCCGAGCGCTGGCCGATTCCGCCAGACGTCGCCGAATCGCTCATCGAGGCTCCGGCCGACTGGTTCAAGCAGGAGCGTTCGGCCCTGGCCGCGGCGATATACCAGGCCGGGCAGCTCAACCTGGACGAACTGTGCTGGGATCTGGCGGTCACGTCGGCCTCGCTGTTCGAGTCCGGGTTCTACGGCGACGACTGGCGTGAATCACACGCCAGCGCGCTCAGCGTGGTGCGCGCCGCGCGGAACAAGCGGGGTGAGGCCGCCTTGCTGTACTCGCTGGGCAACCTGGAACTCGGCGCCAACATGACCGCCGCACGCGAGCACTATGAGCAGTCGCTGACGACATTCGAGGAGATCGGCGATGACCAGGGCCGTGCCTTCGCGCTCAGCGGCCTGGCATCCGTGCTGCGGCTCAGCGGAAATTACGACATCGCCCTGTCGTATTACCGGCAGGCCGCCGCCGGGTTCAGGACCGCCGCGGACCTGGTCGGCGAGGCGCACACGCTGCGGACCATGGCCCAGATCCATGCGGACTGGCGGGACTACGAGGTGGCCGAGCAGCTGCTGGCCGGCTCGCTCAGCATCAGCCAGCGCCTCGGCACCCCGCGGCTGACCGCGCAATCGGAGTACGAGCTGGCTGAGCTGCACCTGCGCCGGGGGCGCCTGGAGGACGCCGTCGAGGCGTTTGAATCGGTGCTGCGGAACACCCGGGCCGAAGACGACGTCGTCGGCCAGGTCTACGCGCTGACCGGGCTCGGGAACGCGCTGCGCAGGCTCGGCGACGTGGCCGGCGCCGAGACCACCCTGGGCGCGGCGCTCGAGCTGACCCAGGGGGGCGATGACCGGCTGATCCGGGGGCGGATACTGCTCGCACTCGCCGAGCTCGACTTCGGAGTCGGCCGGTCCAACCTCGCGCTGGCCCGGATCGACGAGGCGATCAGGGTCCTGGAAGAGCTCGGCACCGCCCGGGTCTGGCACGCCCGGGCCCTGGAACTGCTCGGCCGCCTGCACGAAGGAGCCGGCCGGACGAGCATCGCCGAACATGTCTGGCTGGCCGCCGCGGAACTGGTCGGCGAGGCCGATCCGGCGCTGGCCGACCAGCTGGCGCGAGAACTCGCCCGGCTGCGCCGGTAGCCCGTCATCCCCGGCTTACGGCCAGGGAACACCGGTTCGGCGGCGAGACACGACAATTACCGAACGGACCGCCGTCATAGTCGCCTGCATGATGCACCTCCGGTGGAGCCGCCTGCTGACAGGCGGTGCCTGGTTCTATTTGCGACTCCGATTCGACGACCATTGCCTTCCTTATCGCTATCGCCGGGTTATCGCCTTAGCATTGATTTTCCGGCCGACCGGGTAAGCGTGCCGATATAGGCGCGATAGCGTCAGGATAGCGGGCCGGCACAGTGTTCCTTAACAAGCGTACAGCCAAGGTACAGGATAAGAACCCCATGCATATTACTGTTACCGTAATAGACGGGGTGCATGGCCAGCCAGCCGAAGGTATCGAGGTCAGCATCGTGAGCCGCCATAACGGCCTGCAGGTCGATGAAACTAAGGGACACACCGACGGGCGCGGCCAGCTTGAGTATTCAGATCGCCACCCCAGCCCGGCCAGCGGCGTGACGTATCACGTTGAAATCGATATCGACAGCTACTTCGCGACCCTGGGCATCGTGTCCTGGCACAAAAAGGTCGCCACGCTCTTCCGGGTCCTGGATCCGGAAGACGCATATCAGATCGTATCCCTCATCACGCCCTTCACACAGGTTATGTCGTGCGTACGGTGACGGAGGAAACAATGCAGGATGAATCCGGAGGTCACGATCTCGTCCCGCATCAGCGGACCGCGTGCTGTTGTGATTCACCCCACTTCACCAGGCGCGAGGTCGAGATCATCATGCTGCTCGCCGCGGGCTCTGATACCGACAAGGTCGCCTCCTCGCTCAGCATGAGCCCGCATACCGCGACCCACCACCTGGGCAACATGCTCAGGAAGAGCGGTTCGAGTAACCGGACCGAACTGATCGCCCGGGCCTACGCGGCCGGCGTGCTGGTCGCCGGGCTGTGGCCGCCCGGCTGGTCGGGCCGTTACTGCCTGCCTACCGCGGCCGCCGGGTTCTGACTGGCGAGCCGGCGATGCGAGCAGGCCAGCAGCCGGCCCGGCCGGCCCGGGGGACGGCGATCGCGGGCCGGGCTGGCGGGATCCTCCCACCAGAACAGCGTTTCTCTGGGATAGCAGCGCGGGCCGGCCCGCGGAATAATTTTACTGACACCGGAATAGCCAGGCACTGGCGTGCGCCGTGCTGTCGCGAAGGGAATTGATATGACCGTCACTGAAAATCCCCAGGCGCAAGTCAACTCGCCGAGCCAGCGCTTGCGCCAGGCCCTGACGCTCACCGCGCTCAGCCTCGCCGGGACGCACAATATCCGCCTGTTCGACAACCCCCGGATACGCGAGATCTACCCGCGCTACCTGCTTTCCCTGTACCCGGGGACCCGGGCCGCGGTGCCGCTCATTATCGCGGCCCGCGATGCCGTGCTTAATTCGAGCGATCGCGACAGCCCGCGGTCAAGGGCGCTCGCGGCTTATTACACCAAGCGCATTCCCGAAGAACTCGGGCACGACGAATGGGTACTTGAGGACCTGGCCAGGCTCGGCATCAGCGAAAGTGATGTCAAGTCCCACAGCTATCCCCCGTCGACGGCGGCGCTGGTCGGCTCACAGTATTTCTACATTAACCACGGCCAGCCGGTAGCGCTGCTCGGCTACATGGGGGTGCTCGAGGGTTTCCCGCCGATCGAATCGGAACTGCGCGCCACCGCGGAGCGAACCGGGTATCCGCTCGAAAGCTTCCGCACCCTGCGCAAGCACGGGAATCTCGACATTCATCACCGCGATGACCTCAACATCTTCCTGGACTCGGCACCGCTGTCGGAGCAGGACATGGTGCTGGTCATCACCAACGCGATCGCGACGTACGAGCGCGCGGCCGCGATGATCGCCGAGGTAGTAACCGGACACCCGATGACCATCCTGCGGACCGAGCGCACCCGCTCGTCCTGACGCACCCGCTCGTCCTGACGTATCCGCACCGCGGCAGACCCTGCCGACGATCTCGTCGCCTGGAGTAACGATGAGCGTTCCGCTCCCCGATCCCCGGCCGTACCGCCAGCCGCCGGCCGCCGACCCGGTGCGCGAGGCAGCCTCCGCGTCCGTTCGGTACCTGCTCATTAACCCTCCGCTGACGGATCCCACCTGCCCTTATCATTCGATTCCCTACCTGGTGGGCCAGGCCCGGGCGGCGGGATTCACCGCGGGTACCTGCCTGGACGCCAACATCGACGCGCTGAACTACCTGGCGGACCCGGAGCACGTACGGCGACTGCTCGACCGGGCCGAGGCACGCCGGGCCAGCATCGAGGCGAACCCGGCGCTGACCCGCGCCGACGAGCTGGCCTACCAGATCGCCCTGTCGGCCCGCGGCTTCGACTGCCGCGCCGTCGAGCAGGCCATCGCGGTGTTCCGCGACGGCGAGCTCTTCTACCACTATCCGACGTATCGCCAGGCGGTCATGGTGATCAGGCGCTGGCTGAACCTGCTCACGCTGGACGGCGCTCCCGCGATGTTCGACGGATTCGAGCTGCGGCTGCACGGCTCGGTCAGCCTGGCCAGCTACCAGGACCTGGCCGACGACGAGACCCTGGACCTGATGTCGCATCCGTTCGAGCCGTACCTCACCGGCCCGTACCTGACCGCCCTGCGCGGGCAGCCCTGGGATGTCATCGGCTTCTCGGTGAACTACGTCAGCCAGCTGCCGTTCGCGCTGCGGATGGCGCGCGAGGCCCGCGAGGCCTGTCCGGGAGCCGTGATCGTGTTCGGCGGCACCGAGGTCGGCGACGATGTCCGCTATCTGCGGAGCACGTCGGATGTGTGGCAGCTATTCCGGCACGCTGACCTGATCGTGCCCGGCGAGGGCGAGACCCCGTTCACCGAGATCCTGGCCCGGGTCCGGGACGGGCGGTCGCTGGCCGGCATCCAGGGCTCGATGGCCAGGGAAACCGCGGACCGCACGGTCCGGATCAACTACGAGAACATCGCCACCCTGCCGGCGCCCGCCTACGACGTCTGGAACTGGCCCGCCTACTGGAACCCCGAGCCGGTAGTCCTGTACAGCCCGACCAGGGGCTGCTACTGGAACAAGTGCACGTTCTGCGACTACGGGCTCAACACCGACCGCCCCACCGCCCCGTCCAGGGAACGGTCAGTCGAGACCGTCCTGGCCGACCTGACCTCGATCGCCAGCTTCAGCAACGTCGTGTACTTCGCGGTGGACGCCATGTCGCCCAGATTCCTGCGCACGCTGGCCGGCGCCATGACCGAGGCCTGTCTGGGACTGAACTGGAGCGCCGAGATCCGTCTCGAGCGGACCTTCCCCAAGCGGGGCGTCGCGGCGCTGCTGGCCGCGTCGGGCTGCGTCTCGGCGTCCTTCGGCTACGAATCGGCCACCCAGCGGATCCTGGACCTCATCGACAAGGGGGTGCAGATCGACGGGGTCGCGACCCTGCTTGGCGAACTGGCCGACCAGGGCATCGGCGCCCAGCTGATGGGCTTCACCGGGTTCCCGTCGGAAACGGCGGCCGAGGCCAACGAGACCTTCGGGTACCTGAGCAGGCACGATGACCTGTGGTCGCTGGCCGGCATCGGCCGGTTCACGCTCACCCCCGGCTCCATCGTGGCCAAGCAGCCCGGCCGCTTCGGCATCGAGCTGCTGCCCGGCCCGGAGACCGACGACCTGCGCAGGTTCCTGCCGTGGCGCCATGCCAGCACCGGCATCGAGCACTGGCCCGCGGACACCGATGAGCGGATCAGCCCGCAGTCCAGGCAGGCGGTGCTGCGGGGGGTGAACGGCCGGCCCTTCGTCGGGGGCATCGACGCGGCTCACACCCTGCTGTACTTCCGTGCCAACGGCAGGCAGCTGGTGGCCGACCGGACTGGTCAGCCGCTGCTCGTGCTGGTCACCGAAGATCTCACCGAGGTTCCGTTCGCGAACCTGGCCGACTTCACCACGGCCGAGGACCTGGCCGAACGGCACCAGGAACTCCAGCGCCTCGGCGGCGCCACCCGCCAGCGGCTCGCGAGCTGGCTGAACGAACCCGGAGCGGGCCGCCGCGGCCAGGCCTCGGCGCTGGTCCTCCCGTTCGGCGCCCCCATCGCCCTGCGGGCCGGCGCCGACTACGCACCGGACACCCCCTTCGGCATGGCGGTGCGGATGCTGGCCCATGCCTCAGGAGCGGCGTGAACAGCCCGGCCACCGCGGCCGAACCTGATCAGGAAGAAGAAGCAGATGGACACATCCCCCCGCCATGAGCACGACTTCGACGGGCTGGCCGCGCTCCGCGCGAGCGGCAACCCGGTCGACCTCTTGCCCGCGGATCAGCAGCGGGTGCTCGCCTCGCTGAACTCCGAAGAGGTCGCCATGCTCAACTCGCTCCGGGACCGGCTGCTGGCAGCCGACGACGCGGAGGTAGCGGGTCAGGGCCTTAATGTCTTCCTCTAGGACCGGTGCGCGCCGGAGGGGCGAGCATGCCGGCGGCGGCTGAGCCCGCCAGGACTGACCACTGCCAGGCGTGCCGGGCGGCGGTCAGCCAGCAGGCCCGCTTCTGCCCGATGTGCGGCGCTGCCATGGGCGGCGCTGCCGTCGGGATGCGCAAGGGCATCGTCATCTTGTTCGCCGATCTCGTCGGGTCGACCGCCCTGGGTGAGCAGCTGGACCCCGAGCTGCTCCAGGCCATCCTCGGCCGGTACTTCGCCGCCTGCTCAGCGTGCGTCCTTGAGCATGGCGGGCTGGTCGAGAAGTTCATCGGCGACGCGATCATGGCGGTGTTCGGCGTCCCCCTCGCGCACGAGGACGACGCGCTGCGTGCCATGCGCGCCGCGCTCGGCCTGCTAGCCGCGGTGGCCGGGCTGAACGACGATCTGGACGCCGGGCACGGCGTCCGGCTGGACGTGCGAATCGGCATCTGCGCCGGCGAGGCCGCGGTCACCTGGTTCGGGAACGGGGACTTCCGGGTAATCGGCGACGCCGTCAACACCGCCAGCCGCCTTCAGTCGGCCGCGGCGCCCGGCCGGGTGCTGGTCTGTGACCGCGCCGCTCAGCAGGCGCGCCGCCGCGCTCAGCTGGAACCAGCCGGGCCGATCCTGGTCAAAGGCAAGACGGCCCCGGTTCCCGCCTGGCACCTGATATCGGCGGGAGAACCCGGCGATATCGACGCCGGGACCGCGCCGGCCCCCTTCGTCGGGCGCCGGTCCGAGCTCGCCGTCCTGCTAAGGAGCTATCAGCACACCGCCCGGCACCGGCACTGCTCCCTGGTCACCGTCCTCGGCGTGCCGGGAATCGGGAAATCCCGGCTGGTCGCGGAATTCCTCGACCAGATCGGGAACGACCGGCCGCTCGCCGTCTCAGGACACTGCCGCGCGTACGGCCGGGGGGCGACGTTCCGGCCGGTCGTAGAGATACTGAGCTCCTTCGCCTGCGGACAGGTAACGGCCCGGCACGCGCTCGCCGCCGTCCCGCATGGCGAGCGGGCCTGGCAGTGCCTCGACGCCCTGGACCGTACCGCAGACGCGGTTGACATCGACGAGATCAGCTGGGCGGTGGGCACCCTGCTCGCCGCCGTCGCGCAGCGGTCTCCGCTGGTCGTCATCTGGGATGACCTGCAATGGGCCGAACCGACGCTGCTTGACCTCATCGAGAAGAGCGCCTGCTGGCTCGGCGACGCGACCGCGCTGATAATTTGCCTGGCGCGACCGGAGTTCGGCGACCAGCGGCCGTCGTGGGGCCAGGACTGGGCCTCGGCCGTGACCCTGGAACTCGACCCGCTTTCCGGCCAGGAGACGGCCGACCTGGTCGGCGCGCTGTCGGCAGGCGGCGAGGTGACGGCGCAGGAGCAGACCGACGCCTGGATCCGGGTGGCCCGCGCAGCGGAGGGCAATCCGCTGTTCGCGGAGCTGATGCTGGACATCGGCAGCGACGAGCACGGCCAGGAGATCCCGCCGAGCATAACCGCACTGCTGAGCGCGCGCCTTGACCAGCTTTCCGCGGACGAGCGCGCCCTGGTGGAGCGCTGCGCCACCATCGGGCGGTACTTCACCTGGGAACAGATCGGCGTGCTGCTCGACGCCGCCAACCCGGTCAGCGCCGGGCTGAGCGAGCCGATGCAGCGGCTGATCAGGCGGCGGTTCCTGCAGCGGGAGTCGGCCAGCGGCACCTACAGCTTCACCCACGCGATGATCAGGGACACCGCGTACGCGATGACGCCTAAGTCGCGCCGGGAGAACTGGCACCTGCGGATCGCCGACTGGCTGGTCCGCCGCGACGGGCCGGCCGGAGCCGGCCAGGGAAGCGACATACTCGCCTATCACCTGGAGGCGGCGTCGCTCATCCGGCGCAACCTCGCGCCTGCCCAGGCCGGCACGGCTGAGCTGGCGGCCCGGGCCGCGCGGGCGGTCATCGGCCAGGGGGCCCTCGCCCTGGGCCGCCGCGACCTGCCGGCCGCGGCGAACCTGCTCGAGCGCGGCCGCGAGCTGCTGCCGGCCGGCGCGCCTGAGCACGGTGCGCTGGCGCTGCGGATCTCCGACTGCTGGCTCGGCCTGGGCGAGCCGGACCGGGCTCTTTCCGCCCTCGACGAGGCGGCCAGGCTGGCCGCACCGGGGCCGGCCGGGGCCGCACCGGGGCCGGCCGGGGCCGCACCGGGGCCGGCCGGGGCCGGACTGGCCGGGGCCGGACTGGGGCTGGCCGGGGCCGGACTGGAGATCCAGCGGGAGCTGGTGAGCCTGCGCTGCGGCCGGTCCGCGCCGGACCTGGCGGCGGCGGCCGCCGCCCGGCTGGCCGGGTCGCTGGGCACCGCCTCCGGGCACGAGCTGGCCCGATGCCGCCTGGCGTATCTCGAGGCGCTGCTGCACGTGGGCGCCGAACGGCTGGCCGCGGCCGAACAGGCGCTGGCGGCGGCGCTGCCGCAAGCTCGCGCCATCGATGACGGTTACGAGGAAGAGCGGCTGCTTTCCGGCCTGTGCGAGCTGGCGCTGTGGAGCCGCACGCCGGCCGCCGCCGGGCTGGCCAGATGCGAGGAGATGACCGCCCGGTTCGGGGCCAGCCGGCCGCTGCTCGTCCCCACCTTGCTGACCAAGGCCGGCCTGCTCGCCCTGGCCGGGCAGGGCGAGCCGGCCGACGCGATCCTGGAGGTCGCGCTGGCCGACATCGAGGAAATGCGGCTCAAGCTCTCCGCCGCGATCGCGACCCAGGTGTCCGGGCTGGTCAGGTTCCTCGCCGGGCGGTTCGCGGCGGCGGAGGCGGACTTCAGCCGGGGGGCGGACGAACTCCTGGCGGCCGGGCAGGCCAGGGGCGCCTGCACGCTATCGGCCTACGCGGCCCGGTCGATCTTCGAACAGGGAAGGGCCGACGCGGCCGGGGCTCTGGTCAGCGGCATTCCCGCCGAGGCGGTGGCCGGCGACCTGCGGACCAGCCTGGTTACCGGAACGCTGCGGGCCCGGATCGCCTCGGTGTCAGGCCAGCATGAGCGGGCGGTGCGGGTGGCGCAGGAGACGGCCGGCCTGGCCAGCCAGACCGACGATCTGTGGCTGCGCGGCGATGTGCTGTGGGACCAGGCCCGGGTGCTGGCCGCGGCCGGCCTGCTGGCCGCCGCGGTAACGGCGGGGGCCGCGGCCCGCGATCAGTACCGTGCCAAGGAAGCGCACCTGCTGTCCGGGCGGGTCGAACGCTGGCTGGCGGACCTCGGACTGGACCGGCCATGACGGACCAGCCATGACGGACCAGCCCTGGCGGCGTGACCGCCCTCCGGTATTCCCCGGCGTTCCGGCCTGGGGAGCGCTCACCGCCGGCTCACCGCCGGAGCCCTTCTCGCTGATCCCGCAGCCGCACGTCACCCCGGACTGGGTCTGGGGCGGCTCGGACGGGTCAGGCGCGCGGGTGTGCGTCCTGGACAGCGGGGTCGACCAGAGCCACCCGCGGGTCGGTACGGTGACCACGTCGGTGGCGGTGCGGACCGGAACCGACGGCCAGCTGGACATCGCCGAGTGCGCAGGCACCGACCAGGCCGGGCACGGCACGGCCTGCGCGGGCATCATCCGCTCGGTTGCCCCGGGCGTCGACCTCAGCTCGGTACGGGTGCTGACGGACGGTAAGTTCGGCAGCGGGGCGGCCCTGATGGCGGGCCTAAGCTGGGCCATCGACCAAGGCTATGACGTTATCAACCTGAGCCTGGCGACCACCCGGCCCGAATTCTGCGCCACCTTGCACGAGCTCGCCGACCGCGCCTATTTCCGCCGCTGCATCCTGGTCGCCTCGGCTAATAACATGCCGGTTCTCAGCTATCCATGGGCCTTTTCTTCTGTAGTGTCCGTCGCCTCGCATAACGAATCCGACCCAATGGCTTACTACTACAATCCATCGCCGCCGGTCGACTTCTATGCGATGGGGGTTGGCGTCAAGGTACCGGTGCCCGGCGCCGGCGAGATGCGCTTGACCGGAAATAGCTTTGCCGCCCCGCATATGACCGGCATAATCGCGCGGGTTCTCGCCAAGCATCCGTACCTGACCCCCTTCCAGCTGAAGACCTTGCTCTACCTGAACGCGCGCAACGTAGTCGAGCTGAATAGGAGATCCGGGTGACAGAAATAACCCCTGCGGGTTGCGAACCGCGGCCGAGGCAGAACCTGACCGAGCGCCAGCTGCTGCAGTCCGTCGTGGAAGTCGCGCTGCGCGTTTTCGGCGCGGCGGCCTCGTCTGTCTTCCTCATCGACCCCGAAACCGGGGAGCTGGTCTTCGAGACGGTCGCGGGCGCCGGCAGCTCGACCCTGCCGGGAACCCGCTTCCCGCCGGGCACCGGCATCGCGGGGCTGGTAGCGGCCTCCGGTGAGCCGCTGCTCGCCGAGAACGTGGCCGAGGTGCCGCAGTTCGCCCGGGCGATGGCGATCGGCACCGGATACCTGCCCCGCAGCATCATGGCGGCGCCGCTGATCCTGCAGGGCGAGTGCATCGGCGTGATGGAG
>Ga0302326_10023295_pt1 | contig 12627 bp, 10 predicted proteins | sample Palsa_T0_3_FD_202264 | JGI IMG/M metagenome (GOLD analysis project Ga0302326, IMG submission 202264) | Peat permafrost microbial communities from Stordalen Mire near Abisko, Sweden - Palsa_T0_3 | ecosystem: Environmental > Terrestrial > Soil > Palsa > Peat permafrost | place: Sweden: Abisko... | reverse complement strand
CACCCCGATGACGCCGGCGCGCTGCCCGTGCCGGTCACCGAGCTGGTCAGGCACGGCGACACGGTCGCCGTCGGCGATGCCCGGCTGACTGTCATTCACCTGCGCGGCCATACGCCCGGCAGCATCGCGCTCAGCTACGATGCGGACGGCGCACTCGCGGCAACGCCGCACCTGTTCACCGGCGACTCGCTGTTCCCCGGAGGCCCCGGCAACACCGAGGGCGACCCGCAGCGTTTCGGCCAGCTGATCACGGATCTGGAGGAACGGATCTTCGGTGAACTGCCGGACGGCACCTGGGTCTACCCGGGCCATGGCGCGGACACCACCATCGGCGCCGAGCGGCCGCACGTGCCGGAATGGCGTGCCAGGGGCTGGTGATGACCGGAGCGGGCGATGACCGGAGCGGGCGATGAGCAGTGAACATGAGTTCGTTGTCGTCGGAGCCGGCCTGCTGGGCCTCGCCGCGGCGCGCGCGCTGGCCGGCCGCGGCCGGGACGTCCTCGTCCTGGAACAGGCCACCATCGGTCATCCGGACGGCGGGTCGCAGGGCAGTTGCCGCATCTTCCGGCTCGGGTATGACGATCCCGGCTATGTCGCCATGGCCAGCCGGGCCCGGGGCCTCTGGCACGAGCTGGAGGACGCCTCGGGCGAGCAGATCCTGCTGCCGACGCCGCAGCTGAGTTTCGGCGCCGGGCTGGCCGCTGTCCAGGACGGGATGCGCCGTGCGGGCGCGCCCAGCAAGCTGCTCACGGCGGACGAGGCGGCGGCCAGGTTTCCCGGGGTCGCCACCGGCGGCCCCGCGCTGCTGGAGCCCGAGTCCTGCGTGATCGCCGCCGACGTGGCATTGCGCGCGCTGGCCGCCGCGGGGCCGCCGGTCCGCACCGGGTTCCGTGTGACGTCCCTGCGGGATGACGGCAGGCGGGTCACGCTGCAGGCAGGCGACGGCTCCGTGCTCGTCGCACGGCACGCCATCGTCTGCGCCGGTCCGTGGACGGGCGGCCTGCTGGCCACCGCCGGGATCACGGTGCCCACGGCCGCCACGCTGGAGCAGGTCGCCTACCTCGGGCCGGCTCATGGACCGATGCCGGACATGCCGATCATCATCAAGTACGGCGACGAGATGCCGTACGGGCTGCCGGTGCCGGGCTCGCCGCTCTACAAGTTGGGCGTCCACCACAGCGGCCCGCTGACCGACCCCGGGCGTCAGGACCGCGAGCCTGACGCCAGCCTGAGCCGCCGGCTGGCTGACGCGGTACGCGGGTACCTGCCGGCCCTCGACCCGCGGCCGGTCCGCACCGAGCGGTGCGTCTACGACAACACCCCGGACGACGACTTCATCCTGGACCGGTCCGGCCGGATCACGATCGGCAGCGGCACGTCGGGACACGGATTCAAGTTCGGGCCGCTGCTCGGCGGCTGGCTGGCCAGCCTGGCAGCCGGCGAGTCTGCTGATCTGCCGCCGGCCCGCTTCGCGGTCGGCCGCTTCACCTCCTGAGCGTCCGCAGCGACCGCTCATCGCCGCGCCCGCCCGCGGCATCTCGCCCGCGGCATCTCGCCCGCGGCATCTCGCCCGCGGCATCTCGCTCCCGGGTCGCTCCAACAGCGTGGTTGGGACTGCACTGCAGCTGATACTGCAGTGCAGTCCCAACCACGTCATTGCCGCCGTCGGCCCACGCCCCCCAGTGTCACCGGATCAGGGTAGCGAAAACGATCACGTTGCTGAGGTAGTGGCCGGTGGCCGGGTCGAAGGTGCCGCCGCAGGTGATCAGGCGCAGCTGCGGCGTCGGGACCGGCCCGTACACGGCCATGGTGGGGAAATCGGCCTTCAGGTACATGTGCCTCGCCGTGACCCGGAAGACGGCGAGCGATCCGTCGGTCCGCCGCACGTAAACCCGTTCGCCCGGTCTCATCAGTCGCAGCCGGAAGAAGATTCCGGGCCCGGTCAGCGAATCGATGTGGCCGGCGATGACCGAGGATCCGATCGCTCCCGGCCGCGGGCTGAAGGTGTACCAGCCGGCCACCGCCGTGCTGGCCGGCACCTGCAGGGCGCCCGATGAGGTGAGGCCGAGCCTGACCAGGCTGGTCCGGACCCCGATGGCCGGAATGATCAGGCTGGCGGGCCGGGCGACCGCCTCGCCGTCGGAGGGCCGGGGCACCGGGGCCGCGTCCCCGCGGGGGACGGGGATCAGCGTCGGCCTGCCTACCGGCACCGCGGCCCGACCGGTGTGGCGCGCGATGATCAGGCCGCACGCGCCAGTCGCGATCGCGAGCAGCCCGCATGCCAGCACGGCCACCGCGGACCGCCGGCTGACGGACCGCCGGCTGACAGGGCGCCGGCTGACGGGGCGCGGCAGGCGTCTGCGCGGGCGCCAGGGCACGGCCGGCTTCCTCGTCTCAGCTCAGGCGCGGCCGGCCCGGGACCGCCGCAGCAGGGTGACCCCGGCGCAGCTGACCAGCAGCCCCGCCGCGAGCGTGACCAGCCACGGCAACGGCGAGGAGCCAGGAACAGCCGCGGTACCGCCGAGGCCGGTGGCCGCCGCCCCGGCCGGGAGCAGCCGGCTGCCGGCCGCGTCCATCAGGTTGTCGATCGTCAGGCGGCCGGGGTCGTCTAGCACGACGAGGGTGTGGATGGTGCCGGCGGCCAGAGCAATGCGCTGGTCAGCGCTTTCCGTCGGGCCGGCCACGTGCACGTTCCAGGTTCCCGGGCTGACCGCCTGGTAGGCGGTGACCGCCGCGAACGGGAGTCCGCGCGCGAGCGTCTTGCCGGCTGCGGTCACCGTGACCTTGTGTTCCTGCAGCGATGCCTGGATGATCCGGACCAGCGCCTTGCCGGGCGGGGTGACGAGTGCGTCCTTGAGGATCTGCAGCCGGAGGCCGGAAGCCGGTCCCATGCCGGCCACGGTGTAAGCCTTGCCCGCGACCACGTTGACGGTGGTGGACAGCACCGGCTTGGAGCCAGCCGGCGCGCCGGCCCCGCGCATGGCGACGGTGTACTCGCCGCTGGGAACGGCCTGATAGCCCGATACCGTGCCGTAGGTCACGTGCTTCAGCACGATCATTGCGCTGGGGTCGCCGAACGAGTAAAGGTAGACGTCCACCGCCGGAGTGTTCGGTGACAGATGGGCGAGCCGCAGCCAGCCCAGGTGCGTCCCGGCGGGCGCAGCGGCTGACCCGGCCGCCGAGCCGGCCGCGGACGCGGACGCGGCGGCTGACGCGGCCGGGGCAGCAAGCCCGATCAGGCCGAGGGCAAGCCCGAGGACCGCGGCCAGCCGGGCCGGGCGGGCGACTCCGCCCGGCCGCGGAACGCCGGCCAGCCGGGTTATCCAGCCTGTCCGGGCGGCACTGGCCCGCCGGGCGATCCGGGTGCGGCGTCTCATGGTTCCTCTTTCCTCCCGCGGCAGGCCGGGGGTGATCTGCCGCGCCTCCCGCGGCAGGCCGGGGTGACCTGCCGCCTTACCTATCCGTCACGCGGCCGACACTGACTGCTTCCCGAACTCTGGCTGCCCTGCATGCCGGGCCGACGACAGGGCGCCCAGCAGCCCCAGCGGGCTCGGTGCGGCGAATCCGACGCGCAGCACGGTCTTGCCGCTGGCCAGCCTTGCCGTCGAAATAGTCGAGGCAAGGAAAGGGGCGCGCTGAGCGCGCAGGAAGGCCAGCGACGAGGACAGGTACGCAGCGCCGTCCGGGCTGTCCGGGCCGGCCAGCTCGGCGGCTCGCAGCGGGACGCCGGGGCTGGCGCCGGGACCCCGGTCGCCGAACGACAGGATGCTCACCGGATGCTCGGCGGCCAGGGCAGCCAGCGTGATCAGCAGCCGCGCGTCGACGTCACCGGCGACGAGCTCGCTCCTGGCCCGCGCCGGGCAGGCGATCCGGGGGTTCTCAACCAGCTGCCGGCCGGCTGCCCGCCGGGCCCGCAGATCGGCCTGCTGAGCCATCCGGTAGGCCGCGGCGCCATCCGGGGCCGTCACCAGCACCTGGACCAGCGCCGATCCCGAGCCGAAGCTGGCGAGGACGACGGGTGCGTACACGCTGGCCAGGCGGCGGCCAAACTGACCGCGGACGGCTGCGGTCGCCACCACCACGGCGGAGCCCAGCGGATCGCTGGCTGACGGGCCCAGCATCAGCAGGCTCCCGGCGGGGAATCCGCGAGCCTGGAGCGCGGCGCACATGACCGGATCGCAGGCCACGATCGCGCCGGGGCTGACCTGCCCGACAATCCAGCCCGCCGCGTCGCCGCGGGCGATCGTGGCGGAGGCGGGGTCGGCGCGGCCGGAGCCGGCGTTCTTCGCGCCGGTCCGCGTGTGCTGGACCAGCGCGACCGCCAGTGCACCCGCCAGGATGACCACAACAACGTAGGGGATCAGGCCGAGCGCCCGCGACGCGGGCCGACGCTCCTGCGGCGTTCTGGCGTGCTCGCGCCGCACTCGCCGCTCCAGCCAGAGCCGGATGGTGGTGGCGAGTACCGACGCCCAGGAAGGTTCGCCCGCGGCCGCCGGGTGCCCGTCAGCGGGCGCCGACGGGCCGGCCGGCTGCTCACCGCCCGGCACAGGCGGGCTCGGCTGCTGATCGCCGCCCGGCACGGGCGGACTCGCCAGCTGCTCACCACCCGCCGGCACGGGCGGACTCGCCAGCTGCTCACCACCCGCCGGCACGGGCGGACTCGCCGGCTGATCGCCAGCGGGCGCGAGCGGAGTGCCGGGGTGGTCCGGCGCGGAATTGGCGTCGCCGGCAGTATCCGCCGACCGGTCAGGCGGCCGGGCACGGCTCGGCTCACCCATGCGCTGTAACCCCCCAAGAGACCGCACAGGGGGATAAAAGCGGCCTCAATCCGTCACCCCAGCACATACAAACAGACACTTTGCGATGAAACTTCTGTTTGTTATAAAAACGATATAATCCCTGGTGAACGTCGCAGGCAGAGCCAACTGCATTCCCGGCGGCTGCGCCGCTCGATTCCGCGTTCCGCAGCATCACCCCGGCAAGCCTCCGATCCCATCGCGGTAGTCTCCGGCGTCATCCCGGCAGACCCGTCTCATCCTGGCACGACCCGGTCCCGGCAGGGCTGCCCACAGAACTGCATCGTGGTCTGGATCACAAGGATCACAGGCTCACGGCGACATCCGGCTTGCGGGCAACGGCATCGAGATCGGCTCCCCTACCGGATGCCTCCCCCTGCTCTGAGATTCTGGGCGGTCATCCACCGCCCGTCGGGGCCGACGAGGAACGCGATCACGTCAGCGACGTCCTCGGGCTGTCCCAGCCTGCCGAGCGGCGACATCCCCCGCATTGTCTCCCGTCCCTCGGAGCTGTTGTGCTCGCGGAGCATGTCGGTGTCGGTCGCTCCGGGCGACACGGTGTTGACGGTGATGCCCCGCTCGCCGAGCTCGTGGGCAGCGATCACCGTGAGCTGTTCGACGGCACCTTTGCTGGCGGCATAGAGCGAGATGCCGGGTCCGGGCAGGACCGTGTTGACGGTGGACACGTTGACGATCCTGCCGCCGTCGGGCATACGGCGGGCCGCCTCCCGTAGGGCCTCGAAGACCGCCCTCACGTTGATCTGCATCACCCGCTCGTAATCCTCGTCGGACAGCTCGGCGAGGGTCCGCACAACGCCAATTCCGGCGTTGTTGACGAGGATGTCGACAGGTCCGGCGAACTCATCAGCCGCGTCCCACAGCCTGGCGGCGGCGCCGGACTCGGCCAGGTCGGCTCGGACGGCCGTCGCTCGGCCACCGGCCGCCGTCACGCTGGCGACGACCTCCTCGGCGGCACGCTCATCGGTGCGGAACCCGAGGGTGACAGTGGCGCCGTCGCGCGCCAGCCGCTCCACCACCGCCCGCCCGATACCCCGCGACCCGCCGGTCACCAGGGCCGCCCGCCCGTCGAGAAGACCGCTCATTACATCACCCATCCATGGCCGGCCGGCCGCGGGGGACGACGAGCCGGTCGTACACGGCGATCACGGCGTTCACCGCGTCGGATTCGGACGGAAACGCGGCTGCCCGGGCCAATGCCGCCGCGCCGAGCCTGCGCGCCAGCGCCCGGTCGCCGATGACCGCGAGCACCGCGGCGGCCAGCTGGCCGGGATCCAGCGGAGCCACCAGCAGCGCCGCGTCCTCGCCGGTCAGCCCCGGTATTCCGCCGGCCCGCGAGGCCACCAGCGGCCTGCCCGCCCGCATCGCCTCCTGGACGATGAGCGGCTGTCCCTCCCAGCGGCTCGGCACCACGACGACATCGGCCGCCTGCAGCAGCGCGGGCACGTCATCGCGCTGGCCGAGGAACCGGACGGCCAGGCCCTGGCCGCGGGCGCGCACGGCCAGCGGGCCGGCCAGCGGGCCGGCCCCCGCGAGCGCCAGCAGCGGCCGCGGGCGCCGGTCCTGCCAGCTCGCTGCGGCATCGAGCAGGACGGAGAAGCCCTTCTGCGCCGCGAGCCTGCCGACTGCGAGCACGACAGGAGCGCCATCGGCCCCGATGTCCGCCACCGCCTGCTCGATCTGCGCGGCCGACGGCCGGGCCATGACCGGGGCCGGCACGATCGCCGGCCCGACGTCGGCGGCACCGCGCCGCCGCATCCGGGCGGCGAGGTCGGGCGAGACGGCTAGCACGGCAGTCGCGCGGCGGGCGACGACCAGCTCAAGCGCCCGGTACACCGCTGCCGCCAGCGCGCCGTCCGGCGGGGCGTTGTGCACGGTCACCAGCAGGGCGGGGCCGCGGCTGGCGGGGCCGCGGCTGGCGGGGCCGCGGCGGGCAGACCCGCGGCTGGCAGACCCGCGGCGGACGGGCAGGAGCAGCGCGATCGCGGCGGCGGCCGCCGCGCCCGCGCGCAGGCCATGCGCGTGCACGACGTCGGGCCGCGCCGCCGCCAGCAGGCCGCGCAGGCGCAGGATCGCGGCCAGGTCATGGCCTGGGCGCGGCCGGTCGGCAATCTCGACCGGCGCGAATGACGATCCTGGCGCGAGCAGCGGCCCGGCGGCGGCCGGGCCGAACGTGCTCACTGTCAGGCCCCGCCCGGCGCAGCCCGCCGCCAGCATGGCCACATGACGGCCAGTGCCGCCGGCCGTGGCGCCGAGCACGTAGGCGATGCGCTCGGCGGTCATGACGCCGCGCGCCGCCGGAGCCGGGCCACGGCGGTACGCAGATCACCGCCATCCAGCGCATAGCCGACCGCCACGAACACCGCGGCGGCGCAGGCGCAGGCGGCAACCGCCAGCAACCCGTTCGGGATGGCCCCGGCGGCTGGCACGGCCGCCGACAGGGCCGCCGCCGCCGAGCCCCCGGCAAGCGCCGCGGCCAGCCCTGCGGCTGCGGCGCGCACCATGCCGCGCAGGGCGGCCGCGCCCCTGGCCCGCCGGACGGCGGCCAGCAGAGCGGCTCCCGATGCCGTCAGACCCACGGTATTGCCCAGGCCGAGCACGGGCACGACCCAGCGCGCGGTTACCAGGTGCACGGCTGCCACGTCCGCGGCGATCACTAGCAGCCAGCCCGCGGACATCGCCATCGCGGCCATCCGGTTCCTGCCGTCGGCGAGCAGGACCCTGGACAGGCAGGCGGCCACGCCGTAGCCGATCAGCCCGGGAGCGAACGCGGCGAACGTCAGGGCCAGCTGGTTGACCTGCGCCGGGTCCGACGCGAAGACGCGGGACACCGGCACGGCGGCGCCGGCCAGCAGGGCGGCGCCCAGGCAGGACATCATCACCGCCGCGCGGCCCGAGCTCGCCGCGGTGCCATCGAACGCGTCCCCCCGGCTGGCGGAAAGTACGGGGAAGGCGCTGATGGCGATCGGGATGGCCAGCACGGCGTAGGCCGCCGTGAACAGCTGCCAGCCGTAGCCATACAGCACGACGGCGCCGCTGTCGCCATGGCCGTTGGCAAGCCAGGTCACCATCAGGACCGAGGCATCCTGCGCCACCAGGGCGGCGATCCCGACCGCGGCAAGGGCGCGGGCACGGCGTGCGACGCCGCCGGGGAACCGCAGCGCCGGGCGCAGCCGCAGCCGGAGCCGCCAGGCTGGCACCAGCGCGGTCACCACCAGGGCCGCGACGCCCGCTGTCGTGCCCGCCGAGAGGATCAGCTCAGCAGGCCGGGAAAGCCCGGTCACCGCGGTGGCGCGGGAGTGGCGGAGCGAGAAATAGGCCAGGTACGCGACGATGACCACCGCGCTGGACAGCACCGGAGCGAGCGCCGGTGCGGTGAACCTGCGGTGCGCCTGTAGGATTCCGTACATCACCACCGCTAGGCCGTAGAGCAGGATCTGCGGCGCGAACACCACCAGCATGCGGGAGCCGACGGCCACCAGGTCCGCATGCGGGCAGCCCGACCTGCCCAGCGGGATCAGCAGCGAGACGAGCGGCTCCGCGGCCAGCGCGAGCGCCGCGCTGACCGGGACGAGAATGAGAACCGTCCAAGTGAGCAGCGCCGAGCTGATCTGGCTGACCTCCCGGGCGGCGGCGGGGTCGCGATCGGCCCGCTCCGCCGGGCGGGCCAGCACCGGCACCATGATGGACGTCAGCGCGCCGCCGAGGACGATGTCATAGATGATGTTCGGTAGCTGGTTGGCGGTCGCGTAGGCCGTGCCGAGGCATGCGTTGCCGACGGTGTGCGCGAACACGATCTGGCGGCCGAGTCCCACCACCCTGGCCAGCACCGTGAGCCCGCCGATCAGCACCGCGGCCCGCCCGATGCCCCGCACCGCCCGCGGCGCGCCTTCCGGCTCGGCGACCTGGGCGGCCGGGCCGGTCACTGGCCGGCGGCGGGGCGGCGGCCGAGCATGTCCAGCCAGCGCAGCGCCGGGGTCCGCTCGATGACCCTGGTGAAGCTCACGACCTCGCTCGCCGCGGTGAGCGCGAGGATGGCGGCGAGCGCCGCCAGCCGGGCGGGCCGCGGCAGGGTGGCCGCCGTGGCCATGCCGAGCAGCGCGCCGAGGGCGTTCGCCCCGGTGTCGCCCAGCATGGCGCGCTCACCGAGATCGGCCGGGAGCAGGCCGAGGGCCGCGCCGGCGGGCGCGGCAGCTGCGCACGCCGGCACCGCGCGAGCAGGCACCGCGCGAGCCGGCACCGCGCGAGCCGGTGCCGCGGAAGTTCCCGGCCGGATCGTCAGGCCGCCGGCCGCGAGCATGGCGGCTGCCGCCAGCGTGACCTTGATGGCCCGGCCGGGGCGCAGGTCGAACAGGTTGAGCAGGTTGGCGCCGCCGGCCGCCAGGCAGGCGTTGACCACGATGTCGGCCGGCGGGCCGCCGAGCACCAGGCTCGCCGCCGCCCCGCTGGCCCCGATGCCGCCGAGCTTCACCGCGCCACTGGTCAGCTCGCCGTGGGCGAGCGCGCCGAGATGGCCGCGGAAGCCGCGCCGGGCGCCGCTGCCGGCCAGGTCGTCGTAGCAGCCGAAGGCCGCCGCGCCGGTCCCGGCGATGGCCAGCGCCGTCCGGCCGCGCGCCGTCAGCCCCGGCGCCAGCGCAGCCGCCCCCACCGCGGCCGCGGCGACCGCCGGCCCTTCGAGCAGGGTGACCGGCTCGCCGCGGTGGTTCTTCCGCGCCCAGCTAGCCGGCCCGCCCGGCGGGCGCCTGGTCAGGCCGGCGTAGCCGGCCCGGGCGACCGCGCCCGCCAGGGCTCCGGTGATCGCCGCAGCCGCCAGGCCGCTGCGTGAGCGCCGCGGCATCAGCGCGTTCCCCGGGCGGCCAGGCTGTGTTGTGCCTTGGCGACCGTGCTGTGATTTGCCTTGGCGGCCGGGCTCTGGGTGGTCCCGGGACTGCTCGTGGCGGCCCCGCGATGCCCGGCTGCCAGGCTGTGCTGGCCGGGTGAGGCGCTGCTGGACGGCACTGGCGATACGGTAGGCGACGGCGTGGGCGCCGGGCTCGGGACGGTACCGGGGGCGATGCCGTAGCTGGCCGGCTTGCCGCCGGCGAGTAGCTGGCCGAGTGCCTGCACGACCATGATCTGGCCGGTCTCGAAGTTGGCATTGTCCACGCTGGACAGCGCGATTCCGGTGTTTCCGCTAGCCAGCTCGTCGATCGCGCTGCCAGCCCCGGAGCCAGGATAAGACCCTGCCAGCACAGCGCCCTGGCAGGCCGCGTTCAGCGTCGCAGTGACGGAGATCAGCGCGACATTGGCAGGATCGGAGTCACCGGCCGCCGGCGGGGTGATCGGGATGATCACCACGGCGAGCGTGGCGGGCGCGAGAGCGGGCTTGCTGAGCTGCAGGAAGCCCTGCTGCGCGAAGCCGGCGAGGATGGCCTTGCCCTGCGCGGCCGGCAGCGCGGGGCCGTCGCTCGTGACGATGGCGGCGGCGAGCACCCGGGCGGCCTCGGCCTGGCCGGTGAGCTGCGGATCAGCCTGCGGAGGGCTCTGGCCTGCCACGATGGTCCCGGGCGGGGCCAGGCTCTGCGCGAGGCTGGCCAGGCTGCCCTCGGTGGTCGCGCTGGTGTCGAAGAACTGCTGCTGCAAGGAGACCTGGCCGGTCACGGTGCCGCCCGCCTGCAGCACCGCGGTCGTGACGCCGCTAATCACCTTCGGGTCGGCGTTGGGGGCGGTGACCAGCACGACGCTCTGCCCCTCGAGCAGGTGCGCCAGCAGCAGCGGTGCAGCGGCCGTGGCGAAGCTCTGATCCTCGCTGACCTGCTGGCCAAGGCCACGGTTCGTCGAGTTCGTCGCGTTGAGCTCGTTGTGCAGGGACTTGGCCTCGTGCTGCAGTGCGCGCAGCGTCACGCCGCGCAGCTCGGTGGAGCCGAAGACGATCCCGATGGCCAGGGCAAGGAAAATGGCCACGATGGAGACGATGTGATAACGGAAATCGATCACTATAACAATCCGGTCAGCCGGTAGATGAAATCGTCCCACTTCGTGGCAAGGAAGCCGGACAGGATCGGGCCGGCCGTCGAGAAGGCCAGCGCGACCACCAGCGCCACGGAGGCGGCCAGGACCAGCACGATGAGCGCCCAGCCGGAGATCCTGCTGCGGTAGAGCCTGCTCACGCCCTTGGCGTCGACGATCTTGTCGCCGACCCGCATCCGGGTCAGCACCGCGCTCGCCATCCCGGCCCTGCCCTTATCGAGGAACTCCGCCATCGAGAACCGCATGCCGACCGCCACGATCAGGGTGGCGCCCATCTCGTCGGCGAGCAGCACGGCGAGATCCTCGCTGGTGCCCGTGGCGGGGCAGAGCACCGAGGCGAGGCCGAGGTCCTGCACGCGCGCGAGACCGGGCGCGACCCCGTTCGGATATGCGTGCACGACAAGCTCGGCGCCGCATTTGAGCGCCTTGTCGGACACCGAGTCCATGTCACCGACGATCAGATCCGGCTTGTACCCCGCGTCCATTAGCGCGTTCGCCCCGCCGTCCACGGCGACCATGACGGGCTTGAACTCGCGGATGTAGGCCCGCAGCGCCTGCAGGTCGTCGCGGTGCCGGTAGCCGCGGGCCACCACGAGCGCATGCCTGCCCTCCAGGCTGAGCCGCAGTTCGGGCACCGCGATCCCGTGAATGAGCAGCTCTGAATCGCGGCTGATGTACTCCAGCGTGTTGGCCGCGAACGCCTTCAGCTGGTCGGCCAGGCCCGCCCTCGCTTCCTCCATCGCCGCGGCCACCGACTCGCCGTCCTGCAGCGTGCCCTTGGCGACGATCTCGGCGCCCAGGTAGACCGTCTCGCCGTCTAGGCGGACCTGCTGGCCCTCAGACACCCGGTCGAAGACATCGGGACCGACGTCGTCGACGAGCGGCACGCCTGCCTCGACCAGCAGCTGCGGGCCGAGGTTGGGGTAGCGGCCGCTGATGCTGGGCGCGGCGTTCACCACGGCGGCCGCCTGCCGCCTGATCAGGGCCTCCGCGCTCACCCGGTCCAGGTCGGCATGATCGATGATCGCGATGTCGCCGGGCTGGAGCCGCTTGGTGAGGTTCTTCGTCCGGTGGTCCAGCCGGGCGGTCGCCGATATGCCGGGCAGGTCATGAGACCTGCTCCGACGTATTCCGGGTAGTTTGCGAGACCATGCCTTCATCGCACAGTAATCTTGCCAGATCCCAGCAGCCACGGACGCCAGATGAAACCGTCGCGCGGCGTTATCGTCCCTGGTGAGCCATTACCGCTGGGTCGCCGGGCGGCTCGCGGGCCCGGGCTGGTGACTCGCGGGCCCGGGCTGGCGGCTCGCGGGCCCGGCCGGCGCCGCCGGGTCGTAGCGCTCTGCCGCCGCGGCGGCGAGCAGCTCCTCCGCGTGCGCCCGGCCGAACTCCGAGTCCTCCAGGCCCGCCAGCATCCGCGACAGCTCCCTGACCCGGCCCGGATCGTCGAGCCTGGTGACCCCGCTGCTGGTGACGGAGCCGTCGTCGGACTTCGCCACCGCGAGATGGTTGTCAGCGAACGCGGCCACCTGCGGCAGGTGGGTGACCACGATGACCTGGGCGAGCCGGGCTAGCCGGGCTAGCCTGCGGCCGACCTCGACAGCGGCCTTCCCCCCCACGCCGGCGTCCACCTCGTCGAAGACGAACGTCGGCACGGGATCAGCGCCGGCGAAGACGACCTCGATGGCCAGCATGACCCGGGACAGCTCGCCGCCGGAGGCTCCCCGGCCCAGCGGCAGCGCGGGCGCGCCCGGGTGCGCCGCGAGCCTGATCTCCACCTCATCGGCCCCGCGCGGGCCGCGCT
>Ga0302326_10023294_pt1 | contig 12628 bp, 9 predicted proteins | sample Palsa_T0_3_FD_202264 | JGI IMG/M metagenome (GOLD analysis project Ga0302326, IMG submission 202264) | Peat permafrost microbial communities from Stordalen Mire near Abisko, Sweden - Palsa_T0_3 | ecosystem: Environmental > Terrestrial > Soil > Palsa > Peat permafrost | place: Sweden: Abisko... | reverse complement strand
CGCCGATCGGGTACGCCATGGCCGACTTGACCTTCTTCGTCAGCTTGACGGTCGCCTCGAAGTAGCCCGCGACCTTGCCCAGGATCTCGGCGAGCCCGCCGCTCGCCTCGCCGGCCTCGACCATCGAGATGAACAGCGTCGGGAACGCCCTCGGGAACTTCTTGACGGACGACGAGAACGAATTGCCCTGGGAGATGTCGAGGCGGACGTCGCGGATGATGATCCGGAAGCGCGGGTCCTCGGTCTGGTCCTGGAGGGCCTCAAGGCACTGCACGAGCGGCAGGCCGGCCACGAGGAGCGAAGCCAGCTGCTGCGTGAACATCGTCAGCTCGCCCAGTGGAAGCTTGTATTTCTTGGCGCTCTTCTCGAGCGACTTCTGCTTGGCCAGGGCCTGGGCCACGCGAACGTCCGCCCCCGGCTTCTTCGCTCCATCCAAGCGGGGCGTGTTTCCGGTAGCGGCAGAAGCGGAGGAGAAAATTGCCATGTCATGCTTAAAACACGGGGGAAGTCGCTCCGCAACTCCTTTTACGTCACACGTTCCCGTGAAAACTACGTAAAGAAGGCCACCCCCGGAAGGGCTAAGTCGGGCGGCTGCGGCCACTTAATTTGGCGCGGCCGGCGCCCGGGGACGGTTTCGCCCGTGTGGCCCAAAGCGGGCTTCGGAGCGATTTGTTGGCGGAAATCCCGAATCCTGCTAATAGAGATAGGAGATGCGTCCCATGATCCGCCGCCGCCACATCGCCGTTTTTCTCGCCCTCTGCCTGGGAGGCGCCCCCCGCTGTCCCGCCGCCGGCGACCCGGCGCCCGCGGGCGCGACCGCGAAAAGCCTCTGCGATGCCCTCGTGGCCGCGATGAAGGCGGGGGCGTCGATGCCGTTTTCGGCCCGCTACCAGATGCTCGCGCCCGAGATCCGGCGGGACTTCGACCTCGCGCTCATGAGCCGCATCGTCGTCGGTCCGCCCTGGAGGCAGCTCGGCGCCCAGGATCGCCAGGATTTCGTCGACGCGTTCAGCGACTACAGCATCGCGAACTATGCCCAGCGGTTCAAGAGCTTCTCCGGGGAGCGGTTCGAGGTGGACCCCACTCCCACGACGCTCGCCAACGGCGACTGCGTGGTCCACACGAAGCTGTTCACGGGCGGCCCCGATCCGGTCCAGCTCGACTATCTCATGCGCCTCGGCAACGGGCAGTGGAGGATCATCGACGTGTTCCTGAGCGGCACCATCAGCGAGATGGCGGCCCGCCGCTCCGAATACTCCCTGACCCTACGCACCGGCGGCGCTCCCGCGCTGGTCAGCCTGCTGCGCAAGAAGACGGCCGAGCTCTCGAATTAGCGCCCCGGATCCTCGTAGAGGTCCGGCAAGGGCGGCTTGTCCGGGCTCACCTTCCCGCTCAGCTCGGCCGCCCTGTGCTGCCTGAAGAGGCTGCGGAACGAGGCGTAGTAGTCGATCGCCTCCCGCTGCATCTCGTCCAGGGCGTCGAGGCTCCGGGACCGCTTGTCGATGCCGTCGAGAACCACGCGGCCGACGGTCACCGGGGCGCCGTAATCCTGCGCGCGGGCGATGTAGCGGAAGGGGTCGAGGTACATGTCGACTCCCGTGCCGATGCCGTCCCGGGGATTCGAGGGCCCGAACACGGGCAGGATGAGATAGGGTCCCTCCGGCATGCCCCACGCCCAGAGCGTCTGGCCAAAGTCGCCGACCTGCCTCGGCAGGTCGTGCCGGCTGGCGACATCGGTGAAACCCGCAATTCCCACGGTGCTGTTGACGACGAAGCGGCACCCCGTCGTGCCCGCGCTGCTGAACCGCGCCTGTAGGAGATCATTGGCGAACACGAGCGGCTCGCTGAGGTTGTCGAGGAAATGGCGCACGCCGTCCCTGGCCACCTGCGGGAGCGCGCTCCGGTAACCCGTGGCGAGCGGCTTGATCAGCAGCCGGTCGACATACTGGTTGAAGGCGAAGGTCTTCCGGTTGAGCGGCTCGAAGGGATCATGGTTGGCCTGGAACTCCGCGCGCGCCGCGGGATCCTGGGGCACGCTCGCGCACCCCGCGATGAGACCCCCGGCCGCTAGGAGGAGGGCGAGGCGGAAGGCCCGTTTCATTTCGCGGCCCCGACCTTTCCCGGGGCCTTCCCCACTGCAAGCGCCGGCAGCACGAAGAGCGTGCAGGCCAGGATAAAGAATAGGGCGAGGCCGAGAAATTTTCCCATCTCCGCCATGCCCGGCGACCGGGAGAGCGCCAGGCTGCCGAAGGCCGTGCCGGTCGTCAGGGCGCTGAAGACGACCCCGCGTGCCGTGGGCGAACCCAGGAATCCGGACTCCCCTTCCCTGTGGCGCATCACGAAGTAGATGTCAAAGGCGACGCCAATTCCGAGCATCATCGGCAGCGTGATGATGTTGGCGAAATTCACCGAGAATCGCAGGAGGGAGGCGGCGCCCAGGGTGAGGATGCCGGCGACGAGCAGCGGGACCAGCACCAGCGCGACGTCGCGCAGGCGCCGCAGAACGGCGATCAGGAGGACGGATATCGTCACCAGCGCCAGGACGCCCGCGGTGGCGAAGGCCCGCGGGGCCAACGCGGTCCACTCGTCCACGGCGATGGCGGAGCCGACGGCCTGCGGGACGACGCGCTGCACCGCGCGGGCGAAGCGCCGGAGCGTCTCGTTGTCGCGGGCGTCACCCCTCGGGAAGACCTGCGCCCGCCAGCGTCCGTCGGGCGCCACCCAATCTCGCCGGAACTCGGGCGGGAGGGTATCGATCGACACGGGCCCGGCCCTCAGCACCTCCCGCAGATCGTCAAGCCGCCGGCCGATGCCCGCGCTCAGGTTGTCGGCCAGCAACGCCAGCGCCCCCGGCCCTCGGCCCGCGATCCCCCGCAGCGCCGCCGCGAGGCGCGCGGCCGCAGGGTCTCCGTGGCCTCCAAGCCGGGCCATGTCGTCGGCGCAGCGACCCACGGCCGCGAGGATTTCAGGGGGGCCCGGCGCCGCCCTCACCGCCGCTGGGGACAGCGTCGGCCCGAGCAGGGACGCGGCGTCAGCCAAGATGTCCAGCTTGGGTGCCTGGTCCTGGGGAATGAAGCTTCCCAGGCTGAGCACGCGGGCGACCTCGGGCAGCGACCCCAGCGTGTCGGCGGCGGCGCGCGCGGCGGCCGGAGCCGCCAGGAAATCGATGGTGTACGGCGAGGTATTCGGATCGGCCATCAGGTCGAAAAGGGTCCGGACCGATTCGGCGCGGGGATTCTCCAGGTCGACGGGATTGAAATCGAACCTCAGGCGCGGGAGGGCGGCGGCCGCGAGTGCGACAAGGACCACCGCCACCGCAATCACCGCGCGGCGCCGCAGGTTGAGAAAACCGTCCAAGGCGGCGCCCCAGGCAAAGCCCGCCGCGTGGGGCTCGGCCCGGGCCCGAACGAGCGTGAGAATGGCGGGCAGAAGGGTGAGATTGAGGACAAGGGCGATGACCATCCCGGCCCCGGCGATCAATCCCAGGTCCCTCACGCCGAGATAGGCCGTGGGCACGAAGGACAGGAAGCCGACAGCCGTGGAGGCCGCGGCCACGGTCAGGGGCAACCCCACCCGGCCGGCGGTGCGCCGCATGGCTTCGATGGGTTCCGTCCCGATCCTCTCCGCCGAGTAGCGCACGCAGAATTGAATTCCGAAATCGATGGCTATGCCGATAAACAGGGGAGCGAACGCGATTGAGACCGGGTTGAACGGCCCGACGAAGCGGACGGCGAAGGCCGCGCAGCCCACGAGCCCGACAATCAGCGTCAGGAAGACCGCCGCCAGGGTCCGGGCCGAGCGCAGGCCGATCGCAAGCCAGAAGCAGAGCAGGCCCAGGCAGAGCACGGTGGAAACGGTCGCGCTCTCCGAAAGCGCGGCGAGCTGGTCATTGTTCAGGGCGACCGGGCCGGTGACCCTCACGCTGATGCCGTTCTCCGGCCCGAAACCGGCCTCGCTTGCGGCGGCCCGGATCTCGCCGATGGCCTTCGAAGCGGCATCCACCTGTCCATAGCTGAGGACGGCCCGGGCGAGGACGAAATGGCGCAGCTCGCCCGTCTGCGCCTTGCGCCCGGTGAGCAGGCTCTGCCACGACAGCGGCCGGCGGCGTCCGGCGGCGGCGGCGTCGACTGAGTCCGCCACGGCCACGAGCGGCGGGTCGATTCTCGCCGGCTCGACGGCGCCGCGCAGGGCGCCCTGTGCCAGCAGGTCGATCGCGTCGAGAACCCCGCGAACACTCGGGTCGGCCGCAAGGGTCCCGAGAAAGGGCTGGGCTGAAATGAGGTGGTCGGTGAAGTCCTGGACCTCGGCGGTGGAAAGAAAGAGCAGGCCGTAGCGCCGGAAGTAGGGACTCGCATCGGGCTGGCGCACATAGCGGAACAGGTCCGGCCTCAGCGCCATCCTGCGCGCCAGCTCCGCTGCGGCGTCGGAGGACTGGTCGGGCGTCGCCCCGTCCACGACCGCCAGGAGAAGATCCTGGTTCTGCGGAAACTGCCGGTCCAGGTCGGCCGCGGCCTTCTGCCAGGGCAGGTTGGGATCTACCAGCTTGCCCGTGTCGCTGTCGATGCTGATGCCATGGGCGACGTAGTAGGAGGCGCCAAGCGCCAGGACCAAAATGACGGCGGCCAGCATCCCCGCGTGCCGGCGGCTGAACTCAACCGTGCGGCAGATAAGCGAGTTCATCACCAACGATTATCACTTCGATATGAGGATCGGATTTGCAAGCCTTCACGTGACATCGGGTAATAGAGCCCCCGGGGCGGAGCGGCGCCGGGGAAATCGCCGCGAAACCGGCGAACAGGAAACGCGGGACGGGGGCCTTCCGTGGGCCGGCGCGGCGCGCGGGTCCACCGAGTGATACCGGTGACGTTCCCTTGATTCGGGGCGGCACGCCGACGTAAGGTGAGCACGGCCATGCCTGACCGTCCAGGGAGGGAAGCCCGCAACCGAATCCGATTTGAATCGCCCGCTTCTACTGCTCCCGCTTCTGGCCACCACGGCCCTCGCGGCCGCCGAACCGGCCGGCCTGGCCGCCGCCCGGGCCCTGTTCGACGCCAACCGGTTCCCCGAGGCGCGCCGGGCGTTTGAGGGCCTGCTCGCGACCGAACCCGACAGCGCCGATGTCCACTACTATCTCGGCGAACTCGCGCTGGAGCGCGGGGACACCGACGCCGCGGTCCGTGAATCCGAGAGGGCCGTGGCGCTCGCGCCCGACAGCGCGCGCGACCATGGCGGGCTCGGCGACGCCTACGGCAGGTCGGCCGAGAAGGCGGGCCTGATCGGCGGGTTCAGGCTCGCCCGCAAATGCCTCGCCCAATACGTGCGCGCGTCCGCGCTCGAGCCGAAGAACACGGACTTTCACGAGCGGCTCTTCGAATACTATTCCCGCGCGCCTTCCATTCTCGGCGGCGGTTCCGACAAGGCGGCCAGCGAGGCGGCGACCCTTGAGAAGCTCGACCCCAAGCGGGGCCGCCTGGCCTTTGCCGCCCTCTACCTCGCCGGCGGAAAATACGATCTCGCGCTCTCCGAGCTGGACGAGGTCCTGAGGACCGCCCCGGAGGACTACGCCTCGCTTTACCAGGTGGGTCACCTGGCGGCGGTCAGCGGCCAGCATCTCGACCGCGGCCTGTCGGCGCTGCGCCACTGCCTCAGGCTTGGCGCGCCGCGCGGCGAGCCGTCCCACTCGGCCGCGCAGTGGCGCCTGGGCAACATTCTCGAGAAGAAGGGGGACCCCGGCGGCGCCCGGGCCGCCTACCAGGCGGCGCTCGCCCTCGATCCCAGGTTCACTCCGGCCCAGGACGCGCTCAGGAACCTCGATCGCGCCGCGGGCGGGGGCTGACATGGCGCCGGGGGCGGCAGGATTCCGGGCTCCCGGCGGCCCGAAGGGCGGCTTGCATATCGAAATAATACGGCCATCGTTCCGCCTGCATTCATGAAGACGCTGTTTCTACAGGCACCGTCGTACGACGGCTTCGATGGCGGCGCAGGGTCACGCTACCAGGCGAAGCGCGAAATCCGCTCATTCTGGTACCCGACGTGGCTCGCGCAGCCCGCGGCGCTCGTGCCCGACAGCCGCCTGCTCGACGCGCCCGCCGAGGGGCTGTCGGTGGAGGCGTCGCTCGACATCGCGCAGCAGTACGACCTCGTCATCCTCCACACGAGCACGCCCTCGTTCCCGACCGATGCGCTGTTCGCGCAGGACCTGAAGAAGCGCAAGCCGTCGGTGCTGATCGGAATGGTCGGCGCGAAGGTCGCGGTCGATTCGCACAACTCGCTGGCGGCGACGCAGGCGATCGACTTCGTGTGCCGCGAGGAATTCGATTTCACGTGCAAGGAGCTGGCCGAGGGCAGGCCGTTCGCGCAGATCCAGGGCCTCAGCTACCGCGCGCCCGACGGCTCGATCAAGCACAACGATCCGCGGCCGATCCTCGAGAACATGGACGAGCTGCAGTTCGTCGCGCCGATCTACAAGCGCGACCTGAAGATCGAGAACTACTTCATCGGGTACCTGAAGCATCCCTACGTGTCGATCTACACGGGGCGCGGCTGCAAGTCGCGGTGCACGTTCTGTCTTTGGCCCCAGACGGTGGGCGGCCATCGCTACCGGACGCGCTCGGTCGAAAACGTCCTGGAGGAGGTGAAGTGGATCCGCGACAACATGCCCGAGGTCCGGGAGGTCATGTTCGACGACGACACCTTCACCGACCTCGGGCCGCGCGTCGAGGAGATCGCGCGCGGGCTCGGCAAGCTCGGCGTCACCTGGTCGTGCAACGCGAAGGCAAACGTGCCGTACTCGACGCTGAAGATCATGAAGGAAAACGGCCTTCGCCTGCTGCTGGTCGGCTATGAATCCGGCGACGACCAGATCCTGCTGAACATCAAGAAGGGCCTGCTGACGAAAACGGCGCGGCGCTTCAGCGAGGATTGCCGCAAGCTCGGCATAAAGATCCACGGGACGTTCATTCTGGGCCTGCCGGGCGAGACCCATGAGACGATCGAGAAGACGATCCAGTACGCGAAGGAGGTCAATCCGCTCACGATCCAGGTGTCGCTCGCGGCGCCGTATCCGGGCACCGCGCTCTACAAGCAGGCCGTCGAGAACGGCTGGCTCGATGAGAACAAGGGAGCCAACCTCGTGAGCGCGGCGGGCGTGCAGCTTGCCGCCATCGGCTACGACCACCTGTCGCGCAAGGAAATCTATCACCAGCTCGAGGTCTTCTACAAGCGCTTCTATTTCCGCCCGGCAAAGATCTGGGAAATCGTCCGGGAGATGCTGATGAGCTGGGAGATGATGAAGCGCCGCTTGCGTGAGGGCGTCGAATTCTTCCGCTTCCTGCGCGCGCACGAGGCGTGACGCAGGCGCCTCGCCCCCGCAGCCCGGAGCGGGTCGACCCGGCATGAGGCGATCCGCGCCACATTCCCGACCGGTCCGCCGCCCGTGAGCTGACGGATCGCCTCAGACGGCCCTTGAACGCAGTCCACATGCTCCTTGCCGGCCTGGCCCTCGCCTGCGGCGCATGCGCCGCGTGCGGCATCCTCTACACCCTGCTGGACGTCGGGCTGGTCGGGCGATTCTTTTCGCGCGCGACTTCGGAGCCCGAGAGCTTCCCGCCGGTGACCGTCGTCAAGCCGCTGCACGGGGCCGAATGGGCGCTGCTGGGCAACCTGTCGAGCTTCTGCCGGCAGGACTATCCCGGGCGGGTGCAGCACCTCTTCGGTACAAACGACCCGGAGGATCCCGCCCTGGAAACCGTCGACGCTCTGCGGGGCCTGCACCCGGACGCGGATATCACCGTGGTGGCCGACCCGCGCCTGCATGGGCCCAACCGGAAGGTCAGCAATCTCATCAACATGCTGCCGCAGGCGAGGCACGACGTCCTGGTCTTTGCCGACAGCGATGTCGCCGTCGGCCCCGACTACCTGCGCCACGTCGTCGGGGAGCTGCAGAAGCCCGGGATCGGGCTGGTGACGTGCCTCTACCGCGGCCAGCCCGATCCCGGATTCTGGCCCCGGCTGTCGGCGATGGCGACCACCTACCAGTTTCTCCCCGGCGTGGTGATGGGCCTCGCGCTCGGGGCGGCGCGCCCCTGTTTCGGGCAGACTATCGCGATGCGCCGCGAGACCCTGGGCCAGGTCGGCGGCATGGCGCGGTTCACGCATCACCTGGCTGAGGATCACGCGATCGGCGAGGCGGTGCGCGCGATCGGCGGGCGCGTGGCGATCCCCCCGTTTGCCGTCGCGCACGCCTGCGTTGAAACGAGCGTCGCCGCGCTCGTGGCGCATGAGCTGCGCTGGGGGCGCACCATCCGGGCTGTCGACCCGATCGGCCACCTGGGCTCGGCTCTGATGCTCCCCCTTCCATTCGCGCTGCTTGCCGTCGCGCTGTCGGGCGGGGCCGCCTGGTCGTGGTCCCTCGCAGCCGCGGCGCTCGTCAGCCGGCTCGCATTGAAGCTGCGGCTGGATCGCGCGCTGCGTCAGCCCGTCCGCGACCTGTGGCTGCTGCCGCTCTGGGACGTTTTCGCGCTGGCCCTCTTCGTGGCGACGTTTTTCTCGAGCCGGGTGACGTGGCGCGGATTCCGCTTCAACGTGGATGCGGAGGGCCTGCTGTCCCCGGTGCCCGATGAGTGACGGCCCGCGGGTATCCCTTGCAAGGGGCGCGCCGCTGCATGTGAATCCGCGATGCGCACTCCCAGGAGCCTCGAGGGATGCATGGCGACAAAGGCGCCGCGTGGCCTGACGCACCCATGAAGCGCCTTGGCCGCGCGGCGGCGCTCGCCGGATTTCTTGCGGCGCTCTGGCTTGTGTGGCGCGACAATCCGGGCGCCGTGCTCGCGCTGATGCGGGCTGCGGGGGCCGGACTGGTGCTGGCGGGACTGGCGCACGTGCTGCCCATGCTGGCCAACGCGCGGGACTGGCAGACGCTGATCTTCGGCCCCAACCGGCCCGGTCTCGCGGCCATGCTGCACCTGGTCTGGATCCGCGAGTCGGTCAACAGCCTGCTGCCGGTGGCGCGGATCGGAGGAGAGATCGTCTCGTTTCGGCTCATGCGGCACCGGGGCGTGGTCGCATCGACCGCGGCCGCCAGCCTGGTCGTCGACATGCAGCTCACGTTGATAAGCCAGTTGATGTTCACATGGGTCGGCATCGGCTTCCTCTTGTCGCATGCGGCGTCCGGTGCGCTGCGCCTGGCCGGCCATCTCGCGTGGGGCGCGCTGGCGCTGGCGCCCGTGCTGGTGCTGTTCGCTTTCGTCCAGCACGCAAGCCCGTTCGAGCGGGTCACGCGCCTCCTCAACCGGATGACCAGCGGCAAGTTGACCGCGCTTGTCGGCGAGTCGGCGCAGATCGACGAGTCCATCAAGTCCATCTGGCGCCGCCGCGGCGTGGTGCTCCGGTACCTGTTCCTCTGGCAGACGCTCCAGAATGCAGCGACGTCGCTCGAGATCTATCTCGCCCTGCGCTTCCTGGGCTCGCGGGTGAGCCTTGCGGAGGCGTTTGTGATCGAATCGCTGATCCAGGCGGTCAGCAGCGCGGCGTTTTTCGTGCCCGGCGCCCTCGGCGTGCAGGAGGGGGCGTTCGTGCTGATCGGCGATGCGCTCGGCCTCGCGCCGCCGACAAGCCTGGCTCTCGCCGGCGCCCGGAGGATCCGCGACCTGCTGATCTTCGTGCCGGGGCTCGTCGCCTGGCAGGTCGCCGAATCCTCGGCGAAGGCCCCGATCGCAGCGCCGTCTCCGGCGCGGGGCGCGGGCGGGCGGGACGCGGAGTGAATCCCGGGCGCGGCGCCCCCGCCCACCCTACCTCGCCCATCGCACCCGCTCCAGGATCATCTCGAACCACGGGGTGACCTTGCCGGTCTGCCTCAGCGTCTCCAATTGCGACTGGTCCACCCACCGCAGGTCCGAGACTTCCAGCCGGTCCGGCCGTATGGACGCGCCCTCGGGCAGACTGGAATAGAACACGTGGTCCAGCTCGTGCTCGAACGCCCCGGAGACGGGGCAGCGCACGGGCCCGTAGAACATGCGGAACGCGGGCGCGACCGCGCCGTGAATCCGAAGTTCCTCGAAAAGCCGGCGGCGGGCCGCGGCGGCGTAGGGCTCCTGCGGATGCGGGTGGCTGCACACGGCGTTGCTCCAGAAGCCCGGCCAGGTCGCCTTCACCGCCGCGCGGCGGGTGATGAGCATTTTCGTGCGGTCGGCGTTCCACACCACGATGCTGATCGCGCGATGGGCCGTTCCCACGCGATGCGCCTCGAGAATCTCCATCGGCGGCCGTAGGGCGCCCTTGCGATCGACTGTGTCCACCAGCCTCATTGCTTCGGCGGCTAACAAACGATGGGTTTCGCATTATGTCGATAGCCGATCGCGCGGGGCGCGTAAGAAATATCGGTTGCCGTGCGGAGGTTTCCGATTAGACGTTGATCGGTGGAATCAACCGCAGGGCGCAGGCGCTACGCACCCGGGCTGCACGGCGAAGAGCAGGGGCGTTTCGCGCCGAAAAGCTGCGCCGCAAATCTTCGCGAGGAGTCACAGGCCTCGAGAATCCAGGGCGAACGGACGGCCGCGGACCCGGCGGAGGTGCAGTCGGCCGTCGGCCGCTCGCGCGATTTCCTTCTCTCGCTTCAGCACCCCGAGGGCTACTGGTGCGGCGAACTCGAGGCGGACGCGATGCTCGAGGCCGACTACATCTATCTGCACACGCTGCTCGGGAGCGGCAAGCCGGAGCGCATGCGGGGCGCGCTCGCCGAGATCCTTCGCTGCCAGAACGCGGAGGGCAGCTGGAGCCTCTACCCCGGGGGCCCGGGCAACATCTCGCTCGCCGTCAAATGCTACTTCGCCTGCAAGCTGATGGGCATCGGCCCGGACGATCCGCGGCTGGCGAGGAGCCGCGAATGGATTCTCGGGCATGGCGGCGTGGTGGCGTGCAATACCTTCACGAAGATGTATCTCTGCTCGCTGGGCCAGTACGACTACGACGCGGTGCCCGCCATTCCGCCCGAGATTGTCCTTTTTCCCAGCTGGTGCTACTTCAACATCTACGAGATCTCCTCCTGGTCGCGCTCGATTCTCGTGCCGCTGGCGATCATCTACGCCAAGAAGCCGTTCAGAAGGATCGCGCCCGAACAGGGAATCGACGAGCTGTTCGTCGGAGGCCGGGCGGGCGCCAGCCTCCGGCTCGCCCTGGACAGCAGGGCCATCGTCTCATGGCGCAACTTCTTCCTCGTCATGGACAGGCTCACGCATTGGGCCGAGGCCTCCCGCGTCCGCCCGCTGCGCCGGCTGGCATTGCGGCGCGCCGAAAAATGGATGCTGGAGCGGCTCGAGATGTCCGACGGCCTGGGCGCCATCTATCCGGCCATGCTGAACGCCATCGTTGCGCTGCACTGCCTCGGCTACGCGGAGGACGATCCCCAGGTGATCCGCGCCCGGGACGAGTTCGAGAAGCTCGGCATCGAGGAGCCGGCCTCCGGCGAGAGGCCCGAGCCCACGTTCCGCATGCAGCCGGCGGTCTCGCCCGTGTGGGACACGGGGCAGGCGGTCTATGCCCTGGTCGAGGCCGGCGTGCCGCGCGACGATCCGCGCATGATAAGGGCCGCGGACTGGCTGCTGTCAAAGGAGGTGCGCCACAAGGGCGACTGGTCCGAGAAGGTCCGCAACACCGAGCCCAGCGGCTGGTATTTCGAATTCAACAATGAGTTCTATCCCGACACGGACGACACGGCGCAGGTGCTGTTGGGCCTGAACAGGGTGGATAATCCCAGGGACGCCCATCAGCAGGAGGTGGCGCGGCGAGCCATCCGCTGGGAGTTCGCCATGCAGTGCAGCAACGGCGGCTGGGGCAGCTTCGACAAAGACTGCACCAAGATGATTTTCGAGAACATCCCCTTCGCCGACCACAACGCGATGCTGGACCCGCCGACGGTGGACATCACCGGCCGCATCCTCGAGATGCTGGCGGCCTATGGCTACACGCGCGCGGACAGGCGCGTGGAAAGGGCCGTCGCCTTCATCCTCTCGGAGCAGGAGCCCGACGGGAGCTGGTTCGGCCGCTGGGGCGTGAACTACATCTACGGCACCTTCCTGGTTCTGCGCGGCCTGCGCGCCGTCGGCATGGAGCACCGCGAGCCGCGCATCCAGAAGGCGGCGGAGTGGATTCGGGCCGTGCAGAATTCCGACGGCGGCTGGGGCGAGACCTGCGGGACCTACGACGACCCCGGAACGCGGGGGCTGGGGCCCAGCACGCCGTCGCAGACGTCCTGGGCCGTCCTGGGCCTGCTGGCCGCGGGCGACGAGCGGTCCGAGTCGGCCGCACGGGGCGTGCGCTGGCTGCTGGCCCACCAGGCGCCGGACGGCAGCTGGGATGAATCCACCGGACCGGGGCCCTCGCGGCAGGCCCTGTACACGGCCGCGGGCTTCCCGAAGGTCTTTTATCTGGCGTACCACCTCTATCGGCAATACTTCCCGTTGCTGGCCCTCGCCAACTATCGGCGGGCCATGGTTTGCATAACTGAAACTTCGCCTTAACATCCGCTAGAACATGGCCGTTCCGATCTCCCAGATGTGGACAATCGCCACCTACGTGGCGAAGAAGAAGCTGTCCGGCAACAAGCGCTACCCGCTGGTGCTCATGCTCGAGC
>Ga0302326_10023293_pt1 | contig 12628 bp, 13 predicted proteins | sample Palsa_T0_3_FD_202264 | JGI IMG/M metagenome (GOLD analysis project Ga0302326, IMG submission 202264) | Peat permafrost microbial communities from Stordalen Mire near Abisko, Sweden - Palsa_T0_3 | ecosystem: Environmental > Terrestrial > Soil > Palsa > Peat permafrost | place: Sweden: Abisko... | reverse complement strand
CCCCGGCTCGGTTTCCTGTCGCAGAGATCTTTCAGCTCCCGCATGATCACCTTGACGGCGCGTCCCAGCTTCGCGGTGTCGAGCCCGGCGTAAATATTGATCATCCCCGCGTCGGCCAGCGCCACCATGCCGCTTTGGACGGAATAGCAAAATCCATATTTCTCGCGAAGCGTCTGGAAAAGCCTCGAGCTCATGTTTTCGCCCAGGATGACGCTGAGCAGCTTCAGGGCGAACCGGCGCTCATCCGAACGGCCCAGCCCGTAAAAACCCATCGCCAGGTGCGTCTGTTCGGTCTCCTGCGTCACGAGCGAGACCCTGGTGCCCCCCTTCGGCGCCGAACAGCGGTGGAAACGCGGCACCTTCCCATTCGTCAATCCCTCCACGGCGGGGCGGAAAACAGAGACGACCTTCTCGTGCGGGATATTGCCGGCGACCGTCACGATGGTCGTGCGGCCATTGTAATGCTCCTTCATATACCGCATGAGCTGGGGCCGGCGAAAAGTCGAGATGGTCTCGACGGTCCCGGTAAGAGGCCGTCCCAGGGGATGCTCGGGCCACATCGTCTCGGAAAGGAGTTCCTGCGCGTGTTGGGCGGGGTGGTCGCGATACATCAGGATTTCTTCGCGGATGACCTCCCGCTCGCGGTCGATCTCTTCGGCCGCGAAATGCGAGTGGATATACATGTCGCAGAGGACGTCGCACATCCCCGCGAAATGCTGGCCGGCCGCCTTGGCGTAAAAGCACGTGTGATCCTCCGTCGTGAACGCGTTGAGATAGCCGCCGACTCCCTCGATCGCTTCGATAAGGTGGCGGGCTGTTCTCCTCTTGGTCCCCTTGAACATGAGATGCTCGATGAAATGCGAGATGCCGCTCGTCTTCCTGGTCTCGTAACGGCCCCCGATGGCGGCCCAGATTCCCACACTCACGCTCTGCATGTGCGGCATTTCCACCGTGGCGATCCGAATGCCGTTGCGCAGCTTGGTCAGTTTATAGCGATAATCCATCGGGCTTCTCCCGGGGTTTTTTCTTCGCGACGGCCAGCACGTGCTCGGCCATCTCGAGGTCCTTGGGAAACGTAATCTTAAAATTCCAGTCGTCATTGCGCAACAGGGCGATCTTTTTGCCCATCCGCTGCACCGCCGAAACCTCATCGGTGACCGGCTCGTTCTTGGCCATGACCGCCGCGTAAGCCTGAAGGATGAGGCCGCTGCTGAAAATCTGCGGCGTCTGCATCGCCCAAACCCCGGATCGCTCCACACTTTCGGAGACCATCTGCTCCTCCGAGGCCCGCTTGATCGTATCCGGGATGGGCGAGGCGCAGCATGCCGCCCCGTGTTCCTTCGCCAGCTTCAGGCATTTCCGTATCAGCCGCGGCGTCGTCAAGGGCCGCGCCCCGTCGTGGATCGCGATGTAATCGGCCTTCGCGTTCACCGCGCAGAGGCCATTCCATACCGACAAGTGCCGTTCCGCGCCGCCGGGAATGATCTGCCGAACCTTCTCGAAATGCTCCGCGGCAACCATTTCCCGCATGGCCGGGATGCGATCCTCCCGCGCCACAAGGATGATCTCCTCTACCTGGGGAGAATCTTCAAAAGCGGCGATGGAATGGGCGATGACCTTCCTGCCGGCAAGCTTTGAAAAGAGCTTGTCGAGCCCCATTCGCCGGCTGCTTCCTGCTGCGACGATAATTGCGGTAAGCACGGGCGAAAAGAGAGAATGAGAATTCAGATATCGCAGGGCCAAGCCATAAAATAAGCCCAGAATCCGCTATTGCATAACTCTCTTTATTTCCTCGCTCAGCATTTTGCCGTCCGCTCTTCCGGCTGCTTTCTCCTGAGCCAGTTTCATCACCGCTCCGAACTGCGCCTTCGAGACCGCCCCGGATTCGGCAATCGCTTCCTGGACGAGCGCCGCGAGTTCAGCCGGGGAAAGGCCCCGCGGCAGATACGTTTCGAGAACCGTCATCTCGGCCTTTTCCTTCGCCGCGAGTTCCGGGCGGTTCCCCTTCTCGAACCCCGCGATCGAGTCCTGCCGCTGCTTGACCTGCTTGCGGATCACCCCGAGGGCCGCCTGGTCCTCGAGTTTGCCTTCGGCCCCATATTTCTCGATTGCCGCATACTTCATGGCCGACTTCAGTAAGCGAAGGACGGCGAGCTTTTCGGCCTGCCGCGCCTTCATAGCGCCTTTCAGATCCTCATCGATCCGGTCTTGGAGAGTCATTTGCAGAGCTTAACCCCGGAGAAGCGTTCGGCAAATTCTCTTTTGAACCTGGAGCCGGAAGGGCACACCGGGCGGTGCGTCACTTGAGTATCTTGAGCGCGCGCACCAGGCCTTCGGTCACCAGTTCGTAAAGCCGGTATTGCACGAACAGGACGCGGAATTGGTTCAACTCGAAAAGACAGATCGCCGCGGTCAGAAAAATAAGCCCGGCCCGTTGATGGAGTCGAAACCGTCCGCAGATGACCGAGAGCTGCGAGAACGCCAGATAGCGCAGCGGCATATCCCACATATTCGCGTAGCGAAGGTTCATACTATACTTCACGCTGGACATGAAGATGTAGCTCGCGCAGAGAAAGGTGAAAAGGTAGAGCGCCGCTTTCTTGCCGGTGTTCAATTGGAAGATTTCACCAACTGCGAGCAGGAGCACCAGCGGGCTCACGAGAAGCAAGTCCAACAGGTAGCGATACCATGGGCCGTCGCAATATCTTATCGCATAAGGCAACACAGAGGCTTTCTGGACCAGCAATTTGTAAATCTCCACGAACTGCATCGGCCCTCCCGCGAGAAGGAAAAGGAGACCCAGGCCCAGCGCCGGCCCGACGAATAGAACGATCAAGAGCGGCAAGGTGACCTTGCCGAAATCCAGCCAGCGGCCGGCCGCCACGACGACGAGCAGCGATGCATAGACGAACGCCGCATTTTCCTTGGTGAGCACCATTCCGCACAGGCTCGCACCCAGCAAGACGAGCCAACCGGGGCAATCGGGATGGCGCAAGCTTTCCCACAGCGCCCACAAGCTCAGCAAAGCCCAAAAAGCAAAGACACCATCGATCAAAGCGTGTTGCGCCATGTGGATTTGCGTCGGAGCGCACGCCATGAGCGCGGCGACTCCCACAGCCGGTTTCCAGCCGCCCAGCCTGGCGGCAAAGACCGTGGATAAAAGAAGCGTCAGGATTGTGAAGACCGAAGAAACCCGGTGGAGGGCCGTGCGAGGCGCGGCGCCGAATGCCGAGTGCCACAAGTAGCCGGCCCAGATATAAAAAAAGCGCGTGGGCGGGAGGAACACGCCGGGTAGGTCCCTTTGTGCTTCGATGTACGCCTCGGCCATCGCCGGGTAGGTGCCCAGCCCCCTCGCGGCGAGAATGTTGACATACCGGACATAGATTGTTTCGTCGAAGCCCTTGACGTTTTCTCCGGCCGTGGAGGGGTAAAGCCGGAGAAATATCCCCAGGGCAAGGATCAGACCAAGCCCAAAAAGCGTTGATTTTGAAATAGACTCGGCGTTCATCTTCCTTCGGCCAGCTCCAGCAGCCAGCCTTTTAGATATTCCGTCTCCGGAAGATTAAGAAGCACAGGGTGGTCCAACCCTTGATGGAGGGTTTTGATCTGGCGCGCGGATCGTTTGGCGTCCACCAGGGCGTCGCGCAGCATTTCAGCGAAAAGCGCGGCGCTGATGTGGTGGGAGCAGGAGAACGTCGCAAGAAGTCCGTGCGGCGAAAGCAGCTTCAGCGCGCGCAGGTGGATTTCCTTATAGCCACGGAGGGCGTCGTGCAGTTTTTCCCGGTTCTTGGTGAAGGAGGGCGGATCGAGGATGATCAGGTCGTAACGCGCCTCGGCCCGCTCCTCGGCGTTCAGGAAATCGAAGACGTTGGCCTCGATGACCCGGACGGCGAGTCCATTTCGTTCCGCGTGGGCGGTTATCGCTTTCGCGCCCTCGGCGCTGATCTCGACCGCGGTCACCGCGGCGGCGCCCGCCTTCGCGCACGCCAGCGCGAACGCGCCGTGGTTGGAAAAGCAATCCAGCACCCGGCGTCCCGAGGCGTAAGCGGCGACCTGCCGGTAATTTTCGATCTGGTCGAGGTAAAAGCCCGTCTTTTGGCCGTGAAGCGGGTCCACCTCGAACTTCACGCCGCCGACATCGATTTCAACGAGCGACGCTTCGCCCAGCAAGACGCCGCTCGCCAGTTCCATGCCCTCCGCCCGGCGGATGGGAGCGTCGTTGCGTTCGACGATTGTCCGCGGTTGCACCGTTTCAACCAGGGCTTCGACGAGGAGCGCCTTGCGTTGGTCCATCGCCAGGGTCAGCGTTTGCAGAACCAGGCAATCCCCGTAGCGGTCCACGATCACGCCCGGCAGGCCGTCGCTTTCGCTCCAGAGGAGCCGGCAAAGCCGCGGATCGATGGCATACCGGCAGCGATAGGCCATCGCGTGTCCGATGCGACGCTTGAAAAAATCGACGTCCAGCCCCTGCCGCTGGCGCGAAAAGCGGCGCGCGACGATCTGTGAGCGGGAATTGTAGATCGCGCTGCCGAGCATGCGGTCCTTGCCGTCCTTGAGCGAGACGACGTCGCCATCGGATGGCTCGCCGAACACCTTGGTGACGTCGCTCGAATAGACCCAGTCGTGGCCGTGCAGGAGCCGCGAACGGGGTTTGATGATTAAGCCGGCCATAAGCAGACCATTTTACAGCATTTCACGAAATTGTTCCGGCGTGAGTCCCGCTGCTTTTGCGATGGTTCCCATGGTAACGGAATTGATGGGATTATGGCGGGGAATCACGAGGCGAACCTTGCCGTTGGACATGACGATATGTCCGCTTTCACGGGCAACGCGGTAGCCAAGTTTTGAGAAAAACGCGCACGGCGTTTTTCTGGCTGACGCCGGGAATTTTCGGCATCGCCTAGACCGTCACCACTTCACGGGAAAAAAGAACGCCCTCGGCTTCCGTCTCGCGGCGGATGTCTTCCTCCTGCACTTCAAGCCACAAGGCAATTGCCTCGCGAATGTTTGCGAGAGCCTCCTCGCGCGTTGAACCTTGCGACCAACAGCCAGGAAGCGCCGGGCATCCCACGGCAAACCCTTCCTCGCTTTCGATCAACACAACGGGATAAGTCATACGCATTTATTTTAGCGCATCGACAAGGAACCAGCAATGGCTTTCAAGTCACTCTCCGAGAAAGGCTTTCCAACTTTGGATTCGGTGATGTGTGTTGATTTCCAGACGAACCATCAAATTTTACGTTTACAAGGAGCCGGCCCCGCCACGCGGCCCAATGTCTGAACGTCGATGTTTCCAGCTTTCAGCTTCGGCGAAACAGTCAAGGAATCGATCCACAATTTGAAAGACGCCCTCGAACTCCTTTTTGAGGACCAGGCTCAGGACGATTATCGCACGTTACTGGCTTTTGGAGCAGCCGTAAGCGGGAGCCAAATATCAATAAGATGCATATTGATATTTGAGCAACGAGAACAGGTGGGAACGCCAACGCGCGCGCGGGGTCGATCAGGAATACAAATAGGGCGCTTCGACGGATGTGTCCGGCGGCGCGTCCACAGCCGCCTTGGCGGGCGTTTGGGATGCCGGAAGCAGCCGCGGCTCGGGATATTCGAAGATTTTTCCTTCGTAGTTGCGAATGATGATCTTCTCCTGGTCGTGATACAGGATGTAGCCCGGGTTGATCGGCACCTTGCCGCCGCCGCCGGGAGCGTCGATGACGAACTGCGGGACGGCGTAGCCTGTGGTGTGTCCGCGCAGGCCTTCGATGATCTCGATGCCTTTGGCCACCGGTGTCCGCAGATGCGAGGATCCGTCGATGAGGTCGCACTGGTAAATGTAATAGGGGCGCACCCGGCACATCAGCAGCTTTTGCACGAGGTTCTTCATGGTTTCGACCGAGTCGTTTACTCCGGAAAGGAGGACGCTCTGGTTTCCCAGCGGGATGCCGTGGTTCGCCAGCCTTTCGAGCCCTTCCTTTACTTCGAGGGTCAGTTCGCGCGGATGGTTCGCGTGGACGCTCATCCAGAGCGGGTGATATTTCTGGAGCATCTGGCAGAGGGCGGGGGTGATTCTTTGCGGCAGGAAGATCGGCACCCTGGAGCCGATGCGCAGGAACTCGATGTGCGGGATGGCCCGCAGGCGCTTGAGCAGATATTCAAGCTTGTCATCGGAGAAAAGCAGGGCGTCGCCGCCCGAAAGGAGAACGTCGCGCACTTCCTCGTGCTTTTCGAGGTAGCGGAAGGCCTCCTCGAAATCGGTGTGCAGTTCCTGCTCGCCCGCGCCGCTGACGACCCGGCTGCGCGTGCAGTAGCGACAGTAGGCCGCGCACCGGTCGGTCACGAGAAACAGAACCCGGTCGGGATACCGGTGGACCAGCCCTGGGACGGGCATGTGGGAGTCCTCGCCGCACGGATCCGCCATGTCGTAAGGCGATGTCCAGGTTTCTTCGACCCTGGGAATCACCTGCCGGCGGATGGGGCAGTCCGGGTTATCGCGTTCTATTAGGTTGAAGAAATGCGGCGTGACGGCCAGCGCCAGTTTGTTTCCCGAGAGAAGGACTCCGCTTCTCTCCTCCGGCGCAAGCTCGAGGTATTTTTCGAGCTGGGCGAGCGTGGTGACGCGGTTTTTCAGTTGCCATTTCCAGTCGTTCCATTTCTCGATGGGTATCTCCGGCCAATAACCTGGAGCGTGGGATACAAAAGCCTTTGCGGAGGCAGCGGTGGGTGTTTGCATAAGGTGGGCGGGAGCGCGGGATAAAACGGGCTGGTCAAGGCGGGCGGAAAGCGCCGCGCCGGTCGAAAATTACCGATTGAACGAAAATCCGGTCATTTCTGTCAAATCCATGAATTCTTTATGAAATGCTTTCGTTTCGCGTCCGTTATCGGCTGTGCCATTCTAACGGTTTTCCTGGCGAGCGCAAATACGACTCTGGCGGAGGAGGCAAAACAGCCGGGCGGAACGAGTCTCATCCGCGAACTGGATGACGCTTTTGTGCGGGTTTATGAGAAGGTCGCGCCCGCGGTGGTGGTGATCGAGGCGGACAAGGCCCTCCGGGACAATGAAACCGACGCCACCTCCCCGGCAGAGCCCGACGGCACTACAAGCCCCAACGGGGGCGCCAGCCCCAACGGGAGTCCGTTCCGGTTGCCGGAGGCGCTGACGCACAGCGAGGCATCGGGATTCATCGTACGACAGGACGGATACATTCTTACCAACGACCATGCCATTGCCGATGCCGACAAGATCGAGGTCCGGTTGAAGGATGGCCGGACGTTTGCCGCCAAAGTGGTCGGAACCGACGACAAGACCGACGTGGCCGTATTGAAGATCGCGGCAACGAATCTGCCCGCCATCGAGTTTGGCGACAGCGATTCGCTTCGGGTGGGACAGATGGTGGGCGCGATCGGGGTGCCGTTTAGCCTCGACTACAGCTTTACCGTCGGCTGGGTCAGCGCGAAGGGGCGCACGCAGTTGACGCAGGACACTTTATACGAGGATTACATCCAGACGAACGCCTTCATCAATCCGGGGAACAGCGGCTCCCCGCTCTTCGATCTCGACGGGAAGGTGGTCGGGATGAATACACTCATCAACGGCACGGTCGCCAGGGGGCTTTCCTTCGCCATCCCCTCCAATCTCTGCCGCGACGTGGAGACGGAAATCGTTGCCACCGGCAAGGTCGTTCACCCGTGGCTGGGCATCACCATTATCGATCTCCAGAAGGACGCCCTGTTGCAGGACCAGATCAAGGGGATCGACAGCGGAGTCGTGGTCCAGACCATCGAGGCGGATACGCCCGCCTACCGGAGCGACCTGCGCCCGGCGGATGTCATCACGCAAGTGGACGGCGTCCCCGTCGCGACGGGCCGGGATCTCCAACAGCAGATTCTAAAAAGGAAAGTCGGGCAATCCGTGGACCTGTCGGTTTGGCGCGATGGAAAATCCTTGAAGATCGCCATCACGACTGCCGGCCTGCCCAACGACCTGAGAAAAGTCGCCAACACCGCTCCGCAAAAGGAGACCGCGCCGCCCGCCCCCGACTCCTACGGGCTGCAACTCCAGGATGTGACCGGGGAATTGAGCGGCGAATTGAAAATCGGCTCCCTTTCCGGAGCCTTGGTTACCGATGTGGCTTCCGGCAGTCCGTCGGCCGCGGCCGACCTCCAACACGGGGACGTGATCACGGAACTCGACCAAAAACCGGTGACGGACGCGGCGGCCTGCAAAGCGCTCCTTGCCGCGCACGATCCCAAGACAGCGATGCTCCTCCTGATAGATCGCAAAGGCCAGAAACGGTACGCGGTGGTGAAGCCGCAACCGTAACGAACATTTTTGGTTGGGCGGTCGATGCCGGCTTCCGGCATCGACCGCTTTTTTCTTTCGAAGCACAGAAGAATGCCTCACGGAGTTTGGCAAGCGCGTTCCTACCGCGGAAGCGGATACGCCTGCATGAGCTCCCGCACCTGTTTGCGTATCTTCTGAAGCGCTTCCTCGTTATCCCCCGCTTTTAGCGCGTCGTGGATGAGATCGGCGACGTCCATCATCTCTTCCTCTTTCATTCCGCGCGTCGTCACCGCCGGCGTGCCGATGCGAATGCCGCCGCCTTTGGTGATCGGGACGGTGTCGAAGGGGATTCCGTTCTTGTTCACCGTGATCCCCGCTCGATCCAGAATTTCCTGCGCGTCCTTGCCTGTCACCTGGCTGGGGCGAAGATCGATGAGCATCAGGTGGTTGTCCGTGCCGCCGGAGACGATGCGGTAGCCGTTCTTCGCCATCGTCGCGGCGAGCGCCTTCGCGTTGTAAAGGACCTGCGTCTGGTAAGTCTGGAAGCCGGGTTGAAGCGCCTCGTGAAAACAGACGGCTTTCGCGGCGATGACGTGCATCAGCGGGCCGCCCTGGATGCCGGGGAAGACCTGGGCATCGATCTGCCGGGCGTATTGTTCCTTGCAGAGTATGATGCCTCCGCGCGGGCCGCGCATGCTCTTGTGCGTGGTTGTCGTCACAAAGTCCGCCAGCGGGACGGGCGTGGGATGCACGCCCCCGGCGACCAGCCCGGCGATGTGCGCCATATCCACGAAAAGATAAGCGCCGACCGCCTTGGCGATGTCGTGCATTTTTTGGAAATCGATGACTCGCGAGTAGGCCGATGCTCCGGCGGTGATCATCCTCGGCCTGAACTGCTCGGCTTGCCTGGCGAGTTCCTCGTAGTCGATCCGTTCGGTTTCGCGGTTCACCCCGTAGTGCTGCACCTCATAGAAACGGCCGGAGAAATTCACCTTGGCTCCGTGGGTAAGGTGGCCGCCGTGGCTGAGATCCATCGTCAGGATGCGGTCGCCGGGCTGCAGGACGCTGAAATAAACGGCCATGTTCGCCTGGCTGCCGCTGTGCGGCTGCACGTTGGCGTGGTCGGCGCCAAAGATCTGCTTCGCCCGGTCAATGGCGAGCCGCTCCACCGTATCCATGTTCTCGCAACCGCCGTACCAGCGGCGGCCCGGGTAACCCTCGGCATATTTGTTCGTCAGGAGCGACCCTTGCGCCTCCATGACCGCGCGGCTCGCGAAGTTCTCCGAAGCGATCAATTCGATATTCTCGAGCTGCCGCCTGGCTTCCGCCTCGATCGCCCTGAAGATTTCGGGATCGGTCCTGGCAAGGGGTGTTTGCCGGGTTGCGGCGGGGTATTCTATTTCCATGGGATTTGCCTGTTTTTGAGAGACGGACGCCGCGGCGGCCGGCGATCCATCGATGGCGGCCAGGACGCTTGGGAGCGCCTTCCTAAGAGTATCGCGGCACTGAAAATAGGCCTCGATGCCCAAGCCGATGGGGTCCGGGATGTCGGGCGAGTCTTGCGCAAGATCCGGGTCGAAGTCGCGGACTAGAAACGCTTTCTCCGCGGCCTCGGGGTAAAGCATCCGGATCGTCTCCAGATGTCCGCGCGTCATGGCGAAAATGAGGGTTGCCTCTTCGACGAGATCGTCCGTGAGCGGGAGGCTTCGTTGATGGGAAATCTCGACCCCCAGGGGACGAAGAACTTCCACGGCAAACAGGCTCGGCGGCTGGCCATGGATCGCCCCCACGCCCGCCGAACGCACGGTCAGATCGCGGCGGTCTGCGACCATATGCCGGAAGAGCCCCTCCGCCATCGGGCTTCGACAAATATTGCCGGTGCAAACAAAAAGGATATTCTTCACGCCCGTTTCTCCGAGACGAGACATATAGGATGAATCGGCGGCAAGTCAAACCGGGCGGCGGGTTCGCGCCAATTCCGCGCTTGAGATCGGTTCCGCGCGACGTTAGGCTGGCTTCTTGCATCTGGCTGTCTTTTCCCCACAGACTTTGGAAGCGATCTACCGCTTCGCCCTTCTCCTCACAGGCGACGCGCAGACCGCCTCCGAAGCCGTTCTCGATATTCTCCGGGACGCCGCCGGACACGCCTCCCAATTCCGGAACGACAAGCACCGCAACGCCTGCCTGGCGATGAAAGTACGGGAGCTTTGCCTGAAAAGGGAGCAAGCGGCGGCAGCCCCCCGGGCGGGGGGCGCGCCGGGCCGGGTTTCCCAGCCCGTTGGGCTTTCCCGCAACGGCGCGCCACTGGCAACGCGTTTTCATCTCATGCCGGAGCCGCAGCGGAGCGCGCTCGCCTTATTTTACCTGGATCTCTTTCCGCCCAACGAACTCGCGCAACTCTTTCGCATGAAAGCGGATGGCCTGGCGGACGCGCTCTCGGCCGGGCGCGATTTCCTGCGGGAGCATCTGGAAGGAAAACGGTTCCCGGCATGAACGCCAAAGAGGCGCGGACCGTTCTCCGAGGCCACCGGGCCGGCCAGCAACAGGACGCCCGGCTTCAAAAGGCGCTCCGCCACGCCGAACAAGACAATGCGCTGAAACGCGAGTTCCAGCAGCAGACCGAGTTCGACGACCGCATGATAAACCTCGTCGAATCCCTTCCCCTTCCCGAAGGTCTTCTGGACAGAATGAAGAGCCTCGAGGCCGAGCCCGCCAGGCGGCGGCTCGACTGGCGGGCGGCCCTCAAGCAGCCGCCGGTGCTCGCCGGCCTCATCGGGCTGGTCGTCATGGTCGGCATCCTCATCTATTTCTGGATGGATCGCATGCAGAATTTCCCCGGGCGCGAAGCCCTCTTCCGGATGCTCTCGACCACCCAGGAAATGAGCGGCGTCGAGCTCGACCCGTTGATCACCGAAGCGGGCAAAGTCGGCGATTGGTTCCTGCTCAAGTACGGCCTCGAGGATTTCAACGTGCCGCCCGAGTTCGCCGCGATGAAGACCGTCGGCAGCCGCATTTTCAAGCAGGATAACTTTCCCGTCGCGCAGATCGCCGTCGAGAGGGACCGGGATCTGGGCCCTTTCCCGGAAAGCGGGCTGCTCTTTTTCATCTTTCGCGCCGATGATTTCGGGGTAAAACTCCCCTCCAATCGCTGGTATGTCTTCACGCAGGAGGATTGGGTGGCAGCCGTCCGCGCCGAGGACAAGACGTGTTTCATGGTCGCCGTCCGGGGCACCCGCGAGCAGATGGACGAGTTCCTGAAGCAACTCCCGAAGCAAACGCCGCCAAAGCAGGACTGACCGTACTGATTCATGAAGGGCGAACAATCCTCCCAAAACCGCCTCGCGATGCGTTCTCTCTTCATCGTGACTTGCGCGTTATGGACGGGCTTCGCCATCAGTTCGATTGCCTTCGCCATCGTCGTAAACCGCAGCCATTTCGTTCCCGCTTTAATATTTTTCCTCGCCGCGGATGCGTTCCTCTTATATCGAGCCATTCAAATGACCCGCCGCTACCGCAAAGGTGTCTCGCTTCAGAGTCCGCCCTGAGTTCGAAGCTCCGTATACGAGACGCGAGGGGGCTCTACAGCGAGCGGGAAACCGAAGCCGGCGCTGTGCTCGTATTTCCCGCGGCGGCTTCCGCGGCTTTGCGCGCGGACTCTTCGCCATAGCGTTGCTGGATGATGCCGGCGGCGATCTCATCGGCGATCCTGATGCGATAGGCAGGGTTGGCGCATAGCCTCGCCTCGGCCTTGTTGCTGAGATAGCCGCATTCCACCAGGACGGCCGGGTATTGGTTGAGCTTGAGGACGCGGAAGTCGGCGTGCTTCCTGAAGCGCACGAACGAAATCTGGCCGAGGTCCTCCTCGATCTTTCCGGCCAGTTGCTCGCCGGCGCCGGAGTTATAATAGGCTTCCACACCGTGGATGTGGTGATCCCGTGAATCATTGAAATGAATGCTCACAAAGACCGCGTTCTCCTGCCGGTTCGAGATCGCGGCGCGCTCATTCAACGGGATGAAGACGTCCGAGTCCCTCGTCATGACGGTTTTGAAGCCGGCGCGCTGCAAATCTTCGTTTACCCGGAGGGCGACAGCGAGCGCATTGTTCTTTTCCTGGCCGCCCAGCTTCGAGTGGGTGCCGCTGTCCTTGCCGCCGTGCCCGGGATCGATGACGACGGTTTGAAACGTCCGGGTCGTGTCCTTCACGGAGGAGCAGCCCGCGAGCAGAAGGAGGGCGAATAGCCACTTGCTATTGCCCGCCAAACGTCCGACCGTGCGCCGAGTGTAATCCATGCGTTCTCTTTTAGCCGTCGTCCTATTCACGGGTATGGCGGTGGTTTGTCAAGAGAT
>Ga0302326_10023292_pt1 | contig 12629 bp, 8 predicted proteins | sample Palsa_T0_3_FD_202264 | JGI IMG/M metagenome (GOLD analysis project Ga0302326, IMG submission 202264) | Peat permafrost microbial communities from Stordalen Mire near Abisko, Sweden - Palsa_T0_3 | ecosystem: Environmental > Terrestrial > Soil > Palsa > Peat permafrost | place: Sweden: Abisko... | reverse complement strand
CAGCGCCGCCCTACCACGTATCATTCTACCTTTTCGAGCCTCCGATGAAACGCCGCCACCATTGGCCGGGCCGCTTCTTCTGGGCGTGTTCCCACAAGCGTTCGAAAACGGGGGTGAAGGCCGGCCCAGGCGGCAAACAGCGCAACGGTTCATTCGAGCCAGGGCTTGCGCGAGGCGCGGGGCGGCTTTCCGCGTAAAGCTGGAGGTGCCGCCGGCTGATGACTTCGGGCGAATGTTTTTCCGCCATGGCGCGCGCGCTCATCGCGCGTTGCGCGTCCGGCTTGAAATTCCGGATGGCGTCGGCGAGTCCGCTGCAATCGCCCGCCCGCACAAGAACGCCAGTTTCGGGGGTCACGAAATCCGGCAGTCCTCCGATGTCGAATCCGATGACCGGTGTCCCGCAGGCCATCGCTTCGATCATCATATTGGGCAGATTATCTTCCAGAGATGGCAACAAGAACGCGTCCGCCGCCGCGTACAGCGTCGCCAGTTTCTGATCTGAGGAAATGCGGCCGAATGACTTAATTTTGACTGGCAGGTGATCGAACACGCCGTCGGAATCGCCAAAACTGGCGAATTGGACATCGGAAGGTGGGAGAAGATTCAGCGCGTTGGCCAGTTCCGCGAATCCCTTCCGTTTTTCGGCGCCATGATCCGCGCCGAAAAGAAAGCAGGGCTTGTCGTGGGCCAAACCCAGTTCCTGCCGGGCTTCGCTTTTGGGGCGCGGTTTGAAAACTCGGCTGTCGATGCAGTACGGAATCCACTCGATCCTGGCTTGCGAGAAAAGAGCGCTCCGGCGGGCGGCGGCCGCCATCCAGCGGCTCGGACAAAGAAGGGTCAACCCTCTGGCATCCATGGATTGGAGCGATTCCGCCAACCCGGCGCGCGCAACGCCCCATTCGTCGCAGGCAAGTTGCGGGCATTCTTCGCAGGAGGCTTGGAATTTTCCGCAGCCGGCCGAGTAATGGCAGCCGCCGGTAAAAGGCCGCTGGTCATGGCACGTCCAGAAGATCGGCTTGCCCAATTTTTGCAGACGAGCGATGGACGGCGGGGAAAGCAAGCCGGTGATCCAATGCAAATGAAGAACGTCGCACGCCTGAACCCGCGCATCTTGCGAGAGATCAAAACCGGGCAGCGGAATGGAAAAGTAGGTGTTGGAAAGACTCGTCCGGTTGGGGCCAATGGAATATTTTTGGATGATCCGCGTCTGCTCCACCCAGGGAGCCTCATCATCCAATGCGGCCGCGAAAATCTCCGCCTCTTGCGACGTTTTGTCCCGCACCAGCATCTGCGAATGCGCCCCGGCCTCCAGCAAAGCGTGATGAAGCCGGAGGGCGGCCCGGGCCGCGCCGCCTTCTTGATCTGCCGTGGAAATATGGAGGATGCGCATGGGAGGAGTCACGGTTTGACGGCTTCCATAAACAGCGAATCCGGCTTGCGAACGGATCCATCCTGATTGAGATCCAGAAGATAGGAATTAAAATTGGGAATGAGGGACTCATTGGCGGCACAGCATTTGCAATCGGTGAAATGGAGGTCCTTTAGCAGCCGCCGCAAGGAATAACGGTCGTACATCCATTTGTGGATTTCGCCGCATTCACGAAATTTGGCGATTTCGCGAGGGGAACGCGGGCGGGGCGGAGCGTTTGCGGGTTTTCCCTTTTTGCCGGGATTCTCTCTATATGCCTGCAAGAATTGCTTAAACTCCCAGCCGCAGCGCTGGACGATAAACTTCTCCTCGGGCAGCGGGTCCTGCTTCCAATACTTGGCCACCTCGCCGCCGGGTTCATCACGCACCATTTGATCCAGCAACTCCACCGTCATCCATTGATGTCGGGCGGCGGCGTTCGCGTCTCCGGCCAAGGCGCCTTGCAAGTTTTCCAGATAGAGTTTGGCGATGGTTTCCAGGTCGGGCACGACTAGACGCAAGACACCGCCGGGCTTGATGAGACGATGGCACTCCGTGAGGAAGACGGAGGCGAATGGGCGGGAAAAATGCTCCAGAACGTGGGAAGCATAAACGGCGGTGAAACTGGCGTCGGCAAAGGGCAGCGGCTGGCGCAAATCATGTTCGATGACTTCTGGTGAGGAGCCTCGGAAATCGACGTTGGTCCACGCGGCATGATACCTCTCGCCACAGCCCAGGTTGAGCAGTGGGGAACGCGCGACAGGAGGAGAACGAAACCAACGGGCCAGTGGGTTCATTCAGCCGATGGCTCCTTGTATAAGAGCGCGCTCCTCATGCGTAACCGCAGTCGTGAAGCGTTTCGCCGGCTTCGGCCACAAACGCGGCCAGCGCCTCGGGCGGCATTTCGTCTTTGTAGCTGCCCACCTTGCCGCGACGGCGAAAAAGTTTATCCTTCGGCCAATCACTCGTAACGTAGATTCTTTCGCGAGCTTCTTTGCCCTGCATTTTTTTGAAGGCCGTGGCCTGAGCCATCTCCTGCACAAATTTTTGATCCCGCTCAAGGCGCGCGAATTCGCAGAAGCGCATCATTTCGCCCGCGGCGTCCCGTTGCAAGTCTTCGTACTTGATGGTCATGAGCGACGCGCCAAAGGGGTTGGCCTGCCAGGCTTTGACATGCTCGTGCCACTTGCACGGTCCCAATTCGGGTCCATCCTGCACCATGCGCAGCAAACTTGGGGGCTTTCTTCCGACGGCTGAACTGTGATGAAAATAAGAAACCATCGCATCGCGCCCGTCGCGCAACAAATAAACCACGCGCTTGTATTCGGGACGAGGAAGACTGTGTGTTTTAAAAAACATGGGTGTGTTGAAACGCTGATAAAAGGCCTTGAAATGAACATCCGGCACCAATTCATGCACCAGCGCCGGAAGGCTGAACTCAGGCATCACTCCATAAACCACACCTGCAATCAATTCCTGGAACCAACTGTTGCCCGATTTTGGATAGCCGGCAATGAAAATGTCCTGCGGGTCGAGGTCAGAGATCAGAGTAAAACCTTTCGGGGCGGCGGCTGGTCTGCGGCCAAAAACATCCTTGAGTCTTTTCCCAAAATTACCCATACATACGGTGCTGCGACATTTTCGTTTGCTGCGGAAGGGAGGTTCGTTCATGGCTGGGGGATTGGCAAACCAAAACTTGACCTTTTGCGCGACGCCATGCCAGACTCGTTTTCAGGGGCGTTTTGCCCGAATTGAATATGAAACAAATGCGATGTCTTTTTTTGATGGCGGCTCTTGGTTTTGGATGGTGCGGACAGCGCGCCCAGGGACAAACGATCGCGGAAACCTTATCCTTTTCCATCATTTGCCAATATGTGACCAACACCTTCACCACCAATCATGCGGGAGAAGTTTTTACAGACCAGCACCTCCTGACGGTCATCATTGATACTCCCAATATTGTCAAGGCCCTCGCCATAGATATGTTCACCAACGGTTGGACGAATTGGTCAGGAGCTTCGCTTGTCTATGAAGAGAACATGACCACCGGCAATCAAGGGCTTTACCTGCGCTTCAATATCGCTAACAGGCAGACCAACGTCACCAAGTATTTTGTCAACAGCTTTTCCACCAATAGCTACGCCAATATGTTCTCCCAGGATGTGACCAACGCCTTTGTCGGGACTCTTCTGCCCACCAACTTTTCCACCAACGGCTACACCAGTGTGTACACGCAAGACCCGACCAATACCTACAACGACACGAACTTCCCCCCCGACACGCTGCCCCTCTCAGGAGAGTTCGGCTATAATGGGTTGTCCATCGGCACCGCGTACGACAATCTCACTTATCTGACGCTTATGACCAGTAATATATCGCTGAGCCTGTTTGGCTACAGCCAAGGCACGCTGATCAGGAGCGTTTATGACAAAGAGGGTGACGTGGGGACGGTGGATAAGGCCCAGATTGTCGGGGCGGGCACATTCAGCCTGAACCTTACGACCAACTTCCTTTTCCGCACCAATGGTTTCCCTATTTCCACGAACATCACTTCTAGAGGTGCCAATGTCCTCGTCGTTACCAATGTGACCCCGCCTGTCTATGGCATCGGCATTGCCCATGGGACGGTTATGGTAGGGGGAAGTATTTACCGTTTGGATATTGGACCGCCTGAAGGGCCGTGACCGGGGTGGTGCTCTATTAGAATGAAGGATTCGCGCCTTGTTGCCGTTTTTATCCCGCATTTTTAGGGAGTCGGCTTCTGGGTCTTTTTTACCGCTGGACATACATTGCAATGCTATGTATTGTAGCGCTATGTTGAGCAAAGAACTTGTGGCGGCATCGACCGAGCCGGTGATCTTGTCCCTCCTGTCCCGTGGTGAGAGCTACGGGTATGCCTTGATCCAGGAAGTGAAACGGCTTTCCAGGGACAAAATCGAATGGACTGATGGGATGATTTATCCTGTGCTCTCTTAAAGAGAGATTGTAATCCCGGCAGGCTTCCCGCGATAACTGCCAGCAACAATCTAATAGAGCACTATCCGGAGGAGAAAAGTGTCGGAAAATTTTACAGAATGCCAAAAAATCGTCTATCTGGTTTAAAATCAGCATCTTATAGATGAAAACATGGCTTTTTTCTCCTTTGTCTGTCGGAACAATTTACACTTTCGCAAAAAAGCATGACGATGCCACAGTGCCATAAAAAGATGTAAACTGATGACTGACAATGTGATACGTCTTGAATGATGAAAATACAAAGATTTGGCACGAGTCTAGCTTAGGATTTGGCAATTCTCATTTTGAGACAAATTAGTCCAAAAATGAGACAGAAAGTAATAGAAAGTCGTTTAATGCTGAAAGAAGTGAAACTAAGTTTGGATGGGGTGTTGACCCTGACAAGTTTTGGCGAAACCAACTTGCTCGCCGAATGTTTGTCCCCAACTTAGGGCTTCCGGCTTCTACTGCCTTCGCCAACGCAAAATTAAAACTAAGAAATATGAAAAAAATCGTCTGTAATGTTGCCTTCGCAGTATTGGTTCTCAACCTTGTGACCTGCAACGCTTGGTGTTCAGTGACGCCCCCTCCCGCGCCGGTTCCCGATGCAGCCTCCACGACCGCCTTGTTAGGCATCGCTGGTTTCGGTCTCATGGCCGTGCGCAAGTTTTTGCGTTGAGCTGGGTTTCGTAACCGCGCAGAAGAGACATCCGTTTTGAGTTGGGTTGCACGGAAGGCTTTTTGCCTTCTTTGCTTCACAAGGAGTCGTGTATCGATTCCTTGTGCTTGTTTGTCATTACAGTCGAAAACCAAATTATGAAAATGAAAAGTTGTTGTTCCCTCGTACTCTCCGTCCTGTTGCTTCTTTGCGCCATCCTTCCGGCTGCACAAGGCCAAACTTGCTGGTTGTCCATTTCTCCGCCGAACGACACCGCTTCGCTGAATATTCAGGCGGGGCCTTGGTACCAGTACGACGAAAGCGCCGCAGACAACCCGGCGTTTTTCTTGTCTACAGTGACGGCAGATACGGCAGGGATTGCGATAGGGACGTATTTGGGTTGGTGCATTGATCTGACCGACAGTGTCAGTGGGTATCCAACTCCATATACCGCCGTGCTTTATGCCAGTTGTGACACCAATATCGACAACGAGCTTTCGACCAATTATCCAGCAAGTGATTTTGTAAGTCAGGCAACATGGCACGAAATCAATTACCTCCTGAACCACAAGAATGGGGCTTACTTTTATAACGTGCAGGTAGCTCTTTGGTATTTAATAGGAGGTCCACTAACCGATCCCGGCCTTTTCGAAGGCCCTACTGGCCCGGACAGGTATCCTCCGTATGACGCATCCCAAGTCAGCGCTCTTTTGAACGCCGCCACCAACAACGCTGCGAATTGGCAGGAATCCTGCGGGGATGTTATCGCCGTGGTGGTCGCGATTAACGCCAATCCTGTTGATCAATTGACCATTATCGAAGTTCCCTATCCGTGCGTCCCATGCATCGCGGTCAGCAAGCAAGTGGCGTGTTATCAAGCGACTAATGCGCTTAACACCAATTCTTGCGGGGCCTTTACCAATGTGGCCGGCGGCTACTCTGGAATTTGCAACGGCTTGCTTGATGGGCCTGCCTTCTGTTACGAAATTACAGTCACCAACTGCGGGACCATTCCTCTGACCAACGTCACAGTTTTTGACAATTTGCTCGGCACTCTTCAGGGAACCAACACGCAAGGCGGCCCGATCACCAATTTCTTTTCCAGTCCCACCAATGTCCTACTGCCGGGGGCTTGGGTGACGGCTTGGTTTTCCATGTCCTTCACGAACAGCGCCACCAACACCGTCACGGTTCAAGCCAGTGCGGATTTGCCTCAGTCCGTCACCAACACGTTCAACGGCTCGGAGGTTGTCACCAACGCGACGCCGGTTGAAGGCACCGACTCCGCTGTGGCGCTGGTGACTCCAACTTCAATTTCCTGCGGTTTGGCCTTGGCCTCGACTGCTGCCGCCGCCACCAATAACGGCGGCAACATTTTGATCCTGCCCGAGAATCTGGCCGGCCCAGCGCCTGTGACAGTCACTCTTACCGTTTACAACCCAGGCCCGGCTGCTCTTAGCGGTGTGTCCATAAGTGTCCCGGCTACGGTGCCGGCCTTGGTTTATCTGTCAGGCACGCCTCTGTCAAATCTCAGCTTGCCTGTCGGCGGCACACTCACTTTTGCATGGTCCCAATCGGTCACTTGCCCGATTAACGAATCTTTCAATTTCACGGTCACAGGCCTGGTGGATGCCGATGCCACTCACTGCGGTGTGTATGGTTTGACCGGCAGTCCCATCAGTGTGTGCTGTTCGTCTCCTGGGACTGTCGAATGTTCTGGGACGGGCGGATGCACCATCCCCAATGTATTGTCCGGCACTGTCGTTCAGGATTGCTCTGTTGGCTCCACCAACCTTACCGGCGATGTGCCTGTTACAAGCGGGTGGATGGTTTCGCTCTACGGTTCAAGCGGCGTCAGCAGCTCGCCTCTAGCCACCACCACGACGGATGGCAAAGGCAATTATGGCTTTACCAATTTGGGCAGTGGCACTTACACGGTGCTCGTAACCCCGTCAAGTGGATACACCGAGACCTATCCGGTGGGCGTAACCGATAACCAGCAGCAGGTCAACGTTGTGGCTTGTCAGAACACGACTGGTGTCAACTTTGGATACGCCAATACCACACCGCCTCAATTCACAGTCCCGCCGGGCACGTACGAAGGTTGCAATCCGACAAACCTGCCCACCGACACCAATATTGCCTCGACTGTGGTTGTCTCTTCCGTCAGTTGCGGCGGCACCAACATCGTTGTCACCCATTCGGACACCAATACCCTATGCTCCTACACGCGTACTTATCTGGTAACCGTGACCGATACCTACGGAAATTTTGCCACTGCCAAAGTCTATTACACTTGGACTTCGAACTCGACGCCGCTGGTGATAAAAGGGACGCCGACCAACGCTTACTTGGGCTGCAACCCTACGAACTTGCCGACCCTCGCGACCGTGACCAATGGAGTGACCGCCAGCAATGCCTGCGGGAGCGTGCCTCTGAGCGTGACCAACGTGCTGAAGACCAATGGCTGTTACATCACGAACACCTTTACGATTTCGGCGATGGACGCCTGCGGGAACAAAGGTTCAAGCTGCGTTGTTTATAGCTGGCTTGCGAACTCCACGCCGCTGGTGATCAAAGGGACGCCGACCAACGCTTATCTGGGCTGTAACCCTACGAACTTGCCGACTATCGCGACCGTGACCAACGGGGTGACCGCCAGCAACGCCTGCGGGACTACGCCCTTGAGCGTGACCAACGTGCTGAGGACCAATGGCTGTTACGTGACGAACACATTTACCATTTCAGCGACGGACAATTGCGGGAACAAGGGTTCGAGCTGCGTGGCTTATAGCTGGCTGGTGAATGCGACGCCGCTGGTGATCAAAGGAACGCCGACCAACAGTTACTTGGGCTGCAATCCGACGAACCTGCCGACCAGCAGCAGCGTGATCATGGGAGTGACCGCCAGCAACGCTTGCGGGAGCGCGCCCTTGAGCGTGACCAACGTACTGAAGACCAATGGCTGTTACATCACGAACACCTTCACCATCTCGGCGACGGACACTTGCGGGAACACCGGTTCGAGCAGTGTGGTGTATAGCTGGCTCGCCAACACGGCCTCCCCGGTGCTCCACGGAGTGGTGCCAGGCAGTTATCTTGGGTGCAACCCGGCGAGCCTGCCAACAATCACCGGAGTGACCAATGGTGTAAGCGCCACCGCGGCTTGCGGGATTGCGAGTTTGAGCGTGACCAATCATCAGGTGACCAACGGTTGCTTTGTCACGAACACCTTTACCATCACGGCGGCCGATGGATGTGGCAACACTTCTTCGACCAATGTGGTTTATAGCTGGACGGCCAACACAACCGGGCCGATCATCACCTGTCCGTCCAATGTGACGTTTGTCACCAATATCTGCCAGATGTATTGCACGTTCAACACGGGCGATTGGGCTGGCAACTGCAACGGCGGCTACCGCTACAATAATAATTGGTGGAATTGCTATTGCGGGAACAATTCAAGCTCGCAGTGTTTCCCGTCATTCACCAATTGGTGGAATTCATGCGGGGCCAACAACGGTCAGTGCGCCAACTGGTGGACTAACTGGAATAACGCCCACCCGACAAACTGGTGGGGCTGTTGGTCGGGCAACCAGTATGGCCAGAACGGCAATTGGTGGAATTCGTGGAATAACGGCAACCAAGGAGGCCAGAACTTTATTCCCTGCGCTGGCAATAACCCGGACAACATCCTGAATAATTGCTTCAACCAGGTCTATTCCAATGGCTGCGTCAAGATTGGAAATACCAACGGCGGCAACTGCCTGTGCTTCAGCTCTTGTTCCGCCGCGCAAACTTGTCTCAATTGGGGAGGAAATCCTGGAGTTCTCAACGGCTGCTCCACTAATCCGTCTTCCTGCGGCGCCGGTTCCTTCTGCGCGCAGGTGCTGACCTTGCAGTTGAACTGCGACTTTGGCGATTACGGATGCGCCCCTGGCTTTGTTGGCAAATGCGGCGACCTGGTGTTGTGCAATCCCTCCTCGCCTTGCAACGGCCAGAAGGTGCGCGACATTCTGGCTTGCTGCAACGGCGTCCTGGGCGGCGGCGCCTGCCCGCAAGGATGCTCTTTGCCATATCTCTGCGGCCTGTGCAGCAATCTCAATCAATGCTTTGAAGGTTGCCAGGTCAGCAGTTGGTGCAGCACCAATCTATGCTCGGTTTACATCCCGACTCCGGCTCAAACCGGCACGGCCACTGTCAGCGACACCTGCAGCCCGAATCCCACGTTGACCTACTGTGATAACGTGTCCGCGGGAACCTGCGGCGGGACCTACGAGATCAGCCGCGAATGGATCGCAGTCGATGCCTGCGGCAACAGCAACACCTGCACGCAGTTGATCACGGTCGCGCAAACCAATTCATCCAGCCTGAACGGCGTCGTGGTGCTGGCTTGCAGCGGTGATTCCAACCTTAACAATAACGAGGGAATTAACAATGTGACTGTAACTCTGGAAAACAGCAAGGGTGCGACGGTCGCCACAACGACCACGAGCGCCAGCGGCAGCTATAGCTTCAGCGGTATCGCTCCCGGAACTTACACCGTAGTCGTGACGCCGCCCGTGGGCTATACGGAGACTTATCCGGCCAGCAGCGGCAATTCAAGCGCTGTCACCTTGTCGGTGTGCCAATGCCAGTCAAGTGTCAATTTCGCCTACACTGGTTCTACGCCGGCCGTGCAATTGATCAAGAGCGCGCCATCCGGCGTATCGTGCGGCGGCAGCATTACCTACACCTTTGCCGTGACCAATACCGGCAATACCTGCGAGACGTTGTCCGTGGTGGATCCGTTGCTGGGTGGCACGATCTTCTCACAGACCGGCGTGGCGCCGGGTCAGGGCTTCTGCTTTGCCACCAATTACGCGGGCCGAACAACCAATTGCACGTTGACCAATACAGCTTGGGCCATCGGCACGGCGCCCAACGGGCAATCTGTGACCAATACCAACACCGTGGTCACTGTCATTGGGCAGCCTTCTGGTTGCATTCCCAACGGCACGTATAAAATCATAAATCTCTGCAGCGGGCAGTGTCTGGATGTTGATGGCGCGAGCACCCAACCGGGTACTTTCATTGACCAATATCCCTATTACAGCAACGCCTGGCAACAATGGACCATTACATGCCAACCTGGCGGCTGGTATAAAATTGTCGGAGTCGCCAGTGGCAATTCATTGGACATCTATGGCGCCAGCAGTGCCAACGGCACAAGCGTGGATATTTGGCCTTTCAGCGGCAACTCCAACCAGCAATTCTTCATCACCCCCACCGGTAACGGTAATTACCGCATCTCGCCAGGCAATGCGACTGGCTCCGGCGTGGGAGTGAGCGGCAACTCAAAGTCCAGCAGCGCCATGGTTCAGATCTCAAGTTATAGCGGCGCCTCGGGCCAACAATGGAGTTTCCAATCGAAGTAACCAATTGACTTCTTCGTGAGCAGCGGGGGCAGCAATGCCCCCGCTTCTCTTTTTCATCCAACGAAGTTCGCAGCGGCTTTGACCCGTCCATGCCCGGCTTCTAGCGAATGCGCAAATCAATGTGGTTCCGTTCGAGGATCGTGCCCTCATCGAATGCTAGTTGATCGAGATCGATGTTGTAGTTGGCCAGGGCCTGGATTTCGTCGGAGCGCCGCGAGGTCAGGGTCTGCTGGAGTTGCAGCACGACGAAACTGGTGCTCTTGCCGTGTTCCAACTTGGTCTGCTCCGCCTGCAACGCCTCTTCGGCATAAATCCGGGCTTGGCGGGTGGAATCGACCCTCAGCAAGTCGGTGCGGAGCTTGGTCACATCATTGTCGATGGCGGGGATGATGTTTAGCTCGACTTGCTTGATTTGCAGCAAGAGTTGTTGCAGCGCGGCTTTGTCGGCTTTGTACTTGGAGCGGGCGCTGGTGTTTCCCAGTGGAATCGTCAGCATGGCTCCGAAGGAGTAATTTGGATTGGTGCCTTGGCGGATGGCATCAAGATTACTGTCGAAAGTTAATGTTGTGGCGCTGCGTCCGTACCCCCCGATCAAATCGAGTTCAGGAAACATCTGGTTAAAGTCAAGTTTTATGAGCACGTGCTGTGCCTGGGCTTTGAGCTTTGCCTGAAGCATGTCGGGCCTCTTTTCGAAGGCGATACGCCAACATTCACGCACGTCAGGATGCTCTGGCACCGCCACCAATATCCGTTCCGCAGGCTCAGGGGGGGTGCCAGTCCAATCGCTGCGGCGCAATCCCAGGAGACTCTTAATAACGTTCTCCTGCACCGCCAGGGTGGCCTGGGCGGTCAGCAGGTCCGAGCGGGCGCTGGCCGCTTGTGATTCTGCCTGCTTTTCGTCCAAGGGAGCAAGGGCGCCGGCCCGCACCCTTTGCTCGTCCTCGTGCCATGTCTCTTCCGCCAGTTTGACGGCGATTTCCTGCACCCCCACCAGTTCGCGATCCGAGATAAGGGTATAGTAGGCGGCCTTCATGTTGTTGACGACCGTCATGATTTGATTGAGCAGCGCCAATTGATCAATCTTAAGAGTCGCTTTGCTGAGCGAGATTTGATAACGATTGTTGTCGATCCAGAAGTTTTTGAGCAAAGGCTGGGACAACTGGACGCTTGGATAGCTTTGATAAAAGTCAGGCGCACCGACGATGTTTTGCTCCTGGAGTGGGCCGCTAAAAGTATAGGAAAGGCCCCAGGGAGCGACACCCGCCAAGCCTGGCGTGTAGCTATTGACCTGAGAGATTATGTTGGAAGAAAATACTAAACCCGAGCCAGTCTGCTGGAAGCCGCCGGGTGATGAATTGTAAGCGTGCGTCGCGGTGGCTGTCAGATTTGGCTCGTACGCCCCATAGAGGCCGTTTAACGACAACTGGTCGATCTGCGGTTGAATTTGGCTCATCAGGATGCTCAGATTATTGGTCAACGCGATGCGAATCAGTTCGTCGCTGCTGACCACCCAGTTTGTTGGGGGCGGCACCAATGTATCTGCGGCGTCGTCGGATCCTGGCAGGAGCAGGCAGGCTGCCATCGCGGCGGATACGGCGAAGGTTGAAGTTTTGGGGAACATAATAGCTCTCAGTCGCTGTCATTCATAACGCAAAGATTCGATTGGGTCCAAATGGGCCGCTTTATAGGCCGGGTATGTGCCAAAAATAATGCCGACCAGCGAGCAAATTCCCAACCCGATGAAAGCCCAATCGAATGGAAGGACTTTTGGCAGGTTCATCAGAAGGGCCAGCAGATCGCCTCCGGCCACGCCGAGCACCACGCCCGCGACGCCACCGACTTCACACAACACCACCGCCTCCATGATGAACTGCGCCATGATGGTTCGTTTCTTGGCGCCGATGGCGCGGCGAATGCCGATTTCACGCGTCCGTTCCGTCACCGAAACCAGCATGATGTTCATGATGCCGATGCCTGCGGCCAGCAGGGCGACGAAACTGACCAGGCTGATCCCCATGCGGATCTTGTAGGTAATGGACTTCATTTGCTCGATGAGGGAATCGTTGGAAGAAATCTCAAAATCATCCGGCTTGCCGGGCGGGACTTTGCGCAATTGTCGCATGATCCCGCGCACTTGATCGACCGTGGCGTC
>Ga0302326_10023291_pt1 | contig 12629 bp, 14 predicted proteins | sample Palsa_T0_3_FD_202264 | JGI IMG/M metagenome (GOLD analysis project Ga0302326, IMG submission 202264) | Peat permafrost microbial communities from Stordalen Mire near Abisko, Sweden - Palsa_T0_3 | ecosystem: Environmental > Terrestrial > Soil > Palsa > Peat permafrost | place: Sweden: Abisko... | reverse complement strand
TCTGATCAGTAGCAAGAACCATCTAAACCTAAACCCAAACCGGATGACAACTCTTAAACCGGGAGCGGTGCTGGTCAGTGACCGCATCCTGCTCCGAAACACGATCAGCCGCCTGGACGACGCGGGACATTGTGTCCGCAAGGTATTGGCCCTGAACGATCGGGAACTTGAATTCATGAGACTGGTCTGTACCGAATGCACTTACAAGGAAATTGCCGACCAGATGTACCTCAGCCCGCGAACCATCGATGGCTACAGGGATGCGCTGTTCGAAAAACTCAATGTAAGGACAAGAGTAGGGTTGGCCATGTACGCCGTTCGCAGCGGGATCGTCAGTATCGACTACCTGGCTAACATTGCGGCCGAATCCCGTCGCAGGGGTAACCGCGAACGCAAAGGCGAGACTAGTTGAGCACACTCTTATCTTTCACTATCTCTATGCCTTTCTGGTCTTTGATTTTCCCCCAGCCTCCGGTTACATTACGGAGATTGTGAAACCCTTGCTGTTTGAGCAGGGAAGCTGCTATGACACTGCGATAACCGCCACCGCAATGCACATAGAGATTATGGCGCTCTTCCAGAATGGCCATACTGCCGGGATCTACCAGTTCCTGCAGGGGGAGGTTGACGGCATCCTTGATATGTCCGTCGGCGAATTCCGTCTCCCGCCGCACGTCGAGTACCAACAGGTTCTCGTCGAAGGGAATATCCATGGCCAGTTCGTCCGCTTCGACGTCGATGATCATATCGATCGGCTCACCGGCATCCATCCAGGTCGCGAAGCCTCCATCCAGAAACCCTTTTACCTTATCGAAGCCCACGCGGGCCAAACGTACGACGCTATCCTTCTCCTCACCTGGTTTTGTCACGAGCACGATAGGCCGGTTAAAGGGCAGCAGACTGCCTGCCCATTCGGCAAAGCGACCGTCGAGACCGATGCTGACAGCCCCCGGAATAAAACCGGCCACAAAAATATCCGACGCTCTGGTATCCAGGAGGATGGCGTTGTCTTCGGTGATCCATTTTTTGAAGGCTTTCAGGTCCAGTGGCGTGAGTCCGCCCTGCAGAACTTCGTCCAGGCTATCATAGCCCTCCTTATTGATGCGGGCATTGATGGAAAAATACGAAGGAGGGACATCCAGTCCATCCGTCACGACCCGGACGAAGTCCTCTTTCGATTCCGCCTTCAGGGCATAGTTGGTTTCTTTTTCTTCTTTCACGGTGCTGTGGGTGTTCGGCCCCAGGTTTTTTCCACAACTGCTGCCCGGGCCGTGAGCGGGATAAATAATGACATTATCAGGAAGGGGGACGATCTTGGACCGCAGCGAATCGAACAACATACCCGCCAGTTCTTCCCTCGTGAGGCTACCGCTGCTGAGATCGGGCCTTCCGACGTCGCCGACAAATAAAGTGTCGCCGGTGAACACAGCATAAGGATCGCCGGACGCCGTCCGGACAAGATAACAGGAGGACTCGATGGTATGGCCCGGCGTATGGAGCACTTCTATCGTGCTGTCGCCCAGTTGGAATATCTCGCCGTCTTTAGCCCTGTGAATGGGGAAATTCGTCTCTGTATTCGGGCCGAAAATGATTGGCGCACCCGTGGCCTTGGCAAGGTCAAGATGTCCGCTGACAAAATCAGCGTGGAAATGCGTTTCAAAAATATATTTGATCGTCGCATTCCGCTCTTTAGCCAGGCCCAGATAGGCATCAATATCGCGCAGGGGATCGATGATGGCCGCTTGACCTTCATTATCAATATAATAAGCCGCTTCACTGAGGCAACCGGTGTACAATTGCTTAATGAACATAACCTTGCATTTTTAGCAAAGTTAAGCAATCATAATCAATCGCGGCCGGGGCAACCGAGCCTATGGCGAAGTTCTGCCGGCAGGCTGGCCCATTAATCGATCAGTTCATCGACACATTTCATGATCTCGCTGAGGCGGTCGTGGTTGATAATGTAGTAAATGAATTTCCCATCGCGCTGGGTCTTGACGATACCGGCCCGGCGCAGGATGGCCAGGTGTTGGGAGGCGACCGATTGTTCTAACCGGAGATGAACGTAAATCTCCGTTACGGTCAGTTTTTTATTTTCGTCCAGCAGGCGGATGATCTGCTGGCGCAATTTGTGATTCAGTGCTCTTAAGATCAGTGCTCCTTTCTTCAGATTCAAAAAATCAACCTTCACAGGGGCCCCATCGGAACCCTCTGCATTGACTACCATCCAATAGCTATTGTTGTTCATCGTTAAGCTCATGAGCGATTACCGTTTTAAGGTTTCAAGAAGATACGTGACAGGTTCGACAAATTTATGATCAACTCACTGAATAAAATACCTCAAATTCGTTTATATGATAATATAGTCATTTTTTGGTATGAGTGTAGAATTCCTTAGTATAAGCGGGCTCACTATACGCCACGCCGGTGAATTCACCTTGCAAATATCGGTAAAAAGATAAAATACCCAGATACCCCACATTAAAAGTCAAGTCGACAAAAGCCGCATTGGAGGCTGTAATTACCTGTTTACACTTATTACTGCCCTCGCCAAAAAACGACACCTGGTGGTCCAACAGATAAGTTGAGAAAGAGTTTTCATCGATGATCATCGCCGTCGCAGGCAGAACGATGCTAAGATCCTTTTTGTAGAGGGCGGTAAATACCTCCATACGCCTGGCGTCGAGCATCGGGCATAAAAGATCGATGGCCGGCAGTTGCTCACTGGCAGCAAAAGCCATCACCCTGAGGGTATTTTCGGTGATGAGCGGAATACCCAAAGCATAGCAAAACCCTTTAGCAGCGGCCATTCCAACGCGTAGCCCGGTATAGGAACCTGGTCCCGCCGTCACCGCAACCGCCTGCAGGTCCTGCAGCCGGTGACCACTGTCTTCCATCAGTTGACGGACGGCAGGATGAAGCCAGGATGAATGCTCTTTCTGCTCATGGTTCTCTGCCATGAGCAACATCCTGCCTTTGTCCGACAGACAAATACCGGCTTTTTGCGTCGACGTGTCGATGTTCAAAATCAAAGCCATGGCTGCCTACTTTTTACAAATGATAATTTACTCTCCATTCTATTGATTTTTAATCACATTTTAATTCCGTTGCAGCCTGCTGCAGGCTGTTTGCAGGCTTATATCGGGCATGGGTCACGCTGAGGGCATTCAGTAAAGACACAATCCGGGTAAGCCCGATCCGCTGGCCCCATTCGAAAGGGCCATAAGGATAGTTAGTCCCCAGCCGCATGGCTGTATCGATCTCCTCTTTCGTGCTGACGCCTGCCTCCCAGGTATACCAGGCTTCATTGATGATCGCGGCTATTATTCTCGCGGTGATCATGCCGGGTACATCCTGAACAAGACGGAAGTCATGACCCAGCAGGGCATAGCATTCTCCGATTTGCCCCGCGACGTTCATTTCGTTTGGGACCAGTTCGTGGACATTACTGTCCAGGAAGCCCGGCCAGCCGTTGATCCGGATAAAAGGACGTCCAATATCAGCCAGTGTTGCAACGACGGCATTGATCATGACGGGCGCCGGCAGCAGATCGCTCAGCATCGCGATCCGGGAATGACCTGCTGCGCTGCCATCATGCCCCTCGAAGTCAAGGTCGATGAAAAGATTGGCATCCTTGTGCGCCGCCGATTCTTCTACGGTCCCGACGGTGATGCAATCCACAGTAGCGGCCGGAAACAACGCCGGCGGTGGCGTCTTTGCGATAATGACGATTTTCATTGCCGGCAAATATCGGCACCTGCGGTCTTACGGCAAAAAATAAGCCCTTGGTGCCGATGGCTAATTATGGCCTTGCGGCAACAGGCCTGTGGCCTGTTTTGGTCTATCTTTGGCGGATGGAAAAAAAAATCATCAATACCCCTAACGCCCCTGCCCCTATCGGCCCCTATAGCCAGGCCGTACAAACCGGTGACCTGCTATTCATCTCCGGCCAGATCGCTATCGATCTCGCCACCAATAAAGTTGAGGCCACGGATATCATTGGCGAAACACACCAGGTGATGCATAATCTCAAGGCCATCCTTGCCGCCGCGAGCCTGGACTTCGGTCATGTGGTGAAGACGACGATCCTGCTGACGGATATGTCTTCTTTTGGTGAAGTCAACGAAGTCTATGGCAAATATTTCACGGGTGACTTTCCTGCGCGCGAAACCTATGCAGTAAAGACATTGCCGAAGAATGTCAATGTGGAGATCAGTATGATCGCAGTGCTGTGATGCCTACTGTGATGCCTAGTAATTCCTGAATTTTTCTTTTTTGGCCATGACATTCAGCGCATATTGAATCATCTGTCTGTCGCCGGAATCGGTAGCCTCCTTTGATGCCTTCCGGATCAGTTCGTCCCTGTCGGCTTTGCGGTCATTAAAGTGATAGGCCAGGATCAGCGATGATCTGACATAGGCACTCCCGGGGGCCAGCCCGTAGGCCTTCAAGGCTACGTCGAGGGCATCGGCATCCTGTCTGAGCAGCAGTAACGTCATGACTTCAGATGCCAGTCCATCCGGCAATTCAGGATTGATTTCAAGGATCCTTTTGTTATACTCCAGCGCTTTATCATAGTCCTCTTCCTTTCTCCTGACGCTGGCGCCTATCGACAGCGCAGGAACATAATCATCATGGGAAGACAGGATATCCTCAACGACGCTGTCACAGGGGGCATACCGCCGTTCTTTATATAGCTCTTCAGCATACACCTCCTTCGCATCCACGTCGGCAGGATTTCGGGTAAAGTAATTGTCCCAGGCCGAGTCCGGGATCGCCGGCAAAACGGGATATCTCGAGCTGAACTCCTTTATAGCGTCCGAGGGGTAATAGAAGGCCGCCTTCGTCATGAGGCCATTGAGCTCAGCAAAGAGCTCTTGGTCTTTCATTTCCTTATCCTTGATCTTCATGAATTGCGCTGAGAAGGTTTCGAAGTCCTGGTTGTAAAAGGCGGCGATCATCATCCGGCCTTCTGCCTCCACATCATCCGGCGCTTTGACCATATAGGCTTTCAGTTCGCGCTCTGCGGTGAGATAATGGCGTTTCTTTTCAGCCGCCATTGCATCTTTCAGCCCCGAGGTGGACGTCAGGTCATGCAGGAGCGCCAGGGAAAAGCCTGTGAATAGGAAAAATAAAAGGACAACGAGGGCGATGCCGCCAGCCAAAAGCCAGGCCCATCGGGGAAAAGGTTTGGAGGATTTCATGTGGGGCATTATTTGCGCCCACAAGATGTCATTAATTTTTTAAAACTGCAAGCTCCTTCCCGATCTTCGTAAAGGCAGCGATTGCCTTATCCAGGTGGGCCTGCTCGTGCGCCGCGCTGAGTTGTACCCGGATACGGGCCTGCCCTTTGGCGACGACGGGATAGAAGAACCCGATAACGTAGATGTCTTCCTCAAGCAACCGGGCGGCAAAATTTTGGGCTACTACTGCATCATATAACATGATAGGAACGATAGGATGTTCCCCGGGCCGGATATCAAAACCGGCTGCTGTCATGTTGGACCTGAAGTATTTCGTGTTGTACTCGAGTTTGTCCCTCAATTCGGTTGTTTCGCTCAGCATGTCCAGTACCGCAATACTGGCGCCTGTAATCGAAGGCGCGAGGCTATTGGAGAAAAGATAAGGCCGGCTCCGCTGGCGCAACATTTCGATGACGGCTTTTTTTCCGCTGGTGAACCCGCCGCTGGCGCCGCCTAGCGCCTTGCCAAGGGTACCCGTAATGATATCGATACGGCCCATGACCCCGCAATGTTCATGGGTGCCGCGACCTGTCTTGCCCAGAAAGCCCGAGGAATGGGATTCGTCGATCATCACAATGGCGTCATACTTGTCGGCCAGATCACAGATCTTGTCGAGCTGTGCTATCGTACCGTCCATGCTGAACGAGCCATCGGTGACGATGATCCGGCTACGGGCGCCCTGCGCCGCCTGCAGCTGTATTTCGAGGTCGGCCATCGTGTTATGCTTGTAACGGTACCGCTGTGCCTTGCACAACCTGACGCCATCGATAATGCTGGCATGATTCAGCTCATCGGAGATTATGGCGTCCTGCTCACCGAACAACGGTTCGAAAACACCGCCATTCGCATCGAAGGCAGCCGCATAGAGTATCGTATCCTCCGTGCCCAGAAAGGCAGCGATCTTCTGTTCGAGCTCCTTGTGGATATCCTGCGTGCCGCAGATAAAGCGTACGCTGCTCATTCCATATCCCCGCGAATCGATGGTCTTTTTTGCAGCCTCGGTGACCTTGGGATGGGAGGAGAGCCCGAGGTAATTATTGGCGCAAAAGTTCAGGACTTTTCTACCGTTCACGAGCATTTCAGCCCCCTGGGCGCTGGAAATAATACGTTCGGTTTTAAACAAGCCCGCGGCTTTTATGTCGTCCAGCTCCGCGGCGATCCGTTGTGCAAAGGAGGTATTCATAGCATTATCGTTTTGGGCACCTTTTTTAAGACGTTTTTTAAGATGCCAAAGGTAAGTAGTTGAGACATCATCTGTTAGGCGGGCCGGGAATTTTTCCCCGGCTGTAACAAAAAAATAGCTACCTTCGTCCCATAGGAAAAGCCTATATTATGAAACGCAGTCTGACCATACGGTTGTTTATTGGGATCCTTGTGATCGCCGTAAGCGTTATGCTTTTCTCTTATGTCCGCGCAAAAGCCTCTAAGGAAGACGCTCCCACCTGCGAAACCGGGAAATGTCCCAACGGAAATACCCATACCGAATTCATGCTTTTGGAATCACTGATTCATACTTTATTGAACGTCAAGCCTTAATAAAGCTATTCCTCCCTCTCCATTTATTTTGTTGAATAATGTTCCGGTTCATTGTAACTTTTCTTTATGCCTCATCGTACAAGTAATTGACTTTCGGCCGCTTCCAGCGGCTCCTTTGATGAATGGCTTATGACGGAAAAAGAATACAATGAATGTGTGACCTTATATGCGGATAACGTTTATCGTTTTATCCTCAAGAACCTGCGCCAGGAAGAAGACGCCCGGGACGTGGTGCAGTCGGCCTATGAAAAGCTGTGGAAAAATCGCAGCGGGGTTGAGGCAGGCAAAAGCAAATCCTATCTCTTTACTATTGCCTACCATCAGATGATCGATCACCTGCGGAAAATAAAAAGGGTGGAACTCAGGGCGGAATTCCGGGAGGAAGCGAAGATCAGCGACCAACCGGTCAGCCAGTTGAAGGCTGCATTGGAAGTGGCGCTTGCCCGGCTTAATGATACCCAGCGCAGCCTGGTGCTATTGAAGGATTATGAAGGGTATTCTTATGCGGAGATCGGGCAGATCATGGAGCTGACGGAAAGCCAGGTCAAAGTATACCTGCACCGGGCCCGGCTCCAACTGAAGAGTTACCTGGTCAGCCTTGAAAACTTAATTTAAAGATTATTATGATTACGCGAGATAATTATGAAGAGTTCTTTCTGCTGTATATCGACAACGAATTGTCGGTAGCCAACAGAGAAGCTGTGGAACGGTTCATCGCTCATCATCCCGACCTGCAGGAAGATTGGAAGGCATTATTACATTGCAGGCAGCTGCCCAATGAGCAACTTGTTTTTCCGGACAAGGAAGCACTGTACAGCATTGGGGCGCAGGAAGAAGAGGAAGACGACGAGTTCCTCCATTATTCTCCCGACCTATCCATCGTTTTCCCTGACAAGGCCAGCCTGTATAAGGAGGGCGACAATAAAAGGATCGTTTGGCTGCCGTGGTTACGTGTCGGCGTTGCAGCGGCCACGATAGGGATCGTTGCGCTGCTGGTGGTGCTATCCGGCCATCATACTACTGTCCCTTCAGTGGCACAGCCGATCGTGAAAAACAATAAAAATGCCCCCCCTGTAACTCCTGCTGCCACTGGTACGTTACATTCTATAGAGGGCCAGGCAACGAGGCCCGCTGACGATAGGGCGGTGGTTCATAAGGTGAAAGTGAAAACAAGTGGACAGACGGTGCCCCACGATCTGGTGCAGCAGCAAGCGGAATCCCACGATCCGGTCCGCGATGCGGCCCTCGATCCGACACCGGCAAAGACGGTCGACATCACTGCAACGAGGGTTGCCGTCACGACAGCGAACGTTACGACGACCACGGTAACGACAGCCAACGTCCACAGCAACGATGCAATAGCGGCCGTGCAGACCGGTATTCCGCGGAACGAATCGTCTTTTGCTACAGAGGCATTGCAGCAGCATGAAAATGAAAACCATGATCCGGAGAACAATATTTTAGTCGCGGACGAATCGCCTGCTCCGGGCAAAGGCAAACTACGCGGACTGTTCCGGAAAGTGACCCGCACCTTCGGAATGACCGCAGACCGCGACAAGGATGGACAACGGGAGGTACTCGTCGGCGCCTTCCAAATTGCACTCAAATAAGAAAAAACAAGGACTATGAACCGGTTATTTTTACTGGCAGCAGGATTATGCCTTGCCCTATCGGGCTGGGCGCAGAGCGACACTACGCACGTCAACGACACGACACATGTCAATACCCGCGGCGGTCATGCAGACGACACCCTCCGCGTCGGCAACCTGCTGATCATCCGCAACGGCCACCAGGACTGGGACAACCCCGAACTGATAAGGATACATAAGCACCATGACGGTTACAATCCCTCCAAGGTCAGCACTAACTGGCTGATCTTCGACATCGGCTTTGCGAACTTCAATGACAAGACGAACTATTCTTCGGCTGCTGCCCAGCAGTTCGCTCCGGGCTCTAACAGTAGCTGGTTTGGGCTGAAGACCGGCAAATCCGTGGATGTCAATATCTGGCTGTTCATGCAGCGGTTCAGCCTGATCAAGAACGTCGTCAACCTGAAATATGGATTTGGCATAGAATTGAACAACTACCGCTATCAGGACAATATACGCTATGAGATCAACCCGACGAAGGTGATCATGGACACCATCAATTACAAAAAGGATAAACTGGCGGCAGATTATGTTACCGTTCCCCTCATGCTGAATTTCAATTTTGCCCCGCACCGGCGTAACGGGTTCGGTTTCAGTGCCGGCGCGAGCATCGGGTACAAATATTCTTCGCGGCAGAAATTCAAGAGCGACGAGTTCGGCAAACAAAAGACATTCAATGATTTCGACATGGAAACCTGGAAGATTTCCTGGATCGGCGAATTACAGCTGGGCTGGATAAAATTCTATGGCTCCTATGCGACACGCAGTATGTTCAGCAAGGGGTTGGACCAAATACCCTATACGGTGGGGATCAGGATCGGGAACTGGTAAACAACCCGGCGGGGCAGCCCCGGGCAGCCGTTTGTTTCGGGGTTGTTAAAATTATCAACATCGAAAATATTCCTTAAACTGCTGTCGTTAAAAGAGGTCAAATCCGCCAATTATGACTTCGCGAAAACTGATCCTTGGCAGCTTGTTGGCCATCACCCTATTATCGTTCCGTGACGCCCATCACCGGACTGCGCTGCGACGCTTTTTTCATTCCGCCCCCGAGGGAGATATCTACATCATTGTCATCAAATCCAATTATGAGCTGCAATTGTACGACAAGGATGGCTGGTATGCTACCTATCCCGCGGTCTTCGGCAGTAAAGACCTGGACGATAAAATGATCATGGGGGACAGAAAGACCCCGGAAGGCACTTATCACATCCTTTCGAAGCGACCACACGAAAAATGGAATAAGATCATGGACCTGGATTATCCCACAGCGGCGGACAGGGCTAAGTTCAATGACCGGAAAGCCCAGGGGCTGATCCCTTCATCGGCCAGGATCGGCGACGGCATCGCCATCCATGGAACATGGCCTCATGATGAGCATGCGGTGGACGCCTACCAGATGTGGACCAACGGATGTGTTTCACTGAAGAATGAGGACATGGATGAGGTGTACCGGATGGTGCCGGTAGGGACTAAGGTCGTGATACAGCATTGATGGCCGGCCCGCGGCCGAAGGCTTTTGCGCCGGGGCGAGTACGGCGGCACCTTCGCACTACAGTCTTCCGCCCTTGATCTCTTCGACCACTGCCGGATCGAGTAAGGTGGTCGTATCTCCCAGGTTCTGCAATTCCCCTTCCGCTATCTTCCGTAGGATGCGGCGCATGATCTTGCCGCTGCGCGTTTTCGGCAGGCCGCTGACCAACTGGATCTTGTCCGGTTTAGCGATGGGGCCGATGATACGGGCTACCGTCTGGGTGATATCCTTGCGAACCGAACCCTCGTCGCTCTTATTCCCGTTGAAGATGACATAGGCATAAATTCCCTGCCCTTTTATATCGTGAGGATATCCGACTACTGCACTCTCTACGACTCCCGTGTGCATATTGATGGCATTCTCTACCTCCGCCGTACCGATGCGGTGGCCGCTAACATTCAGTACGTCATCTACCCGGCCCGTGATGCGATAATTACCTTCTCCATCCCGTAATGCCCCATCCCCCGTGAAATACAGCCCGGGATAGGTGGCGAAATAGGTCTGGCGGCAACGGTCATGATCCCCATAGGTCGTGCGGATAATGGAAGGCCAGGGAAATTTGATGCAAAGGTTTCCGCTGACATTATTTCCGTGCAGCTCTTCTCCCTTATCATCTACCAGTAATGGCTGTACGCCCGGCAGGGGCAGCGTGGCATGGGCCGGTTTGCCGGGGGTGACGCCTGCGAGGTTCGAGATGAGGATACCGCCGGTCTCGGTCTGCCACCAGGTGTCGACGATAGGACAGCGGCCCTTTCCGATATGATCATGATACCAATGCCAGGCTTCCTCATTGATGGGCTCACCGACGGTGCCCAGCACCTTGAGGCTGCCGAGGTCTTTGTTCTTTACGAAGTCGAGGCCGAACCCCATCAGGCTGCGGATGGCGGTGGGCGCCGTATAAAGGACATTCACCTTGAACTTATCTACGATGTCCCAAAACCGGCCTGCATCGGGCCAGGTGGGGATCCCTTCGAAGAGGAGTGTCGTCGCACCTGCGCTGAGCGGACCATAGACAATATAACTGTGACCCGTTATCCAGCCGATATCGGCGGTACAGAAATACACATCCCCGGGTTGATACTGGAACACATTCACAAAGCTGTAGTTGGCGAAGACCATATACCCGGCGCAGGTGTGCACCACTCCTTTGGGCTTGCCTGTCGATCCGGACGTATAGAGGATGAACAGCATGTCTTCGGCATCCATGGCCTCGGCCGGGCAGGCCGGATTGCCCTGGGTTTCCACCTTGCGGATCTCGTCTTCCCACCAGGTGTCGCGTCCTTTGATCATGCTGACGGGGACGCGCGTACGTGTCAGTACGATCACCCGCTTGATAGTGGGGCATTGCACGAGTGCATCGTCGATCACCGATTTGAGCGGGATATCCTTGTTGCCACGATAAGCTCCGTCCGCTGTAATGACCAGGGTGCAACCAGCATCCTGGATCCGGTCGGCGATGCTCTGGGCGGAAAAACCGCCGAATACGACGGAATGGATGACGCCGATGCGGGCACAGGCGAGGACGGCTATCGCCAACTCGGGCACCATCGGCATATAGATACAGACCCTATCCCCCTTCTTCGCCCCGTTGTTCTTCAATACCTGGGCAAACTGGCATACTTTAAAATGAAGTTCCTTATAAGTCAGGATACGATAATGTTCGTCGGGATTGTTGGGCTCCCAGATGATGGCGGGCTGATCGCCTCTTTCGGCGAGGTGGCGGTCCAGGCAATTTTCGGTGATATTCAGCTGTGCCCCTTCGAACCACCGGACCCGGGGCTCGGTGAAGTTCCAGCTCAGCACTTTGTCCCAGGGGCGGCGCCACTGGAAATGGCCGGCGATGTCAGCCCAGAATCCTTCCGGATCATCTACGCTTTTTTTATATTCGGACTGGTACTGTTCGAGCGAGCGGATCTGGTAAGGGTAACTCATCTGACAATATGATTTTGCACGAAGATCGCAACTTTTTAGACTTTTCCGATCGGGAGCACCGTTTTTCCAAACATCTCGTTCAACAATACGGCAACACCCGCATAGATCGCCGATGCCCCGCAAATGATACCTTCATAACCGGCGAGATGTTTGATGCCGCCATTCCCGGTGGCATCGCCTAGCGCCAATAGGGCGAACAGAATGGTCAAGGTCGCAAACACAAACTGCAGCGCACGGTTGAGCTTCAACGTTCCGAAGAAAAGCAATAAAGTGAACAACCCCCAGATAGCCAGGTAGGCCGCCATAGCGCTTTCCGACGGGCCGGCTATCCAGCCCAGTTTCGGCATAACGATCAGGGCGACGAGGGACAGCCAGAAAAATCCATAAGAAGTAAATGCGGTCAACCCGAACGAATTGTTCTTTTTGGCTTCGATGATACCGGCGATCACCTGGGCGAGGCCGCCATAAAAGATCCCCATCGCCAGGATCATGGAGTTGAGCTCAAAAAATCCGGCATTATGGAAATTCAACAATACTGTGGTGGTACCAAAAGCACAAAGGCCAAGCGGGGCAGGATTGGCAATTCCGTCTTTGCTTGCTGTTTCAACAGGAGGGGGTGGCATAACAGGAGGGGGTGTCATAATCGTTAGTTTAAGTGGCTTAAGATACAATTTTAATCCTTTTTAGGAGAATTTCGCCCCCCAGCGCATAATTTTGCCGCCATGACATCAACCA
>Ga0302326_10023287_pt1 | contig 12630 bp, 9 predicted proteins | sample Palsa_T0_3_FD_202264 | JGI IMG/M metagenome (GOLD analysis project Ga0302326, IMG submission 202264) | Peat permafrost microbial communities from Stordalen Mire near Abisko, Sweden - Palsa_T0_3 | ecosystem: Environmental > Terrestrial > Soil > Palsa > Peat permafrost | place: Sweden: Abisko... | reverse complement strand
TGTACCCTCAGCTTTAGTACTGCTTTATTTAACAAACTTACAGAAGAATTTCCAGACGCAAAAAGGACCAAATGAAACTCCCAGCCTGTTCTTAGTTTTGCTATCCCTCAATTCAAGGAGGCTAATTGGGGCCAATACTCTTCTTGGTCTCGACTAGACGGTGGAGACAAAGTCAAGAAGCCCACTCGGTACGATAATCTTTCGGATTTAAACCCTACATCTCCGGATCCAAATCATCTTGCTGAAATTGTTCGAGAGGTTTTCTACGATGCAGGTGAGGATATGAGTGAGAGCTTGAATATGAGTTAAATCCAATTACTTCCCTAGCACATTTTTTCAATTTATCTATTATCGATTCTGGATCTTGTAATAACTTCTTGATTGGGCGAATGGTGCCTTTGGATTTGATACCCCAAGATATGCAGTTAAAAGTCGGACAATAAATCCTTCTTCCCGTTCCCGGGTCCCCACGATTAATCTCGAGTGACCGTGAGAATTAGGAGGATTAAATATAGCCTCTTTTTTTTATTTCTCTTTCTCGTTTCAAGTTAGTCGGTATCATTTAAAAATTCCAGTTTCTTGTAGTGTTAAGAAGAATATTTGACTTCCATCAATCTCCTTTCTCCGCCGCATTGTAATTATACTGCAGTAGCTTCGGGAGCAAGATAATTTGTAGAAGCATACATTGCATCATTCTATGAATGGGTAGGCAGGAAGTTCTGGAGGTACATGCAGGTTGAACAAAGAGCCAACGATCCACCTCTCTTGTATGATGCTTTCCACCGAAGATAGACTCAAAGAAACAGAACATTATGGGACCTCATTCATAATATTCTTTCCAGTGTAAAGATGACGAACAATACCCCCCCTCTCCCTCCAGCGCTGCCTTTGGCCTCCCTTTCACGTCCTCGGTTCTCAAATCCCCCGCTGTCAAAAAAGAGCTGGTTAGCAGCTGTGTGTTCCATCGAGAAGAAAATGTTCTTACCAGGTGGATTACTCTCTTGAACTCCTCGCTCTTGGCCTATTCGCCGATCTCTATTGTATCTGCCTCCTTTCCCTTCTCAAGCTGGTAACGGATTGTACCGAGGAATCCACGTTCCCCTTTTCAGGAAAGCTCTGGTCAGCAACGACTCATCTCATTGAGGAAATAAAAGGTCTCACCTCGAAGATGACTCTCTCTCGAACTCCTCCTTTTTAACCTCTTGAGGGCTTCTTCCATATCGATTGGAGAGAATGGTCGTGGGTAGTTGCGGGAGAGGACGTCAACGGGATGACTATGCTAGTCTGTTTTGTGGCAGGTTGGACATCGATTGAGAGAGTTAGCATCCTCTCCTGCATGTCGTTTCAAGCTGGTTCCGCAATATACCGATTGGTAGATCTAGAGCCTCTGCAATCTTGCTATCTGGGGCGAGCTATAAATAGAGATCTGCGCAATCGTTAGTCAACTAATTTTAACTCCGAGAACAGAAAGGTAGTCTAGCCTGGTTTGGCATAAAGGCTCAGAAGGTTCTGGATCTGCTACGTCAAGTTAGGAGTCGGAACCATGAGGATGGAAGGTCGTTCTTGATTTTGTGGGTGGCGACGTATGGTTTTCTACAATTACGGATCAACGATCCTTGAGGATGTATCTTCAAGGAGCGAAGGAGCGAAGGAACTGTTTTGTTGCAGATAATGGAGAGGTCTGAGCTGCAAGATACGAGTGGTCAACGAGTGGTTCCAAGGACACGCATTAGAAGTATTAAGACGTGCAGAAGTTTGAGATGGGTTGCCTTGAGATGGAGGGTTGACTGTTTGATATTGGGCTGGGAGCAAACAAAGGAAATGAATAATTTGCAGGAGTGACTTCCCACCAGGCATGGGGCAGGGGCAACTCATTAAACAAACTCATGAACATAACCACGTGACTATCACCCCTTTCTAAGCGAAGACAAAGTCTAAAATCACAGCACCGCCAAAATAAAGAAGTTCTGCACAACAAAATCTATGCACAAGAGTTTCATTTATCTACGTCAGCGAGACGTATGCGGTATCATCTTCTCTCCATCACATGCCCCCACCCGGTCCCTCTATAATACAAGGAAGCAATCGTGTCCGTGATCCATTGCACAACCATGGCCCAAATGCTCCACTCCAGATTTGCTCATCGTGCCCCTTAGCTAAGCTCAAAGCTCAGCTCAAATGGGGAAGTGTCTCGTAATAACAACAACATCATCCATAACTCCATACACCGCACGCCTTCATGCCACTTTGCTTGCCTGCCTTCAAGTCTCTATGACATTCAGGAACAGGCTTTTCAACTTCCGCTGTCCTCACCCCCTGGGCTCTCTCCACCAGTCTTGATCGCTGGCGATAGACTGATGGCGATTTTGTTGGCCTTACCACCCGATCCTCCCGCCGCATGAGAAGCGTTGGTAAAGCTCTTCTTTCTTCTCAACACAGTACCAGTGTTCGAACCCACAGAACTACTCGAGTTCCGTCGTTTAGGTTGCGAAAGCTTCGTTATCTCGTCTTCATCTTCCTCTTCACGCCTGCGCTTCTCCGAGACCTTCTCAGGAGGAGAAGAAAGAAGCGTGGAGGGTAATAATGGACCCTTTTCTGTATTTTTTGTTGCTGATGTTGGAGGTGTGTTTTCATCCGCACCAAGGATACCTGCAGACAAATCTGTTTCCATGTTCTCATTCTCCTCGTCGGATGGATAATCCACCAATGGCTTCGAAAGAGGTGAGGCACCATTGACGGATGCTCGACTCGATGATGCCTTGCCCAGGATGTCATCCTCATCATCTGATGTGTTGAAATACTCTTCCTCCTGAGCATCAAGGTCCTTTATGCCTGACTCCCATCTATTTCCTCTACCAGTCTCCGGTCGCTTGGGCGTATCCTCTTCTGTGTCCAGGAAGGAAGTTTCCATGCTGGGGGCGAATCCTTGTGTCTGGTCGTATCTGATGATAAAGTTGCTGAAGATGTCCACGTAGGTAATTTCCTTCAACTTATCCCGATAGTTCTCGACCAGATGGCTAATGATGTTCTTGATATTCTCCCTCTTGATGAAATCGAAGAATTCCAGACACGCAGAATTTAAGAGATTGTCTCTTGGCATCGTCTCCACAACCAAGTTCAAAATTGGCTCGAAAAGCTTTCCCTGTGTCATCTGCTGGTTATAAAATTCATCTTGTAGTCCAATAAGGTTGCGAAAGAATTTCAATGCAGCTAAATGGTGGTTAGCATCGTTTCAACACGTGGGATAGAAACACTTACTTAGCTTCAAGTATTTTTCGGGACTCGAGAGAAGCTGAGCGATTCGTTGGCCCAATTTCTCGGACAGGACGAAATATTTGCTGTGATGAGTATGCTGACGGACAAAAAAGCAGAGGATCTCAATCAAGTAGATAAATAGAGACACCTGATGAACGCTGAAATCCATGTTACCTCGGTCTTTGAGATCAACAAGTGGTTTGAACAACTTCTTCGCTGAATCATCATAGAAATCCTTCACAAATTCGGCTTGCTGGGGGTCAGGTTGAGTCCGCAGCCGTGCTGTAAAATCGCCGTTTGCCTTTGTCAGTCCATCAAGGGGTCCGTTCTGGGAGCCTGGGTCAAGGAGGACCTTGATAGCATCTGCAATCTGTGCTTTAACGCCAAGATCTGCCTCCACAAGAAGGAGATCAATCAGAGAATCAGTCAAAGGCGTTTGCTTCTCATTGATTTGTCGAAATATTGTTTGCCGGATCATTTGTGGATCGTGGTCAATCATGGAAACGAGAACATCTGTAGCTCCGACTCGAACCCCCACATCGGCATGACGAAGTGCGAAGTTGATCACGGATAATAAGCCATGCCCCAGGAAATGGTTGTACAATTGTTGTCTTGCTGGTTGTTGCAAGTTTTTGGCGATTGCGCAACACTGCTGGATGAACAACACAGCTTCCTTCCTGCGCTCCTGGTCTGTTTCTTGAGATCCAAAAATACCGAATAGTTCTTTGAGGAACGCTGGGTTCGTTTGTAAATGTTGAACAATATCAACTTGGTTGAAGAAGATCAAAGAATTAAGTACGGAGAAAGTAGGATCGTCTAGGATCCGGGCGAGTACCACGTCCTTCAGGTACTGCAAACGATATGTGGCGTGTATCTTCTTGCGAACCCCTTCATCATCAATTCGCACAACCTCTTTGTACCGTCCTTCCTTGCCTAACCACTGTCGATGATTGGCTTTGTGACTTGGGAAGTCCGGATCATATTCCAGGGCGCCTACAACTCCAAGTACCAGATCATCGGTGACCGCAAGCTCAATAATCGCGGTATCGTTCAGTAATATCATCGTCTTCATGATATTACACAGTCGATGCAAGCTCGCTAAGTCTTCCATGTCCTCGGCCATTTCCACAAGGGGTATTAACTTTTGTATGTAATCCTCGGTGATTACATACTTGGTCAAAGCTTCCCGGCCTGGCTGGGTGTTGTGTAGGCCGCGCATTTGCGCTTCGATATCCGGCAGGCTTCCGAGCGTAGGCGCAGGTAGGGATATTGGACTGTTGAACGGATCTATAGCAATGTCGTCCGATAAAGCGTCATCTGAGGGGAGAATTCGTCAATGAGTGGCTCAAAAGGAAATATCGACCTCGAGATCTGATGAGAATTCTGAACTTACCTGGTCCACCAATCGCTAACAGCTGCTGCTGAATGTTGTTCACGAATTTCCTGCAGGATCCAAAAATGTCAGTACCACTGCCCTTTCTGCAAAGATAATGTCATAAACAGTACTAACCATATAGCAGCGCAGCCCTCTGATTCTTGGAAACTGAGGGCCATGTCCACGCCATTAGTCGGCTCTGTCCAGACTATGAGAGTATCTGGGGTATTCGTCAGCCTTCACCCCGGAACAGTTGCTGAGATCTTCTACCTTGTTGCTTCTGAAACCCATCTTCCTTGCAGATCCGTGTCTCTAGGAGCATTCGATCTGGCTGGTCTTCCGACTGTACGAGCACGCGCGGCTCTTCCTGACGGCTGGCTTCATTCTAAAAAAAACGCGGTAGGAATTAGCCACACGGTCTGTTTGCCAGCCGCCACCCAGAAAATGTGATCGGCGCAAGATACAGGAGACGCGTAAAGGAAGATGAAGAGGCACATACAAATATGAACGCAGCCGTGCAGAAGCCGGTGCCCCTGTCGAACCAGTCATTGTTGCGCAGCTCGTAGACTTTGACTCTCTTCTTGTCGTTCGGCGGATTAGGCACCGCTTGTGCCATCATCAAAGGTTGTAGTTCCCCCTCTAGTTCCTCTGCCGAGCAGTTCAGGATATCTGGCGCGATGTCTAGGTGCTGTTGAAGAGAAAGCTGAGCCTGGCTCTGGGTAACGATCGTGAGCGCCACTTTTGAATCTGCGCCCGAGGTCGCGCGCGCCGGGCAGAAACGGAGGGGCAGGAAGGCTCTTTGCAAAGAGCTATCAAACGGACCAAGGCGACATGTACCGCGGGGGATGTCTGGTCTCGAAGTCGTGTGCTGCTGGCGTCGTTGGGCGTTGCTAGAATGACGCTGCCGTTGGTTGACGTGAGGATTCGCCGTCTGCGCAGATGCGTTCCAAAGAGGCTCCTCGCCTAATTCCCGGTTGAGAGATCCAGCTTCAACAGATAAGGCAGAAGCAGGCGTCCAGGAACAGACAAATGCGTGCAGTAGAGGCCAGAGAATAATCAGGATCGGCTCGCGCAACTGGTATGTTGAGTTTGCCCTTCACTGCTGTCGAGATCGCAACTTCCTGATCCGATATTGAATTTTGAGTCTTGTCACGTGCTATCTCTAAAAAGGGAACGCGACCTGATTGGACCCGCGGCGACGAGCCCGCCTCGGAAGAGACCTGGAGGCGGCTGGCATGCGTCATTCGTTTCAGAGCAAACATTCCTTGAGCTTAAATCCCACGATTCAGCCTGTCACCCCAGATTGGATAGATAGAGTAAGCTCTGAATGCCCTCATTTTCCTCCCTTTTCATGGTGTCCCAAGTCCAGTTCATTGCACGTGACCAGGGGAGTCGACTGTGTTCAATTTTGGGGAAGCATATTGTATCGTTGAGAAATGTAAAGATTCGATCATCTATCTGTATGAGACTCTGGGGCCAGGATGTTGAGTTATAGTCCTCCGATAATCTATATGAATGTCTAGGTATTCATCGCTCAACTAAAAGGCAGCGGTTAAGCTTTGAGTCAGGTACCTTCAAGTTCAACTTTTGCCCGTGGAGTACTTCATAGTCTCTTTTCTAAAGAGCAATTGGTGTTGTTGTGTCGACGCTGAAGAAGAAAGAAAGAACGAGTCTGTGGAGTTCACGAACCCCCCTCACTTTAAATGTGCGTCACTGGCCGCGTCGATCGTTCCTGAGCCGCACACTTTATCGTGGTTCGTCTTGTTGCCATGTCTAAGAATAGCCGCAGCCGGGAGGGCATCTTTACGCGGATACAGAATGGACTCAAAACTACTGTAACAGCTGATTATTATTGCAAAGCACACAACTCTCTAGCTTTACCTCACCGCACAAGATACGCCACATTAGTGCTTAGTACGGAGGTTTTGAAGTGCATTTTGCAAGAACGGAGCATTAGAGCCTTAGAGACAGGCTTCACTTAGTGTATTCCGAATTTCTGAGCGGTTCCGCTACTGCATCTCGAAGCGATGTACCTAGCACCTCATCTACGGTATCAAGTATCAACAATGCACACACGAGTTGTCAAATCATAAGGAGTTGCGATCTACGAAGATGGCTCCGCATAGACGGTCATGCCGAAAGGCACAACATCGGGTGCTTCATGCTCTAGTGCCCCTGCGGCTTATCCCAAGGCATGCGGGTTGCAGTGCGTGCATGATCCATGCAAGTGTCTTCACCTGTATCCTCGAACCATCCGGCCCAATCTCCTTCTTCGCGGCGGAGCTTCTCACTGCCTATGCTAGCAATCTGCAAGCTGCACGAAGCAACCTACAATGCTACAATCTGCGATAACGGAATTGAAAAGGCATTTTGACACGCAGTAGCACCCAGAGATCTCTGTCATGCTCGGAGCATGGACGTGGCGATGATGCGGCAACACTCAAGGTGGGGGTTGGAGATGGGATGAGAGACTGGCTCTCTGAAATCCCGCTGCAGGTCACGTCTGACCAGTGACCACGATCCCAGTATCTTTTTGCGGAAGACTAGTCTCCCTTGGACTCCAAATGGAACGTCGTTACGGCCCCTGCCCTGCCCTGGTTACATCATGATTTGTAAGTCCCTCGCGCCTCGTCGTCTCTCGTCGATAAGTACTAGCATCAAAGGGTCGTGAGAAGTTGAGAACAGGCTTGTCAGACCAGTGGCACCCGGATCAGAAAGTGGCCGGTGCTCAGGCAATGATGAGACACTGAACCCTGAAGATAATCCGCAAGCGAGTGGTACCGCGATTAAAATTACAGTATTGATCCTCAACAAGGCTGGTCGATTACTTCGTACAATTTACAAACACCACCAGCGCTTGTCTCAATAGGAGAAACTCCGTCGAGCAGCCTGGAAATAACAAGAAAGCCCCGACTTCCCATAGCATCAGCTATGCCACCGACTCACCAGCTTCTCCTCTCGGAAACCGAAGACAGGCAGTTGTTGCCTCTTGCTCTGTCGGGGCTCGAGAAAACTGTATGGTATATTAATGTAGTAATAATGCGGTAATGAATCGAGGAGGCACTCTCCGACTCTGCACAGCGACTTCAGAGGAGGTGTGAGCCTTACAAGTTAATAATAACGATCTGCTGTCATTCGGAGCGGAACAGAGTGGGTCGATTTATTTTGGCCTGCAGATGTGCAACCAGGGGTAGCGATCATAATTCTCAACTCGGGCTGGCTTCCGCTGACGGCGCAGAATTCGCTGGCATTCAAGCCTCCTTTCCTGGTTCAACAGATTCGCTAAAATCGCTACTCTACTGTAAGCTTTGCACCACTTACATCGTGGCGCTGACACCATGATTATTGCCTCTTTTTGAAGCTCTTCCGCTTTGGAGGGAGTTAATCTTAGAACCGATGGACGGGATTTTTCCCCGCTTCGAAACCGAGGAGGCCGATACTTCGTAGACATGATCCAGCCGGCCGATGATTTACATCCGGAGGATCAGGTTTCGTTTCATGGAGGCATTTCAGGAAGGACAATGAGCTGTTGACTTGCTACCCGTTGGGGAGCTCCTCAAACATCATGTCTCTCCACTGCTACTGATACGATTGAAGATGAAAACAAAACACTTCCAACAGTGCAGATACCGTCAGAGCGCACAGCTTTTGAAAAGCTTCCCTTACCGTACCTGAGAATCTGAGGTTGTCTGACTCTAACTTGTCAGCCTCCCGGGCCTTAATTGAGACAAGGAGACTTTCTGGACCCCGATCCACTTCTGCATCCCGCGCTCGTTGTCGAGGGACCCCTTACTTCGTACGGTCAGACTGAAGATCTGAAGATATGAACTGGTGAGCTGGATCATGGTGAGAAGACGCTTTGGAGCAAAAGAGGAGGCAAATCCATAACAGGTTTCCCCCCTTGATACACAGGAATACCTACTGCTTATGTAGAGTTCCTTGATATATCGCTGCCGATCTGATATTGCCAAGCATCTGCGCCCCAATTATAGACCCCTGAACATCAGGATCAACATCCAGGCAGTCCAAGAGCCCTTCTGGAAATTCTGGCGGATACGATTTGCTGGAAATTATTATTTCTTCGCTGCAACATGCTACCTCGCACGGTGGTGGTACAGTTTCGTACAGTAGTACAGGAACTCGTCCTGCAAGTACGGGCCACATTATCCACACACTCTTCGCCCGCCGTTCCGTGCGTCTGGGCCAAACATGGCTCAACGTGGCGGCCAACAATGGCAATGACAACAACGCCAACACATTTTAGACGAGTATCGCACGCTGTGGATTCGCTCGGGTTGCCTGCTGCAGACAGACCGGCCTGCGGGTATTGGATCAATGGTCGATAGCACAGGTGGCTCAGTTCAGAGTGGGCTGAGGACTCGAATTTCTCATTCGCAGATAAGGGAAAGAGAACAGCCAAGCCAAGCCAATGTCCCATGCACGGCGAGCACAGAGCAGTCAGCCCAAGGCCGGACGGGCCCCTCTTCCATGACATCGACGCAACAAAGCTATGCCTGTTCGGGGCCCAAACCCTGGATATGCAGTATCTGATTATTTCGCTCTCTCGTTCCGTGCTTCTTCAGCTGAGCCTGCTGAGGACGCCTGGAAGCCCCACGGCCCAGTGTCCACGCGCTGTGAGCGGCTGGGACGGAGAAAAGACGTACCTTAAAAGCTAAATCAGCGTCGACTGCAATCGTGCCTTGCGCCTCGTATCCCTCTGCCCTGACTCCGCTCCACCCCTACTTTCTCACCGGTTCTTGTCATAATCAGGGCTTTTCTATTCTGCGAATCCTTTTCCCTCTTGATCCTCCCCAACTTCCTCTCTAATTATTTGGTCCTCTCCCTGCTCATATCAGTTCGCCAATCCATTCGTTCGCACTTATCAAAGGCTTCTCGCTTCACGTAGGTAAATCAATAGTCTGATTCTTGCTCCCAAAAGTACAATTGTACCTGGCTTCGACCCAAGCTAAACAATTGGTTCCAGTCTGCGCCGTTGCTATCGCGGTTCGGTCGTCCCAAGACCTTCATCGACGCTGATCAAACCACGCTCGAGGATAACGAGTGTTCAGCTAGAAGGCAGTCTGGGACCAGATTATCACCCAGAAGCTCTGTCAACAAAAGCATCATCAACCTAGAAATAGAACGGCTCTCATTGCGTCACGCCTGAGGGGTTTAGTTCTTTAAACCCCATATCATCCGGTCCCATTTCTTCATCCACCAGGAACTCGGAAACCTCCAACATCCAGGATGTCGGTATTCTCAAAGATTGTACTGTCGAGGAAAGCGGCGAAGGAGGCCAAGGAACACAAATCGATGGAGAAGCAAAAGGAGAAGCAGGTCGCCAAAATGCCGTACAAGCATGTACCCACACATGCAGCTGTTGATGCCCTCAGCGGAGCCCCATCGAGTTGGAAGCATGAAGATAGACCCAAGATCAAGGAGCACCACAAACGGAGGAGCCAGATGGTGATCAGCAGGACAGGAAGTTCTCTCTCAACAGTCTCATACCTGAATGCTGCGGCCGGACCAAGCTCAGTTCCTCCCCTCCCACGAAACAGCAGTTACAACAGCTACAACCCCACCTGGTTTGACCGAGGGGACTATTCGAACGAAAGCACACATCCTCAGAAGCGACAAAAGCCATCAAAGGGTCACTCGTACCATGACTCTGGTATTGGGCCTAGTCCTCTGGCGAGCAATTTGCAATCCGAAGGTACTTCATCCAACACTTCTTTGCAACAAATCTCAAATGCAACATTCCAATCACAACTCGACCATCGACTGACTTCCTATGCAGAAGTTTCTCCTGTCGTCAGTTCTGGCAACAGTACCACCTCAAACTCATCCGACAACCTTGAGATTCCAGTCACAAAAAACTCTAAACGCATCTCCCAGCGACCGCAACCTATCGTTTATGCAGAAAAAGATATTTTCGAGCGATTACACACAAGTACCACCCGAAAGCTGGGCGAAGCTCCTCTCCACGACAGCCCTCCTGTGCATGTCAAAGCACCCGTTACAACTGTTGTCGCACAAGACGCAAAGCCCAAGAAGCAAAGGTGGAGCTTGCTAGGAAAGAAGAACTCAGCTGCCATAGAGGTCTGATTCCGAGAATCCGGGGTCCTGCTATCTCATGCATATCGGGCGTGAGATACACGTAATCGACGGGACTTTGCATTGTGCAATATTGGGGAACTGAAATACATATTCTTCGCTGAACTCGCTGCAGGACTGGGAGCGCGCATATAATTTTACTGCATACGTTGCATACGCATGCATACTCGTGTGCTTGAATAGCGCATCGGATCACACACGTCGTTTGCACGACATTTTCATCGGTCCGAAATTTTCCTTTGTCATGGTTCTACCCAGCGCTGTTGCCTCGGATGGGTATTCTTCTTTAGCGATTCCGTGTTTTTCAGCGCCATGAAGCTTTTGTCTCACGGGGACATTTGGTCTCACCACAACGAAATATTGTGTATCGAGGGGGTGGAGAAATCATGCCTATCGCATGGCAGTGAAACAAGGAAGGATTGGATTGCTTCACAACGTTTTGAATTTTGCGTGGAGTTATTCTAGATTGGCTGGGCTGGACTACAGGATCATTCGATTCTGCCTCTTCGAGATAAGATGGAAGGGAAATTGGACATTGATGATGATTGCTTCGACAGAGAAAGTTCTGGATACACATACGGTTCTACTACATATGCCCAATTTCGCATATCTCTAGTTCCATAGAAAATTGAAGGATATTGAGATGAGAATACACTGCTCGTTCAGCATGTGAAGATCCCAATCTAAGTCAAGCATCCCCAGATTAACGCACCTCTCAAGCCTCAATGGTACCGTCCGTTCCTTTCCCCAAGCTCAGGTTCTCAGATCGACAGCGCATCAGTGAAGCCGGTTCGGGGAACAGCTCCGCAACAGCTCATGTCCCGTTCATAGGTCCAGTTCCTGAGTTCCTCTACCACACAGACAACACGGCGGCTTCGGAGCAAACTCAAGCCTCCCCTCACCACAAATCAAAGACCAGAAAAGGTCTAGAGCCTTGGCTTGACACACTCGGGAAATAATGAGCGTGGGATGTGCGTGGGATGTGTCTCTCAATCAGGCTTGAGGCGCGCGCTGGTGAACGCCAAATATTGAAACCGGCGCTCGATGAGCGTCTAAGCGCCTGTGGTACCACTTGAAAGTTTCCCAATCTGTATTATCCTGAAATGACGATTTTTTAGCGGGGATTGGAGTTTTCCGGAAAGGGATTACTTTGCGACTAAGCTCTTTTGGGGCGGGGTTTTTAAGGGTTCTACATAGGCTTGTCGTTTCTGATGGGAGTGAGAAACCGGGTTGGGATTTTCTGGTTCCGGGTGGGAGGTTGGGATCATGGGATGGGATTTTCTTGGGAGAACTGGGACGGCCCTGGCGATTTGATTGGTTTTAATGGCGGGAGGAAGGTTGAGACCGCATGGGTCTTGCCTGGATTCGGTCACGTAGTGAAGTATTGAATGTTCTTGTCGCTTCGTGGACTTGACGACCTTCTTCCTTTAGCAACATACGTACGCCTCCCGGATATGAAGAAGCTGCCAAGACGGCAACCTTCTTGAGTTGAACACAAAGCTGTTTACCATAGTTTCCATATTGTATCGGAGAACGCCTAGATCGTGGTTCATTGAAAGCGGGAGGAGCTGGGCTTGAAGACTTGATCGCAGCTTCTCCATTGCAATGAATTTCTATATTCCTTGCCGAAGGAGGTCTTTCCTAAAAGATAAAGAGAAAGATGAATTTAATCGTCTAAAGCAATCAGAGTATTGCTTAGGGTCCTAAAGCATTACTTTGCCGTTCTATTCTTGTTCCTTCCGTGGCCGCTCTTGCTCGCCTTTACAGCCCACAAATTCTTTTCTCCAAGAATGCCTTTCCTTTCGTCAAATAGAGCATGCCAGAATCATACCAATCTCAACTTCAAGGAGAGATCATCACACCGTTGTCCATTGTCCTCAGATTAT
>Ga0302326_10023286_pt1 | contig 12630 bp, 7 predicted proteins | sample Palsa_T0_3_FD_202264 | JGI IMG/M metagenome (GOLD analysis project Ga0302326, IMG submission 202264) | Peat permafrost microbial communities from Stordalen Mire near Abisko, Sweden - Palsa_T0_3 | ecosystem: Environmental > Terrestrial > Soil > Palsa > Peat permafrost | place: Sweden: Abisko... | reverse complement strand
GGGTTGACCGCCAGGCCGACGCCGTTTCGGATTCCGGTCGCGAAGGTGTGCAGCGGCACGGTGCCCTCGGGGTCGGTCACAAGGATGTTGGCGCGGTTGGTCTCGGAGTCCCACGCGGCCCCGCGCCCGTGCGCGGCCTCCCATGCGCGAATCTCCCCGGGGCTCTTCTTGGGAAGATCCTCGACGACGTTGGAGCCGGAACCGACCGAGATGAACATGCGCCGGCCGTCGTTCGAGAACGCCACGTCGCGCGTGCTGTGGCCGCCGGTGTTGTGCGGCGCAAGGACGGGAACGATCGTCTGCGCCGGTCCCCACGCCTTCACGTCGCCGCTCTGGTAGGGAAAGCGCACGACGGCGTCCATCTCGGCGACATAGACCCACTTCGGTTTCCCGGTGTTGGGATAAAAGGCGATGCCGAACGGGCCCGAGAGCCCGGTGGCGAACACCTCGACGCTGGACGGGGCGTCCGCGCCGTCCGCGGCGCGCAGCACCCGGATCCGTCCCGCCTTGGTCTCGGCGACGAAAATGTCCCCATTGGGAGCGACGCGCAGGAGCCTGGGTCCCGAGAGGCCCGTGAAGAACGGCTTCACCGTGAAACCCAGCGGGACGGACAGCGACGCCCCAGCGGGCCGGTCGACCGTCTTCGGTCCGTTGCCGGCTGACGCGGTGGCGAAGGGCGCGGGCAGGCCTGCGACGTCCACGGCATGCCGCCGTCCCGGAAAATCATGGCGCCAGTCGTTGGCGTCGCCCGCCCCGGAGGACGGCGGGGCTCCCTCCGAGGCCGCCGGCGCGCCAGCCGGACCCACCAGCGTCGACAGGAACGCGATGATGTCGTGGCGCGTGGCGGCATTGGGGACCGGGATCGGCATCGTGGTCCCCGGGACGGCCGCCGAAGGCGACTCGAGAAAATGGTCCAGCGTGGCGAGGTCCCACTTGAGACCCGAGTCGTGCAGCGCCCTGGAATAGTTGAAGTTTGGGAGCGAGGCGGCGCCGCGTCCCACCACCCCGACGAGGCTCGGGCCCTGCCCTGAAACGGCCTGGCCGCCCGGTCCCAGCGTCGACGCGTGGCAGAGGGCGCAGCTCTGCTGGAAGAGCACATTCCCCTTGGCGGGATCCCCCGGATTGTCGGCCGCGGCGGCGGTGAGGGAGGCGAGGAAAACACCGACGAGGGAGAACGCGGGGGCTTGGGATTTCATTGGAAAAAGGGCTTTTCGCATCCTGTTCCGGTCGGAAACGCCGCCGGGCTTATTGAGACACGCGATCCCTTTTTTGAATTGTTTCAAGGCCGGACGCCTGTTTTTCGGAATTCAACGGACGCGTCCGGGGGCCGTCCCCCCCGCCGCTCTAGCCCGCGGGAAACCGCATCTGGAACCGGGCCCCGCCGCCGAGCGCGTCGCCCACGCTGGCCGTGCCGCCGTGGGCCTCGGCGATCGCGCGCACGAGCGTGAGCCCCAGGCCCAGCCCCCGCTGCGAACGGCTTGCGTCGCCGCGGTACAGGCGGCGCCAGACCGCCTCGCGTTCGGCCGGCGGAACCCCGGGGCCGGTGTCGCTGACGGTGACCGTCACCGCGCCGGGCTCCCTCGCCGACGCGATCGCGACGCGCCCGCCGTCGGGCGTGTACTTGAGCGCGTTGTCGAGAAGGTTTGAGAGGGCCTGGCTGATCCGCACCGGATCGCCGTCCATCTCCGCAGCCCCGGACTCCTCCACGGCGATCCCTATGTTCTTCTGCTCCGCCACCTCGCGGTAGAGGTCCGCGGCGCGGTTCACGAGGGTACGCATGTCCAGGCGCCCGCGCTGCAGCGAGAGCACGCCCGCCTCCGCGGCCGAGACATCGAGGAGCACCTCGAGCAGGTGCAGCACGCGGTCCGACTCGTCCACGCACGACGCGAGCGCCGAGCGCGCGTCCGCGGGATTGCCGCCCTCCCGCAGGGAAAGCTCCGCCGTGCCGCGCAGGCGCGTCAGCGGCGTGCGCATGTCGTGGGCCAGGTTGTCGAGCGTCTCCCGGAGCACGCGCACGTGGTCCGCGTTCTTGTCGAGGAGCGTGTTCAGCTGCCTGGCGAGCACGGCGAGTTCGCCGCTCCCCCTCGCGTTGGGGATGCGCGCGGTGAAGTCGTCCTCGTCGATGATGCGGCGGGCCGTGGCGGCGACCTGGCGCAGTGGGCGCGTCGCGCGCCAGGCGAGGAGCGTCCCCGCGGTGAGGGAAAGGATGAGGGCGACGCCGCCCACGCCGGCGAAGTCCCTGCGGAGCGGTGCGAGGAGCACGGCGCGGCTGTCGCCGGTGCGCGCGACCTGTATCAGCCGCCCGTCCGAGAGCAGGCGCGAGGCGACGGCGAAGTCGCGCGCCGCGTCCCGCGGCACCCGCACCGAGTGGATCTCCTGGGTGCTCCAGCCGCCCCACCCGTCCGGCACGAGGTGCCGCTCCACCTGCGGGTCGACCCAGTCCGAGGGCACCGACGCGAAGACCGTGGAGCCGTCCGGGCTCAGGAGCCGGACAAAGAGCGACCGGACGTCGGGGGACGAGTCCGCGCTCAGCCGGGCCCGGAGCGCGAAGGCGCCCCCCTGCTCGTAGGCGAGGGCGTAGGTCTCCGCGCGCTGCTCGACGGCGGCGCGGTCCCTCTCCTCCAGCGAATGGGCGAGGACCCAGTAGAGGATGCCAAAGAGCGCCGCCGCCCCGGCGGCGAAGACCAGGGCGTAGATCGCGGCGAGCCGGATCGCGAGCGACTGCCGGAAGGCCTCAAGCATGGGGACGGAACAGGTAGCCCACGCCGCGCTGGGTCTCGATGCGGGTGTGGTCGGGATCGACCTTGGCCCGCAGGCGATGCATGACGACGTCGACGACGTTGGTCTGCGGGTCGAAGCCGTAGTCCCAGACGTTCTCGAGGATCTTCGTCTTGCTCACGGGATGGCCGGCATGGCGCAGCAGGAACGCGAGGAGCGAGAACTCCCTGGGCTGCAGCTCGACCGGCCTTCCCGCGCTCGTCACCTCGCGGGTCACGAGGTCGAGCGACACGTCGCCGGACACCAGCCGGGTCGCGTCGGGCGCGTGCGTCGCCCGGCGCACAAGCGCCTGTATGCGGGCGAGAAGCTCCGAGAACGCGAAGGGCTTCGTCAGGTAGTCGTCGCCGCCGCTTTCCAGCCCCCGGACGCGGTCCCCGACCGCGCTCTTTGCGCTCAGGAATAGCACCGGCACCTGCCTGCGTGCGGAGCGCAGGCGGCGAACGAGGCTCAGGCCGTCCAGCCCCGGCAGCATCACGTCCACGACTGCGGCGTCGTAGCCCGTGCTCTCGGCCAGCGCGAGCCCGGTGTCGCCGTCGGGAGCGTGGTCCACCGCGTAGCCGGCCTGCCTCAGGCCGCTCACGACAAACGACGCAATCTTGGCATCATCTTCAACGACGAGGACGCGCATGGGACAACAGTGGACGAAGGGCCATTCTTTGCAAAGCCGGGACTGCCGGGCGCATAAAAAGGGACACCGGCCCGTCTAGAGGCCGGTGTCCCCCAACACCTCAACTACACCGAAAGGATTTTCCCGGGCCTCAGGGCGCCGAATCGGCGCCGGGTGACGCCGTCTCGTCGACGACGACGTAGACCGTGCTGCCGTGGGACCAGAGCTTCACGAGGGTCTTCCTGTTGGAGGCGCCCGAGCTCAGGTCCACGGCGCTCTTGGCCGAGGTCACCGGCTGGCGGTTGATCTCAAGGATCACGTCCCCCTCGCGCAGGCCCGCGCGGGCGGCGGCCGAGCCGGGATCGACGGCGGTGATGACGGCGCCCGAGAGCCTCTCCGGAAATTCGAGCTCGCGCCGCGCGTTGCCGTCGATGTCGCCGACGGCGACGCCGTTCAGGACGCCCGTGTCATCCGCCGGGACCGCCTCGTCGCCGTCGCGGCGGTCGCCCGGCCTGACGACGGTCGTCACCGACACCTGCCGCGGCTTGCCGTCCCTCAGGACGTCAAGCGTCATCGCCGTGCCGGCGGGGGCCTCGCCGACGGCGAGGCTCAGTCGGCTGGAGGATTCGACCGGACGGCCGTCGATCGCCGTGATGACGTCGCCGCTCCTGAGCCCGGCCTTCGCGCCGGGGGTCTCGGGCTGCACGTCGGTGATGATCGCGCCGCTGTGGGCCGTCAAGCCGAACGCGTCGGCAAGCCCGGGCGTCAGGTCCTCGACGCCGATCCCGATGAATCCGCGGACAACCTTGCCGCTCGTCACGAGTGTCTGGGCGACGTTGCCGACCAGGTCGGACGGCACGGCAAGCCCGACGCCCTGGAAGCCGCCGCTGTGGCTGAGGATCGCCGTGTTGATGCCGACCAGGCGCCCCTCGACGTCCACGAGGGCCCCCCCGGAATTGCCCGGGTTGATCGCCGCGTCCGTCTGGATGAAGTCCTCATACTTGAGGCCGATGCCGGCGCGCCGGCCGGTGGCGCTCACGATCCCGGTCGTGACGGTCTCGCCTATGCCAAAGGGATTGCCGATCGCGAGGACCCGGTCGCCCACCTCGACGTCGCGGCTGGGCGCGAACGTGATCGCGGGGAGGTCCCTCGCCGACACCTTGATCACCGCGACGTCGGTCTGCGGGTCGCGCCCGACGACCCGGGCGGAGAGCTCGCGGCCGTCGGAAAGCGTCACGGTGACGATCTTGGCGCCGTCGACGACGTGGTTGTTCGTCACGATGTAGCCGTCGGAGCTGATGATGACGCCGGAGCCGAGGCCGCTCTCGGGCGCGTCCGGCAGGGCCGGCAGGCGGCCGCCGAAGAACCGGCGGAACGCCGGGTCGTTCAGGGGGCTGTTCTCGTCGCCGCCGGACTCCATGGAGGCGTGGCGCGCGCTCATCTGCACCGTCACCTTGACGATGCTGGGGGCGACGCGCTTGACGACGCCCGCGAAGCTCGCGGACTCGATGGTGCCGCGATTCACGGTCCCGTCGTCCCGCTTGATCGCGAGCGCGGACTTGGCGGGCGTTGCGACATCGATGGCCGCGACAAGGGCGGCGGTCCCGAGGAGGAAGGCGCCTACGACCGAGGCGCGCCTAAGGAAGGAGCTGTGGGAATTGTTCATGGGCATGCGCGCAGTGTCGCACGCCAGCCTTTCCCGGGGCTTTCCCGGGGATTACAGAAATGTAATTCCATGCGCCCGGGGGGCCGGCCCTTGCTGGGCCGCCCGCACACGCCGCCGCAAGCAGGTGAGCAAGATATGAGAGCTTTTTCACAGAAAGCGAGAAGACCAAAAACACCAATTCCGTTACATTGTGCCGCATTGAGGCTTTTCCCGCGGCTTGGCTGCCGCGCGCCTCTCTTGATGATTCATGACTCACTTAAGAATGTAAGGATAGGATGCTTGCTCCTGTCGGTGGTCTGGGCGGCGGGGTGCAGCAAGTCGCCGGATTCCGCGGCGACGGTCGCCCAGGACGGTCTCGGGGCGGGCAAGCCGCTTCTCAAGGTCGGGTTCCAGCTCGACTGGTATCCTGCACCGGAGCACGGGGGCGAATACCAGGCGCTCATGAAGAACTTTTACCGGGACTCCGGCCTCGACGTCACGATCATCGCCGGCGGCCCCGACTCCTACGGCATCCAGAAGGTCGCCACGGGCCGGGCGGACATCTCGATGGGCGCCTGCGACGATGTCGTCCTCGCGGTCAAGCGGGGGGCGCCCCTCCTCATCGTCGGCGCGCACCTGGAGCACAATCCGCAGGCGATCATGGTGCATGACGACAGCCCGGTGAGGACCTTCCGGGACCTGGACGGCAAGTCGGTCATGTGCATAGCGGGCTCGACCTGGATCGACTATCTCCAGAACCACTACGGCATCACCTTCAGCGTGCTGCCCTCGGATTACGGCCTCGCGCGGTTCATGGCGGACAGGAATTTCATCCAGCAGTGCTTCATCACGAACGAGCCCTACTTCACGGAGCTTCACGGCGTGAAGGCGAGGGCGCTCCTGATCGCTGACGCGGGATACGACCCGTACAGGGTCATATTCACGAGCCGGGCGTTCGCGCGGGAGCATCCCGAGGCGGTCCGGGCATTCATGGCCGGCACGGCCAGGGGCTGGGTCGACTTCATGCACGGCGACGCCTCCGCGGCGCGCGCGAGGATCCAGGCCGACAACTCCTCCCAGAGCCAGGCGCTCATGGACTATTCCATCGCCGCGATGAAGCGCTACCAGCTGGTCGAGGGCGATCCGTCCAAGGGCGAGCGCGCCGGGCTGATCACCCGAGGGCGCATCACGTCGCTCATGCAGGCCCTCGTGGACCTCAAGATCATGGACGCCCCGCCGCCCCTCGATGAATTCGTCCGATTCGATTTCGTCCCGTCCGAGCCCGGGGCGGGCAAGACATAGGCCCTTTCCTCGCACCAGCAGAAACACAACACCCGAAAACACCGGGCCGCAGCGGCTCCTTCAACCGCAGATCACGCACGCCAAATGAAACTGACCCTCACCAAGCTGATTAGGACGAGTTCCGCAGCGGGTTGCATATGCGGAGGCCTGGCACTCGGTCTCCGCGCGCAGTCCACCGCGCCCGCCACCCCACCGGCCACGACAACGACGACCACCACCACAACAACAACCGAGGCGCCCCCGCCGGCCCCGGCGCCGTCGGACCAGGTGACGACGCTCGAAAAGTACACGGTGAGCGACGTGCCCCTTGAGGACCAGGTCCTGCCCACCGTTCGCCCCGTGGGCGACGTCATGGGCGACGAGCGCAACATCCTCGACATCCCGCGCTCGGTCTCGGCCGTGAACGCCGCGATGAAGGAGGACCGCATGGTGCAGAACGCGATGGACTTCGGCCAGTTCGCACCCGGCGTCTATTCCGCGGCGCAGTACGGCATTCCCTCCGTCCCGTACATCCGCGGCGACCTCTCCCAGATCTACATGGGCGGCCAGCAGATACCCTTCTCGCGCAATTCGACGCCGCCGAGCTTCAACGGCGTCGACGGGTTCGACATCGTGAAGGGCCCGGGGTCGGCCGTCTACGGCCCCCAGGTCGAGGGCTCCGGCGGCTACGTCGACTTCATCATGAAGCAGCCCTACTTCGACGCGGAGCACGCGGACGTCGACCTGACGATGGGCTGGTGGGCCAGCGGACACTCCTACTCGAACCCGGAGGCGACCATCGACATTGGTGGGCCGATCTCGGACAAGCTCGCCTACCGCATCAGCTACCTGAGCCGCTACGGCGATGGGTACTACCTGAACGACCACAATCAGACGCAGGACGTGTACGCCGCCCTGACGTATCTGATGACGTCCAAGTTCAAGGTCGAGAGCTGGGTTCAGGTCTACTCGGACAGGACGAACGAGATCGCGGGCGTCAACCGCGTCACCGAGGACTTCATCAAGAACGGCAACTACATCGCGGGCCCCGCGTCGCCGACGACCACGGGCCCCAATGCCTACTTCGGCTACGACATCATCACGGCGCCGAACCCGCCGCCCTTCACGTTCGGATCCGCCACGGACGGCTCCTACTCGACCGTCAACCCGGCGACGGCCCACACGGTCAAGCTTCCGGACTACGACGCGCTCATCAACCCGTCCGACACGGCGCGCGCGTTCGTGGCCATGGGGCAGGTCAAGGCGACGCTGGAGCTCACACCGGACTCGTCCGTCGTCAACCGGCTCTTCCTGAGCGAAGGGCATTCGAACAAGTCCGAGGAGGTCGGCTACAGCGAATACGTCCCCAAGGACGTCTCGATCCAGGACCGCGCGGAGTACCGCGACAAATTCGACACCTGGATCTTCAGCAACAGCATCATCACGGGCGTGGACTTCAAGTTCTCGGCCCTGACCTCCTATCAGGACTACACGACGGAGCCCACCACCTACTTCGATCTCACTCAGCCCCTTTCCGACATTATCTATCCGGGCTACGCTTTGGAAGGGAACACCTGGGGCGGAGGCCTGCGGGTCCCGGGCACGACCGGCTACAGCGCCGCGGCGACCGACGTCGCCAACGTCGTTGAGACCATGTACGATACGGCAGGTTTCATCCAGGACGACATCAAGCTCACCAAGCAGTTCACGCTCACGGCGGGCTACAGGATCGACGCCATCGACGCCAACGGCGAGAACCCGGCGTACGAGGAGTACGGCTACTACAACAGCTTCTTCACGTACGTCCCCCTCGCGACGCCGGTCTACATCCCCGAGGGCGGGTCGAATGCGACCTACACCGGTTACAACAACAAGCGGGGCATCAACGACCAGTCGTTCTTCTTCAGCCTCACGTACAAGCCGACGGAGACCTCGACGTTTTACGTCACCTACAACCACGTGGACGGCATCCTGGGATCGTCGAACTTCGGCGGATTCGACGCGGTGTACCTGGACCAGGTGCTGAGCACCAAGAGCACGCTCTACGAGGCGGGATACAAGCAGGACCTGCTCCAGAACAAGCTCTACTTCGCCGCCGATGTTTTCCAGCAGCTCAAGTACGGCACCGAGATCACGGGCGGAAAGTACCCGATCAAGGACAACGGCGTCGAGCTCGAGCTCGTCTACCAGCCGAGCAAGGCCTGGAACTTCAACGCGAACTTTACCTACCAGGAGGCCACCGCCTTCGGCGTCTTCTACCAGTCGACGGGCAACTACCTCGACTCATTCGATCCGGCGACGCCGGTCGACGGCACGTTCGGCACCGGACTCGGCGCGCCGAACTTCACGACCTACGTTCCGCCGGGCGGCCGGATGCGCGCTCCCGGCATCCCGCAGGTTCAGGCGAACGCGTTCGCCGAGTACACCAGCCCCACCGGCTTCGGCGGGGGCCTCGGCCCCCAGCTGGTCGGCAAGCAGTACGCGAACGACGAGGACACGCTCTATATACCCCTCGAGGTGGAGCTCGACGGGTATGTCTTCTACGGCACGAAGACCTGGAGCGTGCGCGTCAACGTGAAGAACATGACGAATTCGCGTCTCCTCGACCCGATCGACGTGAGCTATGCGGGCAACAGCCTGATCTACGTGCGTCCGCCGATCGAGGCCTCCATCACGCTGCGGTACCATTACTGAGGGCGGCTTCGCTCCCGGGCGCCGGCGCGCCCGGGAAAGGCGCCCTGCAAACGAATCCGAAGCCCAATCCCACGGAGAGCGGGGAGCCGGTGATGCGTCCAGGGTCAATCGATGCACCGCCGTTGATCTTGGCGCCCCCCGACCTAAGGTGTCGTCCCTGACCCCAGGCTATCCCCAACAATGCACCTTTTCCGCCGGGCCCGCATTCCGCTCGCTTGCCTCCCGCCTCCGCTCAACCGGGCCTCCGGGACGGACTCCCCCCTCGAGCCCTGGCGCGAATGCGATGTCGTCGTGGACGGGGGCAGGATCTCCGAGGTCCGGGATTCGGGCGCAGGCGGCGGCGCGCCGTTCAGCGGCCGCACGACGGACCTCGGGGGCGTCCTCGTCTTCCCCGGGCTCCTCGAGGTCCACACGCACCTGGACAAGTGCCACACGTGGGAGCGGGCCCCCGGCGTGCACAGCGACTTCTGGGAGTCCCTGGGCATTCTGGCGTCGGACAGCGTCCGCTGGAGCGAGGACGACGTCTATCGCCGCGCGGAGTTCGCCCTGAGGACCACGTGGGCCCACGGCACGGTCGCCCTGCGCTCCCATTTGGACACGAGCGGCTCGGTCGGGGCCGGCTCGCACGCCGCCGTCGGGCGCCTGCGCGCCGAATGGCGCGGCCGGATCGAGATCCAGACCGTGAGCCTCTTCCGCTTCTGGGAGTTCTCCGGGGGCGAGGCCGACCGCATCGTCGAGCTCACGGCCCGGCACAAGGGGACGGCCATGGGGGGGTTTCCCCAGCCCAATCCCGACCTGCCGAGGCAGCTCGACAATGTCATGGCCGCGGCCCGGGAGCTTGGGATCGGCCTCGACCTGCACGTCGACGAGAGCGACCTCGTCCACGCCGAATGCCTGCGCGCCACGGCCGAAGCCGTCCTTCGCAACCAGTTCCCGCATCCCGTGGCGTGCGGCCACAACTGCTCCCTCTCGGTGCAGGCGCCCGAGCGGGCGCGCGAGACGATCGCGCTCGTGAAGGAGGCCGGCATCGGGATCATCTGCCTGCCGCTCACCAATCTCCACCTGCAGGGTCGCACGCGCGGTCCGAAGCCGCCCGGGGCGGCCTTCGGCCCCCCCCTGACGCCGCAATGGCGCGGGCTCACCCTGCTGCACGAGTTCATCGAGGCGGGCGTGACGGTCGCGTGCGGGGGCGACAATGTCCGCGATGCGTTCATCGGCTGGGGCGATTTCGATATCGTCGAGGTCTACATCGAGAGCGTGCGCCTCGCGCACCTCGACACCCGTCTGGCCTTCTCGCCCGCGGTGGTCACGACCGGCCCGGCCAGGATCATGGGCCTTCCCGGCTATGGCATGGTCGCGCCGGGCTCGCCGGCCGACATGATCGTGTTCTCCGCGCGCAAGCTCTACTCGCTCCTCGCGAGGCCCTCCACGCCGAGGCGCATGATCCACGGCGAGGACTTCCGCGAGGTCCTCCTGCCCGACTACGACGAACAGGAGAGCTGGCCCCATGCATGACCCGCGCGCGGCTCCAGCTGCGGCTCTGCGCCGCCGGCACCCGATGATTGTCGAGGCCCACCTGACTGCCCCACGGCCGGTCGCGGTGAACCTGCGCTACCTCGTGCCGATCTGCATGGCCGCGACGTTCGGGGGGCTCCTCTTCGGCTATGACACCGGCGTCATCTCGGGGGCGATAGAGCCCCTGACCGCGCGGTTCGGCCTCGGCGACTTCATGAAGGGCTGGGCCTCGGGCTGCGTGCTCGTCGGCTGCGCAGCGGGGGTGCTGCTCGTGGGTCCCCTTTCCGACAGGTTCGGCCGCAGGCCCGCGCTGCTGCTCTCGGCGCTGATGTTCTTTGTCTCCGCGATCGGGACCGCCCTGCCCCGGGAGGTCTCCGTCTTCATCGCCTTCCGGATACTGGGGGGAGTCGGCATCGGCATCGCGTCGATCTCCACGCCCATGTACATCGCCGAGGTCACCCCCGCGCACCTCCGCGGCCGGATGGTCGCGGTCAACCAGATCGCGATTGTCGCCGGCTTGGCGGCGACCTCGCTGGTGAACTACTTCGTCGCTCGGCACGGCGACCAGGCATGGCTGATTTCCACCGGGTGGCGCTGGATGTTCGCCACGGGCGTGGCGCCCGCGGCCGTGTTCGCGTTCGTGCTCCTGCCGATTCCCGAGAGCCCGCGCTGGCTGGTCGAGATGGGGCGGGACGGCGAGGCGAGGGCCATCATGGCCAGGGTCGGCGGCGAGAGCTTCGCCGACAAGGAGTACGCGGGCGTGAAGGCCGCGCTCTCGCGGGAGGACGGGAGCTGGGCCTCCCTGTTCTCCCCCGGCCTGCGCAAGCCGCTCCTCCTCGGGATCGCGCTGGCCATCCTCCAGCAGGTCACCGGAATCAACATCTTCATGTACTTTGGCGCCACGATCTTCAGGAGCCTGAGCGCCTCCACCGGGGTGGACGCGGGCCTGCTGCAGCAGGCCATCATCAACGGGGCCTGCGTGCTCTTCACGCTGGTCGCGGTGGCGACGGTCGACCGCTGGGGGCGCCGGCCGCTCATGTTCCTCGGCACCGCCGGAATGGGCGTCAGCCTCCTGGCAATGGGTATGATGGCCCAGTTCATGGCCGCCCGCAGCGCGGCCAGCGGCTGGATGCTGGCCTCGATCGTGGTCTATATCGCCGCCTTCGGCCTTTCCGTGGGGCCCGTCGTGTGGGTGATCCTGTCGGAAATCTTCCCGACCGCGGTTCGCGGCAGGGCGCTCGGGCTCGCCACGTTTTTCCTGTGGGCCTCCGACTACGCCGTGACGCAGACCTTTCCCCTGCTGGACGCGAAGGGCTCATGGTTCGTCCGCGAGCTGAACCACGCGTTCCCGTTCTACGTCTACGCGGCATTCTGCGCCGTGCTCGCCCTCGTGGTGTGGAAGCGGGTCCCCGAGACGAAGGGACGGACGCTCGAGCAGATCGAGGAGGAATGGCGCCCGTGAAGGGAATCCCCCGACGCCGGCAGTCTCCCCAAGAATTCATATGAAACCGCGCCCGCTCCCCTGCACAGCCGCCCCGGACCGCAGGGCGATGCCCGCCCTCGTGCTTCTTTTCGCCGCGTTCGCGCTTCCCGGGCGGGCGTCCCCCGAATCCGCGCCCCCGGACGGCCCTCCCGCCGCGACGTTCGCGGTCGAGCCGCAGTTCCAGCTGCTTCGCTTCGGCGAGGTCATGCCGACCGGATGGATCCGGGAGCAGTTTATCCGCGACCTGAACGGCGGCTTCGCCGGCCACATGCCCGAGGTCGCGCCCCTGACGTGCGGCGCGCAGATCTTCGGCGTCAACCGGAACACGCCGGACCACATCCAGAATGCGGGGGGCGGCAGCTGGGGAGGCGCCGAGGGCGCCTGGTGGAAGGGCGAGACGGAGGGCAACTGGCGCAGCGGCAGCACGATGATGGCGCTGATGACGGGTCTGCCCGAGCAGCGAGCCATCGCTGACGCGAAGGTGGCCTACCTGCTCAAGACGCAGGACGCCGACGGCTACATGGGCATCTACGGGCCGACCGTGCGATGGGCCGCCGGCGACGTGGACAACGGTGAGCTGTGGACCCAGACCTGCATCTTTCGCGGGCTCCTGGCCTACTATGAGGC
>Ga0302326_10023285_pt1 | contig 12630 bp, 10 predicted proteins | sample Palsa_T0_3_FD_202264 | JGI IMG/M metagenome (GOLD analysis project Ga0302326, IMG submission 202264) | Peat permafrost microbial communities from Stordalen Mire near Abisko, Sweden - Palsa_T0_3 | ecosystem: Environmental > Terrestrial > Soil > Palsa > Peat permafrost | place: Sweden: Abisko... | reverse complement strand
TCGCGCAATCGAAGACCAGCTACCTGGCCGCGAAATCCAATGAGGACATGGCCGTCGCCGCCTTCAACGAAAAGGAAGCCGAAGCCTACAAAGCTCAGGACGCTCTCGTCCAATACGCGATTCTGCTGCGCCGCTTTGAATCCAGCCGCGATCTGTATGAAGGCTTGACCCGCCGGCTTCGCGAGGCAGGCATCCAGGCCGGTTTGGAGTCGTCTGAAATCGACATCATTGACGCCGCCCTCATCCCGGTCTCACCGACCGGCCCGCGCCGTCCTGCCATCGTCTTCATGGGCATCGTCTTTGGACTGGTCAGCGGCGTTGCCATGGCCTTCCTGATGGAAAGCCTCGACACCAGCCTGCGCAGCATCGCCGAAATCGAAGCGGTCATGGAGCTGCCATCGCTCGCCGTCATCCCGCGCGCGCGCCGCAACCTGGCGCAGAAGCCTGGCGAGATGACGCCCGCCTACATGCGAAACATCGACGTGCTGTCGCAGCCGAAGTCTCAGTTCTCTGAGTCCTTCCGCTCGCTCCGCACCTCGCTGCTGCTGTCCACCGTCGGCCGTCCACCGCAGATCATCCTTGTCACCAGCTCCATTCCGTCCGAGGGCAAGACCACCATCGCCACCAACATCGCCGCTGCGTTTTCTCAGCGCGATGTCCGTGTCCTGCTGATCGACGCCGACCTTCGCCGTCCCACCGTGCATCACCGCTTCGGCCTCAGTGCGAAGACCGGCCTGACCACCGTGCTGGCCAACACGACGCGCCTCGAAGACACCCTGCAGAAGCTGCCGGAGCTGCCTAACCTCGACATCCTGGCCAGCGGCCCGGTTCCTCCCTTCCCGACGGAAATGATCGGCTCCGAACGAATGATGCAAATCCTGCAGGACGCGCGCGGCACGTACGAGCACATCATCATTGACTCGCCGCCCATCCTGTCCGTCACCGACGGCGTCATCCTGGCGCGGCAAAGCGATGCCGTTGCCCTGGTCATGCGCCACGGCGGCGTCAGCAAGCACATTGTCCGCCGCTCGCGCGACCTGCTGCTGCGCGCCGGCGCGCCGTTGACCGGCATCATTCTCAACGCGGTCGACCTGAGCTCGCCCGATTACTACGGCTATTACGGCTATTACCGCTACTCCTACATCAGCGCCAGCGAGCCTGGTATGAACGGCCGCGAAGAGGATCCGGGCAACGGCCACGCACCCCGGAAGACGGAGCTTTGATGATGACGACACGTTTATTTCGCGGAAAACTAGCTGGCCTCGCCGTCACCGCGTTGCTCGCAGGCGCTGCCAGCCCGCTGCTCGCGCAGTTTCAGGGCCCGCCCATCACCCAGCCCGTCTCTCCGCAATTGACCGGGCCCAGCGTCGGCGCCAATCCTCCCGCGGTTACGCCGGCCCAGGCTATTCCGGCGCAGGCACCGATCATCGCCAACCCGGCCGATGGGATGGACATCACCGTCATCGGTGTCGCTGCTCTCAACACCCTGCACACCCAGGTGGACGCAGAGGGAGACATCTCGCTTCCCTATATCGGCAAGCTGCACGTCGCGGGCCTCAGCACCCAGCAGATTCAAACCATGATCTCGCAGAAATATCGCGAGGGCGATTACATCCTCAACGCCCAGGTCAACGTCACCATCACCTCTTCACCCAGCCAGGTCATTGCCGTGACTGGTGAGGTCAAGAGTCCGACCATCGTCCCCGCCGTCGGACCACGCAAGCTGCTGGACGTGATCGCCGCCTGCGGAGGCTTTACTCCACTCGCCAGCCATCTGGTGACTGTCTCCCGCCGCAGCACGAACGAGACCCTGCAGGTTCTGCTCGATCCGAACCCGATGGCGACGACGATTGAAAACATCGCCGTCTATCCCGGGGACACGGTCATTGTTCCTCGCGCCGGCCAGGTCTACATCATGGGCTCGGTCAAGATTCAGAATGCTTTTCCGCTCACCAGCAACACTCCGCTGACGCTGATGCAGGCACTTTCTCTGGCTGGCGGAACGCAGTTTGAAGCCTCCCTCTCCGGCACCCGCATCATCCGTACCGAGGGGTCGCAGCGCAAGGCCATCTCGGTTGATCTGAAGAGGATCTATCACGGCAAGGAGGCTGACCCGATCTTGCAAGCGGACGATATCGTCTATGTCCCGGGAAGTCTCATCAAAGGCGCCCTCAAGGGCGGAGGCGTCAGCGTCCTGAGCACCTCGGTCTTTGGTCTTGCCTATCTCATTCAGTAAATTCAATCGATAAGGCGAGCGACGGACTCTTGCGAAGCATACGCATTCTTCACGTAATCCGCTCGCTGCGGCCGGAAAGCGGCGGCCCTGTCGAAGGCGTCCGCCGTCTGGCGCAAATCGCAAAGCAGCAGTCCTACGAACTCGAGACCGTCTGCCTCGACTCCCCCGGCGAACCCTTCCTCGCCACCCTTCCCTTCCGCGCCCATCCCCTCGGTCCAGCCTGGGGCAAGTACGGCTACACCCCGCGCCTCAGCAAGTGGATGAAGGAGCACGCCCAGTCCTACGACGGCATCGTCATCAACGGCCTCTGGCAATTTCACGGCTATGGCACGTGGAAAAATATCCGCGGCAAAGTTCCCTACGTCGTCTTCACCCACGGCATGCTGGATCCTTACTTCAAGCGCCGCTATCCGCTCAAGCACATCAAGAAGTGGCTGTACTGGGCGCCATTTGAATATCGCGTCCTGCGCGAAGCCAATGCGGTGCTCTTCACTTCGCCGCTTGAAAAAGAGCTGGCCGAGCAGTCCTTCTGGCTGCATGACTGGAAGCCCGTCGTCGTTCCCTACGGCACCACCGGTCCGGACTTCGACGTCGAAGAGTCCGAAGCATCTTTCTACGACGCCTTCCCCAAACTTCGCGGCCGCCGTTTCATTCTTTATCTCAGCCGCATCGATCCGAAAAAAGGCTGCGACCTTCTCATCCGGGCCTTCGCCAAATTCGCCAAGCAGCAACCGGATCTGCTGTTAGTCATGGCCGGCCCCGACACCGGCGGCTGGATCCCGAAGCTGCAGGCGCTCGCGCGGCAGTGCGGCGTCGCGGATCGCATCCTCTGGCCCGGCATGCTCAAGGACGCCATCAAGTGGGGCGCCTTCTATGCCTCCGAGGTCTACATCCTGCCCTCGCACCAGGAAAATTTCGGCATCGCCGTCGCCGAGGCGCTGGCCTGCGGCAAGCCCGTCCTCACCACTGAACAGGTCAACATCTGGCCCGACATTGCGGAGACAGAATCCGGCATCGTCGAGAAAGACACGCAGCAGGGCATCGACCGCCTGCTCGAACGCTGGTTTCAAACCTCGGAGCTGGACCGCGAGATGATGAGCCAGCACGCCATGCAGCTCTTCGGCGACCGCTTCAGCATGCAGCGCACCGCAGCCAGCATTCTGCAGGAACTCGGCTTCAACGCAACCTATATTCAATCCATGCAGGAAGAATTGCAGGTCCAGAAGGAGCCCGCGTGAAGACCGCGCGGGAGTACGCTGCCAACGCCGGGCCGCAAGCCGACCCCTATCTGCGGCCTGCCTTTCCTTCGCACGACCGCCTCTATCGTCTCCTGTGGCAAATTGTCTGGGCGATTTTTTATCGCCTGTCGCCGCGCCCATTGCACGGCTGGCGCTCTCTTCTGCTCAAAATGTTCGGGGCGCAGATGGGCTCCAACTGTCACTTCTATCCCAGCTCAAGAGTGTGGTCGCCGCGCATGCTGCGTTGCGCGGACCAGGTCACCCTCGGCTCGGGTGCAGAAATCTACAACCCCTCGCTCGTCACCCTCGAATCGCACGCCATCATCTCGCAGCGCGCCTTCATCTGCGGAGCGACGCACGACTATAACGATCCCGCCTTTCCGCTGTACTCGCTGCCCATGACCTTCGGCGCCTACTCCTGGGTCTGCGCGCAGGCCTCGGTATCTCCCGGCGTCAATCTTGGTGAAGGCTCGATCCTCGGACTCGGCTCCGTCGCCACACGCGACCTCGAACCATGGGGCGTCTACGCCGGCATCCCCGCGCAAAAAGTGAAAGAGCGCGAACGACCCGCGATCAAGGCGGCGGCCCGCGCATGATCTCCGTGCTGATTCTCACCCACAACGAGGAGCAGGACCTGCCCGCAGCACTCCAGTCGGTAAGCTGGTCGGACGACGTTCACGTCTTCGATTCTTTCAGTACAGACGCAACTGTCGAGCTCGCGCGCGACGCCGGAGCCACCGTCACGCAGCGCGCCTTTGACAACTACGCCGCGCAGCGTAATGCCGCACTCGACACTCTGCCCTTTCGCTACGAGTGGATTTTTATTCTCGACGCCGACGAACGCGTCACCCCGGTGCTGGCGCGCGAGCTGCAAGCCGTCACCGAAACAACTCCGCCCGAAGTCGCAGCCTGGAAAGTTCGCCGCCGTGATTTTCTCTTCGAAAAATGGCTGCGCCGCGCGCAAATGTCACCGTGGTACGTCCGTCTCATTCGTCGGGGACGCGCCCGCTACTGGCGCGAGGTCAACGAAGTTCTGCAGGCCGACGGCGAGGTCAAATCCCTCGCCTCCCCGCTCGACCACTTCCCTTTTTCCAAAGGCATCGCCCACTGGATGGAAAAGCACAATCGCTACTCCTCGCTCGAAGCCCGGTGGATCGCCGAGCAGGCCAACCAGCATCCGTACTCCCTGCGAACGGCGCTCTTCAGCCGCGACTTTCACCAGCGACGCTTCCACCAGAAGCAACTCTTCTACCGGCTCCCCGGGCGCCCGTGGATCAAATTTTTCTATCTATATATATTGCGCGGCGGCTTCCTCGACGGCTATGCCGGCTACACCTACGCCCGCCTGCAGGCCATTTACGAATACCTCATCGTCGTCAAGACGCGCGAAATTCAGCTGAAGAAGCGCTAGCTTTTCAACACGCGCAGATCGCCGCCCGTCATCTCCTGCGGCAAATCAAGATCAAGCATCGCCAGCATCGTTGGCGCCAGGTCACGCAGCGACCCATCCGGCCGCAGATTAAATTTGCCGCTGTCCTGACTCAGCAAAATGCACGGCACAGGATTCGTCGTATGCGCCGTATGCGGCCCGCCGGTCACAGGATCGATCATCAACTCCGCATTTCCATGGTCGGCCGTCACGATCATCGACCCGCCGCAGCGCCGCAACGCGCTGGTCACGCGTCCCAGGCAAGCGTCCACGGTTTCGACACCCTTCACCGTCGGCTCCATTTTGCCGGAGTGGCCGACCATGTCAGCATTCGCAAAATTGACGATCACAATGTCGAACGTCGCATCCTCGATTGCCTTCACCACCGCATCCGCAATGCCAGCCGCGCTCATCTCCGGAGCGAGATCGTACGTCGCAACTTTCTGTGACGGGATCAGCAGCCGGTCTTCACCCGCGAACGGCTTCTCGATTCCGCCATTGAAGAAATATGTGACGTGCGCATATTTTTCCGTCTCCGCGATGCGCAGGTTTCTGAGATCGGCGCGTGCCATGACGTTGGCCAGCAGATTGTCCATCGACTCCGGCTCGATCACTCGCGGCAACTTAAATATCTGGTCGTACTGCGTCATGCAGATGTAGCGCAGGTTTTTCGGCAGCGTCACTCGCGGAATCGCGAGGTCCAGATCGTCGGATCCCGGTAGCTCGCGTCCGCCCGAAGCAGTGAGTCCGCTTTCGCGCGCCAGCACTCGAGTAATTTGCCGCACGCGGTCTGCGCGATAGTTGAAGCAGATGCAGCTGTCGCCATCCTCAACCCGCGCGATCGGCTCGCCCGCCTCATCGGCGCACACAAAAGGCACGACAAACTCGTCCGTCAGCTCGTTGTTATACGACTCCTTGATGCGCGAAATCGGATCTCTATGAATTCCGCCCTGTGCATTTCCTTGCGCCATCGCCTGAAACGCGAGTAGCTCGCGCTCCCAGCGGCGATCTCGATCCATCGCATAATAGCGCCCCGAAACTGACGCCAGCGCGCCGACACCAGTCTCCGCCATCACTTGCTGCAACCGCTCAATGTAGCCAACGCCGCTGGTCGGCAACGTGTCGCGACCATCCAGAAACGCATGCACGTACACGCGATTCAATCCCTGCTGCTTTGCCATTTTGAGCAGCGCATATAAATGCGCCTGCTGCGAATGCACGCCGCCATCGGACACGAGTCCCAGCAAATGCAAACTCCGCCCGTCGCGCAGCGCGCCCTGCATCGCTTCCACCAGAACTGGATTCTGGAAAAACTCCCCCGTCGCGATGGCGTGATCGATCCGCGTGATGTCCATGCGGACGACGCGCCCCGCGCCCATGTTCAGATGACCCACTTCACTGTTGCCCATCTGCCCGTCGGGCAGCCCGACAAAGCGATCGGACGCATGCAGCAACGTGTTGGGAAAATCGCGCAGCAGCGCGTCATAGATCGGCTTTCGTGCCTGTGCAATGGCGTTGCCGTGCACTTCGGCACGGTAGCCCCAACCATCGAGAATCGCGAGGACGAGAGGTTTCATTTGTAACTTGATTTGCCTTAATTAGAACGGCGTGTAATTCAGTGCATCCAGCCCGAGAAATTCCGCTGACTGGCCCAGCTCTTCTTCAATGCGAAGCAGCTGGTTATATTTAGCAATGCGATCCGTGCGCGACGCTGAACCAGTCTTGATCTGGCCAGCATTCGTCGCCACCGCAAGATCCGCGATGAAAGTATCTTCTGTCTCGCCGCTGCGATGAGAAATGATCGACGTGTAGCCATAGCGCCGCGCCAGCGCAATCGCCTCCAGCGTCTCCGTCACAGTGCCAATCTGGTTGACCTTGATCAGGATCGAGTTCGCCACATTCTCTTCAATGCCGCGCTCTAATATCTCAGTATTGGTTACAAATAGATCGTCCCCCACCAGCTGAATGTGGTCACCAATCTCATCCGTGATGGCATGCCATCCATCCCAGTCATTTTCCGCCAATCCATCCTCGATCGAAACGATAGGATACTGCCGCGCCCAGTTGGCCCAGTATTTCGCCATCTCCGCACTGCTGTGCTCGCTCTTGTCTGACTTCTTGAAGACGTACACACCGCGCTCAGCGTCATAGAATTCGCTGGCCGCTGGATCGAGCGCAATGTAGATATCTTCGCCCGCCTTGTACCCAGCCAGCCCAATCGCCTCGAGAATCACCTCGATCGCCTCTTCATTGCTCTTCAGCGACGGCGCAAATCCGCCCTCGTCGCCAACCGCAGTGTTGTAGCCCTTTTTCTTGAGCACGCCTTTCAACGTGTGAAACACTTCCGCACCCCAGCGCAATGCATCGGAAAAACTCTGCGCGCCAGCCGGCATCACCATAAATTCCTGGAAGTCGACGTTGTTGTCCGCATGCGCGCCGCCATTGAGGATATTCATCATCGGCACCGGCAGCACGCTTGCATTGACGCCGCCAAGGTAGCGGTACAGCGGCATCTTCAGCGCGATCGACGACGCCCGCGCCGCCGCCATCGACACCGCAAGAATCGCATTCGCCCCCAGTCGCGCCTTGTTCGGAGTTCCATCCAGCGCGATCATCGTCTGGTCCAGCAGCCGCTGGTTCGACGCATCCATGCCGGACAGTTCCGGCGCCAGCACGCTCTCCACGTTCTCGACCGCTTGCAGCACGCCCTTGCCGAGGTAGTGTTCCTTGTCGCCGTCGCGTAACTCCACGGCCTCATGCTCGCCAGTCGAAGCGCCGCTCGGCACCGCCGCGCGTCCCATGGCGCCGCCATCGAGAGTCACTTCAGCTTCCACCGTGGGGTTGCCGCGCGAATCCAGAATCTCGCGCGCGTGAATCGAAACAATCTCGGTCATGGAACTCCTTGCAATGTGATGGTAGAGACGATCATTCAATCCGGGGCGTCGATCCACAGGAATGGAATTGCCCGCGCTGCTTTGAATCGAGCTGACAAAGCTCATCGACGGCGCCCCGGCACGACTCTTCGCAGAAAAGGCACGCTGCGATTCTAGCAAAGTTACATTGCCGCGCATGGAACGCGTCGGCGCTAGAAAGTCCCGGACTTAGCCGCCCCGCGCGCCTTCCGTGACATTGACAGTCTAGTGACGCGTGACCCGCAGCCGTTGCTACGCAACTCCCGCTCAAGCTAACCTTGAAACCGGGAGCACCCGCTCCTGGAGTAGAAGGAGTGATTATGACAAAAAGAATTTTGGTATTCGCCGCATGCATGGCCGTGAGTCTGCCAGCCTGCTACGCGCAGGAAACCGGCGTGTCGCAGCCGGAGCCCGCGGAGGCCGCGAGCGCGAAGCCATCGCCCGCGACGCCAGTTGATGCGCACGCCCCGGTGTTGATCGCCAGCGCAGTTCCGGCGGATGACGACAACGGTATTGTGACTCGAGTTCCGGTTCATCCTGGCGAACTGGCCGACGGCACCATCTTCCGCACGCGCCTTGATCAAGACATCTCCACGCAATTCGCGACACCGGGCAGTACCTTCAGCGCTCGCATCGTCCAACCTGTCATGCAGGATGGCCGCGTCATCATCCCAATCGGCTCCAGCCTGCGCGGCCGCATCACTAAGGTCAGCGAGACTCGCAGAATTCAGGGCCGCGCGAAACTTCGCCTGCGCCCTGATGAAATCGTCATGCCGGACGGCACACACCTCATGCTGCACGCCCAGGTCATCGACACCGACATCCTGACCAACACCAGGACCGACGGCGAAGGCACCATCGTCAGCAAGGACAACGCCAGGAAGAATTGGGCCATCACCGGGGCAGCCACCGGAACCGGTGCTGTTACCGGCGCTCTGGTCGGAGGCGGTGTCGGGGCGGCAGTTGGCTCGGTAATCGGCGCCGGCGTTGGCGCGGGCCATTTCATCATGTCGCGGCAAGTCGCTTCCCTGCCAAAAAGCTCCACGCTTGTTTTTCAACTGACGGAGCCGATGTCCATCGCGCCACTGCACGACTAGCGAATCTCACGAAGCTCGCAAAAAGCCCGCCCAGCGCGGGCTTTCTTCATTTTTCTATTCCGACACTTCGGGAAGCTCTTCGAGCAATCGCTTCCAGGTTTTCTGGTTGCGGCGAAATCCCTTTTTCAGGTCCTCAAGGATTCGCTGGAAATCCGCATGCCCCTCGAGCGCGGCCCACGCCGGGTTGTGACTGAACCACGGATAGTTTTCATTGCCGAGATAAATCGCACGCCGCATCCAATGCAGTGCCTCTGACTCGTCCCCTTCAATCGCAAAATATGTTGCGAGCCGATACGCCATCTCCGAATCAGCCTCCGCAGCCTGCAGCGTATCTTCGACGATCAGGGTCGAAGCGCGATGACGCTCGCCGGCCTGTGCATAACAAAGCGCCAGCGTCGGGTAGGCGATGCGAAGATTCGCGTCATCATCAATGACACGCTCCAGCATCTCAATCGCCTGCGCCAGCTCGCCCTTGCGCATCAACTGGTACGCCTCCGTCACCCGCAGCAACGGATGCCTCGGCTCCAGCGTCAGCCCCTTGGTGATTTCTTCTTCCGCGAGCTCCAGCTGATTTTGATATTGATAGACGCGCGCGCGGTGGTTATAAATTGTCGGCGCATTCGACGGATTCCGCCGCAGGGACGCGGCGAATCGCTCCAGCGCCTGCTCGTACATGCCATCGAGGCGCAGCGTCTGTCCCGCCACCATCTGCACATTCCAATCGTTGCCGGCAGTCCGCAGCAAATGTTCAATGCCGTGACGTGCGCTCTCCTTCTCACCGCGAGACAGCAGCAGGTACACGCGATAAAGATTTGCCTCGACCGATCCCGGATCAAGCTCCAACGCATGATCGAGGCTCCGCCGCGCGGACATCAAATACATCTGGCCGCCAAATCCGTGCCGCACATATTGCAGCTGTGCAATCCCGAGCCCCGACCAGCCAGCAGCAAAAGACGGGCTCTTGTTGACGACGCTCTCAAACAATTCCGACGCGCGATCAAGATCGTCACGGCTCCCCGTCCGCCCCATGAAAGATGACAGCAGCGCCCGCGCCTGCAGATACAACTCGGAAATTTGCTGCGAGAGCGGCTCGCTCACCGCCCCGCGTTCATACGTCGCTTCCAGCTGTCCCAGGCCTTGCAGCGTCGCGAAGACATCGTTACAAACCGCGGTCTGCACCGCGACCAGATCAAAGGACGGAACATGAATCGAGCCGCCATTGCGCAGCGCCTGCCCCGGCACATCCAGCAGCTGCCAATTGAGCGTGAATCCCTCCGCCGAGCGGCCGAACGTCCCGGTCAAGACATAGCGCACCAGCAACCGCTGGCCAATCTCCAAAGGATCGAATTGTTGCGGCGGCAGGCTCAACAACGCGCTTGCCGGACGAACGATCAGTGACGTAACCCGCGCCAGCCGCGCCCCAATCGCATCGGCCAGTGCGTACCCGTACATCGGCGCGACCTGCTCGACTCCGAGATTTGTGAACGGAAGCACCAGCAGACTTTTCTGCCGCGTCCCCTGATTGCTGGACTCACGAAATCGCTCCGCCAACAACGACAGAAATCCCGTCGCGCGCTTTTCGGCCTCGACCGTACTGGTCGGCAAATTCGCCGCGGCCTCGCCGGGAACAAGTCCCTGCTCCATCTGCCGCGACTTCATGATCGTCTTCAGCGCTTCGCGAACCTCAGCCACAGTTGAAAATCTTTCTGCCGGGGTTTTCTCCAGGCATCGATAAATTACGCTGGCCAACTCCGGCGGAAGCTGCGGCACAATGTCAGCCAGCGGCGGCGGCGCAGCAAATTGAATCGCGCGAATGCTCTGCAACTCCTCGCCATCCGGACGATGAAAGGGGTGCCGCCCGCTCACCAGCTCATACAAAATAAGCCCGAGAGCAAAAATGTCGCTCTGCGCGCTGCTGTGTCCAGTCACGAATTGCTCCGGCGCCATGTAAGCAATCGTCCCGCCCACCGCGGTATTTCCACTCAACCCGGGCCGACGCCGCGTTGCTGCCGCAGGATCGAACGCCGTCTCATTCGGACTGCGCCGTCTCGCCAATCCAAAGTCGAGAATCTTGACCAGGCCGCCGTCGGTCAGCATCACATTCGCCGGCTTCAGATCGCGATGAAAAATCCCAAGCTCATGCGCAGCCGAAAGTCCATCTGCAATCTGAATTCCGACAGAGAGAGACAACTGCAGCGCCGCGGGCCCAGCTGAAATCACCTGGTCCAGCGATTGCCCAGGCACGTATTGCATCGCGATGAACGCTTCACCCTCGGACTCGCCGACCTCATAGATCGCGCAGACATTCGGGTGATCAATTGCAGAAGCCAGCCTCGCCTCCTGCAACCCGGTGCTGCGCATTTGCTGCAGTGTGAGCGCGCCACGCTTCAGCATCTTCAGCACCACAGGCCGCTGCAGCAGAGTGTCGTTCGCCAGGTACACAACTCCGCTGCCGCCGGAGCCTAACCGCCGCACTACTTCATACTGATGGATTGTTCTGCGCTTCATCCCTGGGTCTGCCAACAGTTTACGTCCGCCTTCGCGCCCCTCGCACGCTATTGAATCGGCTGGTTCCGCTTCGCAGAGAAGGATTGCCCGAATGTTGTAGTCAAGCGACAGTCAAAATAGCCATACAATTCATGATGTCGGAATTTGATTAACGGCGGACGGCCGAGGCATCCGATCGGCAAAATTTTGCATCTGCTTCTTGGTTAACTCAAAATGGTTCTTCTTGTAGACGACAATCAGCTGCAGTTGACGACCCGCCGCACCATCCTCAAGCAGGCTGGATATACCATCGTGACTGCGCAGGATGCCAGAGAAGCACTCCGTCTGGTGCGAGACACTGACATTGGTCCTCAATTAAAGTTGATCATCACCGATCACCTGATGCCCGGCATGCACGGCAATGAATTAGTGCGCGAGCTTCGCACCGTGCTTCCCGCCACACCCGTTCTTGTCATCACCGGCCATCCCGACGCGGAAAATGCGTACACCGGACTGGACGTTCAGCTGCAGGCGAAACCATGCAGTCCAGAATTGTTGATTGAAAAAATCGCCATCCTGCTCCGCTCCCCGATGTCCCGCACTGCCTGAGCGCCACTCCCGCTCTCACGACGAGCCGCCTTGCTCGACTATTGACGTGGCCCGCTCCAGATGCGAGCGTCCTAGGCATGAAAACATTTCTCCGATTTTCGCTGTTGGCGGGTCTGTTCCTCTGTGCTTGCTTTTTGCGACAAGCGAACGCCGCCAAACGCCAGCCCGTCTCACCAGCTTTTTTGCAGGCCGCCCCAGCCGCCGATCCAATCGTCGGCACCTACGACAGCGTCCGCTATGGAACGACCTTCAAGTTCTTGCCCGATGGCACGATCCTCGGTACAGACGGCCTCGGAGATGGGACGTGGCAGGCGACTGACTCGGCTCACCACAAATACACAGTCAAGATTCGCCCGTCGAAAATGGACAGCCCCGAAAGATCCGAGACATGGAATGTAGTTCTTGAGAAAGAAGGATTGACTGACGGAAACCAATCCACGATTTTCAGCCGGGCGATGTGAAGTGCTCTCCCAAAAACAAATAGCCTGGAGAATTCTCCAGGCTATCGAAGCCTTCAGACATGAATGGTTGCGGGGGCTGGATTTGAACCAGCGACCTTTGGGTTATGAGCCCAACGAGCTACCGGGCTGCTCCACCCCGCATCGCTAGTGTAACAAAGCTT
>Ga0302326_10023284_pt1 | contig 12631 bp, 14 predicted proteins | sample Palsa_T0_3_FD_202264 | JGI IMG/M metagenome (GOLD analysis project Ga0302326, IMG submission 202264) | Peat permafrost microbial communities from Stordalen Mire near Abisko, Sweden - Palsa_T0_3 | ecosystem: Environmental > Terrestrial > Soil > Palsa > Peat permafrost | place: Sweden: Abisko... | reverse complement strand
CTATTCGCTGGAAGGAACGTCGGTGCGTGTATCCGCGGTCGGAGCGGCGATGCTGGCGCTGCGCGACGTCGACCGCGCCACCGTACCCCAACTCGTTTCGTTGCAGGTTGATCCCAACGCGGGCGCGGCGCCCATCCGGTATCGTTTGCGAATCACCACCAGCCGATGACCTGGCCGCCGCGCTCTGCGAATGGGAGCGACTCCGCGGTGTTGTGGCTGGCCTGCGCAATCGCGGCCTGCACCGGCGCATACACGGTCTTCGGTGTCCTGGGCGCTGCCATCGATCGCCAAGCGAATTCGACCGGCGCGATCGCCGAGCGGATGCAGGCCGACGCGCGAACTCTCGCCCAGCGTCCGCGGCTCGAATGGGACGAGCGGGTGCTCGCGCAGCGCAGGTACGCCTTGGGCCTGCAGGCCGACAAACCCGTGCTCGTCGCCCGCTTCATTCGTAGCGCTGAAGCGATCGGCGCCGCGCAGCATGTTGAGATCGAGCACCTCGAGGAGCGTCCTGCGGCAGCCACGGCGGGGTCCGACGATCCGATCGCACGGCGCGCGGAGTTCGCAGTCGATTCAATTCCGCTCGACGTCAGCCTGCGCGGAACCTATCGTGATCTGCTTGCCGCGATCCGCGCGCTGGCGCGGGTCCCGCTCGCCCTGCGAATCGACATCACCGCACTTGTGCGCAACTCCGAGGCCGGGCCGCCGGCCGCCGATTTTCCCTTGACCGCGCAGCTGCGCGTGGTGATCGAACACCTCGATGACGGCCAGCCGATGCGTCGCGCGGCGCACCCACGGCCCGAGGACATACCGAACCATGCTCGACCCATTTAGCCGCAACACGCTCGTCGCCGTTGCCGGGCTGTGCGTTGCCGCGACGATCGCTCTGGCCCCGATTCGCGCGCGCAGTTCGATCGAATCGCCGGCATCGGCGTCGCTCTCGGTGCCGCGCGATGCGTCCGGCGACGAGGCCGTGACGAGCATCGCGGTCGCGCGCGATCCATTCGACGAGCCCGGACCCGGCGCCGCAAACGCGCGAGCGGCCGGGTCAGCCGCGAATCCTGCATCGCCGGCATCGGAGATGTCGCTCGAGCCGTTGCCGGCAAACGTGACCGATCCGATCGTTCCGGCGATGCCCGGTGCAGCGGCGGATGCTGGCGGCACATCGACGCGCGTTACCGCTGTGGTGACCGGCGCCCATCCATACGCGCTCATCGAGCGCGCCGGCATCCATTCGATCGAAGGGTTGGGAGATCGCATCGGCAACAGCACGATCCGCACCATCGACATCGACGGTGTCCGGCTGAGCAGCGGCGAACGGTTGAGCGTCGACCGGGAGACGACGCCGTGATCAAGCGGATCGCTACGTTCGTCCTAAGCGCTGTCCTCGGTTTGACGGCGCCCGGGGTTGCCGATTCGCCGTGCCTGTCAATCGATGCGCGCAACACCGACCTGGCTGACGTTATTCGCCTGCTGGCGATGCAATCCGGGCAAAATATCGTGCCCGACGGCTCGATCAAATCGATCCGCGTCTCATTGCGCTTGCACGACGTCAGCCTCGATGAAGCGCTCTCGACGATCACCCAGGCCTACGGGCTCGAGGTGCATCGGGCCGGCCGGATCATCATTGTCGGCGACGCCGCAGCGATGAACCGCCGCTACCCTGACGACGCCGGCGCGTCGGGCACCAAGACTGCCGTGTTCCCGCTGGGTCATGCCAAGCCCGAGGATCTCAAGGTGTCGCTGAGCGACGCGCTGCCCGCGGGCACGGTCGTGGTGAGTGACGCGCGCACGCGTGCGCTCATCGTCAGCGGCAGCGCAACGACGATCGAACGCGCGCGGCGGCTCATCGCCGCTCTCGATGCGCCCGCGGCAAACGCCGGCGGGACCGCGTTCGAAACGATCCGGTTGCGGAACATAAAGGCGAGCGACGCCGTCAAGGCTCTCAAAGGCATCGTGCCGGACAACGCCCTCGTCGCTGACGACCGGCAGGACGTTGTCGTCATCTCGGGATCGAGCGAACTGCAAACGACGGCCCGCAACTTGCTCCAGAGCATCGACACACCTGGTAAGCAAGTCATGTTCGAGGTGCGGGTCGCCGATCTCGCGCCGCAGATCGATTCGAGCAACGTTGGCGTGACGATCGGCGGTCCGGGCTACGGCAGCGGCGCGCTGGCGCAAATTCCGTACTTGCTCACGCGTGGTTCGCTTATAGTCAACGCGCAACTCAATGCACTGGTGCAAAACGGACGCGCATCGATCCTCGCTCAGCCGCGCATCGCGACGCTGAACAACAAAGAGGCGACGCTGCTCATCGGCGAGACCTATCCCGTCGTGACGGTCAATCAGCAAACCGGCTATCCAACGGTCACCAACGTCGATATCGGCGTGAAATTACGAGTCACGCCGACGATCGGCGACGACGGCTCGATTACGGCGGAATTACATCCCGAATATTCGCAGATCATGGGTTTCAACAACGCCGTCCCGATCGTCGCAAACCGGCGCGTCGACTCGACGCTGCGCGTGCGCGACGGCGAAACGATCGTCCTGGGCGGACTGTTTTCCGACATCGACTCCGATACGGTTACCAAGCTGCCGTTTCTGGGCGACGTCCCGGTTCTGGGGAGTGTCTTCCGTAACCGCCAGCGCTCGCATACCCGCGACGAAGTCGTATTCTACATTACTCCGCATATTCTCTGAAGCAGCGGGCGCCTCAGCCGCGCGGAACGTTCCCGGTCACCGGGTTTGTTGTTCGTCGCGGTCTGCCGGGCCCTCAGAACGCGCCGGTTCCGTGCGGTGTGCCGTTGCCGGTCGGACCGTCGTACCCCGGCCCAGCCGTGCACAAATACGTTGGCGAACAGGTGCCGGTGCTGCCCTTTGTCATATCGTGCAGGTGGGCCGTCTCCGTGTAGGAATGCGATCCGAACGTCAGCTTCCCGGGATTTTCAGCCAGCGCGTAGACGCTCGCCACGATAGGCGACGACACGCTCGTGCCATAGAACGAGTACCAGCCGCCGCCGCCGGATTCGTACGAATCGTACCCGGCCACGCTGTCCGCGACGGCAGCGACGTCCGCGATCGTGCGGTTCGTGCAGCCCGTGTCGGTCTGCCACGTCGGTTTGGCCTCGTACTGGCTGCACCCGCTGCCCGAACCGGACCAAGCCGATTCCGTCCAGCCGCGAGTGTTGTTCGCCGGGACCAGCGCCGTCCCGCCGACGGCGGTGACGTACGGCGACGCGGCCGGATACTGCGTCCCGCCCGCATATCCGCCGTCGCCCGAGCTATTGGTAATCATCACGCCGGGATGATCGAAATACACATCCGAGCTCGTCTCGCCATTGTATTCGCCGTTCCCCCAACTCGTGCTGATGATCTTCGCCTTGAGCTTCACTGCTTCATCGACGCTGGCGTAGAGGTCGGAGCTCGAGTCCGAGTTTGCTTCGATCAACACGATCTTGCACTCTGGACAGATCGCCGAGACCATCTGGGTGTCGAGCGAAATGTCCTGGCCCCAGCCCATGTCGCCCGTGGGCTACGGCCCTGCTTGCCCACTCTCGTTGAGTTTGCGGAAGCATCCGTTCGCCGTCGTGCAGGCCGAGAGCCCGTAGTTGCTGCGATACACACCGAGGTCAGCTTCGACGTTGGGGTCATCGTATGCGTCGACGATGAAAACACTTTCGCCCACGCCCTTGGTGGACGACGGGAGCTCATAGGCAGCTTGAAGTTGCGCGGGACTATAGAATCCGGGGGTGTTCGGGGCAGCGAACCCGCTCGAATGACGCGCACCGACGTGCACGTAGCAGCGTGCCCGCGCGGATGCAACGCTTAGTACCGGGCAACCGGCGGTTTCCGGCTCCCCGGTGCTCGTGACCAGACCCAGGCTCACGCGTGCTGCGGCATTCGATCCGGGAATGACCGCGCTGCCCAGCGGCGGGGCGCCGGCGGTGTTCGCTCCGCCGCCGCAGGCGTCGAGCGCTGCCACAACGCCGATAACGAGTGCCGCGCGCAGCGAACGCGAAAACAGAACGTGCATGTGCATGAAACGGACCCTTTCTGCGACGTCGGGGAGACCTGCTGCGACCACTGCCAGCCCAGGCTCGGATCGTCCCCTTGCAATGTAGTCCGGAACTGAACGCGATCGAAGTAGGGAAATCCCTAATTTCGTGAGCCGCCGGGCCCAAAGGTCGACATTCGGCCGGCCGAGATCGTACTCGCCCGGGTTTCCGACATCGTCGACGGCGTCGTCGCTCGAGCTGACGGCTGAGTTGGTGGCCGTCGCCGGAAAGTCAGTTGCGGCGCAGGCAGACCCGAAAGCGCGCGCCGCCGAGCGGCGAATCCTCCACATCGACGCAGCCGCCCGCGCGCTCGAGCATCAGCCGAACGAGAGCGAGACCGATCCCGTTTCCGGGCGCCGTACTCTGGCCCCGCCCACCGAAGGCGAAGATCCGGTCTCGGTCGGACGCCGGTATTCCGGGACCGTCATCGTCGATCGTCACGCAGACGCGGTCAGCGTCGCCCAGCTCGACGCCGACCGCGACGGTGCCCCCGATCCCGCCGTGCTTGATCGCATTATCGATGAGGTTGATGAGCACCAGGGTCAGGCGGTCGGCATCAATCGCCACGCGGGCAGCCGGCGCCGGCGCGCGCAGCACACTGGTCCCGCGAGCGCTCGCGTTCGCCGCGCAGGCATCAATCGCCGCGTCGAAGGCAGCATCCAGCGCACCGCTGGTGCGTGCAAGCCGGGTCGCTTGCAGATCGAGCAGCGAGATCTCGAACATTCCCTCGACCAGCCGCGAAAGGCGCAGCGATTCGCGGTGCGCGATCGACAGAAAACGCGTGCGGGTGGGCTCGTCGATCCCGCCATCGAGTAACGTTTCAAGATAACCCCGAATCGAGGCCAGCGGGGTTCGCAATTCATGTCCGAGCGCGCTGAAGAACGCGTACCGTTCGCGTTCCTGCGCGCCGCGGATGAGACCGCGCCCGATGGCAGCCGGCAGATCGACCGCCGGGTCCCCTCCAAAGGTCGTCCAGCCGGAGTCGATGTCGAGCCCCGTCGCCGATTCCATATTCGCACAAATCCGCGCCAACGCCGACCGCGGATCGATGCCGGCGGAGGCTTCGGCCCAATCGCGCACCGGAGCGGTGAGTGCGGCAAGGAAGACATCGCTGCCCGAGTCATGCGCGATTGCATCACCGGCGCGCAGCGTGCGCGCGGCGGCCGCCGCAAATGCAGCGGCGGCGTGCTTCTCGATCGCACGGGCTTTATGCCGGCCCTCACGCCAGGCGGTGCGTTCGAGGGCCGGCAGACGCACCACCAGCAAGGGCGTTACGCGGTCGCTGTGCTTGGCCAGCAGCCGCTGCAGCTGCACGATCGACAGCTTGCGCGTCGCCGGTTCAGCTGCGCGCAAATTTGTAGCCGAATCCGTGAACCGTCTGCAGCAGCGCCGGAAGCGTCCGATTCTCTTCGATCTTGAGCCGTAAGCGGCGGACGTGAACATCGACGGTCCGCTCATCACCATCGAAATCGAAGCCCCAGACGCGTTCGAGCAAAGTCGTTCGAGACAGCGCGATGCCGCAGTTCGATGCCAATTCCAACAGCAGCGCAAACTCACGCGGCTTAAGATCGACGTCGACCCCGTCGATGCGGACCTCGCGCGCCGCTTCGTCGATCTCCAGACGGTCAAAAACCAGCACCGCCGGTTGAGTCTGCGGCGCGATCCGCGCACGTCGCGCGATCGCGCGGACGCGTGCGACGATTTCGCGCGGCGAGAATGGTTTGGTGACGTAGTCGTCGGCGCCGATCTCCAGCCCGATGATGCGGTCGATCTCGTCCGCGCGCGCCGTCAGCACGAGAATTGGTAAATCGCGGCCTTCGCGGCGCAGCGTGCGGATGACGTCGAAACCGTCAATCACCGGCAGACCGATGTCGAGAATCATCAGGTCGGCCGCTCCGCGCACGGCGCGCAGCGCCGTCGGTCCGTCGCCGGCCTCGACGCAAACGAAACCTTCGCGGCCGAGGTGATGCACGATCAGCTCCCGGATCGGGGCTTCATCTTCGGCAACGACGATTCGATTGAGCGACATGCCGCGCGTAGTGCCCCCCTACGCCTTCGATCAGTCGTGACGGACGCTGTGAATCCGTCCGAGGTATCCGAGCGACGACTGGAACGCGGATGGCCCAGGGCCACTAACGTTGATCTTTCTGGACGATCGACTCGCCGTCGATGACGATTTTACCGCGTTGATTGACGATTGTCGTCGTGCAGCGCAAGCGGCGCTTGGCCGGGATGAGTTCGGTGACTTCGGCCCGCGCCGTCAGCGTGTCGCCGATGAAGACCGGGCGCAAGAAACGCACGGCCTGCGAAACATAGAGCCCGCCCGGGCGCTGAAGCAGCATCGCATTGACGGTGGAGAGCAGGCTCGCCGTGAGCATCCCGTGCGCCACGCGGCGGCCAAAGCGCGTCGTCTTGGCGTATTCGTCATCGAGGTGCAGCTCATATGTATCACCGCTGATCGCGGCAAACAGCAGGATGTCGGCTTCGCCGATGGTTTTGCTGAACGTCGCGTTGTCGCCGACGGCGAAGTCTTCGTACGGCTTGATCCCGCTCACGGGCGGCACTCGCCGGCGACCGGCGCAGGCACCCCCCGCCCGACGGATCCACGCTTGGGCCGACACCCCCGGGGCCGGCTCGGCGGTCGGAGCAGCCGCGAACCGGCGGGCTCGGGTTTGCGCCGCGGCGCGCTATGCAAGTGCGCTCAGTCCGGCCGCCGCAACGAGCGAATCCTGTTCGGCGGTGCCCGAACTCACGCCGATGGCGCCGACGACCTGACCCTCGACAACGATCGGCAGGCCGCCGGGAATGTTGGTGAGCGTATTGTTCGCAGCGAGCGCCAGGCGAATGCCCAGCGGCACGTCGCCGCCATTTTCGTCCGCCGTCGCACGCCGGCGTGTCGCCGCCGAAACGGCCTTCGTCATGGCGATCGTGACGGAGCCGACGCGACCGCCGTCCATCCGCGCAAATGCCAACAGCGACCCGCCTCGGTCGACTACGGCAATACACATGTCGACGCCGATCTCGCGGGCCTTCGCGCTCGCGGCGGCGATAACTGCACCCGCCCCGGCGAGCGATAGCCCGATCTGCTCCCGAATAAGATATGCCGCTTCCATACTAGCGAGTTGCCGCCCCGCCTCCGGCGCCCCTCCCTGCCACGCCAGGAGACATTTGCAGCGCCGGCTTCGTAGATACACGTGTGATCGCCGCCGACGTTCTCTTTCGTCTCACCGCGAATGCCGCGGCCGCGCAGTACCGGCAGCAGCCGCGGTTCTTGACGTATCATACCGTTGCCGTCATCGACGTTCCGGCGCTCAACAAACACAAGACGGTCGAACGCGCGGTCGAAACGCGGACGGCCGACGACTACGCGGTGCTGCAGGACCTGCCGCGCGGCCAACGCCAGTATGGACAAAGCTTCCCGCTCATCCCAACCTTCGACGCACTGTCGTACTTTCGCCTCGAGTACAATGGTGCCAAGCGCGACATGCTCGCGCACGTGACCACGTTCGCGCCGATCACCTTCGATGCGCCGCGCGCAACGACGCCCGGCGTGACGGTCGTTGCGACGACGCTGCGCAATTATTATGCCCACTACGCCGACGATTCGACCGATGCCAAAGCGCATCTCGTGATGGATCCGCTCAAGGCCCTCACCGAGCACAACAATTCAGACTTCTACATTCACGAAGTCTACATCGATACGGCAACGAATCTGCCGCTGCGCGTCACCTATTCCGGACACGACGACGTCGAGTTCACCGTCGACTACGCAACGGTGCAAAATCATTGGCTGGTGCAGCACGTCTATTACACGCGGACATTCTTTGGGCCGTTTCACATCGGGCTCACGCGTGTCTCGGTGAACGCGACCTTCGATGATTTCACCTTCCCTGCGACCCCGGCCGATCCCAAGCTGCTGCCCACACCCGCGCCGGCGTCGGGAATGCCGCAACCTGCCCAGCAACCGCCGACCAACGGCGGCGGCCCCGTGCCGCGGCCGACGGTGTCGCCGGGCGACGCTACGCGTCCGTCGGCATCGAACGCTGGGGCAACCGCCGGCGAAAAAGGCCCTGCGTCACGAGCGTAAGAATGACGGGTGTCGGCCTGGAAAGGTGGCAGAGTGGCCGATTGCACCTGACTCGAAATCAGGAGTCCCTTCACGGGGACCGGGAGTTCGAATCTCCCCCTTTCCTAGTCGCTTGATCGCTTGCGACGATTCCTGACACGTGCGTTCGTGTCGGATCGCGGCATCCGCAGCCGGTCACCGCTTGGCGCGAAAATACGCACGCAGTTGCTCGGCGGTTTGGGTCTCGAGGACGCCGGCGACCACCGCCACTCGGTGGTTGAGCGCGCTCGAGGCCAAGACGTCGATGATGCTGCCGGCGGCACCGCCCTTGGGATCCGCGCAGCCGTAGACGAGCCGCTCGATACGAGCGGCGGCGAGCGCGCCGGCGCACATTGCACACGGCTCCTTCGTCACGTAGAGCGTGCCGCCGATGCGCCATGTCTGCAGCACGCGGGCAGCTTCCCGAATGGCGAGAATCTCAGCGTGCGCGGTCGGGTCGGGGCGTGCTTCTTTCTCGTTGTGCGCGCAGAAGATGCGCTCGCCCACAACCAGAACGGCACCGACGGGCACGTCGCCGGCGGCGGCAGCTTCGCGGGCCAGTGCGATCGCCTGCCAAACATAGCGTTCGTCGGCGGAATCATGCTCCCGGCCCGGCTCGAACGGGCAACCCCCGCCTTCGGAGGGCGGTACTCTATCCAATTGAGCTACGGGAGCAGTGGTCGCGTCGCGTGCGACGCGCCGCTTACGAGCCCTTCTCTTCGCCCGGGACGGGGGCCGACGAGGTCGGAATGTGCTTGAAGAGGTCGAGCTTATGGTCGACGAGGCCGCGGTAGAATTTGCGGACGCAATCCGGGTGGCCAAAGAAATACGTGCGCGCGTACGCGAGATCGTCGCCCGAACTGTCCGGAACATAGTGCGAGATCTCGATTTCTTCCATTTGGCCCCGGTCGACAGGGTGTGGGCAGAAATCGCACGGGATCGTCGACATCGCTTTACCTCAAGAATATATTGCCGCCGGAAACGCTTCCGGCTCCGTCCTTGAACCCCGGAAAAGCTAGTCGAGATGCAACGAGCCTGGGCGTCCTGCGCCGGGTTCGAATTAGCGTCGCCGTCGGCTGAGCCCTTCGCCGGCTCTGGTTGCGGCCGATCGCACGGCTGATGAAAAAGGACACGCCGTAAATGCGCGTCCCACGTGGTCGATTCTGACTCGGGTAGGATTTGAACCTACGACCTAGGGCTTATGAGTCCCCCGCTCTACCGCTGAGCTACCGAGCCTGGGCATCGACCGGACGCGAATTTCTTCGGCGTCCGCGGTCCTTCCCGCGACTGGCGAATCACATGCGAATTCGCAAAAATGCGGTCGGAGGGACTCGAACCCCCAACCTACAAGTTCGTAGCCTGTTGCTCTATCCAATTGAGCTACGACCGCATCGTCGCGCATCGGCACAAACCGAGCGACCTCGCTAGGTACAACACCATCGATTCGTTCCCTGCCCGCATTGCACGGGAGCAGACATCGACGAGGAGAGAGAGGGATTCGAACCCTCGATACGGTGTTATCCGTATAACGATTTAGCAAACCGTCGCCTTCAGCCGCTCGGCCATCTCTCCACGGCGTTCCGGTTTATTCGCCGGCCGGGACGGCGCCTGCCTCATCCGTTTGGAACGCGCGCGATGCGGTCGATGCGATCGGCGATCGCGACCGCGGCGTTCGGCGTCCGCAGCCGCGCGGCAGCGGTGCGCAGGCGGGCTGCGCGGTCGGGATCATGCAGCACCGCCGAGACGGCCGCTGCGATGTCGCCGTGCCGGGACGGCCGCAATGCTGCGCCGCACTTGGCCAAGTAGTTGGCATTGCGCTCCTCCTGGCCCGGCAGCGGCGTGACCAGGATCATCGGCAACTCCGCGCTGAGCGCCTCCGATGTGGTAAGTCCGCCGGGCTTGGTGAGCAACACATCGCTGGCGAGCATGTAGTCAACGACATTATCGACGAATCCGAGTACGCGCGTGTGATACGGATAGGCTTGGGCGGCGACACGCACGCTGCGCTGCAGGCGCAGATTGCGGCCGCCGATGACCACGACGGTGAGATCCGGCCCCAGCCGGGCCAGCGCGCGGATCGTCGTTGCGACCGGACCGAGGCCCAATCCGCCGCCCATTACCAAGATCACCGGCCGGTCACTCGGAAGATCGAGTTGCCGGCGAATCGCGTCACGCGAGCGCGAGCGATCGGCAAAGCGCATGTCGACTGGGATGCCGTCGACCCGAATGCGCTCGGGATCGATGCCGCGATCGATGAGCGCACCGCGCATCTCGGGCGTCGCCACAGCATACGCATCGACGTTCGGGTAAATCCAGAACGGGTGCACGACGAAATCGGTGATGACGCCGACGACCGGCAGGTTCGGGTTGTAGAGGCGCTTGTACGCCGACATCGCGTTGCATGAAAAGGCGTGAGTGCAGACGACGACGCTAGGTTTCATGCGCGTGATGAGCGACTGCAGGTTGCGCGCGGTGAACTCGGCAGCCCAGACGCGGAAGCCGCCGGCTTCCTTGACGCGTTCGGCTCGATCGTAAATGAAACCGTAGACGTGCGGCACGGTCCGCACCATCCCGATGTACCCGTCGCTGACGACCTTCGAGAAGAAGGAGGCCGCATAGCGGTATGAGTCGACCGTTTCGCCGGGGATGCCGCGCACCGCCAGTTCGGCGCGAACGGCATCGGCGGCCGCCGTATGACCTACGCCGACTCGCGCGGACAAGAACAAAACCGGACCCCGCAAGGAGGCTGCGAGCTACTCCCGCCGCGGGACGAGCGCGCGGGTCACGCCTGCGTCTCGGGACTGGACTCGTCGGCGAGTACGAAGAAGTCGTCCAATATCTCTTGCGCGAGTTCGTCGTCGTCGAGCAACGTCCCCGACGCGTCGGTCACGACGAACTCGTCGGCATGTTCGCTGTAGCATACGGCATAGGCGTTATCCTCGTCGTCTTCGACGAGGCCGACGACCTCGAATTCGAGTTGTTTGCCGTCGGTCGTTTCGATTACGAGAACATCGCGAAGTTCGAGCAAGCCGTCGTCGACGGCGCTCTCGTCATGGCTGCGGCCGTTCGATGAGTCGATGTTCGTTTCTCCTCTGGTTCGGGTCCGAACGGCGATGCTCGGAGACCGGATTTCGCCGTGTTCCGGATGACAGCCGAAAAACGCTCCTGACGTGGTGTCGGAACGCGCGATTAAGGCCAAGCAGCCTACGGGCAGTCAGGGGCGCTGGCCGAGCGCACAACTCCGTGAATTCGTGCGGCCGGTCAAGCGATTCGAACTGCTCGCACGCTGCTGCACGAGGCGGCAATGGGTTACTAGAGATAGTCGCGCAGCTGGCGCCAAAAGCGCGTCAACGGGATGCGGGGCTCGCGGCATACATAGACCGGCAGGTTGCTGTTCTCGGGCAGCACGTACGGCGAGACGTAGGTCGCAACCCGCTCGATTGAGCGGTATTCGCGCGCCAGCATTGCATGTGGAATGCCGACGGCGACGATCACCGCATGCTCGCCACGCGGACCCCACAGGTAGTATTGGTTGTGGCCGCTGATTGCCGGCGGCAGGTTGTCGCGACGACCCAGAAAATCGAGCGCGGCCGCTTGGCCGTAATCCCCCGTAAGGATCGCGGCGGAAGCGCGTTCGGTCGGCGAAAGGCCCGCCACCGCGCGGGCAATCGTCGTTTCGAGCTCTCTCCAGCCGAGCTGATCGGCGAATTGCTGCGGGACCAAGCCTTGCGGATGGTTTTCCATTTTGACGGTGCGGACGTCGATCGCGCGCTGATAGTCGAGCAGCGCCGGAAGCGGCAGGGCCGGTGTTGCCATCGGCATGATGGCCAGACCAGCCAAGCCGATTGCCGTCACGAGCCCGATGCGCGGCCAGCTGCGCGCGACCGTCGCGCGTTCGATCGCGACGGCTCCGGCCGCGATCAGCGCGGGGTACACCGGCGCAAGGTAGTAGACCTTTCCGCCCAGCACGATCTCCGCCGCCATCAGGACGCCGTAAGCGATGGCAAAGCCCGCATAGCGGCGCGAACGCGCCAGTGCATACAGCCCGGCGATCCACAGCGGGGCGCAGAGCGGGTTCATCAGCGGAAGCTGCTCGAGGACGAACAGGGCTGCCGGAATGCGTTCGTTTTTCGCCAGCTCGGCGTTGTGGACGACCTGCAGCTGCGGCCAGCCGTGGAAGGCCTGCCAGGCGATGTTCGGGCCGGCGACCGCGGCCGCGACGGCGACCGCAACGCCAAGCCCGGGCACGGCGACCCAGCGACGGGCGGGCGAGATCAGCAATGCCGCGAGCAGCGACAGTGCATACATTCCCATCGACCATTTGTTGAGGATGCCGATGCCGACGATCAGCCCGATCGCCGGCCAGCGCCAGGGCTGCGGCGCATCGAGCTGCTCGAGCACGAGCAGCGTGAGCGCGAACCAGAGCAGTGGCTCGAATGCGTTCATCGTGAGCAAACTGCCGACGGCGAGA
>Ga0302326_10023282_pt1 | contig 12631 bp, 12 predicted proteins | sample Palsa_T0_3_FD_202264 | JGI IMG/M metagenome (GOLD analysis project Ga0302326, IMG submission 202264) | Peat permafrost microbial communities from Stordalen Mire near Abisko, Sweden - Palsa_T0_3 | ecosystem: Environmental > Terrestrial > Soil > Palsa > Peat permafrost | place: Sweden: Abisko... | reverse complement strand
CTGAACGGCGAGATTCGTTCGTGCTTTTCGATGACCGAGCCCGCGGTTGCTTCCTCCGATGCCACCAACATCGAGAGCAGCATCGCGCGCGCCGGCGACAATTACGTGATCAACGGCCGCAAGTGGTGGTCCTCCGGCGCCGGCGATCCGCGCTGCAAGATCTCCATCTTCATGGGCAAGACCGATCCAACTGCGGCGCGCCATAAGCAGCAGTCCATGATTCTCGTTCCCATGGACACGCCCGGCGTAAAGATCGAGCGCCTGCTCACGGTGTTCGGTTACGACCATGCGCCGCACGGTCACGGCGACGTCACGTTCAATAACGTCCGCGTCCCGGTGTCCAATATACTTCTGGGCGAAGGCCGCGGATTCGAGATCGCGCAAGGCCGGCTGGGGCCCGGCCGCATTCACCATTGCATGCGTTGTATCGGCGTGGCCGAGCGAGCGCTCGAAATCATGTGCAAGCGCGTGGGCTGCCGCGTCGCGTTCGGAAAGAAACTGGCCGAGCAGGGCACCATCCGCGCGGATATCGCGGAGTCTCGCATGGAAATCGAGCAAGCGCGCCTGCTGGTTCTGAAGGCTGCCCACATGATGGACACCGTCGGCAACAAAGCGGCGCGCGGCGAGATCGCGATGATCAAGGTGATCGCGCCCAACGTAACTTTGCGCGTGCTGGATCGAGCCATTCAGGCGCATGGAGCGGCGGGAGTCTGCCAGGACACCTTCCTGGCGGCCGCTTGGTCGAACGTGCGGACGCTACGCCTGGCCGATGGTCCCGACGAGGTTCACCGCGAGGCGCTGGCCAAACAGGAATTGGAACGCGTACTCGGAAAAGCCGGAGCCCCCGCTTCGGCCCGATGAGTTCGCTGGTCCTGATCCGCCACGCGCAAGCCCGGCCGTTTCAGCCCGATTCCGACCGTCTTTCCGACACCGGCGAGCGCCAGGCCGCGCGCTTGGGCGAATATTGGCGGGAGCGCGGCGTGCGCTTCGACGAAGTCTATAGCGGCGCTCTGCGGCGTCACACCCAGACCGCCGAACTCGCCGGATTCGACACCTTCGAACTCCTTCCGGAATTTAACGAATACGACGCCGAAGGCATTCTGCGCGCTCATCCCGAGTATGCGCCGCCCACCGACAATCGTCACTTGCAGAAAATGTTCGAAACCGCGATGCCTCAATGGGTCGCGGCCAAGCTGGATGCCGCCGGCCTGGAATCGTGGGCCAATTTTCACGGGCGCGTGCTGCGCGCGTTCCGCTCCATCGTCGATGCCGACCGGCCCAGCCGCCGCGTGGCCGTTTTCACTTCCGCCGGCCCCATCGGCGTCATCCTGCAAACCGTGTTGTGTGCGCCCCAGTTGGTGGCCATCGAGCTGCACTGGCGCATCCGCAATTGCTCGCTCACGGAGCTGGTCTTCAGCCGCGATCGCATTTCGCTCGACGGCTTCAACGCGACGCCGCACCTCGGAGAAACTACGTTTCGATAAGAGGGTTATTTCCAGTCTGCCGTGAAGATGTTGAACTCGTATCGCTTTTTCGCGTCCTTGTCGGATGCGAACACGATCTTCTTGCCGTCGGGGGAGAACTCCGGGAAGGCCGTGAATCCGCCGAAATCGGTTATCTGTTCCAGGTCGGAGCCGTCGGTGTTGACCAGAAACAATTCAAACTTGCGCCCGTCGCAATCGTTGCGATTCGACGCAAACAGGATCTTTTTTCCGTCCGGCGTGAAGGTGGGAGCGAAACTGGCGCAGCCGAAGTTGGTGACTTCGTGCACGCGGTAACCCTCCCCGTCGGAAACGAACAGTTCCATCTTCATGGGCGAGGTCAGGTTCTGAGACAGCAGCATCTTATATCGGCCGAGGTCCTCCGCGTTCATCGGATGATTCGCGCGCCACACCAGTTGCTGGCCGTCGCGCGAGTACACCGCCCCGCCGTCGTAACCGTCCGTCTTGGTGACCTGCCGCTTGTGGGCGCCGTCCGAATCCATGGTCCAAAGCTCCAGATCGCGCGACTGCATGGACGTGTACACGATCTTGCCGGTCTTCCAATTCACCGTGCCTTCGGCATTGTAGCCGGGCGCGCCCGCCAGTTTCTTCGCTATTTTCCCGTCGTCGGTCGCAAGATAGATGTTGTACGTCGGATAGACCGCCCACATGTAACCCTTGCTGCGATCCACTTCCTGGGGACACGCGTCGCCCGCTTCGTGCGTCGATGCAAAGATGATGTGCTGGTTATCGGCCAGGAAGTATCCGCAGGTGGTGCGTCCCTTTCCGGTGGAGACCATGTGCGGATCGGTGCCGTCCGCATTCATAATGAAGATCTGGTCGCACTTCAGGTCGTCTCGCGTGGATTGAAAGATCAACCGCTTGCCGTCCGGCGCCCAATAGGCCTCGGCGTTCTGCCCCCCGAAGGTCAATTGCTTGATATTGTCGAGATGCGCCGCCGATTGCGCGAGCAACCGTCCGGCGACGAGAATGAGAAGGATGTGGCTTCGCAAACGTCCATCGTAGCGCAATCGGCGATCAACTTGAAATGGCACAATCAACCAGGCCCAGCGAAGTTACCGTGGTAGTGCCGACCCTGGCCGCCGACGAAGCTTTGGACTTGTGCTTGGGCGCGCTTGGCCGGCAGACCTTCTCCGATTTCGAGGTGATCGTGGTGGATAACAGCGGCCGCCGCGCCGTGAAGCCGAGCAGCCGCGTCCGCGTCATCGCCAACGAGCTCAACGTCGGATTCGGCGCTGCGGTCAATCAGGCGTTCCGCGAATCCGACGCTCCGTTTCTGGCCGTGTTGAACGACGACGCCGTCCCGCACCCGGGATGGCTGGAGGCGCTGCTCGCCGCCGTGGGACACCGTCCGGACGTGGGCATGTGCGCATCGCAAATTCGGATGGCGAGCGACGGACGCCTCGATTCGGCGGGCATGCTGCTCTGCCGGGACGGGAGCAGTAAACAACGCGGGCATCTCGAAGCTCCCCATTCTTTCGCGCGCCTCCAGGAAACGCTTTGCCCCAGCGGCTGCGCGGCGTTTTATCGCCGCGAAATGCTGGATGAGATCGGCATCTTCGACGAGAGTTTCTTTCTATACTGTGAAGACGCCGATCTGGGCTTGCGCGCCAGGTGGGCGGCCTGGGACTGCTTGTACGTGCCTGAGGCGATCGTGGAGCATCGCTACTCCCATTCCGCGGGAAAGGCGTCGGCGTTGAAAGCCTACTATGTGGAGCGCAATCGCCTGTTTCTTCTGGTGAAGAATTTTCCGCTGGCGAATCTTCTCGCCTCGCCGTTCTATTCAGCCGTCCGCTACTTCTGGCACGTCGCGTTCGCGATCGAGGGGCGCGGAAAGGCAGCCGAGTTCCGGCTTGAAGGCAATCGAGGACGCAGCCTGCCGCTGTACGTCTTGCGAGCTTATTTGGATCTACTCAGGCATTTGCCGGCCCTCTGGAAACAACGTCGCCATATCAAACGGCGTCTCACGCCGAGGCAATTTCGAGGCCTCATCCGCCGCTTCTCGATCGGCCCGCGCCAGGTGGCCGCGCTGTGAAGCCGTCGGACAGCGTCAACAACTTCTTGATCCTGATCCCGGCCTTCAACGAATCGGGCGCGATCGCCGATGTTGTCCGAGAAGTCCGCCAGGTGGCGCCGACGGCCCCTGTGCTGGTAGTGGACGATTGTTCCACCGACGGCACCGTGCGTCAAGCGGGTTCCGCCGGAGCGGAAGTTCTTCGATTGCCCTACCATTTGGGCTTGGGTGGCTGCGTTCAAGCCGGCTACAAACTAGCGTTTCAACTCGGGTATGACTATGTGATCCGCGTGGACGGAGACGGCCAGCACGATCCCCGATACATCCCCGAGCTGTTGAAAGTGCTTCAAAATACCGGCTGCCATATGGTGATCGGCTCGCGCTTTTATCAAAACAACGGCGTGCACACCAGCGCCGTTCGCGCAGTCGGTATCTGGATTTTCCGATTGGTGCTACGCCCCATTCTCGGCCAGCCGGTTCGCGATCCGACTTCCGGCTACGTGGGCGTCAACCGGGAGGCTCTGCAAGTTTTCAGCGGAAGCTTCCCGCTGGAATATCCCGAGATTGAAGCGCTGGTGGTGCTGCAGCGCAAACGATTCCGCTTTCAGGAAGTGCCCTGCCGGATGCGGCCGCGCAAGGCTGGCCGCAGCACCATCACCGCGGTAAAATCGCTGTATTACATCATCCACGTGCTCTTAGGCGTATTTGTGAACATTCTCAAATTTGAAGGCGGCCAGAAGAAGGAATAGCCATGGAACGCTTGTTGAATGCGATGACCGTTCTGAGCATCCTGCTGATGCTCCTGGTCTTATTCTCCGTGCGGCGTTCCCACATTCGCGTGGAGTATTCAGTCAGCTGGTTGGCCGCTTCCGTCATTCTTTTGGTGCTGTCGCGCTCGCACTCGATGTTGAACTGGATCTCCGACCAGCTCGGCCTCACGTCTCCGCCATTGGCCCTGATTCTGCTGGTGGCGTGCGTTTTTGTGGTGGTGATCTATCGCCTGTCGGTGGTGATCTCAGACCTGAAGGACGCCAACATCGCCATGGCCCAGCGGCTCGCGATTGTCGAATTTCAGTTGCATAGCCGGAATGAAGAGCGCTAAGGCCAGAAAAACGAGGCGCGCTGTCCCGGTGGCGGTGGTGGCCGCTCCATCGTCCGGCAATTTTGGCTATTGGCCGTATGCCGTCGGCCTGATTGTGGCTTTGTTCGCGGTGCTCGAAGTTTACTGGCCCGCTTCAAAGGGACCGTTCGTTTTCGACGACGACTACTTGCCGTATGGCATGGACAACTACGCTGATGTGCCGGTCATTGGCTGGATCCGAGGCCTACGCCCGGTGCTGATGCTTAGCTTCTGGCTGAACTTCCAGCAAGTAGGCAACTCGGATACGTTTCCCTATCACCTGGTTAATTTCATCCTGCATTTCTTGAACGGGCTAATGATTTTCTTGGCGGTTCGGAAAGTGACAAGTTGGGCGGGCGTGGAAGGCGGCCTGCGCGAAGTGCTCTCGATTTTCGCGGCGGGATTCTTTCTTCTGCACCCTCTGCAAACCGAATCGGTCAGCTACATCGCCAGCCGCTCGGAGACGCTCAGCGTCTTTTGGCTGCTGTCGGCATTTGTCATATTCCTGTATAGCCCCGGAAAGACGGTGCTCTGGCAAAGAGCAATCGCAATCCTTGCGCTGTTCGGTTTGGCGGTCCTGACCAAAGAACACACGGCAATCTTGCCGGCGCTATTCCTGTTGACCGACTATTTCTGGAATCCCGGATTCTCACTCGTGGGTATCCGCCGAAATGGTCGTCTCTACCTGCCGTTGTTAATCGCCGGCGCGGCGGGACTGGCCTTCGTATGGCGCACGCTGCAACGCGCCACTACCGCGGGTTTCAGCCTCGGCCTCTTCACCTGGTATCAGTATTTTTTCACCGAGTGCCGCGCTGTCTGGGATTATCTGCGGCTGTTCCTTTTGCCTCTTGGGCAGAATCTGGACGTCGATTTTCCGATCTCGCGGACGCTCCTCGATCGCGGAGCGCTCTTCGGATTCATCGGTCTTATCGCGGTTACCACACTCGCCTGGATCTATCGGCGGCGCTTCCCACTGGCATCCTACGGCTGGCTTACGTTTCTGATTCTTCTCGCGCCGACGTCGTCGTTCGTTCCCATTAAGGATCCGTTCGCCGAACGACGTTTGTATCTGCCGTTCATCGGACTGTTGTTTATCGTGGTCGAATTCCTGCGTCGCTGGAAAACCAGCCGCAATACGATGATCGCCGCGCTCAGCCTGGTTCTAGTGGTGGAAGGCGCATTGACCTATCAACGCAACCAGCTCTGGAGCAGCGCCATCGATCTCTGGAACGACGCCGCCGCTAAATCAGCGAACGCGGTTCGGCCGCGCTTCCAGCTTGCTTTCGCCTACTACGCCGCCGGCCGATGCGATGACGCGGTGAATGAGTTTCAAAAGGCGTCCGAGCTGGAGCCTCCCAAGTACGACCTGCTGCTCGATTGGGCGATGGCCTACGATTGCGCTGGAAAGCCGGAGATCGCGGTGACCAAGCTGAAGCAAGCGGCACAGCTCACTAGCGACGCGCACGTGTATCAGCAGTTGGGCAACGAGTACGGCAGGATGGGCAAGTACCCGGAGGCGCTGGACGCTTTAGCGACCGCCGTCAAGCTCAATCCGCGTTTTTCGATGACTTACTTCACGCGCGGCAACGTTTATTTTTCGGAAGGCGACAAATCGCAGGCCGCCGCGGATTATCGGCGCGCGCTCGTGCTCAATCCAAGGAACGAGCTGGCGCGAACGGCTCTGGCTAGAACCGGGCAATAATGCTCCGCATCGGCGTCAACGCCCTGTATCTCATCCCGGGGCGCGTCGGCGGCACCGAGATCTATCTGCGCAATCTGCTGAAGTCGCTGGCCGCGATCGATTCGGTAAACGAATATTTCGTCTTCACGAATCGCGAAACCGAAAAGGATCTGGTTCCGGACCGCCCGAATTTCCGATCTGTACCGCAGCCGGTCCGTGCTTCCTTCCGTCCGGCCCGCATCCTTTGGGAACAACTAGCGCTGCCGATTTCAATTCGACGGCGCCGCCTGAATGTGTTGTTCAATCCCGGGTTCACCGCCCCCATTTTATGCGGCTGTCCGATGGTGACGGTGTTTCACGACTTGCAGCACAAGCGGCATCCCGAACATTTTCGTTGGTTCGATCTTCCGTTCTGGGAGTTTTTTCTATGGGTCTCGGTGAAGCGGTCGCGCGGGCTGATCGCCGTTTCCGCAGCCACGCGCGCTGATTTACAGCGATACTACGACGCGCCATCGCAGGTAATTCACCATGGCGTCGAACCGGAGTTTTTCGATCTAGCGGTTAAGCGGCAACCTCGGGATTACTTACTGTGCGTTTCCACTACTCATCCCCATAAGAATCTTGATCGGATGCTGCGCGCTTACGGCCAAGTGGAACAGCCGCCCCCGCTCGTCATTACGGGCGTGCGCGGGTTCGCGGCCAGCCGGATCGAACAAATGGCTTCGCAATCGGTGCGCATCACGGGCTGGATTCCGCGCGACCAGTTGTACGAACTGTTTCGCTGCGCGCGCGGATTCATCTACCCGTCGACTTTCGAGGGTTTCGGAATGCCGGTGCTCGAAGCGATGGCCGCCGGGGTTCCCGTGGCTTGCTCCGACATCCCGCCGCTACGGGAAATTGCGGGCGCCACCGTCCACTATTTCGATCCCCTGGATGAGGACGCGATCCGCGACGCATTCCTACGATTATGTTCCGGGAGGATTTCCACCGAGGCTGCCCGGCGCCGCGCATCCGAATTCGATTGGCGCAAGGCGGCCCAACAAACGCTCGACTATCTGAGCAAATCTTCAAGCTGAATCTTGGTATCGGTTTTCGAATCGCGATACTTGATGATGATGGGCGTATAGATCGAAAGTCCCCACTCCCGTCCGCGCCCGTGCGTGACGGCGCGGGAGCCCGCGACGACGACGGCTTCTTCAGGAATAATAAGAGGATCGTCTTCAGTAGCCTGATGAACTCCGCCCTGCACCAGGTCGTACACCGGAGTGGATCGGTTTAGGATCACACCCGAACCGAGCACCGCGCGCCGCTTCACCACGGTGCCTTCGTACACGCCCGTATTCCCGCCCATGAGAACTTCGTCCTCAATGATCACCGGCATCGCTCCCACCGGTTCGAGCACGCCGCCGATCTGAGCGGCGGCCGAAATGTGACAATTCGCGCCGACTTGCGCGCAGCTTCCGACCAACGCGTGCGAATCGATCATCGTGCCGTCGCCCACCCACGCGCCGGTATTGATGAACATGGGCGGCATGCAGGTAACGCCTCTGCCGATGCGGCTGCCGGTGCGAATACTCGATCCGCCCGGAACGATGCGGATGCCGCGATCGGCGGTGAGCGGCTGCACCGGGAAGGTCGCTTTGTCGAACCACGGCTGGCGCGTCGTGTCGATGGACATGTCGACCACCGCGCCCATGCGAAAGCCGACGAGGACGCCTTTCTTGACCCAAGTGTTGACGCGCCATCCTGTCTTCGTTGACGGATCCGGTTCGGCGGAGCGAACGGTACCGGCGTTGAGCGCGTTCAGGAATCGTTCGAACAGAAGGAAGTGCTGGTCGGTGTAGGTTGATGGCTTTTCGTCGAACAGTTTTTCGACTTCAGACTGCATGCACGCTCCGGCCGGCCAGCAGTCCAAGAGTTTCGAGCACTTTTTCGATCTTGGCTTGACTGGCCGGACTGGGCGGGCACAGCGGCAAACGCCACGCCGGCTCCAGCAATCCCATCAGAGCCATCGCAGCCTTCACCGGGATGGGATTCGATTCTATGAAGTTCACATCCATGAGCGCAAGGTATTTTCTCTGGACTTCGCGAGCGGCCGGAAATTGATTGGTCAAAGCGTACTGGGCGAGCGCGGTCATTTCGCGCGGAATCTCATTCGATACGACGGAAATGATGCCTCGGCCTCCCAGCGCGATCAGCGGAATGGCGACGGAATCGTCGCCGCACAGAACGGTGAAACTCGGCGGGACCAGATGAACCACCGCCGCCATCTGTCCGATGTTGCCCGAGGCTTCCTTGACGCCGGCGATGTAATCGATGCCCGAGAGCCGTTGGAGCGTGGCCGGCTCGACGTTGACGCCGGTGCGCGACTGCACGCTATAGACGATCACGGGTAGCTTCACGGCGGACGCGATGGCTTTGAAATGCTGGTACAGTCCCTCTTGCGTCGGCTTGTTGTAGTAGGGGGTCACGGAGAGAATGCCGCCGGCGCCAAGGGCCTTGATTTCGAGCGCCAGTTCGATCACTTCCGCGGTGTTGTAGCCGCCCGCGCCCGCAAGCACCGGCACGCGTCCGTTCGCTTCAGTGAGCGTGAGTTCGATCACTCGCAAATGTTCCCGGCGCGTAAGCGTGGGGCTCTCGCCGGTGGTTCCGCAAGGCACCAGGAAGTTGATGCCGGCGTCGACCTGTCGCTTGACAAGCGACCGAAGCGTTTGTTCGTCGAGAGACCCGTCCTTGCGGAACGGAGTAACCAGCGCGGTGCCGCAGCCTTCGAACAGCATGTTCAACCTCCAAACAGGACGTCACTGAATTCGTAGAATCCTTTACGCCCGATAATCCATTGTGCCGCTTTTAGGGCTCCCCGGGCGAAGCCTTCGCGGTTGCGCGCGGTGTGCCGCAAAGTAATCGTGTCGGCGGAAGAATCAAAGCCGATTTCGTGCGTGCCCGGATGCGCGCCCGCGCGGCTGGAGCTGGTGTCGATGGGACGATCGAAGCCAGCGGCCCGCATCTCTTCCAGCAGCTTCAGCAGCGTGCCCGAAGGCGCGTCCTTCTTGGTGATGTGGTGAATTTCCCAGGCCCACGCGCCGTATTCCTTTTCGTCCTTCAGCAGGCGCGCCGCAGTGGCGACCAGGCGCGCGAATACGTTCACGCCTATCGAGAAATTAGGGCTCCAGATCAGCGCGCCGTCGTGTTTCTGGATGATCGATTGTACTTCGGAGAGACGATCGAGCCAGCCTGTCGTTCCGACGACGATCGGCACGCGGTGCGCCGCGACTCGCGTAACGTTGTCCACGACCGACCCCGGAATGGAAAACTCCACCGCGACATCAGCGCCATTGAGCGGCTCGTCGCGATCAACGTCGATGCGGGCGTTGACGGTGAAGCCGTATTCGGGCGCTATCTGGTCGATAAGACGGCCCATTTTTCCGTAGCCGACGATGGCGAGGTTAGGCATCGAACACCGCCGGGTCCAGCTCGCTGAAAAATTCCGTATGCAGCACTTCAACTGCGGCCGCCAGGTCTTGACCCGCCACGACAAAGCCGAGATTCAAGGCGGATGCGCCTTGGGAAACCATTCGGACATTGATGCCCCCGAGCGCTTTGAAGACGCGCGCCACAACGCCCGGAGTATAGCGGATGTTCTCGCCCACCATGCAAATGATAGCCTGGTTTTCATCGATGACGACGTCGGCGAACTCCCTGAGATCGCCGACGATGGCGCCGAGCTGCTCGGGCTGATCCACGGTAAGCGAGACACTGACCTCGGAGGTGGCAACCATGTCGACGGAAGTCTGGTAGCGATCGAAAATCTCGAAGATCCGGCGCATGAATCCGTGCGCCATGAACATGCGCGTCGACCGGATATTCAATACGATCACCTTCGCTTTGCACGCGATCGACTTGACGGCGTTCTTGCTCGGCACATGCTCGGAGATGATGCGCGTGCCCTCCACTTGCGGGCGGCGGGAATTCAGGATCAAGACGGGAATGTTGCGATCGATGGCCGGGTGAACGGTCGACGGATGCAATACCTTCGCGCCGAAATAGGCCAATTCCGCGGCTTCGGTGAAGGAGATGATCTTGACGCGGTGGGCCTTGGGAATGATGGTCGGATCGGCTGTGAGCATGCCGTCCACGTCGGTCCAAATCTGAATCTCTTCGGCGCCGATGCCCGCGCCCGCGAGCGATGCCGTGAAGTCGGAACCGCCCCGGCCGAGCGTGGTGGTGACGCCGTCCTCCGTCGCGGCGATGAAGCCGCCCATCACGACAACGTGATTCTTGGCCAGCGGCGGAATTGCGGCGGCGAGCTTGGCGTAGCTCTTTTCGAGCAGCGGAGCAGCTTGCGTATGACGGTGATCGGTGACGATCACTTTTCGGGAATCGAGATGAGCCGCGCTCAGGCCATGATGCTGGAAGAAATTCGTAACGATCAGGCTGGATAGCCTCTCGCCGAAACTGGAAATGGCGTCAATGGACCGAGGGGTCAGCTCGCCGAGCACGGCCAGGCCCTTCACCAGTTCGGAGAGCTCCTGGAAATGTTCGTCGACGGTGCGCTCCATTCCGGACTCGCGCAGATGATAGTCGCGCAACGAAACCAACTCGCGCAAAGCTTCCTCGCGCTTCCCGGACACGGCCAAGTTCGCGATTGTGAGCAAGCGATTTGTCGTCTTGCCCATGGCCGATACCACTACGATCGGATTTCGATCCAGCCGCGATTTGACGATTCCGGTGACGCGTTCGATGGCAACGGCCGATTCGACGGAGGTTCCGCCGAACTTCATGACGATCATCAGTCGAGCAGTCCTTCGGAATACATCAGCTCGGCGTTCAAGACCGCGGCTCCGGCCGCGCCTCGAATGGTATTGTGCTGCAGAGCGATTAATTTGTAGCCAAGGGCGGGGCATTCGCGCACGCGGCCGACGAACGTGCCCATGCCGTGGTCACGTTCGGCATCGCGGCGAGGCTGCGGACGGTCCTGTTGCGGCATGTAGGTTATGGGGTGTTGCGGCGCGCTGGGCAGTTTGCGCTGCTGCGGAACGCTGGTGAAACTGGCGAGCGCCTGAATCACGTCGGCCACCGGCGGTTTGCGCTCCAGCGCGAAGCTCGCGGCAACCATGTGGCCGTCCACCACTGGCACGCGATTACACTGCGCGCTCACCTTGGCCGGTAGCGAACGAATCGCGTCGCCCGTGAAATCGCCCAGGATCTTTTGCGTCTCTTGCTGCATTTTTTCTTCTTCGCCGCCTATGAATGGGATGACGTTGGCGTTGATGTCCATGGAAGCGACGCCCGGATATCCCGCGCCTGAAATGGCCTGCATGGTGGTGACGACAACCGTGGTAATGCCGAACGGTTTCAGGGGCGCAAGCGCCATGGCCAGCACCATCGTGGCGCAGTTCGGATTGGTTACGATCATGCCATTCCACCCGCGCAGGCGTTGTTGCAGGGGAATGATCTTCAGGTGTTGGGGGTTGATCTCCGGAATCAGCAACGGGACGTCGGGATCCATGCGATGATTGCGCGAGTTGGAGACCACCACGTGGCCGGCGGTGGCGAAGGCCTGCTCGATCTCGGTGGCGACGGAGGCATCGGTCGCCGAGAAAACCAGGCGCGGAGCATTGCCCGGCTTGCAATCTTGAACCTGCATGCTTTCCACGCCCGCGGGCATCGATCCGCCGAGACGCCAACTGGTGGCTTCGCGGTAGAGCTTTCCGGAAGAGCGGTCGCTCGCGCCGACCCAGGCGAGCTCAAACCAAGGATGGTTTTCGAGGAATTTCACGAAGTGCTGGCCGACCATTCCGGTGGCGCCTAAGATACCTACGGGGATTTTGGTTTCCATGATTTTAGTTTCTCGCCGATAGTTGCAGAATCATTCGTTTGTAAATTTGGATGGCTTCGATGAGCTGGTCCTTGGGTATGTGTTCGTCGCTGGTGTGCGCGACGTGGATCGACCCAGGCCCGAGCAAGTAAGGTTCGCCCCAGGCGCCGCCGAAGACTGGAATGTCGGTTGTGAAAGCGACCACCGTGGTTTCAAAACCGGGCAGCGAGCCCAAGTGCACGGCCGGCACGGTCAACAGCTCCCGCAGATCCACCTTGCCATCGATTGCGCGCCGGACAGCCTCGCGGGTCGCGTCGCCGCCGTCAACCAAGCGGATGAACAGCTCAGCGCGGGCGTGATCCGCGATGACGTTGGGCGCGCGCCCGCCCGAGATAGTTCCGATGTTGAGCGTGCTGGGACCGAGGATCTTGTCGGTGGGAAGCGGAAGCTTTCGGATGCGGCCCAAAGCGTCGAGCAGTTTTTCGATGGCCGATTC
>Ga0302326_10023281_pt1 | contig 12632 bp, 13 predicted proteins | sample Palsa_T0_3_FD_202264 | JGI IMG/M metagenome (GOLD analysis project Ga0302326, IMG submission 202264) | Peat permafrost microbial communities from Stordalen Mire near Abisko, Sweden - Palsa_T0_3 | ecosystem: Environmental > Terrestrial > Soil > Palsa > Peat permafrost | place: Sweden: Abisko... | reverse complement strand
CTTGGCTGTTTCCGGTTTAGAAGTTTCAGAAATGCTCTTGGCCTGCTCTTTCTTAGCTTGTTTCTCCTCGTACATGCCGATATGGCGATGGTAGATGGCGTAGAGATATGGATTGTCGGGGATGGGCAATTTGCCGTTGGCTGTCTGGCGGATCATGGCGCCGCTGGGGAAACGCTCGAGCAGTTGGTCGACCGGGAGTTGGAGGGCAGGGAATTCCGCAAGACGGGTTTGGAGTGTCTGATCGCCGTTTGAGGTTGGAATGCGGTCGGGATGTAACTGCTGGTCGAACCACTGGTCGATTCCGTGAGCACCGAGGGCACGCACGGCGGCGATTTCGTCCGGCGTGGGCCCAAAGGTGAAGCGGCTGAGCAGATGCAGGATGCGTGGGTCGCTTTCGGACCGGTTGCCGTTGAGTTTAGGAACGGCAGCCTTGGCTGGGGCAGTTTCTACACCTACTTGTGCTTGCATCGTCTGTCCAGGCAACACGAGGGACAGGAGGATTGCAGCAGCGGGGCGCATGATGGAGGCGAAGTTTCCTGAGCACCTGGACATGCCGATTCCTCCCGGCGGTCGAAAAGAGGAAAGTTCAGAGCGCGGTCTTCCGGAATTGGCCAGCGGAAAATTGCCGGACGGACGGCTAATGGGGATTAGAACACTTCTTTCTACAGGAAGTTGTTTTTTCGGTGGCGTCAAAGTTCGGGGCTTTGGGGAGGAGTTTCGAAAACGGCACCATTTCCCGCAACGACCCAACCGATTGTGGGCGACAGAACCGTAAACGCTATGGGCTGGACTTGGGCATCAAGGAAAGGGATTCGGTCGTCCTTGAAAAGCAGAACGGGACGGAAGGTTCACATACAAATCCAGGAAAAGCCTTGAATCTTCGGTTGAATCCGCGTTATACACAGGGATACCAGTACTTCGGTCCTCCAGACCTTCCGATCCAGAACAAGCTGCATTTGGAGACTCCCCATGCGCAACGCTCTCAAGTCCAACCTGCTGGTCCCGGAGATTCGCGAGGTCATGGACATTCGCCAGGCTTCGGATTACCTGGGAATTTCACCCGATACGCTCTACAAATATGCTTCCGAGGCCTTTGTGCCGGCGTTCAAGCTGGGCAACCGATGGCGCTTCAAGCGCTCGCGGCTGGATGAATGGATGGATCGCCAGTCGGATTTGGCTACTGCGGTGCCTGAGCCGGTGGTGGGGGCGAAGCAGAAGAAGCCGGTTAAGGCTGCGTATTAGGGCGTGGGCTCAGCTTTGGCGTCAGCTTCTTAGCTTTGGCTAAGGAACAAGCTGCGACCGCACGGGTAGCGCTGGCAACAAAAATACAAGGCGTCTGAATCGTGCTGGATGATCGCACAATGTAACTTGGACAGATTTATGAACTTACTTGATCGTTTCCGCAGAGACAAACCTGTCAGCACCTTGGACGAGGATAGATATCTATCCGATGACGAGAGAGCTCTTGCTGAACGTCTTCTTCGCCAATTTGCCCCGCCGGAAGCTGTTGTGTTTCTCCCCCAACTTGATCACGCACGCGTGACGGGAAGATGCTCCTGTGGCTGTCCCACCGTGGACCTAACCGTGCCATCAGAATTCCGAGTCGCTAGCCCATGCCAAGAGCGTCCACTTGCCGATGCATTTGGGCGTGTAAATGGCAAGCTCGTGGGCATCATGCTTTTTCAGACCGACGGGCTGCTGTGTCTCTTGGAAACCTACCGGCTTGAGGATTTCAGCGATGACCCTTTCGGTCTGCCAGCGATTGACACAATTCAGCCTTGTGTCTGGTCGAATGAGCAAGCCAAACCTCAGACCGAGGCGTGACCGGATTTCCTAACGGTTTTTCAGTTCTGAGCGAGTCACTGGCAAATCGAAAGTAATTCTTCAGTTGGTGATTACGGGTTGATGGGCTTGGGCTGTGATGGTGGTGCGGCGTTGGCGCTCTGGTTGGGATTCTCTGTCGCGTGATATACCTAACCGGATGAATCTTTCGAAGCGTATTGGATTGTTGCGGCGCAGGATGAGCGGCTCTGGATTGCAGGGGCTGCTGATGACGCATCTGCCGGATGTTCGCTACCTCTGCGGATTTACGGGCTCGAGCGCGGCTTTGGCCGTTACCCGGCGTGGATGCCGGATGTTTACCGATGGCCGATACACGGCGCAGGCTGCCGAGGAAGTCTCAGGCGCAAAGGTAGAAATTGTGCCTTCGGCACCAGCCGTCGCTGCGGTGCAATGGCTGGCGGCTCAGGTTGCTGTCGATGCCGGCGCTGCTTCGGTTGGATTTGATTCGGCTCAGACTTCGGTGGCCGAACTTGAGCGCTTCAAAGCTGCCCTTCCAGCTCGCTTGCGGCGCAAGCTGTTGACGCCTGTGAAGTCGCTGGTGGAACCGCTACGCTGGCTGAAGGATGAGGACGAGCTGGCCATCATGGTTGAAGCCGCGAAGCTGGGCGACGATCTTTTCGCGCATCTGCTGGGGTTTATCCGGCCGGGGCTGACGGAGGTTGCCGTTGCAGCGGAGTTGGAATATCAGGCTCGTATTCGCGGCGCCGAGGGCATGTCTTTTGAGAGCATCGTGGCTTCGGGCGCGCGGTCGGCGCTGCCGCATGGCCGGGCGAGTGAAGCGAGGCTGCCCCGGCGCGGGTTCCTCACCCTGGATTTCGGTGTTATCCTCAAGGGTTACTGCTCGGATATGACGCGTACCGTCTGCCTGGGCAAACCAAGCGCTCGCGAGCGCGAGGTGTACGAAGCGGTGCTTGGAGCGCAGGAAGCTGCCGTGGCCGCAGTTGCGGCTGGAGTCGAATGCGGCGCAGTCGATGAAGCGGCGCGGAGTGTGCTGCGCAGGGCGGGGATGGCCGAGGCATTCAGCCACTCCACCGGGCACGGCGTAGGGATTGAGATTCACGAGGGTCCGCGGATTGGCGCTGGGCAGAAAGATAAACTTGCTCCGGGCATGGTGATTACGATTGAGCCCGGAGCTTATTTTGCGGGAGAGTTTGGCGTTCGCATTGAGGACATGGTTGCGGTGACGAGGACGGGCGGGAATGTATTGACTCGCTCGCCGAAGGCGCTGATTGAGTTGTGAAAGCTAGTGGTCAGTGATTCGTGGTCAGTGATTCGTGGTCAGTGATCATGAAAGACAGAGTTGTTGTGTTTGTTGAACGCCGTGGAGCTAGAGCTAAGATATGAAACCAGACGATATTGATGAGCTCAAGGAGCTGATCGCTTTTTTGAAAGAGAACGAGATTGCCGAGTTCGATCTGGACCGTGGCGATCTCAAGGTGCGATTGAAGTTTGCTTCGGCGGTGGTGCAGCCGGCAGCTCAGGCCTCCAATGTGGACCTGGCTTCGCTGGCCACGCTCTTGGGGTCGTCGCGTGCGGCTTCCGCGGCTCCGGCTCCGCTGGCGCCCGTGGCTGCTGGACATACACCCTCCGCACCTGCCTCTGCTGCTCCCGTGGCTGCTGAAGCGGAGGAGTTGCACATCCTCAAATCGCCGATCGTCGGCACCTTTTACGAGTCGCCTTCGCCTGGATCTTCGGCCTTCGTTTCCAACGGCGACCGCATCGAAAAGGGTCAGGTTGTCTGCATCGTGGAAGCGATGAAGCTGATGAACGAGATTGAAGCCGACGCTTCCGGCGAGATCGTCAAGCGCCTGGTGAATAACGGCCAGCCCGTCGAGTACGGCCAACCCCTGTTTGCGATTCGGACCTCCTAAGTTGCCCATGTTGCGTAAAGTTTTGATTGCCAATCGCGGCGAAATTGCGCTGCGCGTCATTAGCGCCTGCAAAGAGCTGGGCATCCGCACGGTTGCCGTCTACAGCGAGGCGGATCGCAATTCGCTGCATGTGCGTTTTGCGGATGAGGCCATTTGCATTGGTCCGCCGCGGCCGGGCGACAGCTATCTCAATGTGCCGGCGGTGATTTCGGCGGCAGAGATTGCGAACGTCGACGCGATCCATCCCGGCTACGGCCTCCTGAGCGAGAATGCGAACTTCGCCGAGGTTTGCCGGGTTTCGAATATCAAGTTCATTGGCCCTCCGCCGGAAGTAACGCGGTTGATGGGCGAGAAGGAAAAGGCTCGCCAGGCGATGAAGAAGGCCAAGGTGCCGATTCTGCCTGGATCGGATGGCATAGTCGCCGATGCCGAGGACGCGCTGAAGTGGGCCGACGAAGTCGGCTATCCGGTGATCCTGAAGGCCAAGGCAGGCGGCGGCGGGCGCGGCATGAGAATTGTGCGCTCTGCTGAAGAGTTGCCCAATCTTTACGCTGCTGCGTCTTCCGAGGCCGCTAACGCCTTTGGCAACGGCGAGATGTACATGGAGAAGTTCATCGAGCGGCCGCGGCATATCGAGTTTCAAATATTGGCCGACGAGCACGGCAATGTCGAAGTGCTTTTCGAGCGCGAGTGCTCGATTCAGCGACGGCATCAGAAGCTGATCGAAGAAGCGCCTTCGCTCCAGGTGACGCCGAAGATCCGCGAGCATCTCAGTTCAACCTTGAAGCGCTGCCTGACCGAGATCGGCTACCAGAATGCGGGCACCATCGAGTTCCTGATGGATGAGGATGGGTCGATCTACTTCATCGAAATGAATACACGCATCCAGGTGGAGCATCCGGTGACGGAAGCTATCACCGGCGTGGACCTGGTGAAGGCGCAGTTGCGCATCGCTTCCGGCGAGCGGCTGGACGAGATTCTGCCCAAGCATATCGAGATTCGCGGCCATGCCATCGAGTGCCGCATCAATGCCGAACATCCCAGCAAGTTCACGCCCTCGGCAGGAAAGATCACGGTCTTCAACCTGCCCGGCGGCAATGGGGTGCGCGTGGATACGGCGCAGTATGCGGAGGGTGTTGTGCCTCCGTACTACGACTCGCTGATTGCCAAGCTGATCGTGCACGGCAAAGATCGCGAAGAGGCGATTGCGCGCATGGAGCGTGCGCTGGGGATGTTTGTGGTGGAGGGTATCGAGACTTCGATTCCTTTGCATCGGGCTATCTTTGCCGATCCGGATTTCCGCGCCGGGAACTTCGATACCAAGTTCATGGAGCGGTTTCTAGCCAATCGCGGTTGATTGCCTCATAAGGTTAGAGTAGCGAATTTTTATTCGCTTTTTATTCTCCAATTTGTGTCGATTTGCCTTATGCTTGTCTGGCAACAATTGGAGGCTGTTCATGGACATTCAAAAGGAACTGATCGCCGAGTTCGATCGCGAAGTAGCTTTAACCCGTAAGGTGCTGGCTGCGATTCCGGAAGACGCCGATTTCTCGTGGAAGCCGCATCCGAAATCCTTTTCGCTTGGCCGTCTCGCTGGACATGTGGCGGAGACGCCGTGCGAGTGGGCGCTGCATACCATTACCACGGACAAGCTGGAGTGGTCCGGTGAAGGGTATAAGCCATACATTCCGGAGAGCGTTGCGGCCCTGCTGGAGCGCTTCGACAGGGAATCGGCTGAAGCCAGGGCGGCGCTGGCCGCGTTCGATCCGGCCAAATGGGACGACAACTGGAAGATGGTGGCAGGAGACCAGACCTGGATTGACGATACGCGTTACAACGTGTTTCGCAACTGGGTGCTGAACCATACGATTCACCATCGCGCACAACTGGGCGTGGACCTTCGGTTGTTGAATGCGAAGGTGCCGGGGGTGTATGGGCCGTCTGCGGACGAGATGTAAGGAGAACAGGGAACGCCATGGCGTGCGCTTTCGAGGGTGAGATTGCTTGAGTGTTGTTTCTTCTCAAACTCACCCGTTTCCGTCACTTCTCTCCATTAACCTTGTCTCATGGGTTTCAGTCTTCCGCTTGTCTATCCAATTCTGGATTCTTCTGTTATTCCGACCGCTGACCGGGCCGTGTTCCTCGACCGGCTGGGGCGCTCGCTGGCTGACGTCGATATGCGGCTGATGGAGTATCGCAACAAGAACGGCACCGACGCCGAAGTGCTCGCGGACGCGCGCATTCTGCGCAGGACGATGCCTGCGGCGACTCTGGTGATGGACGACCGGGTGGACGTTGCGCTGGCAGCGGAATTTGGCGGCGCACATGTGGATGCCGGGGACCTGCCAGTCGCAGACGCGCGGCGACTGCTGGGAACGGATCGGGTGGTCGGAACCTCGGCGGGCGCCGAAGCGCAATTGATGGAGGCACTGGCAAGCGGAGCGGACTACATCGCCTTTGGACCGGTCTATCCTACGACTACAAAGCAGACCTCAGTTCCGCCGATCGGCCTTGAGGGTGTGAGGCGGTTTCGGGAGCTGGCAGGCCCGGCGCCGGTGTTGGTTGCCGCAGCGGGGATTACGCTCCAGACCGCGCCCGCCGTTCTGGAGGCTGGCGCCAGCGCGGTTGCAGTTTCGGCGGCGATCTTCCGGCACATAGATCCGGCGGCGGAGTTTCACCGCTGGATCGCAGCGCTGGGATACGCTTAAAAGAAAGCAGGAGACTTTTTATTACAATTCCGGTAAAACCATTCCAAGTGACGATCCCAACCATTTCCCAAGAAGCGCCTGCCCAGGCGTCCGCTCCTGCCGGCCCCCAACTGGTGCAGTCCCTAGGACTCTTCAGTTCTACCGCCATTGTGGTCGGTTCGATGATCGGGTCGGGTATTTTTCTGGTGGATGCCGAGATTGCGCGAACCACCGATTCGCCGGCCCTGTTTCTCGCGGCCTGGGTGGTCACGAGCATCATGACCATCATCTGCGCCTTGAGCTATGGCGAATTGGCCGCGATGATGCCCAAGGCAGGCGGCCAGTATGTCTATCTGCGCGAATCGCTGGGGCCTTTGTGGGGCTTTCTGTATGGCTGGACCCTCTTTCTGGTGATTCAAACGGGCACGATCGCCGCGGTGCTGGTGGGCTTCGGCAAGTTTCTCGGGGTATTTTTCCCCACGATCTCCAGCACGCATTGGCTGTGGCACATCGCGCATGTTCCCGCGATTTCGCTGGGGCCGATGGTGCTAGGGAATATGGACATCGGCATCAATACGGCCAACCTGGTCGGCATTCTGATTGTTTTTCTGTTGGCCTTTCTGAACATCTTCGGGATGAACATCGGATCGATGATCCAGAATGTCTTCACTTCGGCAAAAGGGCTTTCGATTGCGGCGCTGATCCTGCTGGGCTTCACGGTGGGGCGCAATCCGATCGCCTGGGCGGCCAACTTCGGACCTGGCCTGCATGAGTTCTGGCGGAATGCGGGATGGTCTTCGCTGCATCCTGTCCAGGTGGGCGTTGGCGGACCAACGGTGCTGGTCCATCTATTTGTGATTCTGGCGGTGGTGCAGGTGGGCTCGCTGTTTTCTGCCGATGCCTGGAACAACATCACCTTCACCGCTGGCGAAGTGAAAAATCCGAAACGGAACATTCCCTTGTCGCTGGTGATGGGTACCGGCTTCGTGCTGACGGTCTATTTTCTGGCTTCCGCGGCGTACATCCTGGTGCTGCCGCTGCATGGCGACCCGCATGGGGCGACGGTGCTCGCGCGAGGGGTTCAGTATGCTTCCGAAGACCGCGTGGGCACGGCGACACTGCAACAGATTTTTCCTTCGGGCGGTGCTTTTCTGATGGCTGGAGCAATCCTGGTTTCGGCTTTCGGCTGCGCCAACGGGCTCTCGCTGGCCGGAGCGCGTGTGTACTACGCTATGAGCCGCGACGGGCTGTTCTTTAAGTCGGTCGGCAAACTGCATCCAAAGTACCGGACGCCGGTCGCGGGGTTGATCGTGCAGGCTGTGTGGGCCGCTGTTCTGTGCATCTCTGGATCGTATGGGCAACTGCTGGACTACATTATCTTCGCGGTTCTGCTCTTCTACATTCTGACCATCGTCGGGCTTTTCGTCCTGCGCTTCAAGAAGCCGGACGAGGCGCGGCCCTACAAGGCCTTCGGCTATCCTCTGCTGCCCGCCCTGTACATCGTGATGGCGGCTTGGATCTGTATCGTATTATTGCGGTACAAGCCACAGTACACTTGGCCGGGCTTGATGATTGTGCTGCTTGGTATTCCTGTTTATCTCTTTTGGTCGCGGCGGCCCTCAGGTCATGAGCCTGCCTAATTCAATTGGAAAGCAACCGTTGAGGAGGAGTTCCCTCATTGATGTCCAGACTACTTCGTATTAAACCGATGTCGATGCTGTCGCAAGAGGCGGGCGAACAAGGCGAACACACGCTGAAACGCTCGCTGGGCGCCATGAACCTGATCACTCTCGGCATTGGCGCGGTCATCGGCGCCGGCATTTTTGTGCTGACCGGGCAGGCGGCGGCCAAGTATGCAGGGCCCGCGGTGGCGCTGAGCTTTGTGCTTGCCGGCATCACATGCGCTTTTGCCGGGCTTTGCTATGCCGAGTTCGCGTCCATCATTCCCATAGCCGGCTCGGCTTACACCTATGGCTACGCTACGCTGGGCGAGTTGGTGGCGTGGATCATCGGCTGGGATCTGGTGCTCGAATATGCGTTTGGCGCTGCGACGGTTGCTTCCGGATGGTCGGGGTACTTCAACAGCCTTTTGCAGCAATACCATATCTACATTCCGCCGGCGCTGACGACGACTACCGGCAACGTGCTGGTCTTCTACAAAGAGCAGTGGATGCCGCTGATGACGGTGCCGCCCGGCGTCGATATTTCGGCGCTGCCGCACGTCACCGGAATCTGCAACCTGATTGCCGTGGCCATCGTTATGGTGATCACGACGATTCTGGTCGTCGGCATCAAAGAGTCGGCAAACTTCAACTCGGCAATTGTCATTATCAAGCTTGGGATCGTAGCTGTTTTCCTCGCCATCGGTGGTTACTTCCTGTTTCGTCACCCCGAGGTTGCAAAGGCGAACTGGCATCCCTTTATTCCACCCTCCGACGGCCATGGCAATTTTGGCTGGGGCGGAATCCCCCGCGGCGCGGCGCGTATTTTCTTTGCCTATATTGGCTTTGACGCGGTTTCGACAGCGGCGCAGGAGGCCAAGAAGCCACAACGGGATATGCCTATCGGCATTCTTGGATCGTTGGCAGTCTGCACCGTGCTTTACATCCTCGTCTCTACCGTGCTGACAGGCCTGGTGCCTTACAGCACGCTGAATGTGGGCGCGCCGGTGGCAGTGGGCATCGATGCGACGGGCGTAAGCTGGGGCGCGACGATGGTCAAAATCGGAGCGGTCTTCGGCCTCGCTACAGTGATGCTGGTGATGCTGCTGGGGCAGACGCGCGTCTTCTATTCGATGTCGAAAGACGGGCTGCTTTGGAAGTGGGCGTCGGCCATCCATCCGAAGTTCCGCACGCCGTGGATTACGACGATCGTCTTCGGCATATTCGCGGCTGTCATGCCGGCAGTTTTGCCCATCGACAACCTTGCCGACCTGGTGAATATCGGCACGCTGCTGGCCTTCACCATTGTCTGCGCCGGTGTCTGGATTCTGCGGGTGCGGCACCCGAATCTGCATCGTCCGTTCAAGACACCTCTGGTTCCGTTAGTTCCGATCCTGGGCATTCTCTCGGCCGGCTATCTGATGACACAACTGGCTTTCATTACCTGGGCGGTGATGATCGGGTGGCTCCTGTTCGGATTGATCATCTACTTTGGGTATTCGCTGAAGCACAGCAAGGTGCAGGCGCTGCCGGTTGCGGTTGAAGGGGACTGATCCGGCCCTGGAACTGATTTGACGAGATGGCCTTCCTTGCGAAGGCCATTTTGCTTTTCCGGCTCTTAATTCGAGATGTTGCTTAGTCATCTGCGATGAACTAAACTAAGTGAACTTAGTTCACTGATGGGATTTGGAGGCTGCGATGGCGACCGTTGGTGTTGGAGAACTGAAGGGGCTGAAGGTCGTCAACATTCATGAGGCAAAGACGCACCTGTCGCGGCTGGTCGAGGAGGCCGCGAAGGGAGAATCGTTTGTGATCGCCAAGGCGGGGAAGCCGATGGTGAAGGTGATCCGCCTGGATGAGGCTGAGCAGGAGAAGCCGAAGCGGCGATTGGGATTCTTGATTGGGAAGATGGAAATCCCCGAAGATTTCGACACGATGTTCCAGAAGGAAATTGAAGAGATGTTCTACGGGGAAGAATGAGATTCCTTCTCGATACACACTTGCTCGTGTGGTCCGGGGCATTTCCGCAAAGGCTTTCGCTGGCAGCGCAAACTCAGATCGAAAATCCTGAGAACGAACTCATCTTCAGCACTGCGAGCATCTGGGAAGCTGCAATCAAGTTCAACCTTGGGCGCAAGGATTTTCAAAAGAATCCGGGCATCCTGCGACGAGAACTGCTTCTGACCGGCTTTGAGGAACTGGCCGTGCTCGGGGAACACGCCGAGGCAGTCTCAGGACTACCACCCATACACAAAGATCCCTTCGACCGCATTCTGATTGCTCAGGCAATGGTCGAAGGGATCACTTTGTTGACTTCCGACAAAGTCGTCGCGCAGTACGCCGGTCCAATCCTACTAGTCTAGAGAGCATTTCCCGGATTTCTGTGGTCTTTTTGGGAAACGATGAAGGTGGATTTTTCTTGAGGAAAAATCCACTTAGCAGTTGCGGCTTCGGTCTACACAATCCGGAAAATGCTATAACGCCGTTAAACAGTTGCCTTGGCGCAAAGTTCATTGAATGCCCGAACCAGCTCTCCTGCAATTTGCGGAGCGGTGCTGGACTCAATGATGTAACGCTGCATCAGATAGACAAGCTTGCCGTCGCGCAGAATGGCGATGGCTGGCGAGGTGGGCGGGTTGCCCTCAAAATAGGAGCGGGCGCGCTCGGTGGCTTCGCGATCCTGGCCGGCGAAGACGGTGATGCTCTGGTCGGGCAGGGTGGCGTGGCTGAGCGCCATGCGGACGCCGGGGCGCATCTTGCCAGCCGCGCAGCCGCAGATCGAGTTGACGATCAGCATCGTGGTGCCTGGCTTGGCCAGAGCAGCGTCGACTTCTTCGGCGCTGCGAGCTTCCTGAATGCCGGCGCGAGTCAATTCTTCGCGCATGGGGATCACCATAATTTCCGGATACATCGCTTGGTCTCCTTTAGACGCAACGCAAAATGCTGAGGTTCGGGGAACCGTCGACGACATGATTCCCTGTATGGATTATACCTCTGCTTTCGCAGCGGATTGTGAACCTGTCCCAGCTTGAGCTCCCCGGTTACGTGGTTCAGGTCATCGGGCCATCTCTTCCACTCCAGCCATTTTCCAATCCATAGAAGGAGTGTTGTAGGCTGACGGAAATGAAGATTCAAGAAAACGTGCCGCTCGCCCCGTTTACCACCTTTGGCATCGGCGGCCCGGCTCGATGGTTTGTCGAGGCGGCAAGCGAGAATGAGATTGTCGATGCGCTCGGCTGGGCGCGTGAGCGGTCGCTGCCGCTCTTTGTGCTCGGTGGCGGAAGCAACCTGCTGGTCTCGGACGCCGGCTTTCCTGGCCTCGTCCTGCGTGTGGCGCTCAAGGGTGTCGACTCCGCGGAAGACGCGGGCAGCCGCCTCTACCGCGCGGCGGCAGGCGAAGACTGGGACGCATTCGTAGCCCGCGCCGTGCAGGAGAACTGCGCCGGCGTCGAATGCCTGGCCGGGGTTCCAGGCACCGTCGGCGGTACTCCGGTGCAGAATGTCGGCGCCTATGGACAGGAAGTTTCGGAGACCATCGACCGGGTGCGGGCGCTCGATCTCGAATCGTTCAGCTTTCGCGAAATGCCGGCGTCCGAGTGCGGCTTTTCTTACCGCCGCAGCCTCTTCAACTCGACAGCCAAAGGCCGTTTTCTGGTGGTGCGAGTCGACTACCGGCTGGCGCCGGACGGGCGGGCGAATCTACGTTATGCAGATTTGCAGAAAGCATTTCCTGTGGGTTCGGTACCTAGCCTTGCCAAGGTTGCGACGGAGGTTCGGAAGATTCGGCGATCCAAGGGAATGCTGCTGGTGGATGGGGATGAGGATTGCCGGAGCGCGGGCAGCTTCTTCAAGAATCCGATCGTTTCGCAGGGCTATTTTGCCGAGCTTACGTCGAAGTCGAAGCAAGAGCCGCCGCATTACCCAGCCGATGCTGGCCAGGTGAAGCTTCCCGCTGCGTGGCTGATCGAAAAGGCCGGCTTCGCCAAGGGATTTTCCCTCGGGCGAGCGGGTATCTCTTCGCGACACACGCTGGCGTTGATCAATCGAGGAGGCGCGACGGCTGCCGAACTGCTTGCGCTTAGGGATGCGATTGTGGCCGGAGTCGAAGCGAGCTTTGGAATTGCGCTGCAGATGGAGCCGGTGCTCGTAGGTTTCTGATAGCGGCTTGGATTTAGCTGGACCCGAGGCGCGCCAGCAGCCGCTTGCGCTCCATCGCCAGGACTTCGCTCGCCGGCCCGAGTGCAGCCAGCTTTCCTTCGTGCAGCAACGCGACTTCCGCTTCAGTCGCCAGCGCGTCGGCGGCGTCGTGAGTAACCAAAATGGCCTGGATATTCTCTTCGCGGAGCCACGCCTGCAACCGAGTGAGCACCTGATCGCGAGCATCGGCGTCGAGCGCGGAGAGCGGCTCATCGAGCAACAGCAGGCGCGGCATTGGCGCAAGGGCCCGCGCCAGGGAAACCCGTTGCGCCTCGCCGCCGGAGAGCGCCCGAGGCGAACGGTCGGCCAAGCCTTCGCCGCCCACCAACTCCAGCATGGCGGAGACGCGCTGCTGCCGCGCAGCATAGCTGAAC
>Ga0302326_10023277_pt1 | contig 12633 bp, 10 predicted proteins | sample Palsa_T0_3_FD_202264 | JGI IMG/M metagenome (GOLD analysis project Ga0302326, IMG submission 202264) | Peat permafrost microbial communities from Stordalen Mire near Abisko, Sweden - Palsa_T0_3 | ecosystem: Environmental > Terrestrial > Soil > Palsa > Peat permafrost | place: Sweden: Abisko... | reverse complement strand
GGCAGCCGTTCGATTCTGGCCGACCCGCGCGATCCGGAAATGAACGCGCGCGTGAACAACGCCGTGAAATTTCGAGAGTGGTGGCGGCCATTCGCACCGTCTCTGCTCGCCGAAGCGGCAGGCGACTATCTCGAAAATCCACCGGATTCCCCGTTCATGATCGTGACTTCGCAAGTGCGGCCCGAAATGCGCACCGTAATTCCGTCGGTAACGCACGTGGATGGCAGCGCAAGGCCCCAGACGGTCGAGCGGGACGTGAATCCTCTCTATTGGCGCCTCATTCGTGAATTCGGAAATCGCACCGGCGTACCGGTGATCATGAATACTTCCTTCAATCTTCGCGGTGAGCCCATCGTTTGCACACCGACCGATGCCATTCGCACATTCTACAGCTCGGGGCTCGACGTGCTCATCCTTGGAAGTTTCCTGGTGGAAAAGTGAACGTGGCGTCGTGCCCGATCGCCTTCTCCTTCCGCGGCCCGCGCGTTCGGCGACGGGTTTAGCTGGTCCGCTATGAAAGCGATAGCCCTGCTCGGGCGGAGGGATGAACCGACGGACGGCGTCGCGGACTATTGCAAATTTCTCGCGCCTGCGCTTTTGAAACACAACATCGAATTGGAAGTCGCGCGAGTGCCGTGGGCGGAGCGCGGCTGGAGCCAAGCGATGCGATGGCTCTCGAGCGAGAGCCGCAAGTGGACCGGCGAGTGGGTTCTGCTTCAATACAACGCGCTGGCGTGGTCGCGACGTGGATTTCCCGTACGCGCAAGACGCGTTCTGAAACTCCTGCAGCGACGCGGTGCCCGCTGCGGAATAGTGTTTCATGATGCGCAAGCGTTCGAGGGCCTACGATTTCGCGACCGGTTGCGCGGGATGATTCAAAACTGGACGATGTTGGAACTTTATAAGCACGCCGAACGAAGCGCTTTCACAGTGCCACTGAGTTCGGCGGAGTGGTTGCCTTCGGAGCGCTCACGCGCAGCATTTATACCCATCGGCGCCAACATTCCAAGCCTCTACATACGAAGGAGTTACACGGCGGCCGAAACTCCGAAAGTTGTTGCGGTTTTCAGCATCACCGGCGGAGAGGCGTGTGCGCGTGAGACGCAGGATATATCGCACGCCGTTCGCAGCGTGAATGCCCAACTTGGCCCTGTACGGCTTGAAGTTTTTGGCAGGGGCGCAGAGTACGCGCAAGAATTGCTGGAGGAGACGCTGGGCGTTCCTGGAATTGAGCTTCATGTGAGAGGCGTCATACCTGCCGACGAAATCACACGGACTCTCGCGGCCGCACACGTTTTGTTATTCGTTCGAGGAGTTATAAACTCGCACCGCGGAACCGCGATCGCCGGGATTTCTTGTGGCCTTCCCGTTGTCGCGTACGGAAAGGCAGGAGACGATCCCGCAATTGACGCCGCGGGATGCCGGCTCGCTCTTTGGCATAATCCAAACGCGCTGGCCGCGGAACTCCGTCACGTCCTCTCGGATGCTCGACTCTGGCAAGCCTTGCACGAACGAAGCCTGCGGGCGCAGGCGGAATACTTCTCGTGGGAGGCGGTCGCCAGCCGCTATGCGCAGCTTCTTTCAACGTCGGAGACCCGGCAATGAGGAATGGGAAATACCGTGTGTTGTTGCTGAGCGAACATCCCGTTCAATACAACGTATCTCTTTGGCAAAGAAACGCCGAGCATCCTCGAATGGATATTCTTGTGGCGTATTGCAACCTTCGCGGCGCGTTCCCTGCGTTAAATCCTGGATTTGGCGTTGAGATCGCGTGGGACATTCCTCTCCTGGAGGGCTATCCATGGATCCTCCTGCAAGCCGCGGAAGACAATCGAAACGGCAATGGACGCCCGGGACTGTTTTCGAAAGCCTTATGGGAACTGGTGCGGCACGGAGATTTCGATGCGGTCTATGTGGGAGGCTACTATTTTCGCGAAGCCTGGACAGTGATACTCGCGGCAGCACTCTCCGGGATTCCACTAATCTTAAGCACGGATGTGCACGAACTCAGAAGCAGGCTAGCTCGGTCTACGATTACACAGGCGGTGAAACGCGTGATCGTCTCGCGGATCTTTCAAATGGCGGGCGCTGTCATTGCGGGCTCGAGTGGCACCGTTGAATATCTGAAGTCGCTTGGAGTTCCAGAAAATCGAATCTTTCTCGGCGGCAACACCGTGGACAACGAGTGGTGGACGGAGCGTTCGGAACAAGTCGATCGGACCGAATTCAGGCGCACATGGAAGATACCGGCCGACGCCCCTGTAGTTCTGTACTGCGCAAAGCTACAACCTTGGAAGAGACCAGGGGATTTGCTTGCGGCCTTCTCTCAGGCTGCTGTTCCGGAAAGCTTTTTGGTCTTTGCAGGCGACGGACCGCTGCGTGCGAGCCTTGAGGCGCAAGCAGCGAGCCTCGGAATCCTCGACCGCGTTCGCTTCCTCGGCTTTGTGAATCAATCCGGATTGCCGAACGTATACACTTCGTTTGACTTGTTGATCTTGCCTTCGGACTACGAACCTTTTGGTTTGGTGGTGAATGAGGCTATGCTCTGCGGATGTCCTGCCGTCGTCAGCGATCGCGTTGGCGCGAAATACGATTTGATTCGTGAAGGCGAGACCGGGCGCGTATTTTCTTGCGGCGATGTGGACGGACTCGCGAAGATACTGCGCGCTATGCTGAGCGATCGATCGGAGACGCGCCGAATGGGGGCGCGAGCTAAGGAGCGCATGAAATCGTGGACTCCGCAAATGAACGTGGCCGCGTTCGTCAAAGCCATCGAACATTCTCTCCAGGATAAGGCTAGAACAAATATTGAAGTGTCGAAATGAAGTTGCTTCTCTACTCGCATGATTGGGCCCCGACGATTGGCGGCGTGCAGACAATCACGCGGCTGCTTGCCGACGGACTCGCCAATCGCCCAGTCAGCGATTCTGACAGCAACGAACCGACAGAGGTCACGCTCGTCACGCTGACGCCTCGCGGCAACATGGATGACGCGAAACTGCCTTACCGAGTAGTTCGCTCGCCAAATCTCATCCAGTTGGTCTCACTAATGCGGCAGGCTGATTTGGTTCATTTGGCTGGCCCAAGTCTGGGCCCGTTATTGATTGGCTGGCTCCTTGGGAAGCTCGTCGTCGAGCACCACGGTTACAACTCGATCTGTCCGAACGGCCTGCTCTTCTACGAACCCGACGAAACAGCATGCCCGGGTCATTTCATGGCTCGGCGATACTGGAAATGCCTTCGTTGCAACGCCGGGAAACTCGGACTCCTTGGCAGTCTAAGAGCGCTTGCTCTGACTTTTCCACGGCGGTGGTTATGTCTTGGGGTCGCACGTAACATCGCGGTCACGGAGCACGTCCGGAACCGGATCTGCCTTCCGCGATGCGAAGTCGTCTATCACGGGGTTTCGGCTTCTCCTCCCGCGCACTTGTCGTCGCGAGACTGCACTTTTCCGATGCACTTCGCCTATGTCGGCCGGCTGGTCAGTATAAAAGGGCTCGACTTGATCATCGGCGCAGTCCAAGATCTGCGAAATCGAGGAGCCTCGTTCCACATAGACATCATTGGAGATGGCCCCGAGCGGGAGCATCTCGAGCGGTTGGCATCGGAGCACGGACTGAACGATGTGATCTCGTTTCTCGGATTCCTCGAAGGCGAGGAGCTGGAAAAAAAAGTCTCTGACGTAGCGGTCGTCCTGATGCCATCGATATGGGAGGAAACTGCGGGATTAGCCGCGATGGAGCACATGGCTCGAGGAAAGCCTACGATCGTCTCCGACATTGGCGGATTGGCCGAAGTTGTCGCCGATTCTGGCTTGAAATTCTCTCCTGGCAATCCGCGAGCTCTGGCTGATCAAATGTCAAAGTTTCTTGAAGATCCGGATCTTGTCCGCCGCTTAGGTGCCGCAGCGCTGAAACGCGCCAGCGAATTATTTCGAGTCCGGAATATGATCGAGAATCACCTCCAGATTTATCGAAATGTCTGAGTTACGCGTGGGAAGCAATTGGGAATTGAAGGCGGATCACGACATGGCGGAGAGGTCTCGGGCGTGAAGCCATCGGAAGTCCTCAAGGCGGTCGTCAGGAACGTGGTACCAAGGCCGGCGCGCAACTGGCTTCGCTCGCCGTACAGGTCCGCCGAATGGCTCTGGGACGCAGCAGCGTTCTCCTTTGGGGCTGGGAAAACTTTGCAGGTCTCGCCTGGTTGGTCGGTCATTTGCCACCCTCGAGCGTATAGAATCGCCTATCGAGATCAAATCAATGATCCGCAGCAGCGCGAGGAATTCCAATGTTTCCTATCCCATTGCTCGAGTGAGATGTTTTTATTCGATATCGGCGCGCACTTCGGCATCTTCAGCCTGGCGGCAGCACACTTCGGCGGAAGGACAATCGCGGTCGATCCCTCTCCGATAGCCACGCGTATGATTCAGACTCAAGTTGATCTCAACGGATACGCTGACAGAATTCGGATAGTCCGTGCAGCTCTGAGCGACAGAGACGGCTCGATGGGCCTCGTAAGCACTGGAGTGTTCTCCGACGGTTATTTCCAGGTGGCTAGAGGACATCCCAACAGGGACCTGACCGATACTCCCGCTATGACGATTGATCACATGACTCTTCGCTTCGGCGCACCCACGCACATCAAAATTGACGTCGAAGGGCACGAAGCCGCGGTTCTGCGTGGGGCCACGGCCACACTCGGCAATGTTCCGCCGCTTCTGTTCCTCGAACTTCACAACGAAGTGATTCTCTCCGATCAAGGGGATCCGGCTTCCGCACTCGATGAACTCGAACGGATTGGATATGAAACCTTTGCTTTAAACGGAGAGAGGATCGACAGAAAAGCGATTCTGGAGAAACCGATCATTCGAATTGTGGCGCGAAAGAGTCCCCGTCATTCCGGCGAATAGTGCATCACGGAAATACGCGGTGATCCCGGTCTGGCGTTTCCTTGGGGGATCCGACAGGCCTGGGCGCTGCCGGAATCTACGCATACATATTAATTATTAGAATTAGTTTTTAAAATGGTAAATGGCGGGTTGCGATGATAAGTTCAGAGCCTGCAAACATCCGGAGAAATATACGGCCGCGCGAGAGGGCGCGCATGCGATCTTCACTGAAGATCGCATCGTTTCGGAGCATTTGGACCCTACATGAAATTCTGATGTCCTGCGGCATGCTGATCGTCGTGCGCGGCTAATTCGACTTCCGTGTGTTCCGTTTCGGAACACACGCCGCGGATAGAGCCTACTCTCAGAACCGGCAACCGACTTCTCTCTTCCGCACCCGGGCAGTCCCGCGCTACAATAACGCGATTACAGGCACTCTTGCAGGGACTCGGACGGAGGAGCGCTCGGTGGGAAGCCGATTCGGCAGTAGCGTAACCGACTTGAGCAACCGATTTCGAGGAGTATAAAAGCGCTGGCACTCGGCAAGAACGAGAGGACTTCGTGGTTAACAAACGCGACTCGCGCCGTCTTGGATCGCGTTCCCGCCAGGCGCTATCCTTGCCCAGAGTACAGCGGTATCTTCGAACACTACTGCATGTGCATCGACTGGGCCGCAGCTCAGGTGAAGTCCTTCAGATCATTGTCGAATCCACATGATGTATTGATGAATATTTCGAGGTCGGCCGATTGACTCTCTGAAGATTGATGTTGAGGAAGCGGAGGCCAGCTTCCTGAACGGCGCTCGCAAGCGGATTGTTCCTCGACGGAATTGAGATTCACTATTTCGAAAGGCATTCTGAAAAAAATCCCAAGGGCAACAAATGCTCCTCGACTGGGGTTTTGAAATTCGCTGGATGTATCAGTCCGAAACCTGGACATCGCAGCTCGATGCGACCTCGGAAGCGCCAAAAGGGTTAGAGTCGAGTACGTTGGCACAGACCAAAAACTGAAATGCCGAATATCTCATCTATAAGACCGAGAGATCAAACCGTGGTCGGACTAGCGGTTACGGTGTTCGGGCTCATCGTAGCCTGGGAGATGGCGAAATGGATTTCCGGCGGGCAGATGAAGGATGTGATGTACGTCTTCCTCGGTGTATTGGTCTGCTTGTTCGGTGCTGTCATCATTCAGAATTGGCGAACCGGCTTCTACCTGTTTCTGTTCTGGCTGGTTTTCGAAGATCTGGTTCGCAAGTATCTGGGCAACAATATGGCGATTTACTTCGGCAAGGACGTCCTGGTTATTCTCACCTACATCTCGCTCTTTCTATCCGTGCGCAGAGGCAGCGACAAAGTCTTCCGGCCGCCTTTCGCAATTTCGCTCGCCATCATGATCTGGTTCGCTGTGATTCAGTCGTTCAATCCGTATTCACCCAGCCCGCTGTACGGAGTACTCGGCATTAAACTTGATTTTCTTTACGCCGGGCTGATGTTCGTAGGCTACGCGCTCCTTCGGAGTGACGACGATTTAACCCGATTTATCAGCGTGAGTATGATCCTGGCGGCGGTCGTCTCGGTACTCGGGATCGTCCAATCGATCCTCGGCCTTCAATTCCTGAATCCCGCCTCTCTTGCCCCTGAACTCAAGGAGATGGGTGAACTTCAAAAGTTCTCGCCGATTTCACACGAGTTGCTCAATCTGCCAAGCTCGGTGTTCGTCAGTGCGAGCCGGTACTCGTCATTTATGTTGGTGGCGACGATGTTCGGATTAGGAGCGTCGGGCTACATGTTGTTACGCACCAGCGCCCGGGGTCGGAAACTTGTCTGGGTCTGCCTCGGCTTGATTGCAGCTGGAGTCGTCGTATCGGGCTCGCGAGGCGCGCTCGTCCTCAGCCTGGTGACTACAGCCGTAACGAGCGCCGCCTTCATCTGGGGTGCGCCATGGAGGACCGGGCGTGTCCACCGAATGGTTATCTCCATCGGGCGCTCGGCCGTCGCGATTGTGGTCGGAGTAGTGTTGGTCGTCGTCTTTTACCCCGCCGCCTTGGGCGGCAAAGTTGCATTTTACTCTGAAACACTTCTGCCGAGTAGCGATGCGTATCAACTGTCGGATCGACTGTGGGATTATCCTCTCTATAATCTGGGGTTAGCTTTCTCAGTACCCCATTGGGCAACCGGCTACGGCACGGGAACGTCGTCATTGGGCGTACAGTATGTCGCAAGGCTCCTTCAGGAGAAGCCACTTGGCATAGGAGCTGAATCTGGATATGGGACGATCGTCATTGAATTCGGAATTGTGGGTCTCGCGCTCTGGATCATGTGGACGTCAGTTCTTGTATTCAGTTGCTGGCGTGTTGTCATGACGCTCCGCCAGACTCGTGTGTTCCCGCTCGCTTTCATGACGCTCTGGTTTACGTTCATCCTGCTGTTTCCACAAACCTTCACCTCGATAAATGCTTATCAAGATTATCTCGTCAACGCCTATCTCTGGCTGTTCATCGGCATGCTTTTTCGGCTGCCCGAGATAGTGGCCACCGGTCCCATCCCGGTTCCGGCCCAAAACGTCGCGACCTCAGCCCGGCCGTAAGTGGAAATGACGCGCCGCAGACCGATTCTCGCAGTTGTCTCCCCGTTCATCGACAAGCGCCACGGCACCGAGCGGCAGGTAGCGGAATGGATTTCTCAACTGCTCGAGGACTTCGATGTCCATCTCTATTGCCAGCGCGTGGAAGACATGGATCTCTCAAGGCTCCGCTGGCATCGTATTCCGAAGTTTCCTGGGCCGCACCTGTTGAATTTTGCGTGGTGGTTTGTGGCGAACCATCTTCGGCGCTGGTGGGATAGGAGGGTTCGCGGCATCGCGTATGATCTTGTATATACGCCGGGCACGAACTGTCTCAATGCCGACGCGATCTCGGTGCACATTGTGTTCGCGGAATTTCTACGCCAGATGGGTCCCGAGCTTAGCTTCTCCCGAAATTCAATGCTCTCCTGGGCTTGGCTGGCTCACCGCCGGCTCTACTACCGCCTGATCATGTACCTCGAGCGCCGGCTCTATACGAAGCCGCGGGCCCAGCTGATTGTCTATGCCAAAAAGACCGAGGATGACCTAAATCGATTCTACGGCCCTCACGATCCTCTGCCCGTGGTGTACATCGGCGTGGATCACAAAATATTCAATCCAGAAATTCGGGCTGCGCGCAGAAGCGAAGCACGCCGCGAGCTTGGCATCGCCGAGAGACAAGTCGCACTTTTGCTCGTGGGCAATGATTGGCGGAAAAAAGGACTCTTTACTCTTCTCGACTCCCTTCCATTGCTCTCCGATCTGCCCGTCCTGCTCCTCGTTGCCGGCAATGACGAGAGGCACTCCTACGAATCCATCATCAAGAGTTCCCGACTCGGCGAGCGAGTCCGCTTTCTGCCCTCGCGGCAGGATGTCGCCTTTTACTACGCCGCGGCCGATGTATACGTCGGGCCGTCCCTCGAAGACACCTTCGCGTTGCCGCCTGAAGAAGCGATGGCGTCAGGACTACCCGTAATCACGACGGTAACGAACGGCACGTCGGAGATCATGACCGACGGCGTGGACGGTTTCATCCTTGACGATCCAAGCGACGCTAAGGAGCTCGCGTCCAGGATTCGCCTCCTAGCTGAAGACTTCGCACTGCGTCGGCGCATCGGTGAGGCCGCCGCACAAACGGCGAAAAAATACACCTGGGAAAGCAACGGCCAGCAGTTTCGCGAAATCTTTTCAGGAATTCTGCAGCGAAAAGAAAAATCGACCGCTGATTCGATCCGCCAGGAACAATAAACTGGGCTAGGCGGACTAAAGGATTTCTTCCTTGAGATCATCCGTCTCGAGCATTCGCCCTGAATCCATCGAGTGCCTCGCGCTCTCGCCCCGTTCATGAATCGTTCGAAGAATCGAGCAGCGATGTCTATTTCGAAAGCGGCTCTCCGAACACAGCCAGTATTTCACTGCTCTCACGCAACGGGCGACCATCGAGCGATGTAAGCTGATATGCGAACTGTTGAAGCAACTCACAGCAGCGGGAGTGTACTTCCAGGCCGTGTGTGGCCAAGAAAATCGTCGGATGATACCTCGCGAGTAGAGTCGAAGCCCCGAGCAACGCGTCGTACTCACTGCCCTCAATGTCGCATTTGATGACGTTCGGAGGCGGCATCGCCCTTGAAAAGACGAAAGCATCGAGTGAAACTGTCCGGACCGAAAGTGTAGCGTTTGCATCCTGGCTGAGATGTCCCATGGTTGACGCAGGGCCCGGGGAAAAAGTGGCTAGACCTTCCGAGCGGCCTATCGCAACATCGCAGACAACGCAATTCGTGACCAAGTTCATCTCCAGGTGCTTTCGCAAGAAACCGAGATTTTCGGGAAACGGCTCAAAGCTGAATACGCGCCCTTCCGGACCCACGAGTACACTCGCGAGAAGCGAGTAGAAACCGACGTGCGCTCCGATGTCATACACGACATCCCCGGGACGGATCGACGCTGCAAAGGCTGCCTGTTTGCCGTGCTCGTAGCTCCCGAGCCAACAGCCGTGATTGCTCGAACCAACGATCCACCGCTTACCTCGCAACGGACCCTGAAGAATGGGCACGCGGGCGCTCTTGGGGATTAGGCGAAGAGGAAGACGCAGCGCTCTGCCAAACAGGCTGCGATAATCGGTGAGTTCAGAAAAATTCACAATCGGATCTGATTCGACGCTCGTCTCGCAAAACGCAACGATTGTATTATGGGTGCCTGGGAATTCCATAGCCGGTATCGCCTTTTCCAGCAGGGCCTGGATTCCCGACTGACAAGATGTCCCTGCCTGCTTTCTGCTTTTCGTACACCCGGGTCATGGGACAATATTCGGTGGCAACATTATGATTGTCGGACTTTTCCCGGATCTCCTCTCAGTTGGCGGAATTCAAACGGCCGGGCGCCACACAGCCGCCGTGCTAGCGAGGATCGCCGCAGAACGAAGCTGGCAGACGCGATTTCTGAGCTTGAATGATCCCGTGGGCCGTCACGAAACCGCAGCCGGCGTCCAGTTCGAATTTGACGGCTTTGGCCGCGCAAAGCTCCGCTTCATGCTCGAAGCCTTGAAGCTCGCGCGCCCCGATACGCATCTTGTCGTGGCAACGCATCCGAATCTCGCTGTTCCGGCCGCGGGAATGCGCGCCAAAGTTCGAGGTCTGCCCCTCATTGTAATGTCACATGGCGTTGAAGTTTGGAAGCCTCTAAGCCGTCTGCGCCAAGTCGGCCTTCGCGCCGCCGACTGCGTCCTTGCGCCGAGCCAATACACGGCTGCCAGACTTCACGATGTGCAGCAGATTCCAAGCGAGCACATTCGAGTGTTGCATTGGGGACTCGATCCTGCTTTCCTCAATCTCGCGAGCGCCGCAGATAACCTGCCGTTGCCCGATTCGATCCCGCGGTCTCGCTACGTTCTGGCGGTCGGCCGCTGGGCCTCGGCCGAGCGGTACAAAGGATTCGACACGTTGATTCGCACTCTTCCTCTACTCCGACGCGCCGTGCCCGATCTTCACCTCGTGTTCGTCGGCGAAGGCGACGATCAGCCTGCTCTCGAAGATTTGGCCCGCTCGTTAGACGTGCGCGAGCGCGTACGATTTGTCAGCGGGCTTAGCGGAGCGCAACTCGTCGCGGCCTATCGCCAAGCCGAGATTTTCGCGCTGCCGAGCAGCGGCGAAGGGTTCGGCTTCGTATTTCTGGAAGCGATGGCTTTGGGCAAGCCCGCAGTCGGTGGAAATCACGGCGGAATTCCCGATATCATCCAAGACGGAGTCACGGGCTTCCTCGTGCCTCACGGAGATGCTGCGCGGCTCGCCGAGCGCCTGACGCTTCTACTGACCGAGCCGCCGCTGGCCGCCGAGATGGGGCGGCGAGGCCGCGAGCGTGTGCTTCAGCATTTCCGTTTCGAGGATTTCGAAACCGGGTTTCGGGAAATTCTCGTGCAAATTTGTCCGGCGACACGGGCCCATTGAGAATCCTGCAAATCTCGCAAACGTATTATCCGTTCCTGGCCGCCGGCGGCCCTCCGACAAAGGTGCGCGCGATTGCCACAAGGCTCGCGCTTAGAGGTCATTCGGTCACAGTGCTGACCGCCGATTTTGGCGTCAGCCGTCATGCCGCGGAGCTTGAGAACCTCAAACGATGCAAGTGGGGCTGGCGGAGCACAAACGACGGGGTGGAAACCATTTATCTGCGGACACTTGCGAGATATCGGAGCCTCACGCTTAATCCGGATGTGATGCGCTTTGCCCAAGAAAGGCTCCAGCAGACAGATGTCGCGCATATCTACGGGATTTACGACTTCATTGGACCGGCAGTAGGTCGTTACTGTTCGCGCTGCTCCGTTCCGTATGTCCTTGAGCCGATCGGTATGTTTCGCCCGATTATCAGAAGCCTTCGACTGAAGAGGCTATATCACAGGAGCATCGGCGAAAGGCTCATTCGTGGAGCGCGATTCTTGATCGCGACATCAAGCCAAGAAAAGCAGGAATTTCTAGCCGAGGGTATCGAAGAAAGCCGAGTGGTGGTGCGCCGCAACGGCATTGACGTGCCAGCCACGTTGCCTGCCGCCGGTACATTTCGGGCTCGTTGGTCCATCCCTAACGACACGAAACTCATCCTTTTCCTCGGACGTCTCATCTCAAAGAAAAGCCCCGAAATGCTAATCACAGCTTTCGCTTCATGGCGGAATAATGCCGGGCGAGGTACGCGCGCAATCCTGGTGCTCGCCGGGCCCGAGGAGGAACTCTCTTATCTGCGCGAACTCAAGGAACTCAGCGGAAAGCTCGGTGTGGATAAAGCGGTTCTGTTTAGTGGGCCGCTGTATGGCGATTCGAAGTGGGCCGCCTACCGAGATGCCGACATATTCGTGCTTCCGTCTCAACATGAAAATTTCGGAAATACGGCGGCGGAATCGGCGGCCTGCGGCACGCCCGTGATCGTCACTGATCAATGCGGCGTCGCTCCGTACATCGCCGGACGTGCTGGCGAGGTAATACCATACGACGCCGCGGCGCTTGAATCCGCCCTCGCATCGTTCCTGGGGAGGCTTGATCCGCGAGATTCATATCGTGAGGGCTGTGCTGCGGTCACTCGCGAGCTTTCGTGGAATGAACCCGTGTCCGAAATGGAACAACTCTATCGGCTTTGCGTTGAGAAGGCGATGGCACAATGAAGCGCAAGTCGCTATTCGAAGCGGCTTGGTACCTCGTAAATGCCATGCTCATTTTTTCGACCGTTCTTTGCCTCTATAGCTTCGCCTGGGAATATTCCACCCGAAAATATCTTCAAGGATTCTCGGAAGCAATAATTCCAGCTAGCGCGACCCCAATTGAAAAGGTCGAGACAATTCTCAATTGGATGTCGAATGGGCCTTCGCGCCGCACAAGTCGCGACCCGCATGGCATCTCCGATAGAGATCCCGAGGAAACGCTGAACTATCAGGCCCTCTTGCGCGTCTGCGGCACGGCGACAAATGCGTTCACCAACTTGGCGAACGCAAGCGGCGTCCCATCACGCAGATTACTATTATTAAATGAGAGCAAGACGGCAAAACACGTCGTCGCGGAGGTTCGCATCGACAATCAGTGGATCGTCGTGGACCCGTCTTTCCGTGTGATACCCCGGGGTCCTGACGGCAGTGTTCTTACGCGAGATGACCTCGCCCGACCTGACATCTTCAAGTATGTCTTCGAGCGCGTTCCAGGCTATCC
>Ga0302326_10023275_pt1 | contig 12633 bp, 9 predicted proteins | sample Palsa_T0_3_FD_202264 | JGI IMG/M metagenome (GOLD analysis project Ga0302326, IMG submission 202264) | Peat permafrost microbial communities from Stordalen Mire near Abisko, Sweden - Palsa_T0_3 | ecosystem: Environmental > Terrestrial > Soil > Palsa > Peat permafrost | place: Sweden: Abisko... | reverse complement strand
CGAGGCCGCTGCCGGAGAGGGTCGCCTGGCCGGATATCGTATAGGTACTGACCACGGGACTAGCAATGAAGCTGGCGGTCTGGTTGCCGCCTAGGTTTGGGAAGCTCTGGTTGGGAGGCGTGAAGGTGTATCCGGCGAGCGATGGCGTGACCATGTACCCGCCGCCTGCCGGTACGGTGAAGCCGTAGTTGCCCGAGCCGTTTGTGGTGGCTGTGCTGCTCGCGGAGCCGCTCAGTGTGATGGCGACTCCACCGAGGCCGCTGCCGGAGAGGGTCGCCTGGCCGGATATCGTATAGCCGACGCTACTCGCCACGCCGGGCACCAGGCGAATCCGGTAGTTGAACGTGTCCGCGATTAGTAGGTCCCCAGCGGGGTCCGCGGCAATCCCTCCGGGGTACGTCAGCGACGCGCTCGTCGCTGGCCCACCATCCCCGGCGTAACCGGATGTACCGTTGCCCGCCACCGTGGTTATCACGCCGCCCGGAGTGACCATGCGGATGCGCTGGTTTCCCGAATCGGCGACGAACAGGTTGTCGGCGCCATCCACGGCCACTCCCTCTGGATATGCCAGCTCAGCGCTGGTGGCCGGTCCGCCATCTCCGGAATAGCCGGATGTACCGGTACCAGCGACCGTGGTGATTGCGCCGGTGGGATCTACCTGGCGGATGACATTGTTGCCCGAGTCGGCGATGAAGAGATTGCCCGCAGCATCGACCGCGACCGATGAAGGATAGTTTAACGTGGCGCTCGTTGCAGGCCCCCCGTCACCGGAGTAGCCGTAGGTACCGTTCCCAGTTACGGTGGTTATCACGCCGCCCGGAGTGACCATGCGGATTCTGTTATTAAACGTGTCCGCGATGAGCAGGTTGCCGATGCCATCCACGGCCACCCCCTCTGGATATGCCAGCTCAGCGCTGGTGGCCGGTCCGCCATCTCCGGAATAGCCGGATGTACCGGTGCCAGCGACCGTGGTGATTGCGCCGGTGGGATCTACCTGGCGGATGACATTGTTGCCCGAGTCGGCGATGAAAACATTACCCGAACCTTCGACAAACGCCACGGAAGACGGGTAGTTTAGCGTGGCGCTCGTTGCCGGCCCTCCGTCACCAGAGTAGCCGTACGCACCGTTGCCCGCTACCGTGGTTATCACGCCGCCCGGAGTGAGCATGCGGATGCGATTGTTGCCGGCGTCGGCGATGAAGAGATTGCCAGCACCGTCCGCCGCCGCCCCGTAAGGCTCGTTTAACTGCGCGCTGGTCGCCCCGCCTCCATCCCCGCCGTACCGGTAGAGTCCGTCGCCCGCAATGGTGCTGATGATGCCGCTCACGACAATCTTACGGACTCTTTGGTTGTATTCGTCCGCAATGAGCACGTCCCCGGAGCTATCCACGGCTACTCCGTCCGGGAGGGTAAGCGAGGCGCTGGTAGCTGGACCGCCGTCCCCGCTATAGGCATAGACGCCATTTCCGGCGACGGTCGTGATGACGCCACCGGCGCTGACTTCGCGGACCCTCAGGTTGCTATAGTCCGCGATAAACAAATCGCCTGTGCCATCCACCGCGACGCTCTGGGGATTGCAGAGTGACGCAGCGGTCGCCAGGCCGCCGTCTCCCGCAAACGAACAGGTGCCGTTACCGGCTACCGTCGTGATGATGCCGGCTGGGCTCACTTCGCGGATTCGGTTGTTGGACGAGTCTGCGATGAACAGGTTCCCAACTCCGTTAACCGCCACCGCCATCGGCGAATTCAGTTCGGCGCTCGTGGCGCGTCCGCCATCTCCGTAATACCCGGCTCGTCCGTTACCGGCTACCGTCGTGATGATGCCGGCTGGGCTCACTTCGCGGATTCGATTGTTGTACGAGTCCGCGATAAATAGGTTCCCGGCTCCGTCAACCGCCACCCCGATCGGCGAATTTAGCTCGGCGCTCGTGGCGGCTCCGCCATCTCCGGAATAGCCGGCTAGCCCGTTACCGGCTACCGTCGTGATGATGCCGGCTGGGCTCACCTTCCGGATTCGGCTGTTACTCAGGTCGGCAAAAAAGAGATTGCCCGCGCCGTCCACAGCGATTCCGCAAGGATTATTGAGCGCTGCGCCCGTAGCTTGCCCGCCGTCGCCGGAGTAACCCGGACTGCCATTCCCCGCGACAACGGTCAGCATCCCGGAGGCATCAACCTTGAGGACAAAGTTATTCGAGGTATCGGCGACATAGTAGTTCCCCACCGAATCCGCTGCGACCGCCGAGACGAAACCAAGCGGCGTCCCGAGCGCGGGCAAGGGCGCGCCCGGAAACGCCCACGTCGATCCGGCGATTGTTGAAATGTTCTGGGACTCCGCGCCGATGGCAGCAGAGAGCAACACTATTCCGCAACAGATTCCACGCCTCATTTACGATTGCTCACTTTCTAACGAACGTCCCGAACCAGGTGGTCTTCATGATCGGCCCAATTCTTCGCTAACACACCCGGCTACGGCACGCTTACGGCCGCTATTCCGCTTTGGGCGACTTGCCGGGTCCCGCTGAAGTAAAGTACGCGGTAAAAAAGCGTCCGTTGCGAGATGGCCGGAACCGAAATCGTGCACCCAGCGGGGGCGGGGCACGGCATTCCCGCTGGCATCTCGCTCTTGAAGTAGAAGGGAGGCGGGCTATCCGAGTACGGCGGGCTTCCGACCTGCGCGGCGTTTGCCCAGCACGGGTCATGCCGTGTGGTGCAGTCCATGAATGCGGGTTCAGAATAACCGGCGGGTAAACCATTTTCCTGGTAGCCAAACTCAATCACCGCGCTGTCCGCGCCGCTGTAAGACGGCACCGTCATCGCCTCGGGTATGAACTGTCCGCGGTTGTAAACATCGGTAGCCGGGTAGCTCGGAATCAGCGCCATCCACATATCCTGGCGTTGGTAGTTTAAAAATTCGGCGCGGAACAGCAGCCACGAGCTGTCCGGCAGCGACGAGCTGTGGGGCAGCAGACGGTTGTTTTCAAAACCGGTGACCATGCGGAGACGCGACGTCGCACTGACCAAGGTGCGGGTATACGCGCCGGACAGATCGCTTCCGCCCGGAGGGGACAGCGCGAACTGCCGGATTGCGTTGGCTGACGCTCCGATGTTTCCCACGCAGATGTCGTTGCCAACGCCCAGTGGGATACCCCCGTGAACCGCGGAACCAGAGCAATAGATGGGGCTTCCCTGGGGATCTGCAGGAATGACTCCCGGACAGTTCACGTAGATTTCACCGGGCACGCTGCCTGGATAACACTCCTCGCCAGCGCGTGTGACGCAGTACGTGTAGGACTGCGCTATGTCTCCGGTGATGGTGGAGGTCGTGGGCGTACTGAGAGTTGGATTGCTGAGGTCGATAAGCGGGTGGGAGCCGCAACTCGCGCCAGTGGCTACCACCTTGCGGTTAATCGGCGCCGCGCACGGCGGCGCGAGACAACTACTGGCAAAAACGATGTTGTCCGGGTCGGCCGAGACTGGCGTGGCTTTGTAAAGCTGGCCCGTCACCGGGCTAAATCCCGGGTCGTTCATTCCGCCCTGGACCGGGATATTATCGAACGCGTAGCTAGCGTTGTTGGGGTCGTTCGCGGCCGCGGGATTGGGGTGGGCGCCTGCATCAGAGCCCCATGGAGCGCCGTACGTGCAGTTGACACTCGCATCGCAGGCGAATCCTGGGTTCGTGCTCGTATAATTCACGCCCTGCTGATACGTGAAGTCTTGAGGTGGCGGGTAGGGATTTGGATAGGTGTCGGGATTGGGGAGGTCGTCGGCAAACGGAAAGCCCAAGATTGTCGGCACCGATCCCACGATGGTCTGGTAGCCCGTCGGCCACTCATAGTTGGTCTGACCCCAATTGGGTACGTTTACCGCTTCTGCCTCGCCGCCATCCCGCCATTCGCCATGACCGTTATTTTCGTTCGTGTCCATGATTAAACAGTTTCCATGCGGATCTGGCGATCCGCTGCAGCCCGCGAGCGGGTTCCAAAATACCTGAACGGCCTGACTCTGGGGCGTTCCACCGGGAGGAATCAAGCTCTGGTAGCTCGCCCACCATAATGCAATCGGCCCCGTCGCGGGCAGTTCCGCGCCGTAAGTCTTCCGCCGAAAGATCCATGCACCGTCGACGCTTTCGTAGTTCTTGATCTCCAAGGTCGCTAGCTCGTTAGCCTGATATATCCAGTTGCAAAACCCGGCGGTAATCGTCGTTATGCACGCCGTATCGCCGATTTGCGTGGTACGCAGTTCCCCCGGCGTTCCAAGAAACGGGCCAGACGGGGACGCGAAGTATGGCTCATAGCCCGTCACGTTCCCGACGGTGTAGCTGTTGATTTGAATCAGAAAGCAATCGTTGCCGGATGGTAAGCCATAGGTTGCGCAACTCACACCACTCGGCGGAACGCTGGTATTGGACGTGTTGATGGGTTCGTATTGGTTGCCGTCTATCGCTAGCCAGCCGGTCTCTCCGGTCTCGGTGAAGGCGTGGATGCTACGGCCCGTAAGCGCTCCCTGCCCGGAAGACACCGGACCGGGCGGCGTATTGAACGTATTGATCGCCCCTATAATCCGTGGACCTGCAGCGGCTCCGGCGTCAGCCGCGATCCCGTTTCCGGGCGCGAATGCAAAGATCCAGCCTGGACTGTCCGATCCGATCGAGTTGCAGCCGAGGAAGAATACTGCGGTGGACATCGCGCCCTCAAGGCTGCAATTCCAGCCCCCGGTGGCCGAGTGCTCATAATATGACGGCAGAAATGTCGGATCAAAACGAGCCATCTGCTGGACAATGCTCTCCGGCATGCTGGTTTGCGGGGTCAGATTCGTGAACGTCAAGCCATTATTCCAAGTGACCGAGTACGGCGTAGTCGATGACACAGTAGCGTTTTGGATCTGCGGAATGCCAGTGGCGGCCTGCGGGACCGTGGGCTGGGAAGGCGTAGTTCCGGGATTGAACACGCCCTGAATCACCAGGGGGCTGGCGCCGGCGGGATCTGTGCCGACCATGTAAAAGGTAAAGTTCGTTTGGGTCTGGTCGATGCTCGCGCTCTCCGGCGGCGGGGCTGTGACGCGCGTCCAGGAGTTCGCGATCGGGTTGCCGCTGCCGTCGACTCCGGCCGCTGCGGGCTGGCCGTAGTATGCCACGACCGGGCCAACGGGGTTCACCCAATAGAGATTGCCATACAGGCAGAAGTAGCCTCCAAAAACCTGTTTGTTGAAACAGGCCGTGTCCGCGCCGTTGTCCGGGTAAAACGGCGCGTAGCTTCCGAGGATATTGAGGACCGCCGCCGTGAGCGTGACCGTGCTGCCGTCGGTGGGCGCCTGATCACGCCATACCATGAGCGTAAAGTTGTTTTCGCACCAATAGATATTGGTTCCGGTAGGAGGCGTGCTGCCAGCGGCCAGAACGATAGCGCTCCCGTTCGCAAAGGACGATATGCGGGACTCGGTGGATGTCGTGTTAGCAGGCGGCGTCACGCAGGCGTCGTTGTTCGACGAGAGCCGGATGCTCCCATTGCCGCCGTCGATCCAATACAGGCTAAACAGATCGCCCGTATCGTTATTGGTAACGGTGTACGTGCCGCCGTTGTTGGTGACGGTGGCCGTGCCTGAATGTGCCGACGACTCCTGTGCGTTCAGTCGTGGGGTGGTGTCGAGCACCCAGGGATCGACTCCGAATTGGGTTGGGACCCATATCGATGTAGGTGCCTCTCCCACGGTCTGCTGACTACTTGTCTGCCCCATGGTCATCTGCAGTACGGGACTGGCGCACGAAGGGCCGCCATTGAGGGACAGGCAAATGTCCAGCACGCAAAAGGCGGGAGTGCTAGAGTTTACGGACCCGGTGAGCGACACACCGGCTTGGTCAAGAGACCAAAACGATCCGTAGTTAGTGTTCCAAGGGTCGTTCGTGCTCATGGGCGGACGCAGCACCAAAGGGGCGGTGCTATTACCCACCGTTGTGCTGCCGGAGCCTGCCGTCACGGCGCACGGCGAAGTCCACGGCCCTGCTGAGTCGCATGGCGTAAGTTGGCCTTGGTTGAACGCGGAGCCGAATGGCAAATTCCAAATTTGCGGATTGTTGCCCCTAAGCCCGATGCGGTACAGATGTGTGCCGTACATCGGATCGTTAAAAGCCTCCGGGGTAAGGCCGCCGATCGATTCCGGGAAGGGCTGGTCTCCTGGATGCGCCGGATCGGACAGCCAGGGATCGCCGAAGGTGCCCCCGAGCGGAATGTTGGTCGTGGCCGCGGTGAGGACGGAACTCGTCGTGCCGGCCGCGGAGCAGTCAACTCCGATGTGATAGGTGGTGGCCGCCTGTAGTGCCCGCGAGTAGTGGCGGGTATACGGCTTGTTCGCGCTGTTGAGCTGCGCCGTGCGCTGCCCGAGTACGACCGTCCGTATCGGCGGATTGGTGTTGCTGATCGTGCTCGGCCGTTCCAAATCCACGTTGGCGCTCGCGAAGATCGTGCTGTCCACATCGGTTGCCATGGGACCCCAGCTATCAGGGGCGGCATAGCTCGTGCTGGCGTTGATCGTGCAGTATCCCTCACCCTGCGGCGCCGGATAGGAAAAGACAATCTGCGTAGCGGTGCTTCCCATAAACGTGAGGGGGAACGGCTCGGCGGCCTTGCATGGTATTGCAAGCGCCACGATGAGAATCGAGACGTTCGCTGCACCGATTGTCCGTCGCTTTGTCGCAAGGCGGACCCGCGTAAGCGACCTCATGCCTCCCACATCGGCGGGTTCACCCGCGTCCTTTAGAGCCGAACCTCTGAGATTCTGGTGATATACGTTGGGCCTCCCGTTGGATCTTGAGTCAACTCTTCGAACGAAACAGGCATCTTTTCGGCCGTGCCGAACGGCGGCGACATGCCTCTACCGCAAACGGCGGCTACGGCCCGATGTGGTCTCGATGCACACCACAGAGCCACCCAGCCGGGTCTACAAGGTCACCCTGATTTGGCCGGGAGAAGGCCTTGGAGTGCATGCTGAGCGACGCCGAAGCGTCTACATGAGGGTCGCAGGTCATCAACTGGATTACACCCAGTTGCTTGACAGTGTAAGGATTCTCACGACGGCGACGTATCGCGGACGGGCGATGTCGCAATTTGCTCGCACGAATCGCTCCGGTGGAGAGGCACCAGGGAAAATGATGGAGAGAAATCCGCCCACTACGCACTAGAAAGCGAAAGCGACTTTCTTCCCCGAAAGTCAGCTCACCGCGTGGCCTTGCCGTGAAGCGGAGATTGCTGTTGACGAACCTAGTGCTGCTGGCGCTGACCGCGGCGTGTGCCGAGCATCTGCGCCGCGAATGGGTCGAAGCAAGAACCAGCGAGCGGGCCGTGCTCCAGAGACGCATCGCGCCGGTGCAGCCGCCGTTTACGGCTCTGCCGCCCGCAGCTGCGCCGATCCAAGCGGCCGATTACCTGGACATCGCACGGAAGATGCTGTTCTCCAGGGACCGCAATTCCGCGGTGGCGCTCGAACCGCCGCCACCGCCGAGGGCCGTTCCGATGCCCCCTATTCCGTTATTCCACGGCGTGTTGGACCTGGGAGATGGTCCGATAGCCATCATGAGCGAGGGAACCAAAGGGCCGCAACGCGATTACCAGCCTGGCGACAAGGTGGGAGCGTTCACGCTCGTGGCGCTGAACAACGAGGAACTTGTGCTGGAGTGGGAGGGCAAGACCATCACGAAGAGAGTGGATGAGATGCTCGGTCGGCGCACGGCCGCCCGGCCGGCTTCTGGCCCGGTGGGTGCCGCCATACCGTAAAGGCTCCTGCGGCTTTGCCGCCGCCGGGCCAGTCCCAATGCCCTCATAATTTCCTTGAGATTTATAGGTCTCGTCCGGCACTTAAATCCAGGGGCCGAAAGTCCCAAGCGTCCTATGCCGCATGTCGTAGCTCCGGACTGGGCCGAGCCGAATCCCATCGCCACATCGGTGGCTTCCTGTGTTACTCCGCGGTCCGCCACGGCAACGCACTTTATCCGGAAGATGCGCGGCACATCGCAGGCGCATCTGCTCATGGCAGACGACGAACAGGCGTATGTCGTCAAGTTCAGCAATAATCCGCAACACCTGCGATCCCTGGTCAACGAGTTTATTGCGTCGGCTTTGTTCGTTCATTTGCGCATTTCAACGCCTGAGACTGGCATCATTCGTATCACGGAAGAATTCCTTGGTGAAAATCCCGAGGTCTATCTGGATCTCGGCAACCGACGCTGCGCGGTGCAGCCGGGTAGGCATTTCGGCTCTTGTTACCCAGGTGATCCGAATTATGCGCATGTCTATGATTTTCTTCCCGATCCCATGCTCGCGGCCGTTGTAAATGCGTCCCACTTCTTGGGAGCGCTCGTTGTCGGCAAGTGGATGGCGAATTCGGACCCGCGCCAGTCGATTTTCATCCGCGCGCCTCCGGAAACAACCTGTTCTCCAAGCTCGCGTTTTATTGTCCAGATGGTTGATCATGGAAGCGCGTTCGACGGGGCAGGCTGGCGGTTTCGGGACTCACCTTTGGGAAGTGTGTACTTTCGCCCTTCTGTGTACCCGCCAGCTGACATGGCTGGGTTGTTCCAGCCGTGGCTGGACCTTGTCGGCCGGTTCCCGGAAGAAGTGCTTAGCCACTCGATTCACCATGTCCCTGATGAGTGGCTGGCGGGTGACGATCACAGCCGGCTCGAAGGGTTGGTGGAAGGCCTTCTGCTCCGCCGGAGCGGAGTGGCTGATCTGATCGGTGCCTACGTGGAACTACGAAAGCTATCTCTGGTTCAACAGTGAGGTGACCGGGCACGCTGTGGGGAACCGGAAGTTCAAAAGTACGACACCCGAATCGGAGCGCTCTGCGTCTCGTACGTGAGCCCGGACTTTTCTCTCTGGGCGGGCGCCCTATGCAGTCAGGACCATGCCGTCCTGAGCATGGCCCATTACGACACTTTGAGGATAGGCTTACATGGAACAAAATGAACTGCGCATGAATTTGCAAGTGCCTCAGACATCTCCGGGCGAGTATCTTGTGCTACGGGCAGATCTTCCCGGCGTAGACCCGGAGAATATCGGTATCCTGCTCCTCGACTCCAAGGCGAACCGGCTGTACTGCCGGATGCGGCGTGATATGCATGAATTCGCTGAAGTCGATGCGGATTGGTTTGAACATTTGGCCGATGACATCCGGGAGAAATCGCAGGAGCTTGGCGCCCAGCAATACTTGGCTTGGATGGAGTCAACGCTGTCCAACATTCTGCTGATTTCCGAACGTGAGCGCATTCCTGTTGACGATTTCGAAAAAACGGCGGCGCGGCTGTATGCGAAGCATGTCCGGCCTCGCGTACTGCGGTTCCGCACTCACCTGCCGCAGTATAGCCTTGAGGCCGCGGCGGGCAAGTTTGGGAGGCAGATGGACGTGCACCCCGAAGGTTGGATCGAGGTCTGTTCGGATGTCCCTCTCGCGGAAGACATGTTTGTGACCCATGTCGTAGGGCATTCAATGGAGCCGATAATACCTAATGGAAGCCTGTGTGCCTTCCGTCACGTGGATGGTCTCTACTCGGGCAAGGTGCTCCTCGTCGAACACTACGGCGAGCAAGGAGGAGATCGGTACGCGGTTTCGCGATACTTCCCTTCCAGCAGCCTTGACCACGATACGGAGGGCAACGAGGCTTGGCTACATGAACGCTTCACTTTGGAGCCCGCTAATCCCGAGTACAAGTCTTGGGACGTTGCTTCTGCAGACAAGGCCCGCGTTCTTGGAGAGTTCCTATTCGTCGTTCACTAGGCACGCATTACGCGCGCAGGCACTACCCATTACGGTGCGCAAAAGCAAAGCTGAACGCTGATTAGCCAACACCCTTCACCATAGAATCGTTTTGTGTTCGGCGGCGTTACTATTACCACCCCATCGCGTGACGGAGTGAGCGCAAATGCCAATTGGGAGACCGAGGGTCTACCACTGGGGTATCCCATCCGACGACCAGCCTAAGCTTACTGCGCAGCTCGTCCTCACGCCAGGAAGGTTCTATTGCGCAGATGTGGTAGTTGTAAAAAGAAAAGTCGACCTTCCCTTCATGTTCCAAGCTGGTGCGCGGTACGCTCATTACCCTTCCTACGTTTATTGAAGTGTCCGAATATTCCACGTCGACGTATTCATCGATGACATAGCGTGTTTGGAAGGGGGCATAAAGCATGGTTGGTCGATTCTGGCTCTCGGGGCGCTTGGGTCGCGGCCCGCAGTCGGGTTTAGTCGTTTGAGGGTGGGGTTCAGGAGTGTCAGTTGAGAAAAGTCGTACTGCGATCCCGCGCGCGGCGTATCCGTGTTTTCATAGACCGTACATTCGCCAAATCTGCTTTTCTATTATTAAGGTGCCCGCCGCGGCAATTAAGTCTCTGCTTATTAGGATGAAAATACATGCCACGTTCTGCGCCATGTTTCCGGCTCGCTCCGAGTGCGCGCGGTGACATTGTTCATCCTAAGCTGAACATCATTTGCTATGTGGGGCGCCAGGAAGATTAAACAATACCGACCCACGTACTTGGAGAACGTAGAGGTGGAACCGAACGCCTTTCCGTGCGGAAGACTATCCCGGTGCGTTCGCATTCGAATCCACGGTAGTGGGTCTATTTGAAATTTCCGCCCCTTGACGGCTCCGCGCGTTTCGTGCCACGCTGGAGGTATGCCAAAGCGGACTCGCAAAACAGAAACCCTTGATACGGTCCAGAACGCCCGCCGCGTTTCCCTGGAAGCCATCTCCATGTCTGAAACCGTTGAGCTTACCATCGTCCAGCAAGTCATGCGGGACATGGGAGCGAAGGGCGGACGCATCGGCGGCAAGCGCCGCCTTGAAACCATGACGGATGAACAGCGCCGCCGTAGCGCCCGGAAGGCCGCGAAGGCGCGATGGGCGAAGGCAAAGAAAACCGCGTAATTCTCGATCTTTTTGTGTTTGCCTATTGACTATGCGAAAGCGCTGTCGTATACTTGGATTATGGCAAACGTAATCAGCTTCGAGAAAAAGGTCGCGGTTCTTTCGGCCCTGGTCGAAGGCTGTTCCGTCCGTTCGACGGTCCGCCTTACCGGCGTCTCGAAGGGTGCGGTCCTTCGGCTCCTGGTGAGCGTTGGCGCGGCCTGCACCGAATACCACGAGCGCGCGGTCCGCAACGTCACGGCGAAGCGGGTTCAGGTTGATGAGATCTGGTCGTTTGTCGGTCGCAAGCAAAAGAACGTCACAGAAGCCAAAATGGAAGCCGGTATCTGCGGTGACGTTTGGACGTTCACGGCGATTGAAGCGCAAAGCAAACTGATTATCTCCTGGATGGCAGGACGGAGGGACGCCGGGTGTGCGACGGAGTTTCTTCTGGACGTTGAGAGCCGGTTGTCTAACCGAGTCCAGTTGACCACGGACGGCCACAAGATGTACTTGACGGCTGTCCCTGATGCCTTCGCGGAGGATATCGACTTCGCGCAACTGGTCAAGGTGTACGGCAGCGATCCCGAGGGAGCAACCCGTTACAGCCCGGCGCAATGTCTGGGCACCAAGCGTATCGACATTATCGGCTCTCCCGACCACGAGCATATCAGCACGTCCTACGTTGAGAGACAGAATCTCAACATGCGGATGAATATGCGGCGATTCACCCGGCTGACGAACGCCTTCAGTAAGAAGCTCGAAAATCACGTCGCTATGTTGGCGCTGTTTCATATGCACTACAATTTCGTTCGCATTCACCAGACCTTGCGCGTCACTCCTGCGATGGAAGCTGGCATCAGTAATCATGCGTGGTCCATTCATGAACTCGCATCTTTAACTACTACCACAGCAACTAAGTTAGCAGCGTGAACTGCGAGATTCAGGCAAGCCCGTCGATTACACTAAGCATCTGGCTACACGCTGCATGGATGTTGATATTGGTATCTAGAATTACCTGTAATGAGCGAATATGCCTGTCCAACGCGGCGTCCATAGTACGAGCCGCGCCCTTTATGCCTCTCATTGTAGAGATGTAGGTCTGGAGTTGATTATTGTTTGTATCTAAGGTAACAACAAATCCACGCAGTGTTTCTGGGAACTGTGCGCCTAATGTTGCTTTGTCTGGACGCACGTCCTTAAGCCAGCGGCTCCACCCTATCAGGCCGTCGGATAGAGACCGTCCCGTTTTGGTGAATGTCATGCCAATTGCGTCTATGCGTGCCGAGTGCCTGTCTAATTGCCCAGCTGCGTGTTTCATGACTCTTAGCTGATGATTTGTAGAGCCAGCCGCCTGCATCAGGGTCACAGTGTGCCTGTTAATAGATATCCCAACTTCCTCCGTTACGGCCGTAAGTGTGCTTGTAATGGCGGGCAGTTCAGACATGGCGACTTCTGCGTCATTTGTATAGTCCAAGAATCCCTTGGGCGGTCTAGCCCGTGACCCGTAACGCTTAATTCCAACACTCAAAGCGCTGCGTATTATCAATAAAACAAGGCACCCAATTCCGCCGAGGACCATGTATAGCGCCGGACCATGAGGACCATAAACCCACACCCAGAACTTCACCCAGAATTCAATGTACCCCCAGTAGGCTACTAGGAGTCTGTCCGAAAAATAGCCTTTCCCTCTAGTTTTCTCTGGCGCTCCGAAACGGAATCGGCTCATAATGTTTTATGGG
>Ga0302326_10023271_pt1 | contig 12634 bp, 12 predicted proteins | sample Palsa_T0_3_FD_202264 | JGI IMG/M metagenome (GOLD analysis project Ga0302326, IMG submission 202264) | Peat permafrost microbial communities from Stordalen Mire near Abisko, Sweden - Palsa_T0_3 | ecosystem: Environmental > Terrestrial > Soil > Palsa > Peat permafrost | place: Sweden: Abisko... | reverse complement strand
GTTGCCGAGCTGCACGACCTCGAGATCCAGGCCGTTCATGCGGATGCCCTTCTCGCGGTTCTTACCAAAGACCAGCGGCTTGCCATGTTCGAGCTGGACGATTTTGTCGCTGCGAACGTCTTTTTCGACGAGGTATTGCCAGGCGCCATCGTTGAAGATGTTGCAGTTCTGAAGAATCTCGATGTAGGCGGCGCCCTTGTGGGCGGCGGCTTTTTTCAGAGTGTCCTTCAAGTGCTGCTGGAACACGTCCACGGAGCGGGCCACGAAAGTGGCCTCGGCGCCGACGGCCAGAGCCAGGGGGCTGAAGGGCCGGGTATCGGAACCGAAGGGCGTGGACTTGGTTTTTTTGCCGAATTCCGAAGTGGGCGAATATTGCCCCTTGGTGAGGCCATAAATACGATTGTTGAACATGAGCACCTTGATGCCCACGTTGCGGCGAAGCATGTGAATGGTGTGGTTGCCGCCGATGGAGAGGGAATCGCCGTCGCCGGTGGCGACCCAGACTTCCAGTTCGGGATGGGCGAGCTTGATGCCCGTGGCCACGGCGGGCGCGCGTCCGTGAATGGTATGAAAGCCGTAGGTGTTCATGTAGTAGGGGAAGCGGCTGGAACAGCCGATCCCGGAAACCACCACGAACTTTTCGCGCGGAATGCCCAGTTCAGGGAAGACCGACTGCACGGCGGAGAGGATGGCGTAATCCCCGCAACCGGGGCACCAGCGGACCTCCTGGTCGGTCTGAAAGTCTTTTTTGGTTAGCGGAGTAAGAGGAGATGCGGTCGTGGTCATCGAATGGCTCCTGCGGGCCTGGGGAGCTCGGCGAGCACTTCCTCGATCTTGTTTTCGATCTCGGACTGCTTGAAGGGCTGCCCCTGAATTTTGTTGTAACCCTCCGCGTCCACCAGGTACTTGGCGCGGAGCACCATGACAAGCTGGCCCATGTTCATTTCCGGGACCAGCACCTTCTGATAACGCTCCATAACCTCGCCGAGATTGCGCGGCAGGGGGTTGAGGTGACGCAAGTGCACGTGGCCGATGCGATAGCCGTCGGCAGGGCGGGCCTTGATGGCGGCGGTGATCGCGCCGTAGGTGGAACCCCAGCCCACGATCAGCAAATCGCCGTCGGGCGAGCCCGCGGGCACGACGTCGGGGACGTCCTGGACGATGGCCTCGACCTTGGCCGCGCGCAGGCGCACCATTTTTTCGTGGTTCAGTGGCTCGTAGTTCACGTTGCCGGTGACATCCTGTTTTTCCAGGCCTCCCACGCGGTGTTCCAGACCGGGCGTGCCGGGAATGGCCCAGGGGCGCGAGAGGGTTTGCGGATCGCGCTTGTAGGGCAGAAAACCCTGCGGATCGTTGGCGAAGTGCACGGGAATTTCGGGAAGCTCATCCAGCGTGGGAATGCGCCAGGGCTCGGCTCCGTTGGCCAGATAGCCGTCGGAGAGGATGATGACCGGGATCATATATTTCAGGGCGATGCGGCTGGCTTCCATGGCCACCCAAAAGCAGTCGCCGGGAGTGGAGGGCGCCAGGATCGGGATGGGCGCTTCGGAATTGCGGCCGTACAGGGCCTGCAAAAGATCGGCCTGCTCGGTCTTGGTGGGCAGGCCGGTGGAGGGGCCGCCACGTTGCACGTCGCAAATCACCATGGGCAACTCGACGGCAATTGCCAGGCCCATGGCTTCGGTCTTGAGGGCCATGCCCGGCCCCGAAGTGGTGGTCAGAGCGAGAGAGCCGGAATAGGAAGCTCCGATGGCCGAGGTGATGGCGGCGATTTCGTCCTCGGCCTGAAAGGTGATGACGCCGAAATTCTTGTAGGCGGACAATTCGTGAAGGATGTCCGAAGCCGGAGTGATGGGGTACGAACCCAGGAACAGAGGCAAACCGGCGCGATTGGCGGCGACCACAAATCCCATGGCCAGCGCCTGATTGCCGCTCAGATTGCGGTAGGTGCCGGGAGTGAGTTTGGCCGCGGGAATCTCATAGCTGACCTGAAACGCCTCGGTGGCTTCGCAATAGCTGTAGCCGGCCTTCAGGGCGCGCTTGTTGGCTTCGGCGAGCAGGGGCTTGTTCTTGAACTTGTCTTCCAGGTAGCGATAGGTGGACTCCGTCGAGCGGTTGTAGAGCCAGTAGCACATTCCCAGGGCAAAGAAATTCTTGCAGCGGTTCATGCTCTTGGCGTCCATGCCAAGGTCTTGCAGGGCGGCCTGCGTGAGCTTCTCGAGGGCCACGGAAAAAACGCGATAGCCGTCCAGGGAATGATCTTCCAGCGGATTGCTGGTGTCGTGGGCCTTTTTCAGGTCGCCCTCGGCAAAGCTGTCGTTATTGACGATCAGGATGCCGTTGGGCTTGAGGTCCTTGAGGTTCATCTTCAAGGCCGCGGGATTCATGGCCACCAGAACGTCCACGGAATCTCCTGGAGTGAAGACGTCGCTGGAGGAGAATTGGATCTGATAACCGCTTACGCCCGGGAGCGTGCCCGCAGGGGCGCGAATCTCGGCGGGATAATCCGGGAAGGTCGCCAAGTCGTTGCCGTACAAGGCCACGGTATTGGTGAATTGGCTTCCGGAGATTTGCATGCCGTCGCCGGAATCGCCGCAAAACCGGACGACCGCCCGATCAATCACCTGACGTTTGTTTTTCTGTTGAAGTGGTTCAGTAATGGTAGCCATTATTGCGTAGAGTCCCCGCTTTATTAGATTCGCCCGTCAACCCGCACGTTTCCTCCCCGAAAGTGCGACCCGTAGATAAGGATTTTGTTCCCGGGGAGGGACGCCGATTACCAAATATAACACAAAAGAGGGCAGTTTGGAGGGGGTCGAATATGGGGCTGTAGGGACAAGATGTTACTAGCGTTTGGCGTGGTTGCGCGGGAGGTTAAGGCGTCAGCGTACATTCGTACTTCTTCCGCAGTTGTGTTGCGCCTCCGCCGCTAAGGTTATTTGTTTGCATTCTCCGGCGGTCCCGGCAATGGGAGGCAATTTTACCGGTTGAAGTTCGCCTTTGCTTCGCCTATACTTTCGCCCGCCAGGTGGCGGAGGTTTTTTATGACACTTACCAAGCGGCAAAAGGAAGTGCTCGATTTTCTGGTCAGCTTCAACAACAAGAATGGCTACTCGCCGAGCTTCGAGGAGATTGGCCGGGCGCTGCGGCTGACTTCGCTGGCCACGGTGCACAAGCACGTCAATACGCTGGAGCGCAAAGGATTCATCCGGCGCGGCTACAATCAAAGCCGCTCGATCGAGGTGATCCACCTTCCCAAGCCGATCCGCGAGCAGGTGATCGAGCGGCACGTGCTGGAACTGCCGCTGGCCGGGCGCATTGCCGCTGGCCGGCCGCTGGAGGCCGTCGAGGAACGCGAGACATTTTCGCTAGGAGAATTTGCACGTTCCGGCGGCAGCTTTGTGCTGCAGGTGAAGGGCAACTCGATGGTGGAAGATCATATTATGGATGGGGACTTCATCGTGGTGGAACCCACGCAAGTGGCCAACACGGGAGAAATCGTGGTGGCGCTGATCGGCGGGGAAGAGGCGACCCTCAAGCGCTTCTATCGCGAATCGGGCGGGAAGATCCGCTTGCAGCCGGCCAATTCCAGCATGCAGCCGATTGTGGTGCCGGCCGCGGACGTGAAGATCCAGGGGCGCGTGGTCGGGGTGCTGCGCAAATATTGAGTTTGGCGCTTGCCAGGCGCTCCCCACAGGGTTACTCTCACGCACACCCAGCCTGAATATCTACTTTCCCGTTTTGAGAGGGCGGACTAGAGTGTCCGCTGCCCCGGTCCAAAGAAAACTGACGACGCAGTTTGTCGGCTGACCGAGGAGGGCCAATGTGGGGAAACAAGAAGACCGAAGCTGAAGCGCCCGCAGCAGCAGTTGCTGCAGGTCCGTCCAAGGAACCGGAGACAAATCCAGCCAAGCCTGCTTCGCCATCAGTGGAGGGTAAACCTATGAGCACCGACGCCATGCGCCCGCTGGCCACAACGCCGGCAGGTACCGCACGACTGGGGTCCAGCCTGCACGTCAAGGGCGAGATCTCGGGAAATGAAGACTTGCACGTTGACGGCAGCGTGGAAGGATTGATCCAGCTGGAAGACCGCAAGCTGACGGTGGGGGCCAGTGCAAAAGTGACGGCCGACATCGTGGCGCGTGAAGTGGTGGTCTACGGCAGCGTGAAGGGCAATCTGCGCGCACGCGACCGTATTGAAATAAAGAAGGACGGCTCGGTCGTGGGGGATCTGACCACCGCGCGAATCATGATCGAGGACGGGGCCTATTTCAAGGGCTCCATCGAGATCGATCGCACGGCGACCGATTCCTCGGCGAGCGCCAAAGACAACCTGGACAAGCCGGCGTATACGCGGGCCGTATCGGCCCCGGTTCATGCTGGCACGCCGGCTGCGGCGCCAAGCCCGGTCAAGTCCGCGAGTTAGCTTTAGCCGTCGTCTAGAAGGAATCGCCCATTGCGGGATGCGTTCCGCATTGGGCGACGCTTCGCCCCAGGCGATCCGTCCGGCAAGAGTTGTGTGCGCGTTGTCCACGTCGTCCTTCCACGCGTTGACAAATTCGCAGTCATCCGCTACTGTTTCCGTTTGTCCCTATAGGGTCAGGTGTGAGCGAACCGATGCGTACCTATGTGCCGCAAGGCCGAGAAGCAGAAAAGCTTTCGACGGGTCCCAACTGGGTCGTGGTGAATGCCGACGGGGTGGTGCTGGGCCGGCTGGCGACGCTGGTAGCGCGGGTGTTGATCGGCAAGGATAAGCCCGATTTCACGCCGCATCTGGATTGCGGCGATCACGTGGTGGTGATCAACGCGCAGAAGATTCGTATGACGGGCAACAAGCTGGACGACAAGATCTACCGCCGCCACAGCGGCTATCCCGGCGGCCTCAAGGAAATTCCCGCCAAGCGGATTCGCCCGGAGCACGCCGACTGGATGGTGCGCGAGGCGGTTCTGGGCATGCTGCCGAAGAACAAGCTGCGCGCGCGGCGCGCCAAGAAGTTGCGCATCTATCTGGACGACAAGGGCCTGGCGCGGCACGCGGGGCAGAAGCCCCAGCCGCTGGTCCTCAAGGAGCGGAATTGAGTTCCAACGCACAAGGATTGGACGGCGCGGCAAAGACGCAATTCTACGGCACCGGCCGCCGCAAGGAGTCCGTGGCCCGTGTGTTTATCCGGCCGGGAAGCGGCAAGTTTACGATCGACGGCAGGCCGGTGGCCGACTATTTCAAGAACGTGGCCTGGCTGACGCGGGCCGTGGAACCGCTGAAGTTCACCAACACCGGCGACCAGTTAGATGTGATGGCCACGGTCAACGGCGGCGGCGTCGGCGGGCAGTCCGGCGCGGTGCGCATGGGTCTTTCGCGGGCCCTCTCGGTGCTGAATCCCGATCTGCGGCCCGGCCTGCGCAAAAACGGTTTTCTGACGCGCGACTCGCGGATGCGCGAGCGCAAGAAGTACGGACAGAAGGGCGCGCGCAAGCGCTTCCAGTTCAGCAAGCGGTAGTTGTGGGATCGCCCGAAGGCGGGCGCAATACATGGCCGGCGGGATGCCGGCAAGAGGATGCTCTACCCCGCGCGGTTTTCCGGCGCCGGGCCGCAAGCATCCAAATCCTGGAGGAGGTCCGTTGGCAGTTGAAATAACGATGAAAGAATTGCTGGAGGCTGGAGTGCATTTCGGCCACCAGACCCGCCGCTGGAACCCGAAGATGAAGGAGTATATTTTCGGGGAACGCAATGGAATCCACATTATCGATTTACAGAAAACCTTGAAGATGTTCCGCGAGGCCAGCCGCTTTGTGGGTGAATTGGCCACGCAGGGACGCAGCGTGCTGTTCGTGGGCACCAAGCGCCAGGCGCAGGAAGCCATTGCCGAGGAAGCGCAGCGCTGCGGCATGTTTTACGTGAACCACCGCTGGCTGGGCGGAACGCTCACCAACTGGTCCACGCTGCAAAAATCCATCAAGCGGCTGAAAACCCTCAAGGCCATGATCGAGGACGGGCGCATGGCGCAGCTTTCCAAGAAGGAAGCGGCGCGGCTGGAGCGCGAGCTGAAGCATTTGAATCAGAACCTCGCGGGCGTTGAGAATATGACCACCCCGCCCGACGCCATGTTCGTGGTGGATTCGCACAACGAAATCATTGCCGTGCGCGAGGCGCGCCGCATGGGCATTCCCGTGGTGGCGGTGGTGGACACCAACTCCGACCCCGACCAGGTGCAGTGGGTCATTCCCGGGAACGACGACGCCCTGCGAGCGATTCGCCTGTTTACCTCCAAGATTGCCGACGCGGTGGTGGAGGGACGTTCGGCCTTCGAGCAGACGCAGATTGCCGAGCAGAAAGTTCTGGAAGGCGCCCAGGGCGTGGAGAACGCGGAGTACGTGGACACCAGCGCCTACGAAGCCTACGAGAAGCAGGAAGGCGACTTCGTCGAGGGCGCCGAAGGCGTCGAGCCTCCGGAGGTTCCGCCGGTGGCGGAGCCCGAACAGCCCGTGCCGGCGGCCAACGGCGAGCCGACACGGACCTGAGCGCGAACTTCAGCAAAATTTTCCCCCGGCGGACCTGGTTCGGATGAAAAGCGTGCGGTCCCGCGGTAAGAATGGGCCAGCGCCGCCGAAGCAAGGATTAGCGAAGCGATGACCACGAAAGCTGAATCGATGAACATACCTGCACAATTGGTCAAGGAACTGCGCGAGCGCACCGGGGCGGGCTTCAACGACTGCCGGGCGGCATTGGTGGAAGGCGCCGGAGATATCGACAAGGCCATCGACGTCCTGCGGCGCAAGGGGCAGGCCGCGGCGCAGAAAAAAGCGCAGCGCGAAGCCAGCGAGGGCCTGATCGGCCACTACATTCACGCCGGCGGAAAAATCGGGGTGCTGATCGAAATCAATTGCGAGTCCGACTTCGTGGCGCGCACCGAGGATTTCCAAGCGCTGTGCCACGACGTGGCCATGCACGTGGCCGCCCTGGACCCGCGCTATGTGCGGCGCGAAGAGGTCACCCAGCAGATTCTGGACCATGAGCGCGAAATCTATCGCGAGCAGGCCAAGGCCACCGGCAAACCCGAGGCGGTGATCGAACGAATCGTGACCGGGAAGATGGAAAAGTTCTATGAGGAGAATTGCCTCTACGAACAGCATTTCATCAAGGACGAATCGATCACCGTCACGGAACTGATCAACCAGATGATCGCCAAGCTGGGAGAAAATATTTCCATCCGGCGATTTGTCCGGCTGAAAGTAGGGGAGACTCCATCGGCGCCTTTGGGATCGGCGGTTCCCTCCGCCCCGGCCGGCGCGACGCCTTGATCGCCGGGATTCGAGTCATCATTCTCAATCCGTTTCTCCGGGGCCGCGGGTTCGCGGATGCCGCCAAGACGAGAAGGTCGGCCACCCGCGCGAGAAAATCGCGCCACATCGCCATGAGCACGACACCGCAATGACCGCCACGCCGTCCATCTCAAGCGGGGGTGCCAATCCCGCCGGGCGCCCGGCCTACAGCCGGGTGGTTTTGAAGCTTTCCGGAGAATCCCTGCAAGGGCCGCTGGATTCCGGAATTCACGCGGAAACCGTGGCGCGCATTGCCGGCGAACTCAAGGAGATCGGCGACCTGGGCGTGCAGATCGCCATCATGGTCGGCGGCGGAAATATTTTTCGCGGCACGCGGCAGAAATCGCTGGCCATCGACCGCGCCACGGCGGACTACATGGGCATGCTGGCCACCGTGATCAACGGCCTGGCGCTGCAGGATGCTCTGGAAAAGCAGGGGGCGGACACGCGCCTGCTGAGCGCCATCGAAATGCGGCAGATCGCCGAGCCCTTCATCCGCCGCCGCGCGGCGCGCCATCTGGAAAAGGGCCGCATCATTATTTTCGCGGCGGGCACCGGGAACCCCTATTTTTCCACGGACACCGCGGCGGCCTTGCGCGCCATGGAGATGAAGGCCCAGGTGATCGTGAAGGCCACGCGCGTGGACGGCGTGTACGACGCCGATCCCGAGAAGGTGCCCGGCGCCAAGCGCTTCGAGCGCATCAGCTATCTGGACGTGCTGCAGCGGGGGCTGGCGGTGATGGATTCCACGGCCATTTCCCTGTGCATGGAAAACAAGATGCCCATCATCGTTTTCGATATGAACGTTCCGGGAAACATCAAGCGCGTGGTGATGGGGGAGAAGGTTGGATCGCTGGTGACCGCGGAAAGCTAGAGCCGGCGCCACGGAAGCGGGAGGATTCCATCAGATGACCGCGATTGCGACGAGCAAGGACGCCATCGCCCAGGCCAGGGCGCGCATGGAAAAGGCCGTGGAGGATTTTCGCCGGGAACTTGCCGGAGTGCGCACCGGGCGCGCCAACGTTTCCGTGCTGGACCAGGTGCGCGTGGACTATCACGGAACTCCCATGCCCGTGAATCAACTGGGCACGTTGACGGTGCCCGATCCGATGATGATCGTGATTGCGCCGTGGGATCCCGGGGCCATTGCTTTGATCGACAAGGCCATCCGCTCGGCGGAATTGGGACTGAATCCGACCAACGACGGCAAAGTGTTGCGCGTGCCCATCCCGCCGCTGACCGAGGAACGGCGCAAGGATCTGGTGAAGCATCTGCACAAAGTTTTGGAGAATCATCGCACCGCGGTTCGCAGTGTGCGCCGGGACATCAAGGACGCCATCGACCGCATGGAGAAGGAAAAAAAATTCAGCGAGGACGAACACAAGCGGACGCTGGACGAACTGGATAAAATTACTCACAGTGAAACCAAAAAAATTGAGGATATTTGTGCCGTCAAGGAAAAGGAAGTCCTAGAACTGAGATAGCGTTTCCGGGCGTGGGGCGGAAGGTTTGCGTGCAATGGCCGGCGGCGATAGATTCGACGGTCCGCTAGGTAATAAACAAGCCTTTATTTTTCAGCAGGATAGGGGAAGAGACGGAAGGACCCGTAATTTGCACAGGAGCAATGCGATTGCCAAGTATTGACAATTGACAGAGCCCGTTCTTTTCCATATACTTGCAAATTCGTTGGGGAATTTTTGCCCTGTTGTAGAAGGGGAGGGCTCTCTTAGCCGTGCTGCGGAAACGCGGACGGAAGATGAGAGCGGCCGATATGGGGCGCCAGCCCCGCAAAGCCGAGTAAGTCTCTCCGCTGTGACCCTCTGCGTGTGAACGCGGTTGGAATCTGCGCTGAGTATCTTGACGGTAGGCCGGGGTCGCAACTGACCCTTTCTGTTGGCAAACCCACAACGTTTCGTGTGCCGGCTTGCGCCGCCGCGGAATGAAAATGGAAGTTTCGCTCGATTGAGGGAGAGCCGTGCCGACGTTTGCACAATTGGTCCGTAACGGACGCGAGAAAGTTCTGACGAAGACGAAGTCGCCGGCGTTGCAGGGATGCCCGGAAAAACGCGGCGTGTGCATTCGCGTGTACACGCAAACACCCAAGAAGCCCAACTCGGCATTGCGCAAGGTGGCACGCGCGCGGCTGACCAATAGTATTGAAGTTACCACCTACATTCCCGGCGTGGGGCACAACCTGCAGGAACACTCCATCGTGCTGGTGCGCGGCGGCCGTGTGAAAGACCTGCCGGGCGTGCGCTACCACATCATCCGCGGCACTCTGGACGCGGCCGGGGTTGAAAATCGCAAGCAGGGGCGCTCCAAATACGGCGCCAAGCGGCCCAAGGCCGCGCAGCAGAAGTAAGGGGGATCGGGAATGCCTCGCAAGGGATTCGTTTCGCGCCGGGTGGTGCAGCCGGACTCGGTGTACGGCAGCGACCTGGTGCAGAAGTTCATCAGTTCGATGATGTGGGACGGCAAGCGCTCCACCGCGCAGCGGATTTTTTACGGCGCCCTGGAACAGATGGGGCAGAAGGCCAACGACGAGCCGCTCAAGCTGTTCAAGAAAGCGGTGGAAAACGTCAAGCCGGTACTGGAAGTGAAGTCGCGCCGGGTGGGCGGCGCCAACTACCAGGTGCCCGTGGAGGTCAGCCAGTTCCGGCGGCAGTCGCTGGCCATTCGCTGGCTGCTGCAGAACGCGCGCACGCGCGCGGGCAAGCGCATGCTGGACAAGCTGGCCGATGAGCTGCTGGACGCCGCCAACGGGCGCGGCGGAGCGATGAAGAAGAAGGAAGACGTGCACCGCATGGCGGAAGCCAACAAGGCCTTCGCGCATTACCGGTGGTAGGAAATGAGAAATGCAAGTCACTGAGCAGAACGGTGTCCGAACAGGCGAAAAGAGAGCGACTCAGCTGAAAATGGGCCGGGCATTCAAACTCGAACACACGCGCAACATCGGGATCATGGCGCACATTGACGCGGGAAAGACCACGTCGACCGAGCGCATCCTGTTCTATACCGGGGTGACCTACAAGATCGGGTCGGTGGACGAAGGCACCGCCACCATGGACTGGATGGAGCAGGAGCGCGAGCGCGGCATCACCATTACGTCCGCCGCGACGACCGCCAGCTGGAAGCGCGGCGAGCAACTGTACCGCATCAATATTATCGATACGCCCGGCCACGTGGATTTCACCGTGGAAGTGGAGCGCTCGCTGCGGGTGCTGGACGGCGCGGTCTGCGTGTTTGACTCGGTGGCCGGCGTGCAGCCGCAGTCGGAAACGGTGTGGCGCCAGGCCGACAAGTACAAAGTCCCGCGCATCTGTTTTGTGAATAAGATGGACCGCATGGGCGCGGATTTCGATCACGTGCTGCGCACCATTCGCCAGCGCCTGGGCGCGCACGCGGTACCCCTGCAGTTTCCCCTGGGCCGCGAGGATAATTTCATCGGCATCATCGATTTCCTGGAAGAAAAAGTGATTGTGTGGCTGGAAGAGAGCCTGGGCGCCAAGTACGAGGAATTTCCGGTCGAAAAACTGTGGGACAAGGCGTTTGTCGATTCGCGCCCGGATATCGCCGCGGCGCTGAAGGGTTCGGCCATCGACAAAAAGTTTTACGACGAGCACCGCAGCAAGACCGTGGACTACATTGCCGAGCACGACGACGACGTGCTGGACAAGTATCTGACCGAAGGCACTCTCTCGCTGGAAGAGATGCGCAAGTCGATTCGCAAATCGACGCTGAATCTCAAGATCGTTCCGGTACTGGCGGGTTCGGCGTTCAAGAACAAGGGGATTCAGCCGCTGCTGGACGCGGTGGTGGATTACCTGCCATCGCCCGTCGACGTGCTGCCGGTGGAAGGCACCGATCCGGCGACCGATGAAGTCGTTTTGCGGCGTCCGGCCGACGACCAGCCGTTCGCGGCGCTGGCGTTCAAGATCATGTCCGACCCGTTTGTGGGCCACGTGACCTACATCCGCGTGTATTCGGGGGTGCTGAAGTCCGGCAGTTACGTGCTCAATTCCGGCAAGGGTTCGCGCGAGCGCATCAGCCGTCTGCTGCAGATGCACGCCAACAAGCGCGAAGAGGTCGATGAGATTTATGCCGGCGATATCTGCGCCTGCGTGGGTTTGAAGAACGTCAATACCGGCGACACGCTGTGCGATGAAGACAAGCCGATTATTCTGGAGTCCATCGATTTCCCCGCTCCGGTTATTTCCGTGGCCATCGAGCCCAAGACCAAGGCCGACCAGGAAAAGCTGGGCGTGGCGCTGCAGCGGCTGGCGCAGGAGGATCCCACCTTCCGCGTGTCCACCGAGCCGGATACCGGCCAGACTCTGATTTCGGGCATGGGCGAGCTGCACCTGGAAATCATCGTGGACCGCATGCTGCGCGAGTACAACGTACAGGCCAACGTGGGCCGGCCGCAGGTGGCTTACCGGGAGACCATTCGCAAGAAGGCCCTCGGCGAGGGCAAGTACATCAAGCAGACCGGCGGCAAGGGGCAATACGGGCACTGCAAGATTGAGCTGCATCCGCTGCCCAGTTCCGCGCACGAAGATATGAAGGAAATGTCCGTGGACGATCTGGACGCCCTGGCCAAGCAGGTGGTTGGGGGAGGATCCGCGGGCAAATGGAAATTCGACAAGGAGCACCGCTTTCTGTTCATCGACAAGGTCGTGGGCGGGTCCATCCCGCGCGAATTTATCGCCCCGATTGAAGCGGGCATCCGCGAGGCGCTGGATAACGGAATCCTGGCCGGGTTTCCTACGGTGGACGTGGCCGTGGTGCTTATCGACGGCAGCTATCACGACGTGGACAGCAACGAAATGGCTTTCAAGATCGCCGGCTCCATGGCCTACAAGGAAGCCTGCGCCCGCGCCAGGGCCGTGCTGCTGGAGCCGATCATGAAGGTGGAAGTGGTGGTTCCGGAAGAGTACATGGCCGCGGTGTTCGGCGACCTGAATGCGCGGCGTTCGGCGATTCAGGGCACGGAAAACCGCACGGGCAGCAACGTGATTCGCGTGGAGGTTCCCCTGGCGCAGATGTTCGGGTACGCCACCGACCTGCGCAGCCGCACCCAGGGACGCGCCACCTTTACCATGCATTTTTCGCATTACGCGGAGTTGCCGCCGAGCCTGGCGGAAGAAGTGATCAAGAAGCAGCGCGGCGAGAAGTAGCCGCGAGCTTGTTGTGGGGATGCGATTTCGACTGAGGAGCATAGAGAGCGATGGCGAAGGAAAAGTTTGAGCGCAACAAGCCGCACGTGAATATTGGGACGATCGGGCACATCGATCACGGCAAGACCACGTTGACG
>Ga0302326_10023270_pt1 | contig 12634 bp, 11 predicted proteins | sample Palsa_T0_3_FD_202264 | JGI IMG/M metagenome (GOLD analysis project Ga0302326, IMG submission 202264) | Peat permafrost microbial communities from Stordalen Mire near Abisko, Sweden - Palsa_T0_3 | ecosystem: Environmental > Terrestrial > Soil > Palsa > Peat permafrost | place: Sweden: Abisko... | reverse complement strand
AACGCGGCGGGGTAACCAGCTACGCGGCCTGCATGGTGGCGGCGACCACGCGGGCGGACGTCAACGGCCTGGTGCGCAGGCACCTGGACGCGCGGAAGGCATCCTTCGCCCCGGTCGATACGGTGACAGCCGCCTCGGGCATGGAATACGGCGGGATCACTCCGGTCGGCTTGCCCCCGGGCTGGCCGGTCCTCGTCGACGAGGCCGTGGCCAAGACCGGATCGGTGGTGATCGGATCCGGTATCCGCGGTTCCAAGCTCAGGCTGCCCGGCGAGTTGCTCGCGGCACTGCCATCGGCCCGGGTCCTGCCTGGTCTCGGCATCCCCGTCGCGCCGTTACGGTCGCGGAACCGGAATAAGGGCCCGCCACACCGGGAAATGTGCTCCCGCCGGACGGGAATCACGGTTACGCTTGGCAACCGGATGCCACCGGTGCGCGTCTTTAAGCACGGATCAGCGACGATATGAGCGCAACCAGGGGAGTTAGATTTGAAGCGGGGCCGTCTTACTGCTGCCGTCATCGCGGCGATCTCCGTTCCGGGCCTCGGCCTCGGCTTGGGCCTGGGGGCGGGCGCCCTCGCCTCGGCCGCTCAAGCCTCCTCGCGAACCTCGTCGGCGGGGGCGGTCTTCGCGCGCCATTTCTCAGAAAAGCCCGTGGTCATCGACTGCCAGGGCGAGCCGCGGGTGCGGCCGGGGAAGTTCACGCTGTCCTGCGCGGACGGCAACGACTACCTGACCGGCCTGTCCTGGGCCAGCTGGACCGCGGGGCTGGCCAGCGCCACCAGCGTCCAGGAGGTCAACGACTGCCTTCCCTACTGCGCGGCCGGTCACTTCCATGGCTACCCGGTGGATGTCGTCTTCTGGGGCGGCGCGTCAGTGCACGGCCATCCGGGCAGCCAGCGCTATACGAGGGTCACGTTGCTATACCCCGGCGCCCGGCCGAACGTCGGTGCTCACCGGGGGCCGGCCACCGTCACGCTGCCCCTGTGGGCCGCGTCGAGTTGACACTAGGCTTTCAGCCAGGGCATTCTTGGATTGAAACGGGACACCTCGTTCGGTGAGGCGTCTTCACGGACACAGGCCACTGATCCCAACCGTCGAGAGACGCTCCGGATCAGGACACCTCTCCCCGGCTTAAGGGGTGAGGCCAAGTGGCTGGCGGTCGAAGAACCGGTCAAGCGCCGGCGATCGCAATACGCCGTGGAGTGCCAAAGCTCTTACGAGAGAGGTGCGGCCTGGGATTTCCTTGCTCCCGGCCATTGTTTCCTCTGGTGTCACGCGGAGAAGCCCCGGGGCGGCAGTCAGCCGCAGGGGCGGTCTGGCGCCCCCGTGCGCCGCGGATGGAAGGGAGGGACGCGATGGACTCTGATAGTCCGGGCCGAAGTAGGCCCTTCTCGCTGCCTTCCTATTCTGTTCCGGGCACACGCCGATCCGCTTAACCCCATTACCTCGTTATCCCTGCCCCCAGTTGCGGGGCCCGTAGGCGTGTGCCCCCGATCTCGTCAGTCCTCATGACGTGAGAGGGGTGTTAACCATGGCCACCGTTACCCGTGCCGCTCGTACCGCCGTCCTAGATGAGGCGCACCTCGGCGACATCCGCGGCGCGCTCGGCACGATCCCGGCCGACGACCTCGCTCCCCGGGCGGGGCTTTCCGCCAAGCTCAAGACGCTGCTGGCCATCGTGGGTCCCGGACTGATCGTGATGTGCGGCGACAACGACGCCGGCGCGTTCTCCACCTACGGGCAGGCCGGGCAGAACTACGGCACCCGGCTGCTGTGGACCCTGCTGCTGCTGGTGCCGGTGCTGTACGTGAACCAGGAAATGGTGCTCAGGCTGGGCGCCGTCACAGGGGTCGGTCACGCCCGGTTGATCCTGGAGAGGTTCGGCAAGTTCTGGGGCGCGTTCTCGGTCATCGACCTGTTCATCCTCAACGCCCTGACCATCGTGACCGAGTTCATCGGGATCACGCTGGCGGCCGGGTACCTCGGCGTGCCCAAGCTGGTCGCGGTGGTGCTCGCGGCCGGGGTCATCCTGGCGGCGGCGTTCACCGGCAGCTTCCGCAGGTTCGAGCGGATCGCGGTGACGTTCTGCCTCGGCTCACTGCTGCTGATCCCGTTGTACCTGTTCTCGCACCCGTCCGGCGCGCAGATGGCGCGCGGCTTCGTGGTCCCGGGCCTGCCCGGCGGCTCCGGGCAACTGGCCACCGTCATGCTGCTGATCATCGGCATCGTCGGCACCACGGTGGCACCGTGGCAGCTGTTCTTCCAGCAGTCCTACGTGATCGACAAGCGGATCACCCCGCGGTTCATGCGCTACGAGAAGGTCGACCTGTGGATCGGCATCGTGATCGTCGTGCTCGGCGCGGCCGCGGTGATGGGCGCCACAGCCGCCGCGTTCGCCGGGACCAAGGCCGCGGGCAACTTCACCGACGCCACCGGGCTGGCCCACGGCATCGCGGCGCAGGCGGGCCGGTTCGCGGGCGTGGTGTTCGCGGTCGCGCTGCTGGACGCCTCCATCATCGGGGCGTTCGCGGTGTCGCTGTCCAGCGCGTACGCGATCGGCGACACGCTCGGCCTGAAGCACTCGCTGCACCGCGGGGTCAAGCAGGCCAAGGGCTTCTACGCGATCTACACCGCCCTGATCGCGGGCGCCGCGGCTATCGTGCTCATCCCGGGCGCTCCGCTCGGGCTGATGATCGAGGGCGTCCAGGTGCTGGCCGGGGTGCTGCTGCCCAGCGCCACGGTGTTCCTGCTGCTGCTGTGCAACGACCGCGCCGTCCTCGGGCCCTGGGTCAACCGCCGGGGCACGAACCTGTTCACCTCGGCCGTGGTCGCCGTGCTGGTCACGCTGTCGGTCGTGCTGACCGCCTCGGTGCTGTTCCCGCAGATCACTGGCCGGCAGATCATGGACATCTTCATGGGCTGCGCGCTGGTGTGCGTGGCCGGGGGCGCCAGTGCGCTGGCCCGGGCGCGCCGGTCGCACAGCTCCGCCGAGGTGGACCGCCGCGACCGGGACACCTGGCGGATGCCGCCGCTGAACATGCTGTCCAAGCCGCTGATGTCCACCGGCCGCAAAATCGGGCTGGGTGCCCTGCGCAGCTACCTGGCCATCGCGATGATCCTGGTCATCGTCAAGATCGTCCAGGTGGCCATCGGGCACTAAGAGCTGTCCGGAGACTCGATGGGCTGCCCTGGGCGGTCGAGCGCTGCTCGGATCTGGCTGAGCCACTCGGTGCCCAGCTGGCGCCCGTTCGGGAGTTGGTCGCCTCGATCCCAGCGCCACGTTGCGATCATCGCCAGCACGAGGATCCGGCACTCGCGCAGCAAGTCTTGATTGACAGCCGGATAGTGCTCGCTGACTTCTTCGGGCGCATGGGCGAGGTCGAATTCGACAGGCCCGCGGCAGCACGTCTCGAGGTCGATGAACAGCAGGCCGTTCTTCGTGGTGAGCACGTTGCCCGGATGCGGCTCGCCGTGCAGCAGCTGCTCGGCGCCACCGTGCCCGCCGATCAGCCGTCTCAGGCTTCGCAGCGTTTCGCCGAGGAGCTCCCGGTCCGCGTGGGCGAGCTCCGGAGTGCGGTCGCGGCTCGCGACGAGCTGCTGAGCCTGCTCGACTCGATCCGTGAAGTGCGGCGCAGCGATATCGAGCTGGCGCATGCCGGCATGCAACCGCTCGAGCGCACTGGCGTAGCCGGCTGGTGAGACCTCTCGAGGTGCCGCAGGTTCGTAGTAGGTCCACAGCGTGAGCACGAAGCCATCACGCTCATAGACACGCGGGTCCACTCGAGGCTCAAGAGCAGCCACAGGGCACCCGGATTCGGCGAGCCGCTGAGCAAGCTCGACTTCGAACTGTGAGACCTGATGCGCTACAGGTGCCACCCGGGCGAGCACGTCACAAGGCAGCAGACGCAGAGTGAGCTTGTTCGAGTCATGAAGAACGATCGCGTCATCGACGGTCAGGTCAAGCGATGAGGCGGTCGACATGGCCGCAGCCATCGCACGCGGAACCTCAGACGCTCGCATTGTCCGGCGCGGACCGGCTCATGACGGGCCACCTGTCCAGTCGCGACCATTGAAGGAGAAGATGTAGGTGCGTTGCCAACCATGATAGTAGGACAGTTCCATCCTGGAAAAGTAACGCGTGCCACCATGCGACTCCGTCCGGTAAAGCTTCAGGCTGGCCGCGTAGTAGGCGTAGTGCCCGGCTGCGCAGTCTGGAGTGCAGGTGTTGACCCACAATGTTCCGTGGCTCTCAGCGATCGTGGAGGTCCAGTATGCCCACGACCATGTGTGGACGAAGACGTTGCCCCCTGCGTCTAGGGTTACGTACTTCGGCTGCACAGACGGTGACGCCCAACCGAGTGTTCGTCCTGGTGCGTCGTAGAGGACGGTCGTTTGCGTACTAGCCAGCGCTATCCCGAGCGAGGCCCGGGCCGGGCTGGCCAAACCCCCGGCTAGCCCGGCGGCCAGGGCGATCCCTGCGGCGATAGTGGTGAGCTTCTTCATGATGATTCCTTTGATTATGAATTGCAGGGCGAGCTAGTCGGATAGCCGCGGACGCCTCCCGGCGTTTCGTCCTTTTTTGAGCGCGGTCAGATCAGCGAGCAGACCCCACGCCGGCGGGCACGCAGAAGCCCTGTCGAGTCACGGTGACCAGTCAGCCCACCGGGAAAATGGCCGGGCTGCCGCCTGGCCGGCGAACTTGTGTATCCCGCCAGCGCGAGTTCGATAAAGACTGCGACGACCGGAATGAGTCTTTTCCGAAGGGTGGTCCTGCTTTGCAGGACTAGTGTGCATTTCATTTGACTTCTCCCCATACCAGGCCCACAAGGAGCAGGTGGGGTATACGCAAAGATATCACAATGGCCGCTGGTGAGGTAGTGTGTCCTGTGCGTCCGGTCCGCTGGGACTTATATGCAAAATTGGCGACCCGGATCTTAGCATGCGGAATTCAATTGCCGCGAGGCCAAGTAGTTCAGGGTAAGTGGCTTGCCAATCTAGAGGCTGAGCTGTTTACTACACTCGATCAAGTGCGCCGCCTGGCACTGACCTATTCAGTCATCAGCACCGGTAAGGCGTTCGTCCGTTTGCTTACCGACATGACCAAGGCCACGAGGGGGCTTTCGAAGACCGGTCAGGCCGGGGCGGGGACGCCTTCGAGGACGATGACCGGGAAGACCCGGTCGCCGCTGCGGTGACCATCCGGGAAGCCGTGCCGGTCGTATCGGAGGTCACGCTGCCGGCTTTCGTGCGGTTTGATGGCCTGATGGACACCGATGTGATCGTGGTGGGCGCGGGGCTGGCCGGGCTGGTCGCCACCGCGGAGCTGGCCCGGGCCGGACGGCGGGTGCTGCTGCTTGACCAGGAGCCCGAGACGAATATGGGCGGCCAGGCGTTCTGGTCGTTCGGCGGCCTGTTCCTGGTCGATACGCCCGAGCAGCGCCGGATGGGCATCAAGGATTCCCGCGAGCTGGCGTGGCAGGACTGGCTGGGCAGTGCTTTTTTCGACCGCGGCATCGATGAGATCGGCGGCGAGGACTACTGGGCGTACCGCTGGGCGCAGGCCTACGTCGACTTCGCCTCCGGGGAGAAACGATCCTGGCTGCACGCCATGGGCGTGCGCTGGTTCCCGCTGGTGGGGTGGGCCGAGCGGGGCGGCTATCTCGCTGACGGGCACGGCAACTCGGTACCTCGTTTCCACGTCACCTGGGGCACCGGGCCCGGGGTGATGGCGCCGTTCGAGCGGCGGGTCAGGGAGGCGGCGGGAGCCGGACTGGTCGACTTCAGGTTCCGCCATCGCGTGGACGAGCTCACCGTGACCGGCGGGGTCGTCGACGGGGTGCGCGGGGCGCTTCTCGAGCCCAGCGCGGCCCCCCGCGGGACCCGCAGTTCCCGCACCAAGACCGGCGAGTTCGAGCTGCACGCGCCGGCCGTGATCGTCACATCCGGCGGGATCGGCGGCAACCTTGACCTAGTCCGGGAGAACTGGCCGGATCGGCTCGGCCCCGCGCCGGAACATCTGATTTCCGGGGTACCAGAACACGTCGACGGGAGGATGCTGGCCATCGCCGGGCGAGCGGGCGGACGACTGGTCAACTGCGACCGGATGTGGCACTACACCGAGGGCATCAAGAACTGGGACCCGGTCTGGGCCCGCCACGGCATCAGGATCTTGCCCGGACCTTCGTCGCTCTGGCTCGACGCACGGGGACGGCGGTTCCCCGCGCCGAACTTCCCTGGCTTCGACACCCTGGGCACGCTGGCGGCGATCAGGGAGACCGGCTTTGACTACTCCTGGTTCGTGCTCACCCAGAAGATCATCGAGAAGGAGTTCGCGCTGTCCGGCTCAGAACAGAACCCGGACCTGACCGGCAAGGACATCAAGCTGACGCTATCCCGGGTGCGACGGGGCGCCCCGGCTCCGGTGGAGGCCTTCAAACGGAACGGCGCCGACTTCGTGGTCGCAAGGACGCTGGCTGAACTCGTCGAGGGCATGAACAAGCTGACCGCGGAACCGCTCATCGACCTCGCCGACCTCGAGCGGCAGATCGTCGCGCGCGACCGGGAAATCGACCACCCTTTCACCAAGGACCTGCAGGTCATGGCGATCCGCAACGCCCGCCGCTACCGCGGCGACCGGCTCGCCCGTACCGCTGCTCCGCACAAGATTCTTGACCCCAAGGCCGGACCGCTGATCGCCGTCCGGCTCAACATCTTGACCCGTAAGACACTGGGCGGCCTGCAGACCGACCTGTCCGGCCGGGTGCTCGGCCACGGGTCCGGCTCGCCGGCCGGGCTCGCCGGGTCGGGCCCCCGCCCGGTCCCGGGCCTGTACGCGGCGGGCGAGGTGGCCGGCTTCGGCGGCGGCGGGATGCACGGTTACCGGTCGCTGGAAGGTTCCTTCCTCGGCGGCTGCCTGTTCAGCGGTCGGCAGGCAGGCCGCGCCGCCGCCCAGGAGACCGGCGCCTGACCGGAGACCTCAGGAATGCGGCTGTTGTCCCCCGTGGGTTCCGCCGTCGGGTGGCGTCTGTGAGTAGCCGCCGTAATTCTCGCCTGGCTGCGGCGGCTCGGTGAATCCCCCGTAGTTCCCGCCCTGCGGCGGCTCGGAGAATCCGCCGTAGTTCCCGCCCTGTGGCGGCTCGGAGAATCCCCCGTAGTTCTCGCCGGGCACCGGAGGTGTCGGGGTGCCACTGGAGAGCCGGTAGTAAACCAGCGTGACGACGAGGGCGAGGAACGGGGAGATAAGAGTGCCCGAGATGACCGCGCTCAGGCCGCTGCCCAGCACGTCCGGCAGGGCCGAGAAGATCAGGCCGAGCACGAGATCCACGACGAGCAGGATGACGTAGACCATCACCAGCGTGCCGAACACGTGCCAGCCGTGGCCCCGGACCAGCGCACGGCTGCGCCCGAAGGACGCCATGGCACCTACGCCCTCGATGATGATGACCGGCACGATCACAGCCCAGATGGTGATCAGGTACAAGCCCGGGGCGATGATCAGGGCCAGCCCGATCACGATCGCGATGCCAGCCAGGACCGAGGCCACGATGACGGCCCCCAGGAACGGCACGACCGCGGACACGGTCTCCCCGATAGACATGTCGACACGACCGTCCCGTACGTCCTGCACGGCCTTGACCAGCGTCGCCTGCAGCAGGAAGGCCGCGACGATGCTCACCAGAGAGCCGAGCAGGGCGCCGATGGTGCCGGCCAGGGACAAGATCGCGGCAATGATCGCGGCGGCCACGTAGATGACAAAGGCGATCGTGAGCAGATGCTTCGCGTAGGTCTTGTACATCCCCCACGCTTCACTCAGAACGCCTGCAAGTGGATTCATGGCCGGATCGTACTGCCAAACCTCGCTCATTGGGGAATAGGAGGTCTTGTTTCTGGGCCGTAGCGACGCGTTTCGGCTGCATAAGGCCGATGTTCGCAGGCATTACCGTGACCGGGTCCGAGCCGGAACTGCTGGCCTGGCTGCTCGGCCGGTCCGACGGCCTGGGCCTCGGCCGGGAACCAGCCGGTCCGCTCCCGGTGATACCGGCGATCTACTGAGCACCGCTCGGATGCCCGCCGCAGCCGCAGCTCTCCCTGATGATGAGCTCGGTGGGCAGCCGCTCGACATGACGGGGCAGGGCCGGATCGGCGATCCGCTCCAGCAAGCGGGAGCAGGCGCGCTCGCCAAGCAGGCGCATCGGCTGGCGGACCGTGGTCAGCGGCGGTACGACCAGGGTACTGGCGTGCATGTCGTCGAAGCCGACGACAGCGACGTCGGCCGGCACCCGGATCCCGGCCATCTGCAGCTCGCGGATGGCCCCGATCGCCATCTGGTCGTTGGCGCAGACGATCGCATCGGGCAGCTCCGACCGAGGCCAGGTCAAGATGTCGCGCACGGCGAGCTGGCCGCTCATCGCGGCGAACCGTCCCTCGAACGAACCCGCCAGCCTCGTCCCGGGATAATTCCCCAGAGCCTCAATCAGAGAACTGAGCCGTTCGCGCGCGTCCGGGGCCTCGGGTGGCCCGGCTACGGCGAACAGCCGGGTCCGGCCGTGCTGCTCGACCAGATGGCTGACCAGGGCTCTGGTCCCGGCCCGGTTGTCGGCGCTGATGACATCAGTGTGGGGTTCGTCGGGCGACCCGGCGATCAGCACGATCGGGGTGCGCACCGCCAGCAGGGCCAGCTGCTCCGAGCTGACAATGCCCTCGGTAATGAGCAGCCCGTCCACCTTCGCGGAGATCTTCTGCATCCGCCGGAAAGCGGCCGCCTGATCATCGCCGCTCAGCAGGGAAATCAGCAGCGACCATTCGATCTTGCTCAGCGAGAACTCGACGCCGCGCAAGACTTCTTCGATGAAGAGCAGGCCCTCTTGCTCGACGTCGGTGTCGGGGCTCCGGCTTTCGACCGCGACGAGCCCGATGACCTCCTTGCGGTGCCGGGCCATGCTCTGCGCCGCGCCGTCGGGAATGTAACCGAGCGCCTCTATGACCTTGATTACCCGCTGCCGGGTCGCCGGGCGGACCCCATCGTGCCCGTGAACTACCCGAGAGACGGTAGCGGTAGAGACTCCGGCCTCACGCGCCACATCGTAAAGAGTGGAGGCCGGAGAACTGCCGAATTCGGTCGGCCGGTCGCTTCCCGTGGGTGGCCTCCTGAGCAGCCGGCGTCATGGATCGTGCGATCGCAACCGCGCGAGAACATATCTAAGCGGTTACACGCCTAATGTTACCGCTTACATTATGTTTCCCAGTGGGACGCGTCAACGCTGGCCTGGATAGCGGACGCCCGACCGCCCACGCGCCAGGACCCCCGATCATGACACGAGCTTGTCTAGGCGTTGCAGGAGCTCGTGGGCGGCGAGCTCGACCTCCTTGTGCCGCCACTCGGCTGCCCGGTACATGCAGGCGATGATGCCCATGCGGTGGATGCGCCGGAAGTCCCCGTAGACGAACGCGTACCTGGCCTTGGTCTGGTCGTCAGCACCGTCGGTAAGCCCGAGATGCCACCGAGCGTACTCATCCCAGGAGTGACGCTCCAGGAAGGCGTTCTGCTCGCTGGCCTTAGGCTGGACCTCGCCCCAGTCGCTGTCGAGCACGTACTGGCGGCTGTCGATGAGCCGTTCGGCCTTCCTGACGGCGGCAGGGTTCACAGAGTAGGAAGCCATGACAGCATTCTGCCGCGCCGAGGTTATGAGGCTGGCCAGGACGCCGCGTCACCGAGCATCCGGTCGGTCACCTCGCGGAGCCTGGCGCGGAACTGCGGGTCGTAGGCCTCCGGCCGGGCGCGCGCGGTCCTGAGTCCGTCGAAGAACTGCCCGGTGACCCCGTCCAGGGCCGGATCGGTGATGAGCCGCATCGTCGCCTCACCTCCCTGCTCGAGGGTGGAGACCGGGGTGACGCCGCTGCGGAAGACCATCGCGGTGTTCATGAAGCTCGCCGGGTGCGAGCAGTTCACCGTCACCCTGGCCGCCTCAAGCTCACCGGCTAGGTCGAAGCTGAACGCGGCCAGTGCGAGCTTAGACCTCCGGTAAGCCTCCACTCCCTGGTACCCGTGCTCGAACTCGGCATCGGCGGGGTCGAACGCGACCTGGCCGAGCGAGCCCACGTTGAGGACCCTGGACGGGGCCGACGCGGTCAGCAGCGGCACGAGCAGCCTGGTGAGCAGGACCGGCGCGAGATAGTTGACGGCGAAGCGCAGCTCGTGGCCGTCGGCGCTGACCTGCCGTTCTTCGCCCGGCGCGCCGAAGCCGACCGCCGCGTTGTTCACCAGCACATCAAGCCGCGGCACCTCTGCCCTGATCCGGGCCGCCAGGTCCCGCACGTCGCCGAGCGAGGCCAGGTCAGCGACAAAGCCGCGGGCGCCGCCGCCCAGCCCGGCGGAAAGCTCCGCCACCCGGGCCCGATCGCGTCCGTGTGCCAGTACCTGCCAGCCGGAGCTCCCCAGCTGCCGGGCCACGTAACGGCCGAGCCCGGCGGTCGCACCGGTGATAAGCACGGCAGGCGGCACGTCAGCCATCTAGCCTCCAGCAATCGTCAGACGTTGATCCCGCGGGCTCCCGGGACCGTCGGCCGCTGCCCGAGCGGGCTTGATCTTGCCGGGACAGTGACAGCATATGGAACATGGAACTGACCGTCCGCATGCCGGTGATCGGAGTGGTCCGCAGCAGCCACCAGGACCTGGAGGGCACACCGATCCAGGCCAGTCTCAACCGGGCTGAGCACGGCACGATCGAGATCGCCGAGCCGTACCGGGCCGGCCTGGACGGGCTCGCGGGCTTTGACTACGCCTGGCTGTTCAGCTGGCTGCACCGCCCGCGGGACCGCGGCGGGGACGCGCCGCTGCGGCAGATCCCGTTCCTGCTCCGCCGCCAGCAACGCGCGATGGGCATTTTCGCCACCCGGGGACCGCGGCGGGTCAACCCGATCGGGCTCAGCCTGATCCAGCTTCTCGAGGTGACGGGTCAGGACGTCGTGTTCGCCGGCGTCGATCTCCTGGACGGCACGCCTGTCGTGGACCTCAAGCCGTACGTCACCCGCTTCGACCGGCCACCGGGAGACCCGCGATGCGGCTGGTTCGACGAGCTCACCATCAGCGACGGCACGACACCCGAGCAGCTCGCCGGGCCGCCATCGCCACCCTGACGGCGCCATGTGGAAACCTTGGGCTGGAGGAGCAGGACCAACGCGGCGAAGGCCGACAGGAGAGGGGCACGGCATGATTCTGGTGACTGGAGCGACCGGGCGAGTGGGTTACCACGTCCTGGAGGCACTGGCCGACGCGGGCGCGGAGACCACCGCGATGGTGCGGGTGGAGGCGAAGGCCGCCGACCTGCCTGGGTCGCCGGCGCATGTGGTGGCGAGCTTCGACGATCCGCCGCCGGCGGAGGTCCTGCGGGGATTCGACCGGGTCTTCCTGCTGAGCCCGGCAGACGAGGAGCAGGCCGTGCTCGAGACGGTGTTCGTCGACGCGCTCGCCGCCGCTGGCCACCGCCCGCACGTCGTCAAGATGGCAGCGGACGGCTTCGCCGATCCCGACTGCGAGGTGCGTTTCATGCGCAGCCACCGGGACGTCGCCAGGCACCTGGACGCGGTCGGACTTCCGGTCACCTACCTCGCCCCCTCGATCTACATGGAGAACTTGCTGCCCGCCGCGGAGACCATCCGCGAAGCCGGCGTCCTGGCCGCGCCCGCAGGCCAGGGCCGGGTCGGGTTCGTGGCGGCCGCGGACGTCGCCGCGGTGGCGGCCAAGGTTCTCACCAGCGGCGACCATGACGGCGCGACGTACGTGCTGACCGGCCCCGAGGCGCTGACGTACAAGGACGTGGCCGCACGCATCTCGGCCGTCTTCGCGCGACAGGTGGATTACCAGGACCAGCACCCTAAGCACGCGCGAGAACTCCTGCTAGACAGCGGGCTGAGCCACTGGGACGCCGACGGCACCCTGGAGCTGTTCGAGTGGATCCGGCACGGCGGCGAGGCCTCGGTGACGGCCGACGTGCGGAAGGTGACCGGCGCTGATCCCCGCCCGGTCCAGGACTGGCTCAGCAAAGAACGCGCAAGCTTCCTCGATCCGTCGCCGGACCTGCCTCCATCGGCTTTCTTACAAGCGCGGCCCCAGTCTGCGGGTACCGCGTCACATCTGCCGGCCGCGTCCTTACCAGAACGGGGCGCGGAGCGTGCGCTTGGGCACCTTCCCGCTGGGACGGCGCGGAGCGCGTCGATGACCTCGACGGTGCGCGGCCGCCCCGCCGCGGCGTCCGCGGACCTGCGCTAGCGGCCACCGAAGTGGGGAGTGCGATGTTCGATGACAGCGGCCAGTCCCTCCCGGGCGTCCGCGGTGCCGGAAAGCTCGGACACGGTGCGCGCTTCCTCGGGCAGCTGGGCTTCGACCCGGGCACCCGACCACACCAGCCGCTTGGCCGCGCCGAGCGCCTTGGTCGCGCCGCTGGCGAGCGACCGGGCCAGGGCCAGCGACTCGCCGGCCAGGGCGTCGTCCGGCACGACCCGGGTAATCAGGCCGACCTGGAGCGCCTCAGCCGCCGTCAGCACCGGGTTGGTCAAGATGATCTCCATAGCCTTGCGCAGCCCGACGAGCAGCGGGAGGGTCACCGACACGCCCGCGTCCGGCGCCATGCCGA
>Ga0302326_10023269_pt1 | contig 12635 bp, 13 predicted proteins | sample Palsa_T0_3_FD_202264 | JGI IMG/M metagenome (GOLD analysis project Ga0302326, IMG submission 202264) | Peat permafrost microbial communities from Stordalen Mire near Abisko, Sweden - Palsa_T0_3 | ecosystem: Environmental > Terrestrial > Soil > Palsa > Peat permafrost | place: Sweden: Abisko... | reverse complement strand
GCAGCCGGTTCTCATTTATAATCCTGCGGCCGGCAAATACCGACGCAACACTGAGCGCACTTTACAACGTACCACTGACGCACTCGAGCGCGCGAGCCTGCGGCCGCGGCTTATTCCAACCGAGCAAGCGGGACACGCGACGGAGCTCGCCGCCGAAGCCGTTCGCGATGGCGCCGACTTAATCCTGGTGCTGGGTGGAGACGGCACGATCAACGAAGTAGTCAACGGAATAAATAGTGGATCCGATGTTCATCTGGGTGTGCTGCCGGGCGGGACGGCGAATGTGCTGGCCACCGAACTGGGGCTCGGATCGGGACTCGAGCGAGCGATCGACCGCCTCTCGCGCTGCGTTCCCAAACGGATCTCTCTCGGCAAGATCTGGCAAGCCGATCATCCTGCCCGCCACTTCCTGATGATGGCCGGCGCGGGATTCGATGCGCAGGTGGTTTGCGATTTGAATCCGGGGCTGAAAGCAAGAACCGGAAAGATGGCTTATTACGTAGCGGGGCTCGGGCAAATTTTCAAACGCGTGGGACAGCTGAAGACCCGCATCAACGGCGACACGTATCCCTGCGGTTTTACACTGGCTTCGAGGGTCCGGAATTACGGAGGCGACCTGGAGCTGGCTTGCGGCGCGTCGCTTCTCAGCCACGAATTCGAGGCGGTGATGTTCGAGGGCGAAAATCCACTGCGGTACGCTTTTTACATGCTGGGAGTCGCGGTGAAACAGGTGCAGAAGATGCCCGGAGTGCACACGGTGCGCACCACGCGCCTGGAGCTGCTGGGCGATGCGCCGATTCAGGTCGACGGCGAATATCTGGGCCGGTCTCCGGCTACGATTGAGATTGTTCGCGAAGCGCTGACGCTGCTCGTACCGAAGTCGTATGGATAATGTCACCCATTCTCTAGTGGGCTTGATGCTGGCTCGAGTGAGCGGAAAGAATACCGCGATGATGGTGATCGCCGCGAATATTCCCGATGTCGACATTGTTTCCTGGGCCGGCGGCTCGCTCACTTATCTGGAGGTTCACCGAGGGATCGCGCATTCGTTGATTGCCGCTCCCGTGTGGGCTCTGATTTTAATTCTGCTGTTCCGCAGCCGGAGCTGGCTATCGTATCTGGCATGCCTGGCCGGTGTGATGAGCCATCTGTTGCTCGATTGGACCAACACGTACGGAATCCGTCTGCTGCTGCCTTTTTCAGGACGCTGGCTGCACCTCGATATTACGGATGTGGTGGATCCGTGGATACTGCTGGTTCTTCTTCTGGCCGTGGGTGCGCCCGCGCTGGCCGGACTGGTTGGTTCCGAGATCGGCGCCAAGAAAAGTTCGGGGGCAAAACTCGGTTGGGCATGGGTTGCGCTGGCACTCCTGCTGGCGTACGAAGGCGGACGATTCGCCGCGCATCAAAGGGCGCTGGCGGTGATGGGCGCGCGGCTCTACAACGGAAAGCCGGCGACCCGGATCAGCGCGATTCCGAATCGCTGGACGCCGTTCGAATGGCGCGGGGTTGCCGAGGGAGATGGATATGTGGTCGACGTGCCGGTCGATTTGAATACCGAGTTCGACCCATCAGCAGGCCGCATCGATTACACCAGTCCGCCGAATGAAGCGGCGATGAAGACGCGTCCATTTCAGGTATTCAGCAAATTCGATCAATTGCCGTTTTGGAAGATCGAGAAAGTCGCAGACGATGCAACGGAGGTGCAATTGATCGACCTCCGCTTCGGGACGCCGGAGCGGCCAGGCTTCACGGCGACTGCGATTATCGATGCGTCGGGAGTGGTGAGAGAGTCCAAGTTTGGGTTTGGATTGCCAGTGGGGCGATGAAATGAAGACTGTAGTGCGTCGTGTTCCCATAACTAAAGCTCGAGTGAATCTGGGCGAGCTCGTGCGGCGCGTCAACCGGGACAAGGAATATTTCATCCTGGAAAAGGATGGCATCGCGGTTGCCGGCATCATGGACGCCGCCGAACTCGAAGACTACCTTGAGCTTAAGGACCCCAAGGTTCGGGAGCATATCCGAAAAAGCAACGCCGACTATCTGGCTGGCCGTACTCGCCCAGCTAAGGATTTTCTCAGTGAGCTTCGCGCCGGAGCGGCGCGGCGCAAGCCTGCAAAAAAACGTACTCGCCCGGCATGACGCCGCCTTCCCGGTTCTTCCCACCCGAAACTACGAACGGCTCGCCCGGAGTCTCTATAAACGCCAGCCGAAGTTTGCGGCGGTGCAGCAGAGCGCAGTCGGGATTTTGGAGCTCGACCCGCGAACCGCTCGGGAACCACGACATTAAGAAGCTTACTAGCGTTGCGCAGGGCGAGGGGAAATGGCGTACCGCGCTCGGCCGTTTTCGCTCCCGCTACGATATCTACAACCAGCAGGTGGTTCTCCACTATTGCGGTCTCCGCCGAGGATACGTACTGATTGGCCTGAGAGGGACTCACGGCGGCTGCGATGGTGAAGAGGCGGTGCTGGGCTGGCGGTCCGGGTTGGGGTTGGCGGGAACATTTGAATGGAGCGCGCCGACGAAGGCTCAGTTGGCTTTCCGGGACGCTCTCGTCGGTCCCGGCTTTTCCCCCCACAGCAAGAGCTGGACCCGGGGGTCCAGCGCAGACGAGGGCGTCCGCCCCACAGTCACCGCCGTGACATCATCCAAATACTGCCTGTTCCCTCATTGAGCACCATTGCTATCCTTCCTCCCGCCGCCGACCAGCCTTCCCGCTCGAAAGACCCCCGTCCGTGCAGATGCTCGATCGCAAACGCCTCTCCCACAGGCCGGCGCGACCCCACGTCGATCTTTTGCCCCCACAGACAGTAATGGCCGTCCCTCGCTGAGGTGAAGTACAGCGTCTTCCCGTCAGAGGACCAGTTGGACCGGTCCTCCGCGCCTTCTTCCGCGATCTTGATCCATGCGGTCTCCGGTACCGGTTCCAGTCCGTCGTGAATACGATTGACTGGCGCAATCATGATCCATGCGCGATCAGGCTCAATACGGGCTGTAAAACTCACCCAGCGATTGTCCGGCGAGAATCGCGCGTCTACCAGACTGTACTTGGGATCCTTCAGCAGAACTGTTTGCTGATGCGAAGCAATGTCCAGAACGTTCACTTGGCATGGATTGCCGACGAACACCAACAGCGCTTTCTCGTCGCGCGACCAGTCTGTCGCCCGGATGCAACCGTCGCACAGTTTCTCTGGCACGCCGCCGGGAGTGGAGACATATACAAATCTCTTATCCTTCTCGAAGGCCGAAAACGAGACTTTTCTGCCGGATGCGCTGATCACCGGAAATCGCTGCACCATCGTGGAGCTGGCTGCCACCGGCGATTCTTTTCCGGTCTCCAGTTCCCGCATCCAGATATTCAGTGGACCCGACTGCGTGGAGTCAAACACGACATAGCGTCCATCGCCTGAAAGCGACGGGTAGCTTCGCCTGGCAGGACTCTTGGTATCTCGCTCCAGGGCGCCCCGTGATTTCCCACCATTTAGATCGAACGGCAGGGACCAGATATCTCTTCTGTCTTGCGTGCTTGCAAATGCCAGGTCACCCCCCGGCGCGCAGGATGGACCCAAGTCGTTCCCTGAGCCCACGGTCACTCGCTTGAACGCCCCGCTCGCCCTTCCCGTGGCGAGCGATATTCCGGTCTCCCACAGATTCCATGTGTCGCTGCCGTTGTCCGCCGAAAAGATGACGCTGTCAGCGGACGACCAACAGCCTGGAGTTGGATCCCTCCCCGGTATCGTAGTGCCCCAATTGCCGGAGGAGTCCTGCGCTTGCAGCCCGGCCCGGACGAGGGCATCGTGCATGCCCGTTCAGATCGCTTCGCCTCCGTTGGCATCGGCGAGCCACCAATCCATGGCGGAGATGTCCGAGTGCTTCGTAGAGCCGTATCCATTAAATAAGAGTCGCTTGCCGTCCGGAGACCAAATGGGCCAGCGGGCGTTGGTGAGATTCGGCGCCACCCGCCGGGGCGGCCCTCCAGCGACGGGGATCACCCAGACCGCGCCGCCTCCTGGCACCCAAAGGTCCACAGCCGGAGTTCCCACCCAATACGAAACCTGCGAACCGTCCGGCGAATACCGAGGGGATTTTCCACCCCGCGCCAGCAATCGCGCCTGACCGCCAAAAGCCGGAATTTCGTAGATGCCGCCGCCATCCCGGCGCGATTCAAACACAATCCTGCTGTTATCCGGCGAAAAATCGGGTGTCGTGTTCCCTGCTCCGTCCATCGTCAGGCGGATCGGCTGGCCTCCGGTCACCTGTTTGAGGTAGAGATCCATCTGCCCCTCCGCGCCGATGTCGGAGGAGTAAGCCACGAGCTTGCCATCGCGCGATATGGCCGGAGAATCTGAGAGACCGGTATCGGTGGTGAGCCGCGTAAGCTTCCAGGAAGGCGGCGCCGAGGATGGATTGTGCAGTCGCCACCCCGCAGTAAGCGAGACCAGGCAGGCGCCGATGGCTGTCAACCACCACCCTAGGCGAACTCTCCGCCTCCCAGTCGGATTTTCGCGAAGCGGCGATTCAGCAACGACGGGAATTGGCGCGGGGTCGCGATGCTGCAAGGTTCCGATGAATCGATATCCCCGGCCGGGGTGCGTCTCGATGTAGCGGGGATTCTCGGCGGAATCGCTGAGCGCCCGGCGAAGCTTGTTCATCGCCGCGTTAAGGCCGTGTTCGAAATCGATGAAGGTCGCGCCCTCCCAAACTTCGTCGCGTAACTGCTCGCGGGTAACCAGCTCGCCGGGATGATCCAGCAGCGCAAGCAGAATGCGGAAGGGCTGGCCGGACAAGCGGATGCGAACGCCGCTCTTTCGCAGTTCGCCGGCCGCGGTATCCACTTCAAACGGTCCGAAGACGCAGCAGATCCGAGTGTGGGGTTGAGCGGCCATGAATAATCGCCTGCTGAGGTAGCCCACATTGTACTACGCGAGACTCCGCCTGATGATGACGCTCGCGGAAATGAATTGTGCTTTCAGCAGTTTGGCTGATGAGGCGATTTCCTACCCCAAAATGACCGCGCAAGCATGGCGCTTCCAGCGTTGCCGGTGTACCGTTGTCCAACCGTATGGAATCGAGCGCTGTGAAAAACTCCATTTTGTTCCTCTTCGGGCTCGCGCTGTGCGGCCGAGCCGTCGCGTCCCCATGCTCGCTACTACTGACCACGGAGATTTCCTGCACCGGCACTCTCGGCACGCCCGAGGATGCTTTTGCGGTGACTTTCGTACTACCGACAGCTGCCACCATCACGGTCCAGACCTATGGATTCGGCGGAGGAACGAATGTCGCTGGCACGACGATCTTGCCCGGCGGGTTTGATTCGATGGTCGCTCTATTTTCCGGCACGGCGACCGCGGCTACTATCCTCGAAAGTTTCGGAAACCCCATCGCCAGCGCCGATAGCTTCGGCTTGTACTCGCCCGGCTGCCCGCCTGCCGGGACGGTCACCGTCGGAACCGTAACCGGCGTGTGCGGAGATAACACGCTCTCGGCGGCGCTCGGCGCAGGGACCTACACGCTGCTGCTCACCGACGCGAATTTCATCGCGCTCGCGGTGAATCCGAACGTGGTGTTCGGTCCCTACGATCTCACCGACACAACCTCCAGCAATTACGGCAGCTCGACGAACAACGGCGCGTACAGCGACCTGACGGCAGGCGTGTTCCAGACCTGCGCCACCGACGTCGACTGCAACATCGACAACGGGAATTTCGCGGTGGACATCACGGGCCTTGCGAAAGGCTCCAGTTTGGCGTCCGCGCCGGAGCCTTCCACTTTATTGCTGTTAGCCGCAGGGCTGGCCTGTTTGGCGCACTTCAGAACAAGGAGACAGGTATGAGAAAAACTACTTTCACCATGATTTTCGTGGCATCCGTGTGCGTGACGATCCTGGCGTCGATAGCGGTGGTGGCGCCGAAGGCGGTCCGCGCGGCCGTGGCGACGCTGATTCGCGACCAGGACAACGCCGCACGGCATTCGTGGGTCGGCGCATGCACGATCAGTAGCATCAATAACCCCAATTGCGTGGTGCCGCTTAGCGCCGGGAACGAATATGTGATTCAGAGCGTTACGCTCCAACTAGCCTACGGGTCGAGTTTCAACTCAGTTGTCCTGAGCGCATTTTGTACCAGCGGCGGAGCGGTCAACACGTTCCTCAGTGCGAACGTTCCAGCCGTGTCCTCCGGCGGTTATGTATTTGCCAATCAGACAGTCCCCGTGGCCGCGTACTGCGACCCCTTGGGCGTAAGCTCCCTGGGCGGCGTCCAAGGCTCCATTGCGCCTCTCGCCGCCAATCCAAGCCTTAGTAGTGGGGCACAGATTTTCTTCAGCGGTTACTATGTCACTCTCCCATAGATGGAGGAAGCAGCTATGAAGAAAACTACGTTAACCATCATATTTGTGGCATCCATCTGGGTGATGATCATGGCGTCCATCGCGGTGGTTGCGCCGAAGGCGGTTCGCGCGGCCGTGGCGACGCTGATTCGCGACCAGGACAACACCGCACGGCATCCGTGGGCCGCCGAATGCCTGATCACTAGCGCCAGCCCACAGGGATCGTGCGCGTATTCGCTTTACGCTGGCAACGAATATGTGGTTCAGAACGTCACGCTCCAGGTACCACCCGGGTCCAGTTTCAGTGCCGTTACTTTTAGTGCGTTTTGTACCAGCGCCGGAGTGCTCAACACGTTCCTCGCTGCGACAATTCCAGCCGCGGGCACCGCTTCGAATGCAACCGCTTATCAGACGTTCCCCGTGACCGCGTACTGCGATCCCCAGGGCGCAAGCTCCTCGGGCGGCGTACAGGCCGCCGTTGGACTTTCCGGTGCCAGTCCAAGCCTTGGTAATCCGGCACAGGTGTGGCTCAGCGGTTATTATGTCACTCTCCCTTAAGGCGGCGACAAAACTTCCCGTTTCCTTCAGCCCGCGAAGCAGATACCGTTTCCATCCGGATCGAGCACGATAAACGCGGACATTCCCCAGGGCTCTTTTCTTAGAGCATGCGCGAAAGCTACACCCGCGGCTTTGTATTCTGCGAACAATCCCTGGATGTTGTCGACTTCGAGAAAGGCCGACAATAGGCCATCCTCCCGTTCGCGGATTTCAGGCGTGATGACCGGCTCGTGGACGAAGCGGAGGTGCAGGCGAGCGGCGTCCCGGCTCACCGAGCCGTAGAATGGCGGATTGCCGTGCAGGAAATCGATCGTAAAGCCTAGCTTGTCACGAAAAAAGGCAGCCGTGGCTTCGACATTCGAGACGAACACCACAGGCATGGCTCGCTTAAGCATGGGAACTGCGGTCATGGGCTGCGCCTGATGCGGCATCGTGGAAAGTCCGGATTTGAGCGCCGCCCAGCTCTCATACCCAGCTTCGAGCGCGATGATCTCTTGTGCCTCGCTGAGTGGAAATTTTAACGCCAGCGCCTCCACATCGGTCAAGTCCCGGTAGCGGGGCAGGTTCCGGATCCGTCCGCCGATGGAATAGTTGCCGGCGCGGTGCCAGCGGACCAGCAGCTTCGCCTGTTTCCTGAGATTGTCGAAGTTCGCCATACACACCTCCAGTGGATTGCTGTAGGCGGGCTTTGCCCTTTCGGCGATGGACGCCGGTGCGCCCTACTGTGTACTCCACAAGGATGAAATCCCAGCCGGGTCGCTGTCAAGCGGCGCCTGCACACTTTCTCACCGAACTGCGTCTAATATATTGGTATGCAGAAAAACCGCCTTCGCCGAGGTTTCTCGCTCATTGAGCTGCTCATCGTTATCGCGATTATTTTGATTATCGCGGCCATCGCCGTGCCCAAGATGAATAAGCAGATTATGGCTGCCCACGAAATGGCGGCGATCCGCATGATCGGCACCATCCATCAGGGCGAGACGCAGTATTATTCGCAATTTGGACGCTATGCGCAGAATCTGGCGGAACTGGGTCCACCGGCGAGCGGCGCGGCGGGTCCGGCGGCGGCCGATATTATTCCCAAGGGGCTCGCCGACGGCAAAGCCAGCGGGTTTATTTTCACGGTGGTCGGATCGCCTACCGGTTATTCGGTGACGGCGGTGCCGGAGAATTTTGGAAGCTCTGGAAGCCGGACCTTCTTTTCCGATCAAACGCTGGTGATCCACAATAATTACACGGCGGAGCCGGCTACGACAGCGAGTCCCGAGCTTAAATAGACCCGGCGCGGGCTGCTGCCGCCCGTTCGCGCAACCAGTTCGCCGAGTCTTTCTTTTTCATTTGGTCCAGCAGGCTGGCGCGATACTCCATGTTGGTCGCCAGTTCCGCCGTCCGGTCCGGTCCACAGGATTCCCAGATCTTGGCCGCGCGGGCGAGATCCGCCAAGGCGTCGTTGTAGCGGCCGGAATATTCCTCGATGTGCGCCGCCGTTTCATAAGCGACCGCCAGGCGGGCGCCCTTTTTTCGCTTGAACGTCCCGATGCACATGGCCAGCAGTTCGCGGGCGCGGGAGAAATTTCCCCATTCGATGTACAGCTGGGCGACGCTGAACTGCATCTCGCCCAGCTCCTCCTGATCGCTGCCGACCACGCGATCCTTCAACTCCAATGCCCGTTCGTAAAGGGCCGCGGCCGTCTCGATATCGCCGACTTCTTCATGCGAACCGGCCAGGTTGTGCAGGTCCCTGGTGGCCTCCGGGGAATCGGAGCCGTATTCGCGCTCATGAATCTTCAAGGCACGGCGCAAACACCGCTGCGCATCTTCATGGCGGGCTTGCGCGCGGTAGAGAATCCCGGCTTCGCTCAACACGCCGGCGGTCTCGACGTGATCTTCGCCGTGGCTTTGCTCGAACATTTCCATCGCTTTTTCGATCGCGGGAATCCCGTCGTCGCCTTGCAAATAGCGGGCTACACCGAGCCTTTGGATGCGGCGCGCCATGCGGATCGGGTCGGGATGAGGCATGGCAACCTCAATCCGGACACCCTCTTCTAATAAGGACTGCATGCCCGCGAGATCACCGCGATCGTGAAACACCTCAGCCAGCGCGTCGACGCACTGAACGTATCCCGAGGGGTTCGAAATGCGAGCCGTCAGTTCGAGCGCCTTGCGGATGGTGATCTCCGCGTCGTCGAGCTTCGCCGGGTCGTCCGGCCCCTGCTTGCGTTGCGCTTCCGCCAATTGCAGTTGAAGGCGGATACGAACGGTGGGAGATCCTCCGCTGGCGCCGAACTCGTCGACCGCGTCCACGAGGCGAGCTTCCGCCTCGGCGAAATTGCGGGCTTTGAGCTGGCGATCTCCTTCTTCGCGGTTGTACTCACCCTTCTTTAACCATTGCTGGATAAGGGGCGCAGCCCATGCCAACAACTTCGCCGAGAGTTTGAACTTAAGCCACAGTTCAAGCATGGAGATATCCACTGTTGTGATCGGTGGACTAGGGCCCAGACTTTAGGATTTTGGAAAAAACCTCAGGACCTGAGACTCCGAGCTAAGGAGTAAGATGGCATATGCCTCTAGGGGATACCCCTATGCACACAGGCGTCGGATCAACTCGACCAGGTAGCCGACGCACTCGTTTAACTCCTTTACCGGCACAAATTCGCCCGATTTGTGAGCTACCGTCATGTCGCCCGGGCCCATCACGATTACCTCCGGCGCCATGCTATTTAGGTGCGCGGCCTCGGTCCCGAAGGAAACTGTGGTGGACTTGCGCCCGGCGAGGGATTCGACCAGCCCGACGAGATTCCGTTTCGCCGACGCATCGAAAGCGGGGTCGAGCCTTTTCACTTCCAGCCTCGCGTCGATTCCGCGCAATCCCGCCAGGGCTTCGCGAATTAATTGTGCCGCCCATTCCGCCGGCTGACCCGGGACGGGCCTCCATTCGACCGTGATGCGGCACTCGCCTGCCACGATGTTCTTCGCCGTGCCGCCGTGAATCAAGCCGACGTTGAGGGTCGTGAACGGGGGATCGAATGCGCGATTTTTTCGCGCCTCCAGCTTTTTCGCGACCCGCTCCAGCGCGGTGACTACGCGAGCCGCATCGAAGATCGCCGACCGGCCCCGCGATGGGAACGCGCTATGCGCTTCCTTCCCGCGCACCACGATCTCGGCCAGCGCATAGCCTTTTCCGGCGGTCACCGGGTGCAGGCCCGTCGGCTCTCCGATCACCATATTTCGCGCGCGCAGAACTTTTTTTCGCGCCAGGAATTTCGCTCCCACGCAGCCGACTTCTTCATCGGCGGTGAGCACAATCGCCAGAGGCTGGCGCAGCGCCGCGAGGTCGACTCGCGCAATCGAAGCCAGCATGCAGGCGAGAAATCCCTTCACATCGCAACTGCCGCGTCCATACAATTTACCGCCGCGAATCGCGGGATGCACCGCTTCGGCCCACTCAGGATCGTAGGGGACCGTATCCGTGTGGCAGACGAATGCGAGCCCGGCGATTCCCGGCTTGGTAGTCGCGATCAGATTGATTTTTTCCACGCCCGCCGCATCGCGATACGGATAGCGTTTGATTTTCCAACCCGCCAGATGCTTCTCCGCGTAATCGATCACAGGCCGATTCGACAGAGGCGACACCGAAGGAATCGCCACCAGATCGAGCAGAATATTTTCCGCCTTTATCGCCATAGACTCCGCTGCACTTCGCCGAAATCGCGAACAATTTCTTCGTCTAAACGATGCCGGCCGTCGCGAATCACGAGTTCGCCCGCGACACAAACATCGCGCACCGCCGTCCGTTCCAGGGAAAACACCACGTGACCGAGCAACGATTCCGGATCCGCGCCGGCCACCGAGCAGTCGTTCAACTCGATGGAGAAAAAATCCGCTGGCCGCCCGACTTCGAGTCTTCCTCCCGCCGATTGCAAGCTGCGCGCGCCCGCTTCCGTCGCGCTCTCAAACAGCCGTGCGGCGAGGCCCTCCCGCGATGTATCTGGAGCCAGCACGGCCCGCTCCAGGCATTTCATCCGCAAATGATATTCCAGCTCCCGCGCATCTTCCAAAATATCGATCTGCACATTGCTGTCGGATCCGAGGCAGATCCGCGCGCCCGCTTCGAACAATTTGTCCGCAGGCACGGCTCCATCGCCAAGATTCCTCTCCGATGTCGGACAAGCGCACACCGTCGATCCCCCCAGGAAGCGAGCCTCCTCATCCGTAATATGAATCGCGTGGACCGCCGTAAATCTGTGATCGAGAATCCCATTCTTATGCAGCAGCTCGACGGGACGCGCGCCGTACTCCGCGATGCACGCTTCCACTTCCGCCGGCTGCTCCGAAACATGCATATGGAGCGGCAACCGGCGAGCCTGCGCGTACTCCGCGACCTCGCGCAAATATTCCAGAGGCACTGCCCGGACGCTGTGCGGAGCCACCCCAACGCTCTCACCTTTGGCGATCAAAGCATCGGTGTCCGCCAGGAACTTGTCCACATCGGGCGTAAGAAACCGCGCCTGCCCCGGATTGGGATCCTTCTGCCAACCCGCCCGCACATACGCCGTCCGCAATAACGTAACCCGCAGCCCGAGCTCCTTCCCGGCGCGCAGAATCGCGAGCGCGACATCGAGGTCCTGATGCACATAATGAAATTCCCCGACCGCGGTGATGCCCGACAGCAGCATTTCGAGAAACGCCATTCGCGTAGCCCGGTAAATATCCTCCGGCGACATGGCATTCGCTGCGTGATACATGCTCTCGCGCCAGGTCCAGAAGGTGTCGCGATCAGCCGAGGTCCGGTGCTCCGTCCTCCCGCGGATCACGCGCTGAAAAGTATGGGAGTGGACATTCACGAGCCCCGGCAGAATCGCGCGCCCCGGCAGCCGCTGCGCGATTTTCAGGTCTTCTTCCTCGCGGGAGAAGCGGGCGATCACGCCATTCTCGACCACCATCGCCAGTCCCGATTCAAACTTCCCGCCCGTATAAACAAGATCCGGCAGCCACGCTGTCATAGAATCAGAATAGTGTTTCCACTCATCGTAGCGCTGCTGCTCGCTACCTCTTACAGCTTCGCGCAGCGAACGGTGGTCATCGCCTACGGCGATATGCGCTTCACGGATCCCAAGGAAACGCAGGCGACCAATCCCAAAGTCCGCAAATGGCTGGTCGACAAAATCGCGTCGGAAAAGCCCACCGCGATCGTCGTGAGCGGCGATGTTCCCTACGTCGGAGAGAGGGCCGCCGACTACGCCGAATTCCATCTGGAGACCGCGCCGTGGAGAGCGGCGAACATTCTTCTCTTCCCCGCCCTGGGCAATCATGAATTGCGCGGCGACGAGAAGAAATGCCTGGAGAACTGGTGGTCCGAATTTCCTCAGGTGCGCGGGAAACGCTGGTACCTGGCTGAGGTCGGACCGAGAATAGCAGTCCTGAATCTCGATAGCGCGTCCCCGCTTATCCTCCGCAGCGCACAGTTAAAGTGGGTCGAACAGCAGCTCATCAACTTAAGACCAACCGTGCGCTTCGTGATCTTCAACCTCTATCATCCGCCGGTCGCCGATATCGAATCGGGCGAGGGCGCGAGCCACAATCCTCGCCCGAACGAAATGGCGCTTGCCGATTATCTGACCACCGCGCCCCAGGGCAAGCGCGTCCGCTTCATCGTGAACGCCGGCCACATTGATAATTACGAACGATTCTTCCGCGACGGCACAGTCTACCTGGTTTCCGGCGGAGGCGGTGCTGCGCCCGTCCCTGT
>Ga0302326_10023266_pt1 | contig 12635 bp, 6 predicted proteins | sample Palsa_T0_3_FD_202264 | JGI IMG/M metagenome (GOLD analysis project Ga0302326, IMG submission 202264) | Peat permafrost microbial communities from Stordalen Mire near Abisko, Sweden - Palsa_T0_3 | ecosystem: Environmental > Terrestrial > Soil > Palsa > Peat permafrost | place: Sweden: Abisko... | reverse complement strand
TTAATAGTGAAACCGGAATTAACAATGTTATCCGGCGTGCCCGTTGGCCCCGTCACGCTGACGCTGGCCGTGCCGGCATCTATGAAAAAAAGATCGTTGGTCGTCGCCGGCACTTGAGGGTTGCTGAGGCTGTTGGTCCAATTGTTTACATTGGTCCAAGCGTTGTCCGTGCTCGCGTCGGTCCAATAGACTGGGTTTGTTTGGGCTGACGCTATGGAACCCACCGCCAGCAAGATGACGGCGGTCAGGCACTCGGCCGCTGTGCGTCTGAAAAAATCGATGTGGAAGGAACTGTTCAAATGGGCGGATGGCAGCAGAATGCAGGTTTTACACATAAGCAATCATTTAGTTATTGTTGTCATCAGAGCGCCCTGCGTTTCTGGCACTTCGCATCCCCTTCATGGAAGCGGAGGTGGGCACGCTGGATGGCGCGATGGAGCATAGGCACCGCGCATTTTCCCTCATAGTCATATTTTGGTATGACATGCCCTTCTGTTTACATGCATCTGCCCTGAGGCCTGACTCAGTTCAAGTTGCCAGCAACCCGCCAGAACGCTATTGTGGCGTCTGACTGGCATGGCCACAGACCCGCTGGAGCGTGTGAAATGTTGTTGAGATACCTCTTCCTGAAGCGGTCGATCCCCGCCGCCACCACGCGTCGTCTCGCCGCAGGGTTGGCTCTGGCTCTCTGTTTTGTTGGACCGGGCATGAGGGCGGATAACGCGGCGGCGGGTTTTTCCGCCCGCTTCTGGCGGACGGAGGATGGCCTTCCGCATAACGTTGTGCAGGCCATCGCCCAAACCCGCGACGGTTACTTGTGGGTGGGCACGCGCGAGGGGTTGGCTCGATTTGACGGAATCAGATTTACCCCTTTCAATCTTGCTCCGGATAGGCCCCGCCCTTCCGTTACCTCACTCTGCGCCTGCGGCGACGGCAGCCTGTGGATTGGAACTGAAAAGGATGGCTTGTACCGTTCGACCCTTGGAGCGCTCTCGCAAATCGGGATTACCAATGGCTCGGCCAGCAATGCAGTATCGCAAATCCAGCAAGCCGCGGATGGCACGGTCTGGATTGCCCTTCGTGATAGAATTGGACATTGGCAAGATGGGAAAATTCAATTCCTACCCGACCTCAGCCACATTACCAATTCATTGTGGTCCTTATGCTTGGATCATCAAGGTAATGTGTGGGCCGGCGCCAGCAGGGGCGTGCAGCGTCTAAGCGATCCAATATCCACTATCCTAAACGTAAACGGCCACCCTCTACGCGCCATCCGCTCCTTATTCTACGATACTGAGAGAACTCTTTGGATTGGCGGCGGCGACGGGCTGACTTTGCTCAAAGAGGGAACGTTTGCGTATTATCCGAAAGGGGAGGGACCGGCTGCGATTGTCACCGCCATCCTCCGGGATCGCTCGGGCAACGTCTGGGTGGGCACACAAGGCGGCTTAAGCAGATTCGTGGATGGGAAGTTTCTTGAGGAACCGCCGGAAGAAGAAACTTCTTGCGCGATCCACGCCTTGCTGGAGGATCGAGAAGGCAACCTTTGGGTAGGCTCCGCGGAAGGCTTGGAACGCCTGACCGCGAAATCCTTTATGACTTATACCAAAAAAAGCGGCTTGACCCAAAATGCCATTTCCTCAGTCTGCGCCGGAGGCGACGGCAGCATCTGGTTTGGCACTTGGGGCGGAGGGCTGGACCAATGGAAGGATCAAACCATCACCACTTACAACAAGACCAATGGTCTTTCCTCCGATTTTGTCGTTGCGCTTGAGGAAGCCCGTGACGGAACACTTTGGGTAAGCTGGGCCTACTCGCATGGCACCCAAGGATTCGACCTGCTCAAAAATGGACAAATCAACAGTAACAATTTGGCCAAAGAGCACGTCGGCCCCATCACGGTCCTGCGTGAGGATGAGCAAGGCAATATGTGGGCCGGTTCACGCAACGGATTAGGATTCTTTAAACAAGGAGAATTCGTTTCCTATGCTGGCCAGATGGGTTTGACCAACAATGCCATCCATGCACTCTGCACGGATCGGGACAATAGCCTTTGGATCGGCACGGAAAATGGCTTGTTCCGCTGGAGCAACGGTCAGTTCGAGCGTCCGGACGATCGGCTATCCGGTCTTAAAGGGTTCATCCTCTCACTTTATAGGGACTCAGGGGGCGATCTCTGGGTTGGCACTATGGGCGAAGGACTCATCCGGCGAGTCAAAGGAACATGCGAGACCTTTTCCACCCGGCAAGGGTTGCTCAGTGACTCCATTTACTCGATCCTGGAAGACGCGCGCCACAACCTTTGGCTCAACAGCAGCAAGGGACTTTTCCGCGTTGGCAAGAATCAATTCGGTGACCTTGCGCGCAACGCCATCTCATCATTGAACTGCATCGGTTATGGCAAAGCTGACGGCATTCTCGGAAGCGGCGAATGGCAGGAAGCCACGCAACAAACCCAACCCGCCCAACCCGCCGCTTGCAAGGGCACGGACGGGCGATTGTGGTTTCGCACCTCCGAAGGCGTGGCAGTGACAGATCCGAACAAGATCAAGAGCAATGAACTGCCGCCGCCGGTGGTCATCGAGGAAATTATTGCGGACGGCAAACTAATCCAGTCGCCAGATTTTCTTGAATTCGCGCCCGGGCGCGGCGAATTGGAGATTCATTACACCGCCTTGAGCCTGCGGGCGCCGGAAAAAAACCGTTTCCGCTACCGGTTGGAAGGCAGCGACCCAAATTGGGTGGAAGCCGGCGGTCGGCGCGCCGCCTATTACAATCACCTTGCACCCGGCCGTTATTCCTTCCGCGTCACCGCCTGCAACAATGAAGGCGTCTGGAATGAAACGGGCGCTTTCGTTGGCCTGAAACTAAGGCCGCACTTGTGGCAGACATGGTGGTTTCTCGGACTCTGCGGAGCAGCCGCCGCAGGCTCAGTCGGCGGGGCCGCGCGCTATCTCACGCACCGCAAGATGCAGTTGAAGTTGGAACGCTTGCAGCAACAACATGCCGTTGAGAAGGAGCGCGCCCGCATCGCCCGGGATATGCACGACGAATTGGGCGCCAAGCTGACCCGCATTTCCTTTCAAGGCGCCGTGGCCGCCCGCCATCTGGCCGATCCCCGAAAAGCGGGTGAAGAAATTGCCAAAATGAGCCAAACAGCCCGCGCTTTGGTGGTAGCTCTGGATGAAATCGTCTGGGCGGTGGATCCCGCCAAGGATTCCCTGGAGAACCTGGCCGGTTATATTTGCCGGTACGCGGGCGATTTTTTTGAGAGCACCTCCATTGGTTGCGAGTTCGTCATTCCTGACAAATTGCCCGACCATCGGTTGCCCAGCGACGTGCGACACCATGTCTTCCTGGCGGTCAAGGAGACGTTGACCAACATCCTAAAACATGCCCAAGCCAGCCACGTGCAGATCCGCCTGGCCATGCGCGCCGGCAAATTTGACATCGTCATTGCCGACGATGGCTGCGGCTTCAACACCGCCCACAATGGCGGCAATGGCCACGGCCTGGTTAATCTCCGCGAACGTCTCCTCTCCGTGCATGGTTCCTGCCAGATGGAGAGCCAGCCCGGAATGGGGACGCGCGTCGAATTTGTGATTCCCCTGCCGGAACAGCCGCCATAAAAATGTAATCCAATAATATGACAGCAAAAACCACGCGGCTTGGACTAAACTCAAGTCACTCAGACATGACCATCAAAGTTTGCATCGTGGAAGATGACGCGGAATTGCGCGAGAGCATTGGCCGATTCATCGAGGGCGCAACCGGTTTCCAATGCGCCGCGGCGTGCGCTTCTGCCGAAGAAGCCCTCAAGACCCTGCCGCGCCACGCGCCCGCCGTCGTGCTGATGGACATTAATCTTCCCGGCATCAGCGGCATCGAGTGCGTGCGTGCCTTGAAGGCGCAAGGAGCGAAGTTGCAAGTCATTATGTTGACAGTATATGAGGACACCGACCGCATCTTCGAGGCCCTGGCCGCAGGGGCTTGTGGCTATCTGGTCAAAAGCACGCCGCCGGACAAACTGCTGGAGTCCATTCGGGACATTTGGAGCGGTGGTTCGCCCATGTCCAGCCAGATTGCGCGCAAGGTGGTGCAGGCTTTCCAGTCCGCGGTCCCGACGGCGCCGCCCGGGGAACATTTGGCCCCGCGCGAAAAGCAGGTGTTGGAACTGCTTTCCAAAGGCCGCGCTTACAAACAAATCGCAGGCGATATGAATCTTCACATCGGCACCGTGCGCACCTACATACGGCGCATCTACGAAAAACTCCATGTTAACTGCCGCACGGAGGCCGTCGTCAAATATTTGGATGCCGCTGGCGCCAAGCCGCGCAGCCCGGTGTCCAAATAACTCTACTTGACCCATTCCACGCGCAACCCGAGCGCAGTGGATTTTGCCATCGTCTTGAGGAACTCCCAACCTTCCGTCTGCGAGGTTCCCAGCCGCAACGAGCAGCGCGATGCCGCCATCGCGGCAGCTTGCGGAATGTCCAGAATTTTCAAAACATTCAGATAGTCCGGGCCTTCAGCGTGACTCGAGGGCATCCTGTGCAAATCCAAACCGGAAATGCCCGGTTCGAAGAGCGAGGCGTAGAGGGCGTTGACACCCATGGTCCCCTCCGCTTGGATTCGTATTGGGACGTCTTCAAACCCGCCCATGGCGCGCAAGGCCTGCACCGCCCTTCGAATGTCCCAAACCCGCATCCCATCCAGTGTCTGCCCCACCAACATATAGCGGCGGCGCAGTTGTGCTTCTTCGGAGGCGGGGCCTGCGTCGCGCGGCGCAAACACGGCTTGCGCCGCCTCTCCGGCCGGGCCGAAGCGATCCATGGTTTTCCGCGCGTCCGCGCCGGCGGAAAGGGGACCATCCACAATACGCAAAACAATCTCGCGCGGTTTTTTGACAGTGGCCTTGCGCACAACACATATTCGCGGAGATACGAATGGTTGGCTGTGAATTTCATAAACGTCGCACACGACGCCCTCCGACTCTTCTGAAGAGAGGCGGACAACCACCGGCGGGCTGGATTCGTCGGGCCATCCGGCAAAACATTTCGCGCGCAAATCCTTCATCCATCCATCGCGCAATGCCCGCCAAGCCGTGAGCGTCACGGGAGTTTCAGGACAAGGAGCCGCTGCCACAAAACTCTCCTGAATTCGTGTGTTGATCTGATCATTCGGGATTTTGTCGAAGACCTTAAGAGCCAGCGGAGGGAACATTTTCACCGCGGCCATCTCGCTGTTGGTCTCCTCGTGCTTCAAATGCAGACCGAACCAGTGAAACACGGGCGCCTGCATTTCCGGCGTGTCACGATGCGGTCCGGGACCAATCGCCAGACCGAAATTCGTGGACGCGTGGTACAAATCGTAGATTTGTGCAACTTCATCGTGCGTTCGCATCACGCCCGAGAGGGGAAAGTACTCGTCCGCGTCCGTATTGGCCAGCAGGAGGGGACGTGGCGCGCACAACGCCGCCAGCATTGGATAATCCCAACGGTAAGTGTTGACCAGGAACATGCAGTCACAATGCCGGTCCACGGTTCCATCAACCACGTAGCTGTGCAGATCTGCTATGCCGGCCACCGGCGCAATGACCTTGACGCGGTCGTCCAGCGCGGCCAGAAACCAACTGTAAGCGCCCCCGCCGGAACGGCCCGTCACGCCGATACGCTCCGCATCCACCTCAGGCCGGCTGGCAAGATAATCCAGTGCTCGCATGGCATTCCACGTTTCCACCCCGGCCGGCGTGTAGCCGCGCGCGTTCCACCACCACATCTTTTCGCTGTAGGTTCCCCGGTGGATTCCCCGGATCTCTCCAAGATCCAACGTGTCGATGATAAGGCAAACGTACCCGTTCCGCGCAAACCAAATGCCGTGCTGTTGATAGGCCGTCTTGTTCCCGCAACTGATTTCATTTGTCATCACCAGTGTATGGCCGCAGAGGTAAAGAATGGCGGGGGCGGGCTTTGTGAGGCGCTTGGGCAAATACAGGTTGGCCGTCACATACAGATGGGGCCGCGACTGGAAATATAGCTTCTCGACAGTGAAGGCATCCTCATTGAGCGTGCCGGTAATGACCGGCTTCAATTGTGTCCGTTCGGGCATTGGGTCAAGCCCGAGCATCTCCGCCGCTTCCCGGCAAAGCCCAGGACGGCGCGCCTGCCATTCGGCAAGGGTATGAATGTTGTTCAGACAGGAGCCTGAGAGTCTTGCCGTTTCGGCCTTAAAATAGCCCTCCGTTGCGATGTCCAGACCAAGCATCTGCCGCGCGGCAACCAAGAGTACAACGCCTGCCAGGCGCGTGCTCCGCCACGTTTTTGGTGGGTGACTTTTGATCATGGCCTTCAAATAATCCTACAAATAAACCTCGAAGAAAAGTGCCACAATCGTATGAATATATGACATCCAATCAAAAACAAAACATGCGAAATCTTCAGACTTTGCCAAAGATTGACCGCTATGAAACCGCATGTATAAACCTGCGAGTTCCCATCCATACCACGACCTTTTGCTTGATGATATTGTGCCCTTTTTTGGGTCCAGGTCGGTTAGATTTCAGAGCAAATCTCGAGTGATTTTGGTTTTTGAAACCTCAATGAGTCCAACATAGGAAATCCCCATCATCACAGTTTAGCCTGCGGAGATCGAGCGATTATGGTTGCAGGAGAATTGCCCCGGCGTTGAACTTTCCGAGGAAGAACCCGCCAGCGTTGGTCGCGTTCTGAAGCATCGCTCCTAAGCCGGCCGTCGTGGCTTTGCCGGTTTCGTTCCCGAACGCGATTGTCAATAATCCCGTTTTGGGGTTAATCGAGCCGCTCAAGGAATTGCTCGGGCTGCCGGGCAATTTTAGCAGTGTGTTGTTGCTGCCCAACCAGACGCTGAAAGTCAGATTCGAGGGCAGGCTTCCTCCGGAAATGTCGAGCTGGCCTGACGGAAGATCAATCGCCGCAGTATGCGGCAATGGATTGCTCCACAAGGAGCCTTGCACGATGACCTGATTGGTGAACCCGTTTGTGTAAAGGGCGCTGGAACGCGAAAAGACCATTGTAAATTCCCTTGGCCGCAAAGATGTAGATTGCTCTCAGGTTTGCAACCGACTTGGCTTTGATCATAACCATTTGATTGGAGGGCGTTATCCAGCCACTGAGGGCGTTGAAGGTAACGGCATGATTGGTGGGCGATAAGTTGGTCACCGTCGCGCCGCTGTTTTGCCATTCTCCGTCATCGACGTGCCATTGCGCTCCGTCGCTGACGGCTGCCGACGGTAAGATGGTCATTTGCAGAGAACCGTTGGTAGCCACGGCGATGTAGGTTCCAGTCGCGCTAGACGTTGAGTTGGATACAATGGAGATAATTTGATGGGAGGGCGTGATCCATCCGCTGATAGTTTTGAAGCTGAGTGTATGGCCGCCCACAAGAAGATTGGTAACCGTTGCGCCACTTGATAGCAGTTTTCCGCCGTCCACCTCCCATTTTGCCCCGGCGGTGATTGCGGATGCAGGACTGAGGGTCACTTTAAGCGAGCCGAATTCGGGGTTCAACAGCACGGCTGACTCAGACGTTAAGTTGTTGAAACAAACTGTTCCCAACGGGCGTTAAGATCTCGCCAATTTTATGGGGAAGCCCGCCAGGCGGAGGCTGCCGCCTCGCGCGGCGAGGCGATTCGTCGAATGAAGTTAGGAAGGAAGTTGCTGTGTCGAAATTGGAGTGGCGATGACGAAACGAAAATATCGCCGCTTGCTTAACGCTCAACTAAGAGCGGTCCAATGAATTCTCAAGGCAGATCTTGCGATAAATGTGGCCGAGAGGCTTCATGCTGCGTGAACGCTGCAAGTCGTTGAAATCAACATTGAGCAATCCAAATTTTTTTGAATAGCCGAATTGCCACTCAAAGTTGTCCAGTAGCGACCAGTAATAGAACCCCCGCACGTCGACGCCCCGGTCAATCGCGCGATGCAACGCGGCCAGATTATCCCTCAAATCACGTTCGCGAAAAGCCTCGTCCTCCGAAGAGCATCCATGCTCGGTGATGTAAATCGGGAGCTGGCACTGCTTATAAATTTCCTGCAAGGCAGATTCAAGTCCCAGCGGATAGCGCTCCAGCATGTCGTCGCATTCAACACCCATCTGGGCCAATTCCTTGCGTGAAAAACCAAACGTCGGTACCAGCGGCTTGAGATTCTTGAAACGAATGCGCCCGTAATAGTTGACCCCCAGGAACGTGGAAGCTGTTTTCCTGGCCCCGCCCAGAAAACGTTTCATCACCAGCCTGTTTAATTGCCCATGGATGAAATTGGCCAGCAGCGCATCCCACGGCGAATTCGTTTGGTACGGCTGGAAAAACGTCCAATTTTTGGAGAACCCAACTTCGACTTTTCCGAGGCTGCTGCCAGCCTGGCGGATGACTTGGCAAACCCGTTCGTGGGCCACGGCCATGTTGCTGATGACGGTGCGGAACAAATCCAGCCGGCCTCTTTTCAGCGGAGGAAATTCAGCGATTAAATAGCCGCAAGAGGCATAAGTGTCGGGTTCATTGAACGTATTCCAAAAGCGGACCCGATCGCGCAGGGCGGCGACCAGCTTCGTTGCATAATCCACAAACGCGGGAATGGTTCTCGCATTGGTCCAGCCGCCGACGGCGTTGATCCAGGGCGGGTTGGAAAAGTGGTGCAACACGACCATCGGGAGAATGCCCGCTGCGTTGAGCTGATCCAACTGATCCACATAACGCGCCAGTTCGGCCTGATGAAGAGGGCCTTGAGCTTCGGATTGCAGGCGCGACCACTCAATGCCCATTCGGTAGGTATTGACTCCGAGTTGGGACATCCATTGAACGTCCTCAGCATATTGGTGATAGCTGTTGCAGGCGATGCCGCAAGTCTTTCCGTCACGAGCGACGAACCCAGTCCACTCATTGTTGATGTGCCCCTCGATCTGCGTCGTGGAAGTCGCGGTTCCCCACAAAAACGCGTCCGGAAATTTCATCAAATTCCCGTGCCGTGCCGGCTGCGTCGAGACGCGCGAGCCATTCGATTGTAAATGAGCATAATCCATCAGTGGCAGACCGCGAGCGCCTGCAAGCGACAAGCTCGCTTAACGAGACGCGAGATTCAAGCGTTTAGATGTCAAAGTTGACAAAATGGTTCAAAAATCTCATTTGACGGCGCCTTCCACGATTCTGATTTCCTCGGCGCCGAGGCCGTAAAGGTCATAAACCAAAGCGTCAATCTGGCGGTCCAGCCCGTCGCAACGATTGCTGTAAAAATCCTTGTCTTTGTCAGTTTGGGCGGCGGCCAGTTGCTTCTTCGCCGCCAGCATTTGCTCAACCAATTCGACAATGTGGTCGTGCCTTTCCCTGTCGTTGGAATCGGAAAAGTCAATCAAGCGGATTGGCAACTCACCGAAATACTGTTTGGTGCATGTTATCCAGCCGCCACGAAAGACATTACTAATTTGACGTAATCTCCAAAAAAGCAATGTTGAATTCAACAGACCAAGCACGTACTCAGGTTTTAATTTTACAGAGTCACCAAGGGCTACGGTAAAACCACCGCTCGCCATCGGACAAAGATTGCCCCTCATCTTGGTCGGAACCAAAGTAAACTGTCCGCGATCTGCCAAGAGTGGAATGCAAATGTGCGCTCGCGCGTGCGCCTGGATATTTCGGGGCGCACTGTAACCGAACCATTCGGAAAATTGCTTGCGCTTTAGGAGCGCCGTCTTCTGAGAGTACAAATATTCGAACGCTTTCGGATATTTCTTGCGAAACTCATGCTCTGTAATCAGTTTGGACTTTCCATCCTCGAGTTTGTAGGGGAATATAACTTGCCATTTTCCAGATGGATTGAAGTAGTAGCGCGAAAAATCGGAAGCAAAAAGCGGATTTCGTAAAATCCCCGGTTCGAGCCTATTGCCGGGGCTAGAAACCATGAATATCTCATCGTCACCGGTGCTGCTGCCGCGACTAATTTCTGTCGGCAAATCAAGCAGTCGGACAGAACCTGTCGATATTTTTTCCAAAACGGAAATTGAGATCCGGTCACCAAATACCCAAGGCTTTGATGTCAAAGAGTCAATGGCATATTCGTTAAATTCTGGTTTCACCATGGATTTTTCGTTTGCTTTGGAAAGGGTGTAATGAAATTTTGGATGAGGGTTTGTTGCCAAGAACAAGAGACAAGTGTATGTGGTCGCGCCAAACACTTGGTTCGATCCGAAATCCACGACTCTTTCAAGAGCCTTGTTCGTGACAATTAACCGGCGCAGCCCCTCACCGTAATTTGTTTTGAAGAATTTATTCGGCACTATTTGTCCCGACAATCCGCCTCGTTTTAGCAGCTTGAACCCGCGCTCGATAAAATTAACGTAAAGATCGAAATTGCCACGAGCAGCGTTAAAATGCTTGGAGAAGTAGTCCAATTGGATGCGTGCAAAACCTTGGATTCGCACATAAGGTGGATTCCCCACAATTGCATCGAAGCCGCTCTCAGAATCCGGCACAGGCGGCGACGCGGTTTTCGCTTCTTTCTTTTTCTTGTAACTGAAAGTGCCGTGGAGCGGTAAGCCGGGAAAGTCGAAATCCAAAGTCGTTGGCGTTTCGCGCAATAAGCCGACCGCCGTTTTAAAAATGTGAGGAAAGCGTTGCTCGAAATCCATTGGGTTGAGCCTCCTTTCCTCTTCCGAGGGCAACAATTGGCCGGTCAAAATATCGGTGCCAATGAGCGAGTTGCCGCAAACGATATTTTTGTTCAGTGAAGGCAGGAGCGTTTCGTGGAATTCCAACTGGTGGTTGCGGGCGGAGGCGGGAGTTTCGTCTTGCAACAGCTTCAAATAAAGGGACAGTTGCGCCACTTCAACGGCCTGCTGGTCAATGTCCACTCCGTAGATGTTGTTGAGCAGAATTTCGCGTTTCTTTTGCAGCGAAAGGTGCAGGCCATCGTCGCGTTCGGTGACCTCGCCCTTTTTGGCCTTGCCGGGGTTCTGGTTGTAATAGGCCGTGTGATGGCGTATGAGAAGATCATAAACGCCGAGAAGAAACGAACCGCTGCCGCAGGCGATGTCGGCAAAGCGCATTTCAGCGACCTGCGCCGGGGCTTTCCCAGCAATCAGTTTGCCGACCGTGTTTTCGACGATGTAGCGGACGATGTATTCGGGCGTGTAATAAACGCCACCCGCCTTGCGAACCTCAGGTTTTTCCTCGACGCGCGCGCGTTTGTCGGTGCTGACGATGACTTTGCCAAGAAATCGCTCATAAATGCTGCCAAGGATGTGGATCGGGATGGCATTGAAATCGTACGACGAATTTAAATGGGAAAGCCGCTCGCAAATCCCGGAGAAAACGTCGTCTTCCAGTTTAAATCCGGGCGAATCAAGGATTTCATGATTTTTATAAACGATGCCGTTGTAAATGCCATCAAGGCGGCGGCATTCGGCGATGAAATCCTGCCAGGCCGTGCCCTTGTCGCCAAAATACGCGATTCGATTCTGAGGTTCGATGTGTTTGTCTTCCAGGAAGCGCAAGAAAACGAGGCGGTCGAGAGTGCGCTGAGTCAGTTCCGTCAGCGTTTCGCCATCGAGTTTGGGGTTGCTTGTCTTGAACGCCCAGGCGAGTTCTTCGCGAAATCCGTCCAAGTCTTCAAGGAAGGAAACGTCAATATTTTGCCAGGCACCTGCGAAAAGGCCGCGTTGAACGGCCCTGCCGCGCTTTTTCGGCAGGGATTCGGCGAGCTTTTCAAGAGAGCCATTGGCGACTGCCTCACGGGAAAAAAGCCAGTAAATCTCGGCGAATTTGTCCGGGTCTTCGTACTGGCTGAAATGGTATTTGCTGATGTTTTGCGCCAGCGCGCTATCAACTTGTGGACGATAGCGGCAGTCCAGAATCTCGAATTGCTCGAAATCATGCAGGACGGCGACGGGTGTGGAACTGCTCCAACCGTAACGAATGGTTTGGAAGTAATTGTCCGCCGTCGCGATGTCGCCGTGAGGCTTCTTGGCTTCAACGTAGAATTTCACGTCGCGGAAATTGGGCGCGAGGTAAAAAGCGTAGTCGGCCCGCCGTTGCGAAAAGCCTTGCTCCTTGCGCTCGACCTTCACCTCCTGCTCGAAGGGGTTCTTTTGCGTTTCGTGATTCACGTCCCAGCCAAGGGCGAGCCAGAATTTGTCAATGAAGTCGCGGCGCGCCTCCTGTTCCTGGTAAGCCGGAGAAAGGAAAAACTTCTCGTTGGCTCGGAAATCCGCCACGAGCGCTTTAACCTGTGCAAAGGCCGCATCAAACCCAGATGGCATCGTGGCGACGATGGTACCGAAGGAGCGCCGCCGCGTCAACATCCTCTTAAATTTTGAGGGGCGCGGCTTTTTGAACTTAAACACGAGGCGGCCAGAAATATTATGAATAGCGATACTTGAATTACCATCTAAAAGTGGTATAGTTAGGAAGAGCTGAAGGCTGACTGCTTTGCCTTCCAGGACGGCAAGACTGAAAGGAACCTGTTCTTTGACAATTTGCAAAGGGAGAGAGGGGAAAGACTGAAGGGAGAAAGGACGGTTGGCTCGGCTGGAGCCTCGCCCTGCCTCCGCGTTCAGGCGGGACTGTGTTTGCGGAGACGGCCGAAGCTTTAAATCCGCCGAAGCGA
>Ga0302326_10023265_pt1 | contig 12635 bp, 13 predicted proteins | sample Palsa_T0_3_FD_202264 | JGI IMG/M metagenome (GOLD analysis project Ga0302326, IMG submission 202264) | Peat permafrost microbial communities from Stordalen Mire near Abisko, Sweden - Palsa_T0_3 | ecosystem: Environmental > Terrestrial > Soil > Palsa > Peat permafrost | place: Sweden: Abisko... | reverse complement strand
GGAGCCCGACGTGCGCCGCGAGCTCGTTCTCCGCAGCGTCGAGCCGGCCGAGTATCTCCTCCGCTCGCTCCGCCAGGAGCCGCCCGGCGTCGGTCAGCCGGACGCCCCGCCCGGCCCGCTGCAGCAGTCTCGCGCCGGTCTCCGCCTCCAGCCGGGCGATGTGGTGGCTGACGGACGGCTGGGCGTAGTTGAGCGCCCGTGCCGCCGCCGTCACCGACCCGTACCGGGCCACGGCGACGAGCACCCGGAGCCTCGTCACGTCCAGCATGACGGGAATTATAGACAAGCTCGATCTTTCGCGGGGGCGAGGGAGCGAATGCCTATCAAAACAGGTCACAGACTGTTAATTTTGCTGATCTTGGAGATTTGGCGGTTCGCGGACTGCTGGTGGCCGCCGCGCGGCAAGCCTGACACGCAACCCTGCGGACGTCGCGATGGCGGTGGCCGTGGCGCTGCAGGTGCCGCAGGCGCCCGGCAAGTCGGTACGTGAATCGCTCTCCAGCGTGCTGGCGCGCCAGCAGTTGCTGGTGGTGCTCGACAACTGCGAGCACGTGGCCGGGGCCGCGGCTGAGCTGTGCGAAGTGCTGCTCGCCGCCGCGGATGACGTGCGGGTGCTGGCGACGAGCCGGGCACCGCTGGAGGTGGCGGGGGAGTCCAGGTACCGGCTGCCGCCGCTGGCGCTGCCAGGCGGCACCGATGGCGGGGCGGCGGAACATGGCGGGGCGTCGGAGGCGGTCGCGCTGTTCGCCGACCGGGGCCCGCCAGGCGGACCCGCGTTTCGCGCTCACCGCCGAGTCCGGGCCGGTGGCGGCCCGGCTGGTGGAGCGGCTGGACGGCATGCCGCTGGCGATCGAGCTGGCCGCGGCCCGGGTGGAGTCGCTGGGTATGTCGCAGCTGCTGGACTGCCTGAATGACAGGTTCGCACTGCTGGCCGGCGGCGCACGTACCGCGCCGCGGCACCGGTCGCTGGCGGCGGCGGTGGAGTGGAGTTACCAGCTGCTCGGCGAGGATGAGCAGCGTGCCTTTCGCCGGCTGGCGGTGTTCCCCGGCCCGTTCACGCTGGAGGCTGCGGACGCCGTGGCGGGAGCGGGCGGGCGAGCGGCGGTGCTGCGGTTGGTGGACTGCTCGCTGCTCGTGTCGCCTCGGGCGGGGCCGGATGGCCGGGCCCGCTATCAGATGCTGGAGACGCTGCGCGCCTACGGGGCTGACCGGCTGGACGAGTCCGGGGGCCAGCCTGGGGCCGCTGCCGCGCTAGTGCGCGAGGCGCTTCAGGTGGCGGAGAAGGCCGCGGCTGCATTGAAGAGCAGTCTTGACGCTCTGGCAGCGGGCGTCCCTTCGCCGATAGTGGCTGACGCTCTGGCCGGCCGGTCGCAGCCTGATGTTCCTTGGCCGTGTTCCGGAGGGGGCCGCGGACGCCCACCGCGCCCTGGCTCTGGCCAGCGAAATTGGTTACCCGGCCGCCGAGGCGAGGGCTCTGAGCAGTCTGCGGTTTCCTGTGCGCGGCGACGGGCCGCAGCGCCGATGCCGTCACGCTGTGGGCCGCCTACGCGGCGTTCCTGCGCGAGGAAGGGCTGCTCGACATGCCGCAGGACACCCTGCGCCGGGAGGAATGCCTGCGCACGATCGCGCCCGCGCTGGGCGCGGACCGGCTCCGGGCAGCCGAGGAGCGCGGCGCGGCGATGACCCTGGCTACCGCCGTTGAGCTCGCCATCATGCTCGCAGTCCCCGATCAGCAGGACCCTCGGCGACCGCAGCCGCCGGGCCTGCCGCGGCTCAGCGCCAGAGAGCAGGAACTCGTCACGCTGGTCGCCCAGGGACGCACCAATGCCCAGATCGCCGGGCAGCTGTACATCAGCGTCCGCACCGTCAGCTCTCACCTGGACCGAATCCGGGACAAGACGGGCTGCCGGCGGCGCGCTGACCTCACTCGCCTCGCCCTGCAGGCCGGCCTGGTCTAGCCAGGTTCCGGCTCGGCCGGGCGGCGGTCTGGGCTGCCTGTGGGTCATCTGACCCCTAGTGGTCCCCTTGCCCGCCACTGCACGCTGTCGGGAATGGCCTGGCGGAAGGCCGACCGGGCGCGTCAAGCAGGGAGGCAGCCATGAGGCTGATCGAACAGTGCGTGGCTCGGCGGGAAGTTTCTTCTCAGGTGATCAGGCGGGTGGCGTTCGGGCTGCTCGCGGCCTTGCTCATGATGGGCGCCGCGCCCGCGGCCGCTCTTGCGCAAGCTGCCCATGGCCGCGGCGCGGGCGGCGTGTCCGGCCGGCGGACGCCGTCGGTCGCAGGGCTGACGCCGGGTGAGGGCACCGGCGCGGGGTGGTGCACGACGTACGGCACGGCCGGGGTGAAGGGCCTGTTCAGTTACGACAACGTGTGGGCGTGCGGTCCTGATGACACGACCGGTCCGACGCCGTTTGACTCCAACGGCACGGCGTCTTTTCAGTGCGTGGAGCTGTCAGAGCGGTTCTTGTGGGCGGTCGACGGGCTGGCGCCGATCTTCGGCAGTGATGTGGACGGCGCGGCGCTGGTGTCGCTGTATCACTCGGCTCATCCGTCGGTCGCGGTGGGCAGCCCGGGCCCGTCGAGCCTGCCGCAGCCGGGGGACGTGATGAGCTTCAGTGAGGGCGGTGACATCGACAGCTCGGCGGGGCACACGGCGGTCGTGGTGTCCGCGCCGGACTCCAGCGGCAATTTCACGATCATGTCGCAGAACTGGGACAACACGGCCGGCGAGGAGACCGCCCGCATCGACATGACCGGAGCGCATGACGGCCATGTCCAGCTGCCCGGTTCCTCGTTCTGGAACACCGCCCCGTTCCTTGAGCTCAAGCCCTCGATAGCGAACGGCGACTTCGTCACCTACGACGGTGCCGTCTTCCGGATCGCGGGAGGAGCGCCGCTTTACGTCAGCAACTGGAACGACGTGGGCGGCCCGCAGAAGACCATCGCCCTCACCACGGCGCAGTTCGACGCACTGCCGCAGTATCCCGCCAACGGCACGGCCGTCGCGGTCGGCAATCCCGGCACTGGCCATGGCGAGGGGTACGTCTTCGCGGGCGGGGCGCCGCTGGCGGTCGTTAACTGGGCCAACGTCGGCAGCCCGAAATGGACGGTGGTCGACGGCAACGCGCTCGACACCTACGCCTCCTCGCCCAGCGACCCGTGGAAGGCCTACAGCCACGTGCGTCAGTACCCCGCCAACGGCACCGCCGTGGCCGCCGCGGGGTGGGGCTACGTGTTCGCCGGCGGAGCGCCGCTGGCCGTTCAGAGCTGGGCCAACGTCGGGTCGCCGCCGTTCACCAAGGTTGACAACGCCGCTCTTTATACCTACACGTCCTCGCCCGGCGATCCCTGGAATGCCTTCAGCCACGTGCTCGCCGTGCCTGCCGCCGGGACATTCCTCACGACCGACGCAGGCGCTGACTACCGCGTGGCGGGCGGGTACCCCTTCACCCTGTCCAGCTGCGCCGCGATAGGAGGCTGCGCGAGCCCGGTGCTGGTGGATCCGTGGGCCATCGCCAACCCGGCGACCTCGCAGGCCCACGTGAACGCCACCCCCGCCAATGGCACCCTGGTCGAGGGCCTGCCGTCTGCCACCTACTGGTCGTTCTCGATGGGACAGCGGACCCAGGTGGGCTCCACGCCAGCAGCGACGGCAGTCAATGACTCCTCGCTCGCCGCGTTCCCGATCGCCTGAGGCCCTTCGGGCGGGTCAGCATGGGCAGCCCGATGCAGGGCTGCTCATGCTGACAGGCGAGCCTGCCACTGCTCGAAGCGGCCCGCCAGCCGGTGGCGGCCGATCGCGCGGAGGCGCGTGATGTGGTCGTCGATGTAATGCGCGTAAAGCGGGCCAAGCTCCCGGCCCAGCAGCGCGGCCGCCGCATCGTCCGCCGGGGGCGCCAGGCGCCAGGCCAGAGCTGCGGTGACCAGCCGGGCGGCCGGCGCCTGCGCGCTGGCAAGGTAGTGCTCGGCCGCGAGTGCGTTGGTGCCCACCTGCCCGGTGGCTGCGGTGAACAGGAAGCGGACGGGGAAGAGCACGATCTTGGTCAGCTCCCGGGGCCCGCGGGACACGAGCAGCGAGGGCGCGCGGATCGCGCTCTGGACAGCGTCGTGGCGCGGGCGGAACCGGGCCCAGCCCCGGACGCGATCCGGCAGGTTCCGCGGAGTTCCGCCCAGATGGCCGAGAGCGAACTCCGCGCCCGCCACGAGAAGCTCAGCCTGCGTCGGCCGGGCCACGTTGTGCCGCACGTCTCGGCCGGCCAGCAGGCGACCGTACTCGAGCAGGTCCAGCCGGTCCAGCGGAGGGAACCGGCCGCCGCGGGCCTGGCCCCGCAAGGTCGATGGCGTTCCCCAGAACACCGACAGCCGCTGCTGAAGCGCCGATCCGCCGGCTCTCACGGAGCGGGCCGCCGCCCGGATGGTCGCGCGGTCTGACGCCCTGAGCGGGTCCTGCAGGATGAGCCCGAGATCGACGTCGCTGACCAGCGGGCTGAAGCCGCCGTGGGCGAGGCTGCCCAGCGCATAGCCGGCGATCAGGCGCGAACCCAGGGCTGCCTGGTAGGCGGAGAGCGCCAGGCTCAGCACCGCTTCGCCCTGGCCGGTATCCGCCTGCGGGCCAGGCACGCGACGGAGATCCGGTTTGGCTAGTTCTTCCGGGCCGTCGATAGGACGCAACCCTCCTTCATTCATTTCCCGCGGCGGCTGAGCGATCTGGCGTCAGACCCGGGCCCCTCCACTCTCTGGTCGCCTACTCTCTGGTCGCCTACTCTCTGGTCGCCTACTCTCTGGTCGCCGTGACCAGGCGGCGGACTTGCCAGAGATATCCGGCATGAGGGCAGGTTGGGACGGGCCACGGAACCTATCAGACATCGGTGACGAGCTTGACCGGCTGGCCGGTTACCGCCGCGACCGTCTGGTAATCACGATCGTCGCACAGCACCGTGAGCCCTTCGCGTTCCGCGGTCGCGGCGATCAGCAGGTCGACCGGGCCGGCCGATCGATGCGCTCCATTCTCGGTCAGCAACTGCTGAACGTCCCCTGCGCGCTCATAGGCCGCGTCATGCATCGGCACCCAGCCGAACAGGTCGTGCATCAGCCGCTGTTTTTCCAGCCGGTCAGCCAGCGACCGCGCAGAGTACAGGAATTCCAGCTCGACGATCGGGCAGACCGCGATGACGCCCGCGGCGAGCTGGTCCGACCACGCCTTCCGCAGCTCACCCTGCAGGATTCGGAACATCCCCGATGTGTCGATCAGGTAGATTCCGATGCTCACCTTCGGTATGCCGCCTTGTTGCCGAGGAACTCATCGAAATCACCGCGGTCGGCCATCTCGCCGAGCCCGGACAGTGCCCGCAGCCGCACGAGCCGCTGGCCAACCTCACGGAGCGCCGAGTTGACCGTGTCCTTTTTGGTGGTGGTCCCGAGAACCTCAGCGGCAATCCTCAGGGCCTCTTGGTCGATCTCGATTGGCGTCTTCATCATGGCCACGGCTCACCACTCTCCTTCAGGCGGCCAGGCTGGGGGCCTTTAGGCAGCCAGGTTGGATATCTGAGGTATCTGCTATCGATATCTACAGTACCTCGGCCAGGCCGCGTCCACGCGCCTCGCTGCCCGTCGCAACCCGAGGCTGGGGCAATTTGGTGACAAGGGCTTTTCAGCCGGGGGCCAATCGGCGACGGGGCAAGGTCAGCCTTGGGCTGTAACCGCTCAATATGCATCTGGGCGGGTTGGGCGTCGTTGAAACGTTGTTTCAACGGGTTGCGGGCCCCGGGCCACGCGGGGCAAGGCCGGCACGGGCTGATGGAGGTGGCTGCGGTCCCGGCGTGCAACCCGCTCGATGTGGCATCGCGCGAGTTGGATGCCGCACGGCGTCACATCGGACGGGTTCCCGTCTGGCGGTGGGCAGCCGATGGCTGATGCCCTGGGCCCTACGGGGGGAGGGTCCAAGGCATCAGGTCCCGGGACCCGCGGCTGGGGGGCCGCGGGCGGGGGCCCGGGCCCGCAGCCGGGGGACTGCGGCGGGGGTCCGCAGCCGGGGGACGGCGGCGGGGTTCCTTGTCCTGACTTCACAATCACGCCCGGGGGTTACCGGAATGGTGCGCACCGCGTTGCAGGCAGTTAGCAGCCGCAAGCAGCCACTATCCGCCCGATCTGGTTGGCAGGGAGGGAGGGAGGGAGGGAGCAGGATCGCGAGCCAGGAGGGAGCAGGCTCGCTAGCCGGGAGGGAGTCGGCCTCCTGACCAGGGAGCCGTTGCTCTCCGCGTACTTTATCGATACAGTAAGGCTCATGAGCAACGCTGCCCGGGAACGATCGCGGGTGACGCTCGCCGAGGTGGCGGCAAGTTGCGGGGTAAGCCGGATGACGGTATCCAACGCTTACAGCCGCCCGGACCAGCTGTCGGCGGAGCTGCGCCAGCGGGTGCTGGCGACGGCGGAGCAGCTGGGCTACGGCGGCCCGAGCGCGGCGGGCCGGGCGCTGAAGAGGGGCCGCAGTGATGTGCTGGGGGTGCTGCTCACCGAAGCGCTGCCGTACGCGTTCGGGGATCCGGGCACCGTCTCTTTCCTGCACGGGGTGACGGCAGCGACGGCCGCTGCCGGCCTGGCGCTGCAGCTCATCCCTGCCCGCGCGGATAGCGCGGAGCGGCTCGTCCGCGACGCGGCGGTTGACGGGCTGATCGCTCACTGCCCGGCCGACGATGACCCGGCGCTGGCGGCCGCCCTGCGCCGCAGGCTGCCCACGGTGATCTCCGGCGGGCCAAGCACGGCGGGACCGGACTGCGTCACGGTCGACAACGAGGCGGCCGCCGCGAGCGCTGCCCGGCACCTCATCGAGCTCGGCCATCGGCAGCTCGGCGTCGTCACCTGGCGGCTGCGTCCCGACGGGTACGCGGGCTGGGTCGACCAGGCCCGGCAGACCAGCGCGTGCTACGAGGTGTTCCGCCTGCGGCTCCTGGGCTACCAGCGCGCAGCGGCCGAGTCGGGGCTGCCGGCCACGGCGGTGCGGGTGTGGGAACAGCCCGGCCATAGCATTGCCGACGGCTGCGCTGCGGGACACGCTCTGCTCGGCGTTCCCCTGCTCGAGCGTCCCACCGCGGTGCTCGCCAGTACCGACGTGCTGGCGCTGGGGGTGCTGCAGGCAGCCAGCGAGGTGGGACTGATGGTTCCCCGCGACCTGTCGGTGGCCGGTTTCGACGACATAGCGGAATCCGCCAGGGCGCTCCCTTCGCTGACCACCGTGCACCAGTCCCTCTACCAGCAGGGCCAGGACTGCGCAGGCCGGCTGATCGCGCCCGGCACGGGTCCCGTCCGGCTGCACCCGACCCGGCTCGTCGTCCGCTCCAGCACCGCCCCTCCGCCGGACGCCAGCACCGCCGCCCCGCCGGACACGAGCACCGCCGCCCCGCCGGAGCGGCCGTGATTGTCGCACTGGGGCTGCTATCCGGCCTGCTGACCACCGGGGCGTGGCTGCCGCAGCTACTGCGAACCTGGCGCCGTGGCCATGCCGACGACATCTCCTACGGCTATCTCTTGGTGTTCGCTGCCGGGGTGCTGGGCTGGCTGGCCTACGGTCTGCTTGTCGCGCAGCCCGCAGTGGTGATTGCCAACCTCGTCACTTTCACTCTCGTCGCGGCGCTCGCGCTGCTCAAGGTACGCCCGCGCCGGTCCACGGACAGGACAACCCGGTAACCAGGCCAGCCTCGGCCGCGCCGGGGTCCACGCCAACGCGATCACGCGGTCGGGGCCTGCGTCAGGCGTGCCCGCGTCCCTCCAGCAGCGGTGCCTCCGGACGCCGGACGCCCCCGCCGCCCCCAGCCCCGGCCCCGCCGGCCTCACCCCCGCCAGCACCGGCCCCGCCGGCACCGGCCCGCCGCCGCCAGGCGATCCCCGACAGTGCCTCCAGCACGACCCGGTTGGCGAGGAACGCGGTGATCTCGGCATGGTCGTACGGCGGCGACACCTCTACCACGTCGATCCCCGCCAGCGGCAGCTCCATCGCGATCCGCCGCACCGCGTCGAGTAGCTGGCGCCCGGTCAGCCCGCCCGGCTCCGGCGTGCCCGTGCCCGGCGCCATGCCCGGATCGACGACGTCGACGTCGACCGAGAGGAACACCCCGTCACACTCATCGGTCGCGATGGCGAACGCCTCGCCGAGGCACTCCTCCAGGCCCCGGTGCACGATCTCGGCCATCTCGTAGCTGCGCATCCCGCGCTCGGCCATCCAGTCGAGCGTCTCCGGCTCCGGCCAGTAGCCGCGCAGCCCGATCTGCAGGAACCGGTCGCCGCGCACCGCGCCGGACTCGATCAGCCGGCGCATCGGCGTGCCGTGCCCGTACAGCGACCCGAACTGCAGGTCGCCGGTGTCGGCGTGAGCGTCGAAGTGGATCATCGAGAGCCGCCCCCAGCCGACGTGCCGCGCCACCCCGGTCGCATCGGGAAAGGCCACCGTGTGGTCCCCGCCGAGGATGACCGGGATCGCCCCGCCCCGGCAGGCCCGGTGCACCGCCTCCTCCAGCCGGCGCAGCGATACCTCGGTGTCCCCGGACGGCATCTCCACGTCGCCGGCGTCGGCCACCCGGAGTTCGCGTAGCGGGTCGACGCCAAGGGCCAGGTGCGGCCGTGACCCGTCGTGCGGCAGGTAATCGGCGAACCGGATCGCCTGCGGGCCGAACCTGGCTCCCGGCCGGTGCGACGTCCCGCCGTCGAACGGCGCCCCGATGATCATGATATCGGTCCCGGCCCAGGAAGCCGGGTCCGCCAGATCCGCGGCGGCCACGCCGAGGAACGTCGCATCAGGTCCGTACATCCCGCCGATCCGCGCCATGTCATCCTCCCGGGGACCGAGCGTAGCGCCAGCGCTCAGCCTGGCCGGCGCACCGCGGCCTGGTCATCACGCTGGCCGGCCGTGGCCCTCAGCTCGGTCCGCGCGCCGCAGGCTCGTGGTCACGCTGGCCAGCCGTGCCCCGCGGGCCAGCGCCCGCGCGGCGAGCCGCGCCCCTGGTCAGCCGGGAGGCCACCGGGAGGGCCACCTGAATGATGATCGCCGCCAGCGCCCAGCCGGCCACGACGTCGGTGGACCAGTGCTCGTTGCGCCACACCAGCGCGGCGCCGACGACCAGGCACCAGGCGAGCGCGATCGCCACGGCCCCGCGCCGGACCCGGGCCGGCAGGGCCGGGACGACCAGCAGCATCGCCACGACGTAGCACACGGCCGCCGTCGTCATGTGCCCGGAGGGAAAAGATCCCAGGGCGCCTGGAGCCAGCGGGCGCTGCCCGGGTGACAGCCGCCCGATCAGGATCTTCGCCGGGATGACGGTCACCAGGAGCAAGACGGCGGCAACCGCGGCGGTGAGCAGCGGGCGCAGGCTGCGGCGCCGGGCGCTGACGGCAAGGGCGGCCAGCGCGAGCACGGGGACCGCGACGCCGGGACCGGCGAGATTGACCACCAGCCGGGCCGGCGCGTCCAGCCAGTGCCAGCCGGCCGAGCCTCCATGCGACTGCACGAACACGCGGATCCGCTGGTCAGCGCCGACCAGCGGGCCGCTGGCCAGCACGTTGATCGTCAGCAGGACGAGGATCAGCGCGGGACCGCCGAGCCGCACCCAGGGCAAGCGCCATCGAGGCGCGCGCCATCGAGAGGCGCGGCGCGGGGCCGCCGGCGCGACCCGGGCCTGATCCATTGGGCCAAGGGTACCGGCCGCGCCGCTCTTGACCGCCGGGCCGATTTATGTGAGTGTTTACTCACATGAAATCAGCGCCGCCCCAGGACGGAGGTGACGACCAGCGTGTCTTCCGCGCGCTGGCCGATCCGACCCGCCGGCGGCTGCTGGACGCGCTGCGGGACGGGCCCAGGACGACCGGCGACCTGTGCTCGGCGCACCCGGAGATGACGAGGTTCGGGGTCATGTGCCATCTGGACGTGCTGACGGACGCCGGGCTGGTCCTGGTGACCAGGGCAGGCCGCACCCGGCTCAACCACCTCAACCCCGTGCCGCTCAGGCTCGTCTACGAGCGGTGGATGCGGCCGCTCGCCGAGACGGCCGCCGTTGACCTGGTCCGCCTCAAGCAGGCGGCCGAGAGGAGCTGACATGCCAGCCGACATCACAGCCGACACCACCACCGCGACCGGCGCCGACACCACCACCGCGACCGGCGCAGAGATCGAGGCGGAGATCACCATCGACGCGCCGCTGGCGGCCGTCTGGCGCTGCCTGACGAGCGACATCGGCCAGTGGTGGGACCACACCTTCTCCGACGCCCCCTATGCCGTGGTCCTCGAGCCGACCATTGGCGGCCGTTTCTACGAGCAGTTCGACGAGGCCGGGGCAGGCGCGCTGTACGCCACGATCACCTACGTCAAGCCGCCGGAGATGCTGCGGATGAGCGGTCCGATGGGGATGCCGGGCGCGCGCCAGTACGTGAAGACCTACCGGCTGGAGGCGCTCGGCGAATCCACCCGCGTCCGCACCACCGCCTCCGTGCTCGGCGTGCTCGGCGAGGAGATGCTCACCGCGTACCGCGACGGCGGGGAGAGCCTGCTGCGCTCGCTCCGCGGGCACGCCGAGGCGCATGCCCGGCAGATGGCTGGCAACATTAAGGCCTGAACGGGGCCCTCGGGCTTGATCGGCCCGCCAGCGCCCGGCGCCGACGGGGACCTGGACGGACCGACCGCGCGGCGGCTCCGCCCGGCAGCCAGCGGGCGCTGTCAGCGGGCGCTGTCAGCGGGTCATGTGCGCGGCTGGCCGGGCAGGTATCCATAGCGGCCAGACTGAGCGGTTTGGCACGGATCTGGCTGACCGACAGATGTCGCCAGCCTGATCCGTTAAAGTCGTCAGCATGTCCGAGCGCGACCCCGATAATGCCGGCAGCACCGCCGAGTTCCGCGCGTTCGCCGCGGCGGGGAACGCGGAGACCCAGCCGCCCTGGTCGATGCGCGCGCCGGGCCGCCGCGTCGCCGTCCTCGCCGCCGCCATCCTCGCCGTGGCGGTCATCCTCGCGATCGTCGCGCTGCTGGTCATCAACGGCTAGGGCACTCTCGGGCCGCTGTGGCGCGCGTGCTTGTATGAACGGTCATGGGGGACGAGACCGGGGCTGACCGGCACCGGCTGACTGCCCTGGAGGGGCTGGCCGCGCTCTCCCTCGACGCGCTGTCGTCCGTCGCGTACGGGCCAGAGGCCATCGTCATCGTGCTGGCGGCCGCCGGGACCACGGGCCTGGGTTACACGCTGCCCGTCACCGGCGCGATCGTGTTGCTGCTGATGGTGCTCGTCACCTCCTACCGGCAGGTGATCGCGGCGTTCCCCGGCGGCGGCGGCGCCTACGCGGTGGCGGGCAGGCACCTGGGCGTGCGGCCCAGCCTGATCGCCGCCGCCTCGCTCATCGTCGACTACGTGCTGAACGCAGCCGTCGGCGTGTCGGCCGGCGTGGAGGCCCTGACCTCGGCGTACCCGCAGCTGTACCCCGACCGGGTGGTGATCTGCCTGGTCGTGCTCGGCCTGATCACCGCGGCCAACATGTGGGGCGTCGCCGACTCCGCCCGGCTGTTCATCGTCCCCACGGTCATCTTCATCGTGGCGATCTTCGCCGTCATCGCCGGCGGCCTGATCCGCTCCCACCCGGTCGTCCCGGTGGCCCGTGACATGTCCAGCGCGACCGCGACGGTCGGCCTGCTGCTGCTGCTCCGCGCGTTCGCGTCCGGCTGCTCGGCGCTGACCGGGGTGGAGGCGATCGCGAACGCGGTCCCGTCCTTCCGCGAGCCGCGGGCCCGCCGGGCCCAGCACACGGAGATGTGGCTGGGCATCGTGCTGGGCGTGATGCTGCTCGGCATCGCCATCCTGATCAAGAAATTCCATGTCGGCCCGTCCGGGTCGGAGACTGTGCTGGCCCAGCTCACCGCCGCGTCGCTCGGCCACAACGTGGTGTTCTACGGGGTCCAGCTGATCACCACCGTGCTGCTCGCACTCGCCGCGAACACCTCCTTCGGCGGGCTCCCGGTGCTCGCGTCGCTGCTGGCCAGGGACAATTTTCTGCCGCACCTGTTCCGGCTGCGCGCGGACCGGCAGGTGCACCGGTACGGGGTCGGCGTGCTGGCGGTGGCCGCCGCCATCCTGCTGGTCGTGTCCAAGGGCAACACCCAGGCGCTCGTCCCGGTGTTCGCCATCGGCGTGTTCGTCGGGTTCACGCTGTCCCAGGCCGGCATGGTGCGGCACTGGCGCGAGCAGCATGGTCACGGCTGGGCCCGCCGCGCCGCGATCAACGGCGTCGGCGCCGTGCTCACCACGGCGGCGCTCGCGATCGAGCTGCTCAGCAAGTTCACCCATGGCGCCTGGCTGGTGGTCATCGTGATCCCGCTGGTCGTGGCCATGTTCACCCGGGTGCATACGCTGTATGACCGGATCGGCGCCCAGCTCGCGGTCGGGCCGCATCCGCCGCCGCCGCGCAAGTTCCGCTCGCTCGTGGTGGTGCCCGTTGACGGGCTGACCCGGCTCACCGTGGAGGCGATCTCGGCGGCGCTCTCGCTCGGCGACGATGTCGTCGCGGTGACCGTCCGCTTCCCCGATCCCGACGACGCCCACGCGGAAGCTGACTTCCGCGAGCGCTGGGACGCCTGGCACCCGAACGTGCGCCTGGTCACGCTGCAC
>Ga0302326_10023264_pt1 | contig 12635 bp, 13 predicted proteins | sample Palsa_T0_3_FD_202264 | JGI IMG/M metagenome (GOLD analysis project Ga0302326, IMG submission 202264) | Peat permafrost microbial communities from Stordalen Mire near Abisko, Sweden - Palsa_T0_3 | ecosystem: Environmental > Terrestrial > Soil > Palsa > Peat permafrost | place: Sweden: Abisko... | reverse complement strand
AACTCGTCCGGGATGCCAAAAAGAAGGTATTAAACTCAGAAGCCAAGTCCGCCCATAACGATTCGGGATGAACGCTTGCAAAAGTGCATCAAAACAAAGGACTTTAACCGGGATTATGTACTTGACACAAAAACGGTCCTTTGGTAGATTCTTCATGTGAGCTACTTCCCCGCCTTCGCGTTGTGCTTCTTCACGACGGCCTTCACGGCCTTCACGATTTTGGGGTGGAAGATGTGCTTTAACGCCTCTTCCGAGTTCATGTCCTTCGGGTGCTTTTTCGCTTTCGGCATGGAGTCCTTCCGATGATTAATGAGCCCATGAACCTCGTTGACCTGATTAAAGAATTTGGTGATGACGAACATTGCCGCCGCTATATCGAGGCTCTCCGTTGGCCGCGTGGCATCACCTGCCCGCGTTGTGATAAACCCGCCACGGCAATTGCGAATCGGACACAATTCGATTGCGACGGGTGCCACTACCAGTTCAGTGCCACGTCCGGCACGATTTTTCATGATACTCATCTACCGCTCACCAAATGGTTTCTCGCAACGTACCTGCTCTGCGAATCGAAAAAGGGAATGTCCGCTTGCCAGATTCAGCGCACGCTCGGCATATCCTACAAGACCGCATGGTACCTCTGCCATCGCATCCGCGCGGCCATGTTGGAGGTTGCTCCCGAACCGCTCGGCGGGACCGTGGAGATTGACGAAACCTACGTTGCTGGGAAGAAGCGCCGCTGGCGTGCAAAGAACGTCGCGCAAGTGGTCATCGGCATTCGCCAGCGCAACGGAGACTTGCGAATGGTCCGCGCTCAGGATGCCAAGTCCAAAACAGTGCGGGATATCATCAACGCGAACGTTGGCGGGCACGTGGAAGTGATTCTGACGGATGAATCGGCAATCTACCCTTGGGCTTTGAAAAACATGTCTGGTGGCGTCCACAAGACTATCAACCACTCCAAGGAATATGCGCATGGCGACGTGCACACCAACACCGTCGAATCCGCATTCTCCCTGCTCAAGCGCGGCATTATGGGCACATGGCATAAAGTCTCTGCGAAGCATCTCCCTGCTTACCTTGATGAAATGTGCTTCCGATTCAATAACCGCAAAAATCAATTCCTTTTCCGCGATACGCTGGTGCGCCTAATTCTCGCTCCTAACGTGGAGTACAAGCAACTAACAGCGAAAGTACAGGACGCGGCCTAATGAAACCCAACCCATTCGACTTTGCCATCTTTTCCACGAGGGTATTCAGGACTAACATCTTCGTGGAGGATCGTTTCGGTGGTTTTGCTAGTATCGAAATCGGGAGGGAAATTTAACCAAACCACTCGAATCGCTCTTAAATACTTTCCATCAATAAATCTGTAATGCATTTCTTCTTTCCAAGCTCCGTTGATTGCCCAAAACTCCAATATATAGTCATTGTCAGCGTGCTCGTCAGTAGAAAACCCCATATTCTGAAAAAGAGGGCCGGGACCCAATTTTAAGTCTCCCAGTTGAGTTATGGTCGCGTCACGCGTCAACAGGCCACCGCTAATCATGTCGTCTACTGATATCGGCCGGGTATCAGATTTGAATGCTTTATAGTCAAGAACCCGAACACTGACACGCCACAAAACTTTTGCCTTAACCACCTGCACCATAGGCACCAATTTTCCTGTGTCACGGCTAAATGAAAAGCTTTGAGCCAGTTCTATATAGCAGTAGCCCCTGCCTCCCGTAATAGTGTTGATGGCCTCCCTTGCCGTATCTGCGGCCTGCTTGGTCTTGTCGTATACGGATTCAAAACGGCCCATCGTTTCGTCGAAGTGTTGTTTATTATCGTGGTCTGAATCTGTGAGTTTCTTGGCTATGTCATCGAACGCTTTATTTTGTCTATCTCGAACACCCTCGTTGTTCTTGTCGCTAACACCTATCGCATGCACTTCTAAAATAGTGAAGGCAATCAAAACAATTATCCAAGCACACTTCTCCCAGACGTGCATCTCGGGACGAAGGCTCATAATGCCCGCCACAAGAGCAAGCATTCCAATAGCAACACCCGGCGACCGTGGACAGTACGCCGCCCACAGAGCCAAACCCATCCCTGCAAGCACGAGAGCCCACGCCACGATTTTGCTGTTATTCCAAGTTTCTTTGAACTGCACGGCGAGAGAGTTTTTCTCCTGCATCTAGACGTGCCCCTTCCCGCACGTAGGGGGATCATACACCCTCTTTGCGTGAAGTATACAATCCCGCTTTAACCGCCTTTAAAATGAACACTTACGCAAAAACTCAGGGAGTAGTAGGGTAGCCTTCGTCTATTCATAACGCAGCGCGTCCACCGGGTTCAGCCGCGAGGCCCGCGCAGCCGGATATAGCCCAGCCAACAAGCTAACGATGGTAGCGAACGCGATCGCGCCCACGGCCAGCCACCACGGAACGTAGGAAATCTTCACGCTCGGGAGCTCCTGCTGCCGCAAATAAATCCCCGTTCCCCAAGTCAGCGCCTGCCCAATGAACCACCCAAGCGCCACCCCAAACAGCCCGCCGAAGAACCCCATCGCCGCAGCTTCCGCAAAGAATAGACTCTTCACATCGCCATCCGTCGCGCCCAGCGCTTTCAGTACGCCAATCTCTCGCCGTCGCTCCAGAATGGCCATCACCAAAGTATTGATGATGCCCAGCGAAGCCACCGTCAGCGCCAGGCTCCCAAAGAGTCCGAGAAACAAATCAAACACCGTAAACACCAGCCGCAAACCTTTGGTCGCATCGAGCAGCGAAAACGCCGAGTACCCCATCTTCTTGATCGCCGCTTCCACGTTGGCCACGTCTTTCGGATGCAGCACGCGCACTGTCGCCGCCGTGTACGATGGTTTGCTTTCCGTCTCGCTGAGCATCGCCTGCATGTCCGAAGGTTGCGCCACGTGCAAACTCTCCGCCAGTTTCAGCGGCAGAAACAATCGCCCGCCGCCAAAACCCGCCATGCCCGCCGAAGGATCGTTCTCCACGATGCCCACGATGCGCAGGGTCTTCTCCTTGGGCAGCATGGAAAGTCCGCCAGAAAGCTCGCCCGTCATCGCGCTCTCCAGCAACGCGTCGTCGCGGTCTGCCGCCGAAGCGAAGGACGCGCGTTCCGCGTAGCGGATCACCATATCCTTACCGATAAGATCCGCTGGCTTGCCCTCGACGAACGCGGCCGCGTTTGCCGGTATGCCAGCCGAGGAATTTTCCGCTGGAGATTTTTCTGGAGTACCTGACGCCGCTGCAGACTTGTCTCCTGCTGCGAGAGTTGGAGATTTTGCGGCGGCAATTTTAGGCGGCGTGGAAACGAGTTGCTGCGCCAACTCCACTTGCAGAATCGCTTCTTCCGCCATCGGCGAAGAGAAGAATTTCCCCGTCATGCCCTCAAAGGCTTCGCTCTTGCGCGACGATTCGGGAATACCTAGCGCGTTGGTATTGAAGTTGTTCCCGGCGTAACGAAAATCCGTCGCGAAGCGCACCTGCGGATACACCTCGGAAACGCCGGCGATCTGCGCGAAGCCTTGCAGCGCGGCGTCATCGAGCGCCACGGGAACTTTCGGCAGCGCTTCCTTGGCGCGGCCGTTGCGACCCGGTCCGCGATTGTCACCGCGGCCAGAGCCCACCAGCACAGAGTCAAAGAGCCCGGAACGCAGCAGCCGCTTGTTCGCCAAGGTCTGCAAACCGACACCCAGCGAGAGCATCGCTACGAGCGACGCAACTCCGACAGCCACACCAAGCGTGGTAAGCGAGTTGCGCAGCATCGCTTCGCGCAGATTACGTACCGCAAGTTCCGTGAGGTCGCGGACTTTCACGAGCGCGCCCCTTCCGCCGCAAGATTCGCGCTATCCGCCGTTGTTTCCGCCAGGACTGTGGAGGCTGCGTGCGCCGTCGGCGCGTCAGAGATAATTTTGCCGTCGCTCAGCGTCACGATGCGATCAGCAAATCGCTCCGCCAGCGGACGTTCGTGCGTCACCATAACAATGGTCATGCCCAACGTGGTTTGAAACTCGCGCAACAGCAAGAGAATCTGCTCGCCGTTCACGCTGTCGAGATTGCCCGTCGGCTCGTCGGCAAATAGGATGCTGGGCCGATTCACCAGGGCGCGGGCCAAGGCGCCACGCTGCTGTTCGCCGCCTGAGAGCTCGCTGGGGCGGTGCTTGCTGCGCGCGCCGAGCCGTACGCGTTCAAGCGCCTGCGCCACACGCGCAGCGCGGTCTCGCCGATCCACTTCCGAAAGCCGCAAAGGCAGCTCCACGTTTTCTTCCAGCGTCATGCGCGGAAGCAGATTGAAGGACTGAAAAACCATGCCGACCGTTTCGCGACGATAACGTGCCAGATTTTCGGCGCTGAGTTCGGCGAGATTTTTTGCACCGACGATGATGCTCCCGGAAGTGGGTCGGTCGAGTCCCGCGAGCATACTGAGGAACGTGGATTTGCCGGAGCCAGAACTGCCTAGGAGCGCGAGGAACTGGCCAGCGGGAATCGCAAGGCTAACGCCGGCCACGGCGTGGACCACAGCTTCGCCAAGGTGGTAGTCGCGGCACACGTTGTGGGCGCGAATATGTTGGGTTGCAGGGGCTTGGGTCATCACACTTATTGTACGCTGCGGGGTGGCAGGGAGTTTCGTCCGGGGCAAACCTTCTGTCCCGGGTTACATAAGAAACGTAGTACCAGACGCCTTGCTCTCGCCAGCTTCGGTCTGTCGGGCTTCAGCTAAACCTGCGCGGTGCAGCGCGATGGTCCAATCGACGGATTTTTGGATATATTCGTTCATCGCTCGCGCGCGCTCGTTCTTCGATTCGTCAAAAAAGTTTTCAGCCACTCGCGGGTAGTCCTCGTCCATTTCTTCCCAGCCGTTGAAGTTTTCCGACAGGCAAAGGGCAAAGACGCCGTTTTCGTCGCGGCCGTGCTTTCCGTTCGGAGAAGCCTTTACGGCATGCTTTTCGAGAGCTGGATCCGGAAAGATGGTGGCCGCCAAACGAGATCGCGTTATGTCTTCGTTCAGCACGCGAATCGAGATGCGCACTTCGATTTCGGTGAATGGTTCGCCGTCGCCGCAGAAGTCGGCGGTGCGGAGTTTACGTGATTTTTTGGCTCTGGCGAATTTTTTGGCGGGCATAGGGACCTCACTCTGAGTCTCGCCGCGATGGCGGAGCGCAACAGCGCTCAGACTGAAAGTCTATGCCACAAAACACGCGTGAAAAGCCGGCGTGTACGTCGTGGTGAAGGAACGGAACTGATTAATAATCTGTGCCAGTGAGCTGGGCTTTGTGCCAGGTGGCGTCGCGGTGGAAATGGCTCAAGGACTTGGCGAGTTCCGCGGTTTTGGGCCCCAAATCTTTCTCGTAAACGACGCCGTCTTGATCGACCAGAAAGGTCATAACGCCCGAGTCGCGATACTTGGCGGGATAGGCAATGAAGGCGAAGCCGCGCTCAGCGCCACCTTCGGAACTAGCCATCATGCTGCGCGAGGACGTCGAGGCGTTTTGCGCCTTCGGCGTCGCGGACGCTGCGCCCGGCTGCAGCATGCGGAAATAGTAGCCCTCAAACGGCTGCGCCTGCAGGTCCGAGTCCGAGCTTTGCGGGTAACCTTCCGCGGCTGCGGCCGCTACCAGCGGACCGATCGGGCTTTCCGGGTCGCCGCTCGACGCCTTCCAATACAAGCCGTTGTGTTTGCCGGGATCGCTAAAGAATTTTTCGGCGTACCGGTTCGCGGGTTCGCCGTCATGCGGCTTTGCGTAGTATTCCTTCTCCGCGTCCACCAAGGTCACGCTCACCTGAATCACCGCCAGTTCATTGCGCCCAACGCGGCGATAGAGAATTTCCTGCTTGCCCGCTGCGGTGTCGAAAAACCACTCGGAACCTCTGTGCAGCAGCGGAATCGGCGTAGGCCAGTTTTCCGCGCCGATGTACAACGTGGTGGTGCCGTTGGGCTCCATCACCAAGCGATGCATTTGCTTAAATTTTTCGACGATTTGTTGCCGTTCCTCACTGTCGGCGGTGGCATCGCCGGAGGAAACCACGTCTTTGGCATTCGGACCGAGCACTTTGAGGAGCGCTTGCGGGTCGTCGCTCTGTAGGGCGGCGATGAGCGCCTGGCTCGCGGCTTCACAAGAGGGATACGTCTGCTGGCCGGGTTGCGGCCCATTAGCGATGTGCTTGTGAGGAGCGGGAGCTGCAGCCGCCGGGGCGGCCTGATCGCTCGGCGCGGTTTGCGCGGCCACCGCACCGGCGCAACATGCCGAGGCAGCAAAGACTGCCAACGCGTAGAAATTACTTTTTGTGGACTTGCGGGAATCGAAGTTCTTCATGGTGCGGACTCTCCATTTCTTGCATGGGCCTGGGAAAACAGATCAAAAAACCTGCAGGGTCTTCGCCCCGCTTTACACTTAAGTACCGGGAAATGCGGGCGGACGCATTCGCCACGCCCGCCGCCAGAGCTAGCTGGAGAAACGAATTAGTGACGGCCACCACCGCCGCCGCGGCCACCGCCGCCTCCACCGTGGAAGCCACCGCCGCCGCGGGAACCACCGCCAAAGCTGGATTGCCCGCGAGACGAGAACCCGCGAGCGTCGCCGCCACGGGATACGCCGCCGAACGCCCCTGGCCGGCCGGCGTTGCCACGTTGGCCACCGGAAAAGCCGCGGGCACCACGGTCATCGCGAGCATATGGTGCGCCACCGCGGAACCCGTTAGCTCCGCGATAGCCGCCGTTAGCGCCGCCGTGAAAATAGGCACTGCGGTTATAGAAGGCACGGCTGTGATACCCATATCGGCCGCCTCCGTAGAGGATGCCACGATGGCCCCAATCAAAGCCCCATCCGCCCCAACCCCAGCCGAACCCGAAGCCCCAGCCGATTCCGAAGCCGAGGCCCCAAGAAAAGTAGGGACCAGGTCCCCACCAAGGGTAAAAGCCCGGCCAGATGCCAACGGGATAGCCGAACGCGTAATCCGGATTGTAGACCGGGACGTAGACGGTTTGCGGGTCAGCAGGTTGAATCTCAACGTCAGGGCCCTGATCCGTGACCACCTGTTGCTGGGTGGTACTCAAATGACCGGCGGCTTGCGCTTTATGGCGCATATATTGGACCGCGTCCATGACGGCTGCAGCCTGGTTGGCGTTGGCGTCGCCAAGTTCGGAGGTCCACGTCAAATTCTTATCCATATTGGCGAGGACGGTCGGGAATTGCGTCAAGGCCTTCACGCTGGGATCCCAAGGTTGCTGGTCCACCGCGTCGCCAAGTTCCTTGCCTTTGAGATTGGGATTTTGTTGGATAAAGCGCTCAGCTTCAACGATTTGCGTGGGGTAGGCGCTGGCGGCCAAGACTTGCGCCACGAGAGCGTCAGGGTACAAAGCGATGGGCGCGACCAACTGTTGAAGCTGCTGGGACGACAGTTGCGCGGAAGTCGGGCCTTGTTGTGGTGCCGAGGCGGGCTGGGTCTGGTCGCCGCCAGGACCGGAGTCTTGCGAAGCGTAAACAGGCCCGTTTTGCTGCGGATCCTGAAGTGGCGCGGCTTGCACGGTCGCACCGGTAATTGCGATCGAGAGGGCGCAGGCCAGTGCGCTCGCTGCGCCGCGAGCTAAGGTAGTTGTTAGGGTTTGTATGTTCATGGCGAACCTCTGTTCGCGCTGCTTGCCTACAAAACGTTGGATGCGGGGGAAGCGTGGGTTGTTTCACGTTTTTGCGGTGTGGGTTGGGCAGACTAGTACTCACCCCGCTGGAGCAAAAAGCAGCCCTTGCGAAAAGAGAGTAAAGGAAGAGCAGTACTCAAAGAGAGGATTACCGCAGAGGCAATGAGTACGCGGAGGTGCGCAACAAACGGCACAGCCAGCGAATACGCTCACGTGCTTAGGGTTCGAGTTCGAGGGGGCCAAAACGATCGATGAGCTCTTGCGGGATTGTCTGGCTGCGGATTCCGCGCGGGTCGAGCGGCTCGCGCACTACCCACACGCGGGTTTCAAAGCCTTCCACGGCCAGAAGTTCACCCTTATAAAGCCGGTGCTCGACCGAGAAACTGCTGGTGCCCCACTTGGTGATGGCGGATTCTACGTTAACGCGATCGCCGAAGGCAGAAGGCAGGATGAAGCGGCAGCGGGCGTCCACGAGCGGGATGCCGGCGATTTCGTATTTGCGGAGCAGCTCCTGCTTGGGCAGGCCGGCTTGTTCAAAGAGCGCGTTGGTGCAGGCATCAAAAAATTCAAAGTAGCGCGGGAAATAGACGATACCGAGCGGGTCGCAGTCGCCCCATTCAATGTGGATAGTTTTGTTGTTGACAAGCATGGTGGCAGTTTTGGCTGGCGTGTTGGCCGTGTCTGTGGAGGATTCTATCGCAGGTCCGCGGGAGATGAGTGAGAAGTGGAGGCTCCGCGTATAGTCTTCGACAACTCTCAGTTCAAACCCGCCAATACGGAGATTCATCGCGCACACCTCGCGCGGGATGGAAAAGCGTTGGCGTTCCGAGGGGGCTGCGCCCATCGAACGTTGTGCGTGCGAACGAACTTGGGCGGTAACATGGTTAAATGCGTTTTGGTGATTTGGCGCTATGAAGACGAGCTTGTTTGAACTGTTCAAGATTGGCATTGGACCTTCGAGTTCGCACACCGTGGGTCCGATGCGGGCGGCGCGGCGCTTTGCGTGCGCGCTCGCGGACACGGGTTTGCTGGAGCGTGTGGCGCGAGTGCGCGTGGAATTGTTTGGCTCGCTGGCGTTGACCGGCATGGGCCATGGGACGGATCGCGGGATTTTGCTGGGGCTGCTGGGGAAGCAGCCAGACGAAGTGGATCCGGTGGACATTCAAAAGACCGTGAACGGAATCCGCGAGACGCAGACGATTGCGCTGCTCGGAAGCAAGAGCGTCATTTTTCGCCACGAGGATTTGATCTGGAATAAGAACGCGTTGCTACCCGGGCATTCCAACGGGATGCGGTTTACGGCGCTGGATGCGGAAGGCGCGACGCTGGCCCGGCGGGAATGCTATTCCGTAGGCGGCGGATTTGTGCGCGAAGAAGGGCAGGACGATTCGGGCGACGATAAGGCGGCGGTGCCGTATCCCTTTCGCAGCGCGGCGGAGCTACTGGAACTGGGCGCGCTGCATGGGCTAAAGATTCATGAGCTGATGCTGGCAAACGAGAAGACCTGGCGCAGCGAGGACGCGATTTATGCGGGGATGGCGCGCATCTGGCAAGCCATGCGGGACTGCGTGGCGCGCGGCATGGTGACGGAAGGCGAGTTGCCGGGCGGCCTCGAAGTGCAGCGACGGGCGCCGGAAATCGCGCGTCGGTTATCGCGCGGTGCACAGCATGACGGCGGCGCGGATCCTTTGGCGGTGGTGGACTGGCTGAATGTGTGGGCCATTGCCACGAACGAAGAAAATGCCGCGGGCAGCCGAGTGGTGACGGCGCCGACGAATGGCGCGGCGGGGATCATTCCCTCCGTGGCGCACTATTACATGCGTTTTCTGCGCGGCACGGATGCGGGAATGGCGCGGTATTTTCTGACCGCCGCGGCGATCGGGGTCCTATATAAGGAGAATGCGTCGATCAGTGGGGCCGAAGTGGGCTGCCAGGGGGAAGTAGGCGTGGCGTGTTCGATGGCGGCGGCGGGGCTAGTGGCGGCGCAGAACGGCAGCAACGAGGCGGTGGAGCACGCGGCGGAGATTGGCATGGAGCATAACCTGGGGATGACCTGCGATCCCGTGGGCGGGCTGGTGCAGATTCCTTGCATCGAGCGGAATGCGTTTGGCGCGGTGAAGGCCGTGAATGCCGCGCGCATGGCGATGCAGGAGACCACCGAGCATAAAGTGTCGCTGGATCAGGTGATTAAGACGATGTATCAAACGGGACTGGATATGCAGACGCGCTATAAGGAGACGTCGCTTGGGGGGCTGGCGTTGAATGTGATCGAGTGTTAAGAGCGCGAAATCGACGAAGAACAAAACACGAGACCTTGTTATCGGTTTACTTTTAGCGGAGATAGGGCGCAGCATGCTGCGCCCCTACAAATTCGCAAAATTCGTCGGCTACGATTTCGCGGGCTTGGGGGCCACGAAATTATATTTGACGACCTTGTTTATCGATTTGGCTAGCGCGTAGGTGGCGCGGAGATTTTCTCCGAAGAAGCGCACTTTGCCCTGCACGTCCTGCTCCAGGACCACCTTGCCGTCTTTATCGATCAGCTTGATGTGGACCTTGATGGTGGTCGCGCCGGCCACCGTGGTCACCTGGCGTTTGCGGGCGCTGCCCTCTTTGAAGCCGGTGGCGTCGGTCTCGAGCGTCAGCATGTCTGGCGCGCTGGCCGCGGCACTATCTCCCTCGCGATAGATGGTCTGGAAGCGGCCGGACTTCTTGAGTTCCTCGAGCGTGTACTCGAAGATGGCATATTGGAAGGCCGCGGGCAGCGGCACTTCGCTGGAGACGATTTTCTTGACCAGGAGGGCATGGCCCGTGAGGTGGAGCGATGGCGGTTTCTGGTCCTGGGCCGGCGTCGCGATGGCCGAGAACGAGAGAAGCACGAGAGCGGCGAGCGAAAGAATCGTGATGCGTACGTTGCTAGTACGGAGGTTCATCGCGCACCTCCAGGGGCCGGCTTAACATCCGCGGTCGGCGTCTCCTCGAGGGGTACGCTAGTCTTTGCGCCGGCGGAAACTAGCTGCTTCTTGAGCGGCTCGGACTGGCCTTCGTCGAGCGAGAAGATGGCGCCGTGCAAAGCACCAGAAGCGTCGTGATACTCGACCGTAAGCGTACTGGTCTTTTTGCGGAACAGGCTCAGAAAACGTCCGCTGCCGTAGGGCCCCAGCATGGAGATAGTGCCGAGCGTGCCGCCGATGGCGCGTACGCTATCCTTGCCGGTGAGTACGTCATCGATGGACGCGATGGGAATTTCCTGTTCATGCTGCGCTTTATCTTTGGGCTGCAGCTTCAGCAGGGAGCCGTCGACGGTCAACATGCCTTTCAAGTTTTTGGGAGCGTCGGCAAAGCCGAGGATGTGCACCGCGCGCCCGGGATGCGTATTGGGAGGAGGGGCACCGGGCGGGGGCGAGGATTGCGCGCGGGTGGGGCGCGGGGCGAGAGCAACCAGCAGGGCCATCGCCATAACGGATATCGCGAATCGCGACCGAATCATGAGAACGCTCCTTAGGGCTGAATCGAAGCAAGACAGAAATGCATCCATTGCGATGCGCGAGTATAGTGCGAAAGCGACACAAAAGGTGACTTTTTCCATAAGAATCGGCGTGACGCCGCGAGGGGCAGTTGACTCTAATAAGGGTGCGCGGTCACAGCGTCTGAAACAAAGCAACCAGGGTCAGGCAAAGGGGACTCCGCGCAGGGCGGCGAATGCAAATCGCGGCGCGACGGGATCAATCCAATGGCACAACAACCAACAAAAGCGGACTGCACGTTCACGGTGAAGCGGCCCTTCGGCTGCATGGAGCTGTGGGCGGGGAATGAGCGGGCGCATCGCGCGCTCGATTTGGCGGGCCTCGAGGGCAACGTGATTGCGGTGCCTTCAGGCGCGGACCGGGGCGGGGATCTGGCGGCGGTATTTTCGTGCACGGATGACGTGGCACGCGTGGTGCTCGCCGATTGCGTCGGGCACGGGTACGAAGCGGCCCTTGTCGCGCGGCACGTGCACCACTTGCTGCACAAATTCCGCGACGTGCAGGATACGGCCGGGCTGCTGGAGGCGCTGAACGATGAATTCACGCTATCTACCGAGGGCAAGGAAGGTCCGCTGCGGTTGACCACGGTGGTAACCGGTACGTTTGACGGAAAAACCGGGGTGTTCACGTTTGCGTACGCCGCGCACCCGAGGATGTTTTTATGGCGCGAGGCACAGCGGAAACTTCTCGAAATCGGCGACGGCCTCGAGAATTTTCCGCTGGGATTTGTGACCGGAGAGAAGTATCTGGAGCAGAGCGTGCGCCTGGAGCCTGGGGACGCGATTCTCGCTTTTTCCGATGGCGCGACCGAGGTGGAGTCGCCGGCAGGCGAGCAATTAAGGGCAACGGGATTGGCGGAACTGACCAAGAGAGTGGCGTCGGGATTGCCGGAACCGCTTCACCTGGGGGATTTTTCCAAAGGTTTGCTGGCGGCGATTCAGGAATATCACGGCTTGGGTCGCGAATTGGCGGACGATATTACTCTGCTGACGATGCGCAGAGTGGCCATGGAGTAGCAACGTGAATTTGTAGGGTCGCAGCATGCCATCAGCATGCCACGCCCCAGCTCGCCAGGCGTATCAATAGAAGACTTTTTAAAGTTTCCGTTCCCGTGGAACTCGCCCCCTTGACGAATCCTCAACTCCGCCGCTGCTACTTTGTGGCGGGTGGATTCGCGGCGAAGTACGCCGCCATGCTGTCGGCAGCCTCGTGCAGGCCGTGTTCCGCGTTCTTATCCAGGGCCGAAACTACGGCGGCTGGCTCTTTGACGGTCACCGGCTCGTCGTGGCGATAGGTCTTGGCCCACACGATCGCGCCAGTCTTGGTGTCGTGCAGTTCCAGATCGAACGCCACGCGGGCGACCAGATTGGGACTACTCACTTCCTTAAAGTCATACAAGTGGCCGCGCAGGATATAGTCCCCGTGTACGGCGCTCTTCTGCGAATAGACCTGGCGGAAATGATTGGT
>Ga0302326_10023262_pt1 | contig 12636 bp, 10 predicted proteins | sample Palsa_T0_3_FD_202264 | JGI IMG/M metagenome (GOLD analysis project Ga0302326, IMG submission 202264) | Peat permafrost microbial communities from Stordalen Mire near Abisko, Sweden - Palsa_T0_3 | ecosystem: Environmental > Terrestrial > Soil > Palsa > Peat permafrost | place: Sweden: Abisko... | reverse complement strand
CGCGCTCTCGATGGCCGCAAAATTACCTCCGGCGAAGAAACTATCTACCGCAAAGACGGCACCGCCGTCCCCATAGAGTTCTCCGTCGGCCCCATGGTCGAGCGCGGCCACACCATCGGCGCTGTCTTCTCCGTCCGCGACATCACCCAGCGCTTCGCCATCGATCGCCTCAAGGACGAATTCGTCTCCACCGTCAGCCATGAACTTCGCACGCCGCTGACGTCCATCCGCGGCGCCCTCGGCCTGCTCAGCACTGGCCTCCTCGGCACCTTGCCCGAGAAAGCCACGGACCTGTTACGCATCGCCGTCAGCAACACCGACCGCCTCGTCCGCCTCATCAACGACGTGCTCGATCTCGAGCGCATGGAATCCGGCCGCGCCGTCTTGCAATTCCACCAGGTCGACCTTAGCGACCTCATCCAGCAGGCCGTCGAAACCATGCGCAGCATGGCCGAAGCCAACAACGTGCAAATTCATTTCGCGGCGGAAGAATGCCCCATCGAAGCTGACCCCGACCGCCTCGTCCAGGTCTTCACCAACCTGCTCTCCAATGCTGTCAAATTCTCCAACCCCGGTGCGCAAGTCAACATCTCCATCTCGGCCGGTGACGAGATTGTCTCCATCAACGTCTCCGACCAGGGCCGCGGCGTCCCGCATGACAAGCTCGAAAGCGTATTCGACCGCTTCCAGCAAGTCGAAACTACCGATGCCCGCCAGAAAGGCGGCACCGGCCTCGGTCTCGCCATCTGCCGCAGCATTCTGCAGCAGCACGGCGGCCGTATCTGGGCTGAACCGAATTCCCCGCGCGGCACTACTTTCCGCATGGTTGTCCCGCGTCATCAAGCCCGAGCCACCGCCGACCTGCTCAGCTCACCCATCTCGCGCTCGCTGCCGCTGCTCGAGCAAGCCGTCCTCGTCTGCGACGACGACCCCATCGCGCGCTCCATGGTCCGCCATCACCTGCAGCAGCACGGCTATCAGGTCATCGAAGCAGAGTCCGGCGAGGAAGCCATCGAGCTCGCCCACCAGCACTCCTTCGACGCCATTCTGCTCGACCTCTTCATGCCCGGCATGAACGGATGGGAAACGCTCAGCCGCCTCAAGTCCGATACCGCTACCGCCGCCATCCCGGTCGTCATCCTCAGCGTCTTCTCCAGCCGCCCCGTCAATCAGAAGGAAGACATTCGCGGCTGGGTGTCGAAGCCATTCAACGAGCAGTCTTTGCTCGCCGCTCTCGGCACCGCACTTCACCCCGGAGCCGGCAGCTCGCGTGTTTTACTCGTCGAGAATGACGAGCCCCGCGCCGCTCTCATCTCCTCCACCTTCGAACGCTCCGGCCTCGCCGTCTCCCGCGCCGGCACTCGCGCCGAAGCTGTCTCCATGTGCCAGCGCCTCCGCCCCGAGCTCATGGTCCTCAACTTGTCGCTGCCGCACAACGACGGCATGCAGATCGTCTCCTGGCTCCGCCAGCATTACGAACTCAACAAGCTCCCACTCGTCGTCTACTCCGGCCGCGAAATCTCCAACGCTGAACTCGACCTCCTCTCCCAGGGACCAACCGAGTTCCTCGTCAAGGCGCAGATCCAGCCCGCCGAAGTGGAACTCTTGGTTCTCAACCTCCTCTGTAAGCAACGTTCCCCTATCCAGGACGCCACCAACTTTGGTACCACTGGGTGGGATGGCCGCAGCCCGGCCCTCTAGCCTGGAAGGTGGACCCCGTTCACATGCGCAAGATCCTCATAGTTGACGACGAAGATGACATTCGCGCGGTCGCTGCTCTTTGTCTGGAAACCATCGCCGGCTGGGAAGTCCTCACCGCCACCTCCGGCTCGGAAGGCATCCGACGCGCGCTGGAAAACAAGCCCGACGCCATCCTGCTCGACGTCATGATGCCGGAGATGGACGGCCCCACCACCTTCCAGCATCTGCAGCAGGATCCGCACACCCGCAGCATCCCCGTCCTGCTGCTCACCGCAAAAGTCCAGGGTGCAGATCAGCGCCGCTTCGCTGACATGGGCGTTGCCGCCGTCCTCTCTAAGCCCTTCGATCCGCTGACTTTAAGCTCGCAAATCTCGGCCGCACTCGGCTGGGAGCGCTGATCGCCCGTTTCCCGCATCTCAATATTCGAGATCGATTTTCAGAAGTGGCACCCGGGCCTATTCGTAACCGAAAGCGTGCAAATGCAGCAAACTCCCGCACAGGCCGCGCAACTCCAAGCCGCCATGGCCCAGGTCTGGCAGAAGTCGCTCCCCCTGTTGCGTGACCGGGTCAACACCCTCGGCCGAGCCCTCGCCGCCATCCAGGCCGATCAGCTTACCCCGGAACTTCGCGCCAACGCAGCCTTGGAAGCCCATCGCCTCGCCGGCCTGCTCGGCACCTTCGGCTACCCCGAGGGCACCGACGCCGCCCGCATGTTCGAGATCGTCTTCGATAGCGACGCCATCCTCCAACCCGGACTGGGTGAAACTCTGGCCCCCGCGCTGACCACGCTCCAGACAATCGTCACTACATAGCTGCCCATAGCCAGATTTTTTCCGGACCCAGCCATAATGAATCCAACTGCGCACCGCTGTCGTCACATTCCGTGACCGGCTCGCTGCCAGCGTCTATCCGAAAGGAACGTCCATGAAAATCGCCGCACTAATCGCCCGCATTCTCCTCGGCCTCATCTTCCTCGTCTTCGGCTCCAACGTTTTCTTTCACTTCATCCCCATGCAGCTGCCGCCCGGGACCGCCGGCCAGTTTATGGCAGCCCTCTTCGTCTCTCACTACGTCATCGTCATTGGCCTGCTCGAAATCATCCCCGCGATCCTGCTCCTCATCAATCGCTACGTCCCGCTGGCCCTCACGCTGCTCGCACCGGTGATCGTGAATATCTTTTTCTTCCACGTCTTGATGTCGCCCACAGGCCTTCCGTTGGCGATCGTCGTCATCATTCTCTGGATCATCACCGCACTCAGCGTCAAGTCAGCCTTCGCCGGACTCTTCCAGCAAAAAGCCACGAGCTAAGTTGCACGAAACAAGAATGGGCTCCCACCGGAGCCCCTCTTCACATGGATCTCTTGCTGCCCCGCATCTGCCGCAGCCCGGAAACCGCTGTCACCATGCCAGCCACCAGCAGCACTGAGATCAGAAAATGCATCCCGTCCGGCGCCACATGCGCGCCAAACGAAGGCAGCACTTTCGTCGTCGGCCCCTGCGCATACGCCAGTTGCCAAGCCTTCGTCGTCCCCAACAAATACGGCAGCCACCACGACTGCACCTGCATCACCAGCCACACCACATCAAACGACAACGCTGCCAGCGCGAACCAGAGCGAACGCCGCCGGTAAGCAATCCAGAATAAAATCGCGGGCAAGGTCACGAAAGCGAAGAATCCAACATCGCCAAGTTCCAACTTGTGGCCCGCACGCAGCAAAGCAATGAAATGTGGCTCAGCTTGCGCGTTCCAGTTTCCCAGCGACACGCAGGAAACCAGCCACAGATAGGCCGCCAGCGCCCAATGCAGCCACGCACTCAGCCTCATCCAGTTCGTTCTCAATGCTGCTCGTCCACCGTCTCAGGCCGCAAAAATGGATTAGCTTCCTGCGCCGCTTTATCCACGCCCGGCAACCGCGCTACCGTCCGCCAATTGTCCTTCCGATTCGGCGCAAACAGCCAGCCCTCAATCGGCATCCGCAAATAATCACTCAGCGCGCTCGCGTATCCCTCATACAGCGCACGCAACTCCGTCAGCCGCGCCTCCGCCTGCGGTGACCGGTCCAGCTTCAGCCCGTCCTTGCACAACTCCTTCGCAACTTCCAGGTATCCACCCTCCGCCAGCCTACGCTGCGAAGGCTTCGGCTCCGGCCGCAACACAAATATCTGCGCCACATCCACCAGCGCGTGCCGGCAAATCGCGTACGTCAACTCCGCCTGCCGCGCGCAATGCCCTTCCACACCAGCGATCAGCAGCGCGCTCGCATCCAGCACCGCCACCAGCGCGGACAACCAACTCTGGTTGTCATGCTGCGATCGGAAATAGCAAAGCACAGGATAAGAAATGTGGCTCTCCAACAGCTCCGCCGCCCATCGCTCCCACTTTTCCAGCAGCACCACCAGCTGCTCCTCGCCCCCCGGATAGGCATGCCGCCGCAACAACTCCACCCCGCTTGGGGGCGATCCTGCTCGCGCATCCAGTAACGCGATGTCAACCTCACGCGTCGCAAACGCGCCGTACAGCACCGGCAGATATCCCACCACGACAGCCAGAAATCCCAGTCCATTGCCCGACTCAATAATCAGCAGCAGCCGCGCCGCAGCACTCGTCGGCACCACATCGCCCAGCCCCAGCGTGAACAGCGTCGTCCCACTCACGTACAAATCGCGGCGAAATCCTGGCATCCCATGCTGTCCCTCAAACGGCGAGCCCACTCCGTAAAACAGCAGCCCATAGCCCACCACCAGCAACGTCGCCCATACACCCAGCAACACTGGCAACGACAGTGGCCCATAAAAACTCAGCCAGCTCTCCCGCTGCCGCTTGTTCTGAATCTTGGTCGACAGCCAGCCCCACGGCCCCCATGTCGCAACATAAAATCCGCGCGTCAACCGATAGCGGCTCGACGTCCGCCGCGGCAGAATGATCGTCTCAAACGCATCCAGCAGCACGGAGAACAACAGCATCACCCCGCCCACCACCGCCAACGCGCGAATCAATTCTTCTGTCCCGTTCAAGCCAAACCTCGTTCTATGTTTGTATCGCAACTGCCAACTCCGCGCCACCACCGCTGCCGCTACACTCGCCTCCTTTACACTTGGATGGTGGCGCGCTCCAAACCAGATCCCGCTCCGGACCAGTCGTTCTTCGAGCAGTTCCTCTTCCCTCCGCAGCCGGAGGTTCCTGCACCCGCCGCCGCGCCCGCTCCGCCCCGCATCTGGACCGTAAAATCCCTCGTCTCCGCCCTCACCCGTCACGTCGAGCAACAATTTTCTGAGGTCCGCGTCGAAGGGGAAATCTCCAACTGCCGTCCCGCTCCCAGCGGCCACATTTATTTCACTCTTAAAGACGGCGACGCCCAGATCTCCGCCGTCCTCTTCCGCTCGCGCGCGCAGCTGCTCCGCTTCCGTCCCGAGGACGGCCTCCAGGTCCTCGCCCGCGGCCGCATCAGCGTCTACGAAAGCCGCGGTCAGATGCAGCTCATCGCCGACACCCTCGAGCCCGTCGGCGACGGCGCCTTCCGCCTCGCCTTCGACAAGCTCCGCGACCGCCTCCAGCTCGAAGGCCTCTTCGACTCCGCCCGCAAACTCCCCATCCCCGCCTTTGCCGCCCGCATCGGCATCATCACCTCGCCCACCGGCTCCGTCATCCAGGACATCCTCAACATCCTCGCCCGCCGCCATAGCCCGATGCAGGTGCAGATTTTTCCCGCCACCGTTCAGGGCCCGACCGCGTCGTCAGAATTCTGCGACGCCATCGCGTGGTTCCATCAGCAGACTCCGCCCGTCGACATCATCCTGCTCGCCCGCGGCGGCGGTTCGCTCGAAGATCTGCACGGCTTCAACGACGAAGCTCTCGCCCGCGCCATCTCTGCCGCGACTATTCCGATCATCTCTGCCATCGGTCATGAGACCGACTTCACCATCGCGGATTTCGTCGCTGACCTCCGCGCTCCCACTCCCTCTGCCGCGGCCGAGATCATCACCGACCAGCACGTCCGCGTCGAACAGCGCATCGCCGCCCTCGACCTCCGCATCGATCGCGCCTTCCGCTATCACCTCGTCCTCGCGCGAGAACAATTCAGCCGCCTCCTCAATAGCCCGGCGCTGCAGAACGCACGCGACCTCGCCGCGCGCCGTCAGCAGCATCTCGACCACTTATGTCAGCAGTTAGCAGCCGCGCAACGCGCCATCACGCAGCAATCCCGCCTGCGCCTGCAATCTCTGTCGGAGCAAATGCTCCGACAGGGCCTGGACCGAGCGCTTCTCCAAGCCACGAGTCGTCTCGACCGAGTCACCACCGCACTCGAACGCGGCGCGCGCCAGAACTTTACCGCCGCGCGTCAGCGTCTCGCGCCGCTGTCAGCACAGCTCGCAGCCCTATCGCCAATCGCTGTCCTCGATCGCGGATATGCTGTGGTCTACACGAACAGCGGCGCGCTCCTGCGCAATGCCGCCGACACGCAGACCGGAGAAACTCTCACTACCCGGCTCGCCCGCGGCCAAATCCGCAGCACGGTCAATGCGATTGAGAAAGGTTCCGAATAGCCGAATGAGAAAACTCTTTGGCACCGACGGCATCCGCGGCATCGCCGGTGAATACCCCCTCGACCTCACCACCGTCACCGCCATCGGCGCAGCCCTCGCCCACACCCTCGCACAAAATTTCAAGACCGTCCGCGTCCTTGTCGGCATGGACACTCGCGAATCCGGCCCAGAACTCGCGGCCGCCCTTGCCGCTGGCCTCAAATCTTCTGGCCCTAGTCTGGAAGTCACTTTCGCCGGCGTCCTTCCGACTCCAGCGGTCGCCTACCTGACCCACACTGGCGGTTTCTCCGCTGGCGTCGTCATCTCCGCCTCCCACAATCCCTGGCAGGACAACGGCATCAAGATTTTCGGCTCCGACGGTTACAAATTAGCCGACGCCGCCGAGCTTGCCATCGAAAAGGAAATCCTCGCCCGCACGGGCACGCCTGTTACCGCGCCCGCCCCGCCTCTTGTCGCCGACCACAGCCTCATTCACGAGTATGCGCACTGGCTCCGCGGCCAGGTCCCCGGCCTCTCGCTCACCGGCCGTCGCATCCTCGTTGACTGCGCCAACGGCGCCGCTTCCTCCCTCGCGCCTCACATCCTCGGCGCCATGGGTGCCGACGTCTACGCCATCAACGCCACGCCCGACGGCCGCAACATCAACGACAACTGTGGCGCCCTCCACCCTGAAGTCGCCGCCGACGAAGTCGTCATTCGCAACGCCGACCTCGGCATCACCTTCGACGGCGACGCCGATCGCGTCCTCTTCGCAACGTCGGAAGGCAAAGTCGTCAACGGCGATGGCATCCTCCTGCTCGCCGCTCTCGCGCTGCAACAGGAGGGCCGCCTCACTCACAACACCGTCGTCGCCACCACCATGTCCAACATGGGTCTGGAAAATCTCCTCGCCAGCCACGGCATCCGAATGCTTCGCGCGCCCGTGGGCGACAAATATGTCCTCGAAGAAATGCAGAAGTCCGGCGCAGCCCTCGGCGGTGAGCAATCCGGTCACATCATCTTCGCCGATCGCGCCACCACCGGCGACGGCCTGCTCACCGCACTCGTCGTCCTCGATATGGTCGACCACGCCGGCCGCTCCCTGGGCGCGTTAATCGCGGATCTGAAAACGTACCCGCAGTCCATCGTCAACGTCCGCGTCAAAGAAAAGCTTCCACTCGAATCCATCCCCGGCTTCTCCGCAGCGCTCAAGGCCGCCGAAACCGCCCTCGGCGACCGCGGGCGCATCGTAGTCCGTTACTCCGGAACAGAGAAACTAGCCCGCGTCATGGTCGAAGCCGAAGACGAAGCCGCCATGAGCAAGTACGCCAGCGAACTTGCCGAAATCATTCGTAACCACATTGGTATCGAATAACTCTCGGCCGCAACTGGGCCAACATTCGCTTGGCTCTTGATCAATCCAAATCCCGCCAGTTCAGCCCAACCCCGACATCCGCCACCAGCGGCACACTCAGCTCGGCGACACCTTCCATCTCCTGCTTCACCAGCTCGCGCAACTCCTCAGCCTCGGCGACAGGAGCATCAAACACCAGCTCGTCATGTACCTGCAACGTCATTCGCGACTTCATCTTCCGCCGCGCCATCTCCGCATCCAACCGGATCATCGCAATCTTGATCAAGTCCGCCGCCGTCCCCTGCAGCGGAGTGTTCACCGCCGTCCGCTCCGCAAAGCCGCGCATGTTCGCGTTGCTGCTCAAAATATCCGGAATAGGCCGCACCCGCCCATGCATTGTCCGCACCTGCTGCGTCTTCCGCGTCTCCGCCAGCACGCTGTCGATAAATTTCCGAACGCCGGCGTACCGCTCAAAATACCGCTCGATGTACATCCGCGCCTCATGCTGATCGATCCCGATATTCTGCTGCGCCAGCCCAAACGCTGAAATCCCATACACAATGCCGAAATTGATCGCCTTCGCCCGGTCCCGCGTTTGTTTATCCAATTTGTCTGCCGGAATCTGAAACACCTCCGCCGCCGTCAGCGTGTGAATATCCACCCCCGTCCGGTAGGCCTCCAGCAGCAGTGGGTCCTGCGAGAAATGCGCCAGCAATCGTAACTCAATTTGCGAATAATCAGCTGACAGCAACACATTCCCCGATGCCGCAATGAAGGCCGCCCGGATTTCCCGTCCCAGTGCCGTCTTGATCGGAATATTCTGCAGATTCGGATTCGTCGACGACAGCCGCCCCGTCGCCGTCCCCACCTGGTTGAACGTCGTATGCACACGCTGCTCCGCATCAGTCAACAGCGGCAGCGCGTCGACATAATTCGATTTCAGTTTCGCCAACCCGCGAAACTCCAGCACCAGCCGCGGCACAGGATGATGCGCCGCCAACTCCTCCAACACATCCTGCGCCGTTGAAATCACCTTGCCCTTGCCATACTTCAGTGGTCGCGGCAAATTCATCTTGTTGAACAACACGTCGCCCAATTGCTTCGGCGAATTGATGTTGAACCGGTTGCCGCTCTGCTCATAAATCTGTTCGCTCAGCGCCGCCATCTCGCCCGTGATGCGCTGCGAAATCTCCGCCAGCACCGGCAGGTCCACCCGCACTCCCGCACGCTCCATCCGTAACAACACCGGCGACAGTGGCAAATCGATGTCCTCGTAAACCTTCACCGTCCCACTTGCTTCGACCTGTCCGCGGAAAGTGTCGGCGAGCTGCGCAACCACAGTCGCCGCCTCCACAATCGCCTCATCCCCGCTGCGATTCATCGGAGTGCTGGCCGACCGCGCCGCGAGATCTGCCAGCTTGTGACTGCCATGCGTCGGATTCAGCAGGTACGAATACAACATCACATCGTCCCGTACGCCTGCGAGCGCAAGCCCGTCGTCCTCGAGAGCCCGTTGCGCCGCCTTCACGTCATGCACCTGCTTGCTGACTCTTGCATCAGCCAGCGCAGCACGTATCGCGGCAGCATTCGCAGCATGCAAATCGACCCGCAACACTTGCGATCCTTCTCCTGCCCCAGCCGCTGCCACCCCGGCCCACAAACATGGGGCACTCTCCGTTTTCACCGCAGCTGCAGTTGGCGTGCTGCTGAAATCCAGTAACATCGTCATCGGAACTTCCGCCTCGTCTGCACACTCTTCGCTGACCGCAGCCTCCGCAGCCGCGTCCCCACGAAGCTCGACCGCAACCGACAGGCCGCCAGCCTTTGTCTTCTTCAGCAACTCCGCGATCTGCTCCGCTGAAGGCTCCAGCACATACTCGACTTGCGTCGCCACTGCCTTCGCTGCAGCCGTCGGCGCTCCGAGATCTTTCAGCAACGTCGTGAATTCCAGCTCCGCATAAAGCTCACGCGCCTGGTCATAATCCGGAGGCTGCACCCGCAACGCATCCAGCACCAGCGGCACCGGCACACTGCAGTGAATGGTCACCAGCTCTTTGCTCAGCAGCACAGTGTCCCGATTATTTTCCAGCGACTCGCGATAGCTCTTCCGCTTCACCTCGCTCGCATGATCCAGCGCCGCTTCCACGCTGCCAAACTGCCGAACCAACTCAACGCTCCCTTTGTCGCCAATCCCCGGCGCTCCCGGAATGTTGTCGATCGAATCCCCGCGCAGCGCCATCACATCGATCACTCGCTCAGGGGGGACACCCAATACCTCCTCGACCTTCGCGGGATCAAGCACGAGATTGTCTTTCGCAGGATTCAGAATAAGCACGCGGTCAGTTACAAGTTGCATCATGTCCTTGTCGTTCGACACGATATACACCGGATGCCCAGCTGCCGCCCCCTCTTTGGCCAGCGTTCCGATCACGTCATCCGCCTCATATCCCTCGTGCGCCAGGATCGGAATATGAAACGCCTCCAGCGCCCGACGGATATAGGGAAGCTGCTGCGCCAGATCCTCCGGCATCGCCGTGCGGTTCGCCTTGTATCCGGCGTAGTCCACATCCTCAAACTTCTGCGTCTTGATGTTGAACTTCTTCACCGCGGTCAGGCCCTTGGCCTGTTCGTCGCGCAGTAGCGGCGCACTCAAATCGAAAATGGCCGCCAGATAAAGCGGCGAAAAATCCGCCAGCAACTTCCTCAACATGTTGATGAAGACATACGTCGCCGCCGTCGGCACGCCCGTCCTCGTAGACATCGGCCGCGTCCGCTGCATCGCGTGGTACGCGCGAAAGATGAACGACATCGAATCCAGCAAATAGATTGCCGGCTTCTCGCCACCCTCTACCGCACCCGCCGCGGCGGGCTTCCCACTTTTTTGTGTCGTCTTTGCCATCCGATTCGAGTCTATCCGTCAACTCAAAAACATGCAGTCGCCGTAGCTGAAAAACCGGTACCCTTCTTCTACCGCATGCGCATATGCAGCCAAAACTCGCTCCCTGCCTGCAAACGCGCTCACCAGCATCAGCAGCGTCGACTTCGGCAAATGGAAATTTGTCAGTAGCCCTCGCACCAACCGAAATTCAGATTGGCCCTCGCCCGCACATCCCGGATAAAGGAAAATCTCCGTCCGCCCACTATGCGGCTCCAGACCGCGAGGCATCCGCGCACAATGCTCCAGCGTTCGCGCCACCGTCGTTCCAACTGCAATCACTCGCCGCCCTTCAGACTGCGCAAGTCGCAACGCCGCCGCCGCACCCTCGCCAAGTGAATATCGCTCCGCATGCATGCGATGCTCTTCTACCTTGTCCACTCGCATCGGCTGAAACGTGCCCAGCCCGACATGCAGCGTGATGGTCTCGATTTGCACCCCGGCCGACCGGACCCGCTCCAACATCTCTTCAGTGAAATGCAGTCCCGCCGTCGGCGCTGCCACGGACCCGCGCTGCCGCGCCATCACAGTCTGATACCGCTCGCGATCCGCCGCCGAATCCGCGCGACGAATATAAGGCGGCAACGGCACATGCCCCCATCGCTCCAGCCGCTCCCAGAAATCTTCATGCGAAACAAAACGAATGCGCCGCTCCCCAAACTCACCGCACGAAATTACTTCAGCTGCCAACGCGCCGTCATCTCCGAATACCATTTGCTGCCCTTCACGCAGCAATTTGCCGGGACGTACCAACGCAGTCCATTCGCCATCCTCATGCTCTTCGACTAGCAGGGCTTCAACTTCTCCCCCACCGAGTGACCCATTGGCCAGCACGCGACGCCCCAACAGTCGTGCCGGTACCACGCGGCTGTCATTCATCACCAGCAAATCCCCAGCCCGCAAAACCTCCGGCAGCCCACGAAACCAGCCGTCTTGCCAGGCGCCGCTCTGGCGATCAACCACCAGCATCCGCGAGCCCCCGCGCTCCGACGGCGGCTCCTGCGCGATCAGTTGCTCTGGCAAACGAAAGTCGAAATCAGATACGTTCATCTTCGGTTACCAATGCCCGCGCTCAGCCGCATGCCGCGCCCTCTCGATTGCACCTTCGACCGCAACTCGCGCCGTCTCCTCACTGATCGATGCGTCCAGCTCTACCGCACGCGCAAAACTCACCACTACAGGAGAAAATGGCTTCGGCACCAGAAACTTGTCCCACGATTTCAACTCCCACGCCCACTCTGGATGGAGATAAAACGCGCCGACATACTTGGCCCCGGTCATCAGCGCCAAGCGCACGGCGCCGGCCTTGGCCGTGTAGACGGGCCCTCGAGGACCATCCGCAGTGAACGCCACATTTGCGCCACTCCCATAAGCTTCACGTGCCGCAAGAAGCGCCGCGCTTCCCCCGCGAGAACTCGACCCACGCAGCGCGATAAATCCCAGTCGCTCCACAGTGCGAGCAATCAACTCGCCATCAAAGCTGCGGCTGATCAGAATTGCTATTTTCCAGTTACGAAATTGATGAGCCGCCGGCAGCAAGCAGCGATGCCAGAAACAATAAATTCCCGGCTGACTGGTCCTGGTCTGTTCGAACGCACCGGGCTCAACGATCACACGATAGCGAAGAGTCCCTCCCAGAAGGCGCAACAGCGGCGCCACAATCCTCGGCACCAATGCAATCGCAACCCTGCGGGACCAGCTCAGCTTCTGCACCCGCTCATTCTAGGCGTAACGCAGCCAGCGCAAAAGCTCAGGCAGCGTCGGCCGCTTCCCATACATCAGGATACCGACCCGATAAATTCGCGCCGCAATCCACAGCGTACCGTAAATCGTCAGCAACAGCACGGCCACGCTCAGCGCGATCTGCCAAATCGGCGGCGTCTGCGCCAGCATCCGCAAGAACATCGCCAGCGGAGCCGTCAGCGGGAATATTGAAAGAATTACTGAGTATGCCGCGTTCGGCGCGCTCTCAATATAGCCGTACGACAGCATCGCAACCAGCATCGGGAGCACGATGGCGATGCTCATCTGCTGCACCTCCGACTCCGCATTGAAGCAGGCACCGGCCGCCGCAGCGATCGAACTGTACAACGCAAAGCCCAGCAGGAAATAGACGCAGAAC
>Ga0302326_10023260_pt1 | contig 12637 bp, 5 predicted proteins | sample Palsa_T0_3_FD_202264 | JGI IMG/M metagenome (GOLD analysis project Ga0302326, IMG submission 202264) | Peat permafrost microbial communities from Stordalen Mire near Abisko, Sweden - Palsa_T0_3 | ecosystem: Environmental > Terrestrial > Soil > Palsa > Peat permafrost | place: Sweden: Abisko... | reverse complement strand
CTCGGGCTCGATCATCGGTTTGACCGGCGCCGGCAGCAGAAGGAGCCGGATGCCGCGCGCCTTGAGCCGGTCGCGGAAAGCGGTAATGGCCTTGAGCGGATCGGGCTGCATTTCCTCGCCCACGTGCCCCTTGCGGGCGCGCGCGCGCAGGAATTCGGGGGAGAGAAAGCCTTCGCCGCTGAGGTAGCCGACCTCGGGCTGATAAAAGAGCCAGCCGTCGCGACCGAGATAGACTTGCTCGTTGCCCAGGCCCAGGAACGCGGCGGTGATCGCCTGGGCGCGGGGAATTGCCGCGCGCGCCAGGAACGAGTTGTCCTCCAGCGTCTTTTCGTAGGCTTTTGCCTCGCGCAGAAAACTGCCGTTGGCCGACTGGAATCGGTTCCAAAGGCCGTGGATCCCAGGATCGTTGAAAGCGCGCCACGCCTGACCGGGAAAGCTCGCGACTTCGCAGGCCTTCGGCCAAACCCAGTGTCCCACGGTCGCGAACCCCGCCCGAATCTCGATGACCTGCTGAAGGACCGGCACGCTCAGAATCGTCATCAGAAAGAGCGTGACGACCACGATCCGCAACGGGCGCGAAATGGCCGTCTTGCCGATTTGCATCTCGGCAATTTGCTCGCGGGTATATTTGGAATGAATTCCGGAGTATTTGGCGTCGTCGGCCATGGTCAGAAAATGAAATAGATGAAGGGATTATAAGACTGGGTCGTCATGACCAGCAGCGAGATCCAGAAGAGGATGAAAATGACCGCCGTTTTCGGGGTGGTGATGGTGCGCGTCCAATCCCAGGTCTGCACGCCTGCCCAGGTGATCACGGCCGCAATCGCGATGCTCCAGACGTAATAGGGCTGGTAAATCACACCGGCGATCAGTCCTTCGCCGGGCTGGGGATGGCCAAACCCGAGCATGCTTTGGCAGTAGGCCAGGGCGGTTGGAAGGTTCCGCGCGCGGAAGAAAACCCAGGCGAAAACCACGATGAGAAAGGTAAGGGAAATTTGCAGCGGACGCGGCAGCCGGGTGAAGAATCCTTGTTTCCCCTGGTGCCGCTCGAAGGCGAGCATGCTGCCGTGAATGCCGCCCCAGATGACATAATTCCAGGAAGCGCCATGCCAGAGGCCGCCCAGGAGCATGGTCAGCATGAGATTGGCGTAGGTGCGGAGCTCCCCCTTGCGATTGCCCCCCAACGGAATGTAGAGGTAATCCCGCAGCCAGGAGGAGAGCGAGATGTGCCAGCGCCGCCAGAATTCGGTGATGGAGGCCGATTGATAGGGCGAATCGAAATTTTTGGCGAAGATGAAACCGAGCATTAGCCCGAGGCCGATCGCCATGTCCGAGTAGGCGCTGAAGTCGAAATAGATTTGAAAGGCGTAGGAAATCGCGCCGTACCACGAATCGGAAAACCCGACGGAGCCGGCATTGAAGGTCAGGTCCGCCACTTTGCCGGCGGGATTGGCCAGCAGGATTTTTTTCGTCAACCCGAGCGCGAAAAATGCGGCGCCGCGCGCGAATTTTTCCATCGTCAGCGTGCGGCCCTCCAACTGGTCGGCGAGATAGGAAAACTTCAGGATCGGGCCCGCGACCAGATGCGGGAACATCGAGACAAAGCAGGAGAAGTCGACGAAGTTGCGCATCGCCCTGGCCTCGCCGCGATAGACATCGAGGGTGTAACTCATCGCCTGGAAGGTATAAAAGCTGATGCCCAGCGGGAGAATGACGCGGAAGAAGGTGTCCCATTGCCGGTTCTCCAAGCCCAGGGAGTGGGCCAGCGCGTTGTAACTATCGACGCCGAAATTGAAGTATTTGAAAAAGCCGAGAACCGTCAGGTTGGCGATGATGGAGATGGTGATGGCGCGCTTTTGGGTTTTGCTCCTGAGGCCGCCCTCGAGCAGGCGCAGCACCGGTTCATGCCGGGCATTCCAAACATTCCAGGTGTCGTGCGCGATGACGAGGCTGACCAGCCAGTCAATAAAGGTCGTCCCGAACATCAGCCCCATGAACAGCGGCCCCGCCCAGCCGTAAAAGGCGTAACCCAGAATGATCAGGATGAAGTTGCGCCAGCGCTGCGGCGCCCCATAGAGCGCGTAATAGGCCGCCAGCGAAAGCGCCAGGAAATAAAAAATGAAAATATGAGAGCTAAAAACCACGGTGGCGCCTCATTTTTGTCCGTGGAAGCAGCGGCCTCGACCCATCCCTCACGGAAAGACCACTTCGATGCCGTCGGGGAGGTAGTTGACGGTGTAGGGCGCCTGGGGCGCGCCGTTGTACTGAAGCGTATCGAATGTGCCAACCACCGAGGCAGCCGTGACGATCCGATAGGTTCCGCGCGGAGTGAAGCCGGCGCCGGGGACGATATTGAGCGTATTGCCCTCGGTCTGGATTAACTCCAACTGGCCGTAATCATCCGACCCGGTGAGGGTCAGCGTATCGTAGCTGCCGGGAGTAGTCGGCGGACCTCCGATGCCGATTCGCAGGATGCCGGGTTGCGGCGGTGTGGCGGGGATCGGTTTCGGCGGAGGCGCTCCCGGGCGCGTCCCCGGCGGATTTCGGGGGAACGTGAGAGTGCCGAAGCGCACATTCACGTTGCGCAGGATCAGTGGACCGAACGATTCCCCTCCCTGACCGGCGCTTGCTCCCGGCGCGATGGCGCCCAGGTTGAAGATCCGTAAAAAGCGTCCTTCCTTATTTCCTGTGCTATTGGTGTAGGTCAGGGTGCCCGCCCCCTGCACGACGCCGCCTGGGTGATTGAGAATTTGCGCGGAAAATCTGGTGGCCTCGTAGAAACTTCCCGGCCCGGCGCTGTTGGGCAGGCGTTCCACCACCGCCTGATCGCCGCGAATCGTGAGCTTGCCGCTGTTCTCGATGCCGGCGAACGCGCCTTGATTATTCTGCACGCGCAATTGCCCCGCCAGCAGCACCTCCCCGGCATTGGTCAATTTGGCTTCGCGACCGGTGGAATTGCCGGCAGGTTGAGCGGATCCGCTATCACTGGTGAGCAAGGCCAGCGTGGCGCCGGGTTGGATTTCCACGTTGCTGCCCGCAAAGTTGGTCATATCGACCTGGCCGCCGATGATCGCAAAGGTTGGGGTATCCTTGCCGTTGCCGATGATCAGTTGGGCCTGGCTGTTGCCGCGGGCCGCGCCGTTCTCGACGATTCGTTTGCCGGTGCCATACGGCCCGGCGTACCCGAAAGTGACAGGCTCGTCCCGGGCGCCGCCGATGACCTTGATCACCCCCTTGCCCGTATTCGTGAGGCTGTTTTCCACTCCGGCATATTCGGCCTGGCCAAGCACGGCTCCCGCGCCCAACTCGAGCACGCCGCTGTTCTGCAACCTGGAGAAGCCGAGACGGGAATGATCGAGGACGCTCAGGGCGCCGGTGTTGCTGTTGGCATCCCCAATCCAGGAAGTGGATCCGGTGGTCAATGTGAATTGCACGCAGGAGGCATTTTGCAGGGTCCAGGTTCCCGTATTGTTGAAGCCGCAATTGCCGGTGGGACGGCTCGGAGCGGCCCAGTCAAAGACCAGCGCGGCGCCATCCTGTTCCAGCGTGCCGGCGTTCGTGAAAATGGCATTGCCGGCAGGGTGGGTGTAGCGGAACGTCTTCAATTGCAGGGCGGCCTGTGCGGCGGCCTGCTCGCCATTTCCGCCCTCCAAAGTGATTTCCGGAGGACTCGTATAACCGCTGCCGCCGCCGGTGAAGATGATACCCGAGAGGCATAAAGCTGCCTGCGCCTCCGCTCCAGTGCCGCCTCCGCCGCTGAAAGTGATCCGCGGCGCCCGAAGATAGCCGGTGCCCGGATCGGTGATCGAGAGGCCGGCGATGGTTCCTCCGGCACGGTGGTCAAGGTGTTGCAGGGTGCTCATGAACGGATTGGTGAGCGGGATGCCGGCGATGGTTCCTCCAGTTTTGTCGATTTGCGCCGTGGCGGTCGCCTGCCGGCCTCCGACGACATCGGGCTCCGAGAGGGTGACCGCCGGCTCACTGGTATAGCCACTTCCGACGCTGGTAATGTCCAGCGACGCCACCCCCATGACCGCTTCGCCACTGGCCCCCTGTCCGCCGCCACCGGAGAACTGCACCCGGGGGGCTTGCGTGTAATCGAGTCCGCCGTCCGTCACCGTTGCCGCCACGACCGCGCCGTGGCCGGCCATCCGCACGGTTCCTTTCGAGGTCAGATCGTCCGGCGACGGGTTCGTTACCGTGACCGTTCCGGGCACGGTCGCATTACCCGCTTCGCTCACCTGCGGAGCAGCCAGCGCGGCCTGCGTCACATCGGGAGTTCTGACTTCGTAGTAAAGCTGGGTGTTATTGGCGTCAAAGTCGCCGCTCATCGTCCGTTCCGATTCCTGCTCGGGATGGTCGTCCATTTTCTCCAGGGCCAGTCGATAGGTTTGACCCACGGCCATTTTTTCGTAGGAGGGGACGACCTGCGCATCGAGCACGGACCATTGCGCCACGGTGATCTTGGGATCGGCGCACGTGCCGGAGATGACTTTGACGACCTGATACAACTGCTCCGACAGGCAGCGGCGATAGGGGGCGATTCCTTTCGGATCAGCCGCCGAACAACGCCCGACTAATTTTGCATCCATGATCACCGTTTCGACGGGCTTGCGCGCTTTGGTGCGCTCGCGCTGCTTGAGGAAACGCTGCCGGGCTTCCGCCGCGCCGATTTCACGGCTGAACAAGCCGATGTCTTCCATCAAGCCCGTCCAGTTCCGGCCGCCTTTCCAGGCATCGCCGAAAATCAGCGGCTGCGCTGTCCAGTTGGAGAGACCGCCCTGGAACGAATTGGGGATGATTGCCCGCCTGCCGTTCACATAGCAGGCCAGTTTGCCATCCGCATAACTGACGATGATGTGGGTGGGTTGATTTTGGGCCAAACTGCAAAGTTGAATGGGCTGCGCGGAGCTTCCGGGTCCATCCGTCTTCAAACGCAGGGTGAGTGTATCCCCCTGCTGGGCGAGGACGAAGTTCCCGGTCGCCGGATCATCGGCAAAGGCCATGATGATCTTCTCATCAGCCGGCGGGGCGCCGGTGGGTGTAACATCGGTTTCCAGCGCAAACCGGTTGCTGGCCTTGCACGCCGCCAGCAACGGGGCAGCGGCGCCGGCGTCGGGCACGAAGGCTCCATCGGTCAGGTCCATCACATAGAAGCGGGCAAAACGCGCATTGTTTCTCAATTGTCCCGAACACACGTGAATGGCGCCAGTTATCGGATTGATGATCTGATTGCCATCCGCTCCGGTTTGCCACACGTAAACCAGCCCCTTGGTATCGAGCGTCGCGGTCGCCTTTTCCTCCGGTAATTCAGGGGCGCCCGCCAGGGCGGCCAGATCCTCCTTTGAGGGCTTGATCCAGACATTGGACCAGTAGTTGCCGCCTGTACTGTGGGTGACCTGCATCCACTTCTCGATGCCCGTGAGGTCATCGTTGAACTTACCAATGTAGATCTCCACGTTCGCGGCCACGTCCATGGGAATCTTCGCATCCGATTTAAAATTCCAAGCCTTATGCGGGAACGGAGAGTCCATCGCCAGAAAGTGGACATTATTGGTCCACCGAGGGTGATACATTTCGTCGCCGCCTTTTGTTACCAGGCCCGGGGCCGCAAAGAGAATGGGGCTTGAGGTCGTGGCGCCACTGCGGTTTGTTGGCGTGAAAACCGTGATGCCATTGTGAGAGCCGGAGAAGACCCACATGCGATGGCTGCCATCGGGAGACATGGAGGGCCAGCAGCCGTTATGACGTCCGATAAAACTGCCGTTGGGCAGGGTGAAAAGTCCCTGCGGAGAGTTTCCTCCATCCAGGATGCCCCCGCTTGCCGCACGGCCATCCCCGGAGAGCATGAACATGAAAAGAGGCGTTTTGTCCCAGATAAGTTCACTTACCTCCGGATGGTCGAGTTGATACCGGCGGATCGTCGGCACTTGCTGGCCTTCGCGTTGCTCCATAACCAGGGCATAGACCCACGTCACGCCGCTTTTGGGATCAGTCCAAACCGCGTCATCGAGAAAGGGTCTCTCATTATATTTATAAGCTTCGTCATTTTTCAAAACCTGACGCAGGCCGGTTCCGTCAAAATTCACCACATCGACCGTGTGATCGGCCAGATTGGCAAACACGACCCGATTGCCGTCGGCGGTGAGCAGCGGTTTCCCATACCAGCCGATAGTGGGCAGGATCGCCCGCTCCCCTTTGCCGTCTTCGGTGTCGAAGCCCATCAACCGGATGGTCGCGTGTTCAGAATAGACATTAGCCGCCGCTCCCGCGTCCTGAATCCAGACCATGCGGGTGGGGGCGCCCGTGAACTGCCGAATATCCGATGCCGCATCGGCCCAGCCGCGCAGCGGGCAGAAGATCAAGGCCATGCACACAACTCTCAGAACGCCAAAAAGCCTCGTATTTTGATGGGGGGTCATAAGTTTTATATTAAAGCGTGTTTTCAAATGGGCAAGGCTGCTGGGTATGGAGTCACGAGGAAGACCACCTCGATGCACGCGGGTCGCGTATCGAAGGAGGCAGCGGTCAGGCTGGCGTAATGACGCCGGCTCATGTTATTTTAACGGATTGCCGGCTGGCGGAGGAGGCGCGTTTGATGCAGGATGACGCGCATCCCGTTTAACCCCGAAGCCAACGATTATGCCAATCAATCTCTCCGCGAATACGAAGTCAACGGGCACGCCGCTCGCCCATTTTTGGAGCTTCTGCGTGGGCGCGGGGCGCGCCAATGAGGGGTTGCGCGCCGATTGGCAGGAGCAGCTCCAGACCGCGGTCCGCGATTGCGGGTTTCGCTATTTGCGGTTCCATGGGTTGTTTCACGACGACATGTTCGTTTATCGCGAGAGGGATGGGGTGGTCTTTCATAATTTCCAGTATGTTGATATTTTGTTCGACCGGATGCTGGAACTGGGCATCAGGCCGTTCGTCGAGTTTGGCTTTTGCCCGGGCGACCTCGCGACGGAGCGCGGAACGGTTTTTTGGTGGAAGGCGAACGGGTCGCCGCCCAAGGATTATGGGAAGTGGGCGGAACTGGTCCGCGCGACGGTGCTGCATTGGATCGAACGCTACGGAAGCCAGGAGGTGCGCTCGTGGTATTTCGAGGTCTGGAACGAGCCAAATCTTGATCCCTTTTTCCGCGGAACGAAGAGCCAATATTTTGAGCTCTATAAAGTCACCGCGCGCGTCGTGAAGGAAATCGACGCGAATCTGCGCGTGGGCGGGCCGGCGACGAGCAACTTTGTGCCGGATGCCCGCTTCGAAGGGGAAAAGGAAGACCTTTCCTGCCATCGCACCGTTCTGGAGGCGAGCGATTTGGATGCTCTCGACTGGCGGCCGGTCTGGCTCGAAGAGTTCCTCGCGTTCTGCCAGCGCGAGCGGCTCCCGGTGGATTTTGTCTCGTGCCATCCTTACCCGACCGATTGGGCGCTGGATGCACATGGCCAGAGCCGAAAATCGACTCGCGGCGTCCAGGCGACGCCTCGCGACCTGGCTCTGGTGCGCAAGATCGTCGATGGAAGCCCTTTCCCGAATGCGGAGATTCATCTGACGGAATGGAGTTCCAGCGCTTCGCCTCGCGATTTTACCCATGATTTCCTGCAAGCCGCGACTTACATCGTGAAGGCGAACCTCGATTCCATCGGCCTGGTGGATTCCCTTTCGTATTGGACTTTTACGGATGTCTTCGAGGAGGGAGGCGCCGGCGACACGATTTTCCATGGCGGCTTCGGGATGATCAACCTTCAGGGGATCGTGAAGCCGGTTTTTCACGCCTACCGTTTTCTCCATGCGCTCGGCGACGAGTTGCTGGCGCGGGAGGCGGCGGGGGTCGTCACCCGCTCCCGGGAAACGGGGCGGACGACCGCGCTCGCCTGGCATTATCCGCCGGAGATGCCGCTTTCCGTTCCCTCCTCCTTCGACTCGCGGGACAAGGCTTATGAAACGCTCGCGCTCGGCAAACCGGAGGCGCTTCGGATCGAACTTGCCGGCTTGCGGCCCGGCGCGCCCCTCCTGGTCGAAACGCTGGACCGGTCGCACGGCAACGCGATGGCGGCATGGGAAGCCATGGGGAAACCAACGCTTGCGCGCGAGCAGACGAAACTCCTGCGGCAGGCGGCGGAGGCAACCCGCAAGGAGATACTCGCGGCGGACGCATCCGGCCGTTTCGCATTGGAGCGGCGGATCGAGCCATGGAGCGTCGTCCTGGTGAAGGAACTCTAACCCACTCCTCCCGGTGATTAGATCAATGCAGACTCTCGAAGGCTTGGCCGAAGGCCAGGTATTGCAACGCATCGGCGCCCGTGGCGCAAATGCCACCCTGTCCGGCTTGACGCGGGCGACCGGCTCCGTGCTGGCAACCATTTCCAACTCCCGTGGCCCGCTCAAGGGCTGGAAGAAGCGGCCGGCGGGCCAGGCGGAGCGCGGCAAATTCAGAGCGCGTCTTGAAGGAATTCCGGCGGGTGGCCCCTATCGGCTCCAATTGCAGGTGGAGGGCGAACGGATCGCCGGGGTGAAGTCGTTCCTGGTCGGCGATGTCTGGCTCCTGGCCGGCCAGAGCAACATGCAGGGCTGCGGCCTCATCGAAGGCGCGGCCAAATCGCACCCGCTCATTCGCGCCTTTTCCATGCGCCGCGAGTGGCGGCTGGCGACCGAGCCGCTCCACCTGCTCGCCGAGTCGCCCGATCCATGCCACACCCAGTGGCAATGCACGCCCCGCGAGGGAGAAAGGGGGCGCAAACGAGCGATCAAAGGGACGGGCGTCGGCCTCTTTTTCGCGCGGGAGATGCTCGAGCGTTCGGGAGTCCCGCAAGGGTTGATCTGCACGGCGCACGGCGGCACCAGCATGGAGCAATGGAATCCCGAGCGGAAAAACGAGGGAGGCGCTTCGCTTTACGGTTCGATGTTCACTTCGGTGCGGGCGGCGGGCCAGCCGGTTGCCGGCATGCTCTGGTATCAAGGGGAGAGCGACGCCACGCCGATTGACGCCCCGCTCTACGAGGAGCGGATGAAGCGGCTGGTGGCGGCCACGCGGCGCGATCTGCGCCAGCCGGGACTGCCGTGGCTCACCGTGCAGATCGCGCGCGCCCACTTCGGGCGCAAGCCGGAGGTGGTGGCCGCGTGGAATCGCATCCAGGAAATCCAGCGGCTGCTGCCGAAGAAGATCCGGAGGCTGGAGACGGTCGCGGCCATCGATCTTCCCCTTGAGGACAATATCCACATCGGCGCGGCGGGTTACTCCCGCCTGGCCGCGCGGCTGGCGCGGGCGGCCGACCGGCTGGCGTATGGGAACCGGCGTGAGAAACGCCCGCCGCAACTGAAATCGGTTTCCAACCTGAGGTTCGAGCGCGACGTGGGGCATTCGCTCGACGTCGTCTTCGACCCCGCCGCCGGAGGGCTTCGGGCGTTCGGCGAGCCGCACGGGTTCTCGATCCTGACGGGCGAGGGGGAGGACCTGGACTGCGTCTTTAAGACGGTGCTAAAGGGCGGCGCCGCCCGCCTCCACGTCGGACTGGCGGGCACCACGGGCCTCTCCGTCGCTTACGGCCACGGGATCACGCCGGTCTGCAACATAACCGACGGCCGGGACGAGGCCGTGCCCGCCTTCGGCCCCTTGCCGATCCGGCTTGCGCCGGCGCGTCCAACCGCCCTGCTTCCCTTTGTCCGCGCGTGGCGGGTGACGGGCATCCTGCCGCCGCCCGCGCCGCTGGCGGAGATTCCCGTCCCGGATGTCGCGGCGCACGGAGGCGCCCCCAGGATTTACCCGGGGGATTTTGTGGAAGATCATGCGTCGTGGCAGGGTCATTCCGGCCACGTTTACTTCGCCTCGCGCATCGAATTGCCGGAACCCATGCGGCTGGATGTCCTCATGGGCTATGACGGGCCGTTCCGGCTCTGGATCGACGGGAAGCCGCTCTTCGAGGACCTCGAGGGGACCAATCCCGCGCTCGTCGATGAGAAACGCCGCACCGTCCCGTTTTCGGCGGGGAGCCATGACCTGCGCATCGCAATGGACATCAACGAAGGCACGGCCTGGGGGTTCTTCCTGCGCTTCCGCCGCAAGGGTTTGAGCCGCGCCGAAATCGTATCGGGCGATTACACCAAGCCGGCCTATCTGGTTTGAACCATGAAAATCCAGCAGGTTATCTTGAACTGGAAGTAGCGCCTCCTCCGGGTTTAACTTTTCCAACAATGAAAAAACTGCGATTGATTCAATGCGGGGTGGGCGGTTTCGGCCGCGGATGGCTGATCGACCAGACAACCAAGTCTCCCGATTTCGATGTGGTGGCGATCGTGGACGTCTCTTCAACGAACCTCGAGGAGGCCGGCGCCGGCGCGGAACTGCCACCGGAAAAGCGGTTCGCCGGGCTGGAAGAAGCGCTGGATTCCGTCGAGGCCGATGCCGTTCTAACAGTCACCCCCCCCGCGGTGCACGTGGCCCATGCGCGGCTCGCTTTTGCGCGCGGACTGCACCTCATGACGGAAAAACCGATTGCCGACAACATCGAAAACGCCAGGGAGATGGTGCGGCTTGCGAAAGAAGTGAACCGGCAGCTCGTGGTCAGCCAGCAATACCGCTACCGTCCCTCGATCCAAAAACTCAAGGAGCTTGTCGAATCAAAGGCCCGCGGTGAATTCGGGCACGGGCACATTGACTTTTACATCCCCGCGGATTTTACCGGCTCGTTTCGTGAAACGATGGAGTTTCCGTTGCTGGTGGACATGGCGATTCATCATTTCGATCTGATCCGCTGCGTGACGGGCCGCGACATAACCAAGGTGACGGCCTGTTCGTTTAACCCGCCGTGGTCGTGGTATCGTCATGATTGCGGTTTGAAGGTCTTGATGGAACTCGAGGGCGGCCTCCCTTTTTCCTATTCCGGCGACTGGAGCGCGCTGGGCCGGATGACAACCTGGAACGGGCATTGGCGGTTGCAGTGTTCGGAGGGATCCCTCCATCTCGAGGACGACAAAATTCTTGCCGGGCAATCCAAACGCTGGGGCAAGGAACTTCAGGTCGAAGAAATCCCGGCGCCTCCGCTGGAGTATGCCGAGCAAGCGCGGACGCTGCATAATTTCGCCGTCGCGATCCAGAGCGGTGTTCCCGCGGAAACGAACGGCGCGGACAATCTGCAAAGCTTCGCCGCGGTCGTTGCCGCGCTCCGCAGCGCCCAGGAGGGCCGCGCGGTCACGGTCCAGGAAATCACGGGCGCGCAAAGCGTATGAAAACGCACTGGGCCGCCGCGCTTCTCATCCCGCATGGGGGACGGGGGTCCGGCCATGCCTGACTTTCCAATTCCGGTACACTTTTGCGTAAGCAAGGGCGCTGAAAAAGTAAAAAGCCGCCGACCAGAGGTAGCCGAAGCGATTGTAGTGGATATGATCGAAAAGCATGGCGATGAGCGGGCTGACGAAAGCAATGATGAATTGATAAAAGACCGCCTGGGCCGAGCAAAACTGGCCGAGTTTTTCATGGGGAAAAATCTCCGCTGTGAACGCGCCGATGACGATGCCCAGCCCGAATATAACGAGATTCCTTCCAATCGACCAGTAAAGGTTGGTCCATTGATCGCGCACAAAGAAATAAGCCCCAAAGGCGCCCAATGCCATAAGAATATAGAGGGGGCACAGGAGCCGCACGGGTTTCAGACGGTCGGTGAGGGAACCGATGAAAAAACCGAAAAGCATGCCGAAAGCGCTGATAACAGTTGAAACCCAGCCGCCGACCCATCCGATAGTGGCCAGGCTCATGTGCAAGTCGTAGCGAAGATAATATCCCTGGTATCCTCCACCCTGGTTGCCCAGTTGGTACAGAAGCGACGCGACAAAAATCCAGAGATAATAGGGCTGGCTGTAACACTCGACGAAGTAGGCGCGAATCGGCGCCATTTTCCCGCCTTTTTTATGCAGGTCCGGGGGAGGGTATTCACCCTCCTTGATCTGCCATACGGAGACCAGGTAAATCGTCAGGCCAAAGAGGGACGTGCCGACATAGACAGCCTTGGGATGATGGCCGGTCTGGCCCTCGCCGAAAATGAAAAAGCTCCAGATCAACCCGGCGAGCAAGGCGGCAATTTTCGACAACGATTGAAATCTGCCCAGCACCGATTCGGGCACGACATCCCAATAGAGGTACGAGAAGATGGCAAGGAGAACGGAGTTAAAAACACCGGAAACCAAGCCGCATGCGCCCATGAAAAGAATTTCTCCTTTCATGGGAAAATGAGCGGAGAGCGCCACCATCCAGTGGTAACGCAGGAGGTAATGGAACAAATCGGGCATGAACGGGTATGCCGCCAAGAAGAAGGCAAAAAACGGCGCCGCAAAAATGAGGAAGGGCCGGCGGCGTCCCATTTTGCCGCGGTGGCGATCCGACCAGGTGCTGACCCAGGGATTGATCCAAGGCAGGACGAATGCGCCTACGCTGCCCAGGAGCGCCATTTGCGTATAGGTGGCCCCCTGGTCTATCATCAGGAAACCGCCCAGGCTCCCGATTTGTTCGATGAGGGTGATGCCGAAGTCATTCCACATCAGCCAATAGAAAAGGACGTATAACGCCTGTTGATCGTACTTGAGCGTGCCGATCGTGTAGATTTTTGCGCCGGGGGGGTCAGCCTCGGGCGCCTGGGGGGTGGTGAGG